>Ga0326728_10012289_pt1 | contig 19086 bp, 15 predicted proteins | sample MB3enrmetagenome_FD_207602 | JGI IMG/M metagenome (GOLD analysis project Ga0326728, IMG submission 207602) | Lab enriched peat soil microbial communities from McLean, Ithaca, NY, United States - MB31MN | ecosystem: Environmental > Terrestrial > Soil > Wetlands > Peat | place: USA: New York... | reverse complement strand
ACAGCAAAATGATGCCAAATGGGCCGCAGAAAATTGAAATCGAAAAGTAACATCCCGACCTCTTACTTCGGTTCGATCAAGCAGTTACGGTGAAGCGCCCCAACTTTCTTGGGACAGCACTGATTTGAAATTTGAAATGTGGAATCTGAGATTTCCGGGGGTGTGAGGAGATACATGATGAAGCGATTGCTGCTGAGCACCGCAATCCTTTTAACGCCGTCTTTTCTCGGCATGGCGCAGAGTGTATCTTCTCCTGCATCGGCCCCAAAACCCCAGCTCATCACTCGCTGGGAGAACTTCACTACCGCCAACGGCATGCCGGACCCAAAGGTCTTCTGCGTCACCGCCGATGGGAGCCGGGTTTGGGCAGGAACCGAAGACGGCTTAGTGCTGATCGAGAACGGAAAGGTGCAACGAGTTTACACCACCAAAGACGGTCTTGTGCAGCGTGCCGTGATGGGCATAGCTGTGGACAAAAAAACGGGCGACCTATGGATTGCCACCTTTGGCGGAGTCAGTCACTTGTCCGGCGGCCAGTTTCAAAACTTCACCAACCTCACCAGCGGCCTCCTGAATGACATTTGTTACGCCGTTGCAGTCGTCGACCAGTACGTCTGGGTCGCTACCACGGCTGGTGTCAGCCGGTTCAACACTTATACCGGCGAATGGACGAGTTGGAGCGAAAAGAATGCGCCGTTCCATGAGCCGTGGTCTTACGGCATCGCTTCGGCGGGCAATAAGATGTACTTTGCCATTTGGGGTGGCGGCTTGCTCGAATACGACGTGGCCGGCAATTATTGGAAGCCTTATACCGATCCCGACGAGGAAATGGAAATCGTCTTATTCCGCAATCAAGGACTGGTGCATATCATTGTTTCCAACGTTGCCTACAACCCTGACACCCAAATGGTCTGGGCCTCCACCTATTTCGGCCTCAGTGGCTATGACGGCCGAAACTGGCACAATTACCTGACGAAAGACAGCGGCTTGGCGTCGGACTTTATCAATGCCCCTAAGTCCCGCGGCGACGGCGTCTGGGCCTGCACCGATAAGGGTCTGAGTTATCTCAATTACAAGACCAATACCTGGGTCAGTTATCGTCCTGCGAAGAAAACCGGCCGGGGAGAAATCGAGATCACCTGGCCGGATTCGAAGAAAAACAAACTCGAGACACCAACTTCTCTCGCCCACAATTACATCTTAAATATGGATTTCCAGGGCGAGGACATATGGGTGGCGACAGCCCAAGGGCTGAGCCACGGAATTCGCGAACCTCAGAAGGAGAGTCAACTCTATGCGTCGATCACATCCCACCGTAGCAGCGGTGAAGTCGCACAAACCCGTACCCCGAAAGGCCGTTAGTGCGCCTCATACACTGAACGAAGCCTACGACTACCCCAAGCCCTCTTCTTTTTCCCGCGCGCTGCGGCTGGACATTAAAGGCGTCACCATCTTGCTCATTTCCGGCACGGCCAGTGTAGATGAGAACGGCAAGACGGTCCATGCCGGAGACTTCTGCGCCCAGTGCTGGAGAACCTATCAGAACATAACCGGATTGCTCGAGGCCGAAGGGGCAACGTGGCAGGACATCGTGCGCACCACGTGCTATTTGCGCGATATCGAGCGCGACTACGAGGCTTTCAACGAAATTCGCACCCAGTTCTTCAAAGAGCAGGAACTGGATCCGCTGCCGGCTTCCACAGGCATCCAGGCCATTCTGTGCCGTCCGGATTTGCTCATCGAGATTGAAGCGATTGCGATCTTCGAGACGGACCGCGGCGGCGGCAGCAACGGGCAGTGAGCCCTGGAGTGCGGCAGCCTAGCTGCCGCCTTTGCATTGGCGATCATCGCCCGCGCAAGCGGACCTGCGACTGGTGATGACTTCTCAAGCGAGATTCCATGGCGGCAGTTACGCTGCCGCACTCCATAAGGGGGATGGCAATGAGAATTGCTGGACAGGTCAGTATTGATGACATTCCGAAGATTTGCCCTCTTCTGAGCCGGACGGCCAACCCTCAATACGGAGAGCATGGCACGCGCGTCGTGAATGTGGCGGGCGTGCGGTTTGGGGGTGAGCGTCCCGTGGTGATCGGGGGGCCTTGTGCGGTGGAGAGTCACGCCCAGACCGTGGGGTTGGCGCACGCAGTGAAACGCGCGGGCGCAGACATGCTGCGCGGAGGCGCCTACAAGCCTCGGACTTCTCCGCACGATTTCCAGGGTTCCGGACTCGAGGGCCTGTGCATCCTCAGTATCGCTCGCCAGGAGACCGGCCTCCCCATTGTCACTGAAGTCATGGATCCGCGCATGGTGGCGGAAGTGGCTGAAGTGGCCGACATGCTTCAGGTCGGTTCGCGCAACATGCACAATTACACGCTGCTGGCAGAAGTGGGCCGCGCCCGCAAACCCATTCTGCTGAAGCGCGGGATGTCCGCGAGCCTCTGCGAATGGCTGGGCGCAGCGGAATATATTGCCAAGCAAGGCAACATGGACATCGTGCTGTGCGAGCGCGGCATCCGGGGCTTCCCTTCCGGCGAGTACTCGCGCTATGTGCTCGACCTTAACGTGATTCCGGCAGCCAAGATGCTGGCTTTCCTCCCCGTCGTCGTCGACCCAAGCCACGCCACAGGGGTCTCCGCCATGGTCGAGCCGGCCAGCCGGGCCGCGCTCGAAATGGGAAGCCACGGGCTGCTAATCGAAGTCGCGGACCTCACCTTCGGCGAGCCCTGGTGTGACGGCTTGCAGGCCATCGATGCGGCGACTTTGGCGAGAATTGTGCGCTTTGCACAGGAGAAGAAATCAGTCCGGAGCCCGGAGCTTGCAGCCGAAAGTGGGAAGGAAAGGCGGACCTCTTCAGCTTTGAAAGCAACTGCGGCCTTTCCGTCGTGAGCGAGGCGTGGAGGATTGCATCGCAGTGACGGCCGTTGTAGCCGCCTTAAGTCAACCATGGGGTGGTCCCTGCACGTCCTCGCCGGAGAAGACATTATGCGACGATTCATTTTCATCTTTGCCCTCTTTTTGATGGCGATGCCGGCTTGGCCCCAATACAAAGAGCCGGACGACGACAAGCCGGTGCAGCGCTACGCCAACATGCCTGACGAGGCGGTGCCGTACCGGCGCTTTACAAAGCCTTACTACGACTGGTTCGTTCAGACCGATACGATCGCCTATAACGGCGCAGCCCAGAAGCGGCCTGACGGCGACGCCTCCAAACTGGACGATATCGCCATCGGTTTCATGGCCCCGGTCGAAAACAATCCCGAATCAATTTTCGGCGTTCCCATGTTGCACGGAGCGCAGCTCGCCCTCGAAGAGGCGAACACGCGCGGCGGCTACCACGGTAAGCCTTATGCACTCAAAGTGCATAACGAATCCGCTCTCTGGGGCGCTTCCTCGACTGAACTGGTGAAGATGCTCTTCAATGAGAACTGCTGGGCCATGCTGGGTTGCGTCGATGGCCAGAACTGCCACATCGCGCTTCGGGTGTCTCTCAAGCTCGAGGTCCCCATCCTGAACGTCGGCACCACGGACCCCACGGTTACAGAGACTCGCATCCAATGGTTGATGCACGATTTTATCGACGACCGCCAGCAGGGCTATACGCTGGCTGATTACGTTTTCAAAACCCTCAAGCTCAAGCGTATCGGCGTGATTCGGACTCAAACCCGCTATGCTCGCCTGGGCGTGGCGAAGTTCAACGACGAAGCTCGACGCATGGGCCGCCAGCCGATCCTCGAGGTGAAATTCGAGCGCGGCGACAAGGATTTCAGCAATCAATTGCGCATGTTGAAAGACGCCAAGATTCAGGGCGTGATCATTTGGGCCGAGGCCGCCGAAGGAGGTTTGATCCTGAAGCAGATGCGCGCGATGGGCATGAACCAGCCGGTCTTCGGCGGAAGCCGCCTGGCCTACCCCCAGTTGCTTGAAGTCGCCGGCCCTGCGGCTGAAGGCACAGTCGTCACCACCACCCTCGATCCCACGCGCCGGGACCCGAAATGGCTAGCCTTCCGGGATGCTTACCGGAAGCGGTTCAATGAGGAGCCCATCGACTACTCCGCTTACGCCTTTGATGGAATGAATATTCTTGTCGCGGCTATTGAAAGAGCGGGACTCAACCGCGGCAGGATTATGGACGCGCTACGGGACTACCAGATGAAGAGTTACGACGGCGTGGCCGGAAAAGCCTTTTTCGACCACACGTTGAACAATATTTCTCCGGTGACCATGGCGCGAGTGAAGGACGGCAGGTTTGAGTACTGGCCGGCTCCGCGTCAAGGCGGACACGAGGGGGCACAGAGCACCTCAGGCGGCCGTGGCGGACAATAGTCTTGCAGAATTTCAAATTCCAAATCTCAAATTTCAAATTCGCCCTCGTGCAGCTTGCCGCTCTGCGCTGGTCTCAAATCTCAAATTTCAAATTCGCCCTCGTGCAGCTTGCCGCTCTGCGCTGGTCTCAAATCTCAAATTTCAAATTCGCCCTCGTGCAGCTTGCCGCTCTGCGCTGGTCTCAAATCTCAAATTTCAAATTCCCCCTTTTGCATCTTGCCGCCCTGCGCTGGTCTCAAATCTCAAATTTCAAATTTCCCCTTTTGCATCTTGCCGCTTTGCGCTGGTCTCAAATCTCAAATTTCAAATCGCGCCCTCCTGCCGTGCCCCGGGCCGCTGCGCTCTGTGCCGCACTCCTCGTCTGCGGCTCGCCTGCTTTTCCCCAAACTCCTCCCCATCCTTACGCAGTCATTCCGCGGGACGCAGTGAATTATTCCGGACCGGGCCGCGAGGCCAGCCACGATCTGCGAGGGATTGAAATCAAAATCGGTCTGCTTGCGCCGCTGACCGGTTCGCTCCAGAACGAAGGCAAGGCGTTGTTGCAGGCGGCACAGTTGGCCATGGAAGACGAGGCTGCGAACCCCTTCCCCGCCGGGCGCCGGCTTTCAATTGTAGCCCGCGATCAAAGCGATTCCTGGGGTCGAGCAACGAATGAAATCGTTCGACTGGTATTTGACGACCAGGTGGCGGCGCTCGTCACCTCACTCGATGGCGATTCGGCTCACCTTGCCGAGCAGGTCGGAAACAAGGTTGGAATCCCCATCGTCACGCTTTCCACCGACCCTTCCACAACGCAGATTAACCTTCCCTGGATCTTTCGCCTCGCCCCCACAGACACGCAGCAGGCTGGCGCGTTTGCAGACGACATCTACATCGAGCGCAAATTGAAGAAGGTTTTTCTGATCACGGAGAGCGATCATGATGGGAGAGTCGGCGGCGAGGAATTTCAAAAGGCAGCTCACTCACGGGGCGCCCCACCCTTCGACCGTTTTGAGATCGACCCGGCGGTGTCCAACTTGGACTCGACGGTCAGTCAAGTCATGGCTGCAAAACCCGAAGCAATGGTGTTTTGGACCGGGGCTAGAACGGCCTCGAGATTACTCCGGCTGTTTCTCAAAGCGTTCCCGACAACGCAGTTCTATCTCAGCCAAGAAGCCGCCCAGACACTTCCCAGCGCCAGCCAGCCTAATGTCTGGATCGTTGGCCCGAGCCTGATCGACAACCCGTTGCGTGAGAGCTTCGAAAATCGCTACCGCGCGCGGACGGCAGAACTCCCCGCCCCGGCCGCCGCTCAAGCCTACGACGCCGTGCGGATTCTCGCCGCCTCGCTGCGGCTTTCGGGCCCCAATCGCGCCCGCTTGCGAGACGCGCTAGCCGCGCTTTCAGACTACCACGGCGCCTCTGGCGTCGTCAGCTTCGATCACGCTGGCAACGACCTGGGCGGCTTCACTTTAGTCAGACTCCCCTGAGAAGCAGGCAGTAAGCAGACAACAGTTGGCAGCCCGCGCCATGGGGCATCTTCCGAGACAGATAGAGGTATAATCTCTGGTGCCGGGGTACTCGATCGGCGGTTGCCGGGCACGACCCTGGGGAGACAGGAGGACACGTCAATGAAAGTGCGGACCTTCACGGCGGTCATTCATCAAGAAGACGATCTTTACGTCGCTACATGTCCTGAGCTGGGAACTGTCAGCCAGGGTGCTACAATCGAGAATGCTCTCGCCAATCTCAAGGAAGCCACGGAGCTCTACCTGGAAGAGTTTCCGCTCCCGGACGTGGGTCGTCCGCTTCTGACAACCTTCGAGGCGAACTATGCCTAAGCTCCGCCGTGTGTCGGGAGAGGAGGCGATTCGGGCGCTCGAGCGATTGGGGTTCAGACAGGTTCGGCAGCGTGGCAGTCACGTGATCCTCAAGAAGGAAACGGCTCAAGGAGCGATAGGCTGTGTCGTGCCACTCCACCCTGAGCTAGCGATTGGCACTCTGCACGGAATTCTTCAACAAGCCAAGGTCGCGGCGGAAGACTTTCTGGAGAAGCTCCAGTGAGGAGGATGGAATGCCAATACTCATTCGAAAGCAAGGCGCGGCGCGGCAAACGCGTGGCTCATCCATCGTTTTGCGACCCAAGAGGTCCGGGGGCTACGGCCGGCTTGGTAACGGCTGAAAGCTGATCGCTTCCTCGCATGGAGCCCAGGCCGTCAGCGCTTGACGCCCCTGAGATAGACAGCATAGTCCGTCGTCGCAGGTTTGCCGCCCGCTTCTCGCACGGCCGCGGCCGCTTGCCCGCGGTGATAAGCCGAGTGCAGAACGAGGTGCATCAGCACATCCCGAATCGGCGTCCTGTTCTCTGTCCCTTTGAGGCTCAGGTAAGTGAGATCGCTCGCAAGCTTTTCGGGAGTGAGTGCTTCAAGGATGGCGTGCCACCGCAGACGCAGATCGTCGATGGCCAAATCACATTCCTCGAGCGTCAGGTCAGGCCACGGTTGCGCGGTGGGCGGCGCGGGATTCTCGAACCTGGACATCCAGAGGCGTTGCGCGCCGATGACGTGGCAGAACGCCTTTCTCGCTTTTCCGCTGCCGCTTGGCGATGTCTTTAAGCTTGCCAACGTCTCAGAGTTTGCCCAGTAGTCGTATTCAAAGAGTTTCCGATAATCCATTCGTTCCGCTCCCGTGAAAAAGTTGGCGGCCTACGAGAGACTGCTTACTCCCGGATTCCTACTCTGACTTGAATAGCCCTGAATAGACAACCCCCGCGATAGCTGCGCCGAGGATCGGGGCAACCCAGAAGAGCCATAACTGCTGGAGCGCCCAGCCGTGCACGAAAAGCGCAGGCCCGGTGCTGCGAGCAGGATTCACTGAGAGGTTGTCTACGGGTATCCCGATCAGGTGAATGAGGGTGAGGCTAAGGCCGATCGGTATTCCCGCGAAGCCCACCGGTGCGCGACCGTGTGTGCTGCCGAGAATCACAAACAGGAAGAAGAAAGTGAGAACGATCTCCGCCAGCAGGCATGACCCGAGGGAGTATCCGCCCGGAGAGTGCTCGGCATAACCGTTGCACGCGAAGCCGCCCAGCTCAAACCCAGGTTTGCCGCTGGCGATAAAGTACAGTACCGTGGACGCGGCAGCCCCGCCTAAGACCTGCGCGACAATGTAGGGAACAAGCTCTGAAGCGGGGAACCGTCCACCAGCCCATAACCCGACGGACACAGCCGGATTGATATGGCAGCCTGAAATGTGACCGATGGCGTACGCCATGGTGAGCAGGGTAAGACCGAAGGCCAGCGCCACGCCGGCAAAGCCAATTCCAAGTTGAGGGAAGGCCGCGGCTAGAACAGCGCTTCCGCAACCGCCGAATACCAGCCAGAATGTGCCAAAGAACTCCGCTCCACATCGTTTTCCTAGCGACATAAGCAGTCCCCCTTGTTGTGTTTGTGATTTTCTTCCCGCGCCACACCGGGTCGGCTCCGGAGGAGCAGCCCGAGCGCTGATGACTTCAGTCTATCATTTCCGGACAAACCTTGCACCAGATTGCATTGCAGGAAACACTATCCTGCCGACTGCCCTCTGATGTCGGCTGCCCTGTCCCACGTCCGGAGCCCATAACGGCTGAGATAGATCGGGATATTCTTGAACAGCCGATTCTCGGCTTCGATTTCGCGTATCATCGCCCGTTTCACATGTGAAAGCGTGCCGGTAAGAATGGTGAGCGAGCCGCCCTCGCCCCCCGCCCCGTTCACCTTCCAACCCAAGGCCCCGTGCTCCTTCGCGATCTCAATCACCCGACGCGCATCACGGCTCACCAAATCGGGATGTAGCCGCTCCTGCGCCTCGGTGTTCTCGATCATAGCTTCTCCCAGCGCCACAAAATCGCCGGCGTGGACGGCATCCCGGCTTTTTTCAGCCGTCGCCCGCAAGTCCTGAAGCTTGCGGCAGTCCGGCCCCGACCCCTCGAGATCCTTGATCACTTTCTCATGGACCGATGAGGAGCTGTGGGATTTGCCGAAGTAGATCAACACCAGCCGCCGCTCGAGTTCCCACCAAAGCGCGTTAGGGATCTGAATCTGGGAAACCGTGGCGCGCGGATAGTCGAACATCTCGATATAATTCAGCCCGCCGAAGGCCGAACACAACTGGTCCTGAATGCCGCATTGCAGCTTCAGCATCTCGGTCTCAATCGCCTGCGCCGTGTACGCCACCTCGTGGGCGGTGAGGTGGCCCTGGGTGAGGCGGTCGAGCGCTCCGACCAAAGCCACCGCCACCGCCGCAGACGTGCCCGTCGAAGCCCCGCTCGGCGCTTCCGAGAAAATCGACACCTTCAATGCCGCCTCGGTAGGAACCTTCATGCGCGCAATGGCCGCTTGCAGCAGCGGGTGCTCATCCCAACTAGATTCCGCCCCTTTGGCCACAAACCGTTGCCCATAGTTTTCAGCGAAAACCGTGATCTGCCGGTCCACCGCGTCGTTCCTGAATACTTCCACTTGCACTTCGACGTAGGGGTAGACCCCAATATTGAAGATCTTTCCGCGCTTAGCAAACCAGGTGTCCGTCCAGCCCCCGTTGTCGCAAATGCGAATAGGAGCTACGCAGTTGATGATGCGTTGCGGCTGCTTGCAGGTATTATCGTTCATGAGTTGCTCCTAAAAAGTAGCAGGAGAGAGTCGATTGATGGACGGCGCCCTCTCCCGTGGGGAGCGGGCAGTCTTAGTTTCTAGTTTCTGATTTCTATTTTGCCTCCCGCCAGTTAGGCCCCACCCCGATCTCCACGCGCAACGGCACTTTAAGCGGATAAGCGCCTTCCATCTCGGCTTCGACAACCTTGCGCGCCTGATCTAGCTCAGCTTCGGGAGCCTCGAACACCAGTTCGTCATGAACAGTCAACAACATGCGCGTCTTCATCTTCTCTCGCTCCAGGCGCGCGTGCACTTTGATCATGGCGAGCTTCATGAGGTCCGCAGCAGTTCCCTGAATGGGAGAATTCATGGCTTCGCGCTCAGCTCGATTGCGTGAGGGCACATCCCGGCTGTTGATATCGGGAATGGGCCGCAGGCGGCCAAAGAGCGTGCGCACGCGTCCAGTGGTCCGCGCTTCTTCAACCAGTCGCTCGATCAGCTCTTTCACTTTGCGGTAGCGTTGGAAATAGGCCTCGATGTACTGCTGCGCCTCGGTTTTGCTGGTGCCGGTGCGCTCCGCCAACCCGAAGGAGCTGAGTCCGTAAACCACGCCGTAATTGATGGCCTTCGCCATCCGGCGATGCTCGTGGTTCTGAAGCGCCGGAAGCACGCCGAAAATCTCCTGTGCGGTTCGCGCGTGAATGTCCTCGCCGCGCGTGAACGCCTCGATCAACACCGGATCGTCCGCCAAATGGGCCAGCACCCGAAGCTCCACCTGCGAGTAGTCGGCGGAGATCAACCGGCAGCCGGGATCAGCGACAAACGCCGAACGAATGCGCAGTCCGAATTCATCGCCGATCGGTATATTCTGCAGATTGGGATTGAACGAGGAAAGGCGCCCGGTGCGCGAACCGGTCTGGCTGAAGGTGGTGTGCAGGCGGCCCGTTCGCGGGTTAATGAACTTCGGAAGCGCGTCGAGATAAGTCGATTTCAGCTTTGTCCGCGTCCGGTAATCAATGATTTTGCGCGGCAATTCGTGCTTTTCGGCAAGCGATTCCAAAACAGAAGCGTCGGTTGAATACTGCCCGCTTTTCTTCAGCCTCTTGCCCCCCGGCAGCTTCAGCTTGTCGAACAGAATCTCGCCAAGCTGTTTCGGCGAGTCAATATCGAAGGGTTGGCCGGCAAGATCATAGATCTCGCGCGTAAGGCCGGTAAGGTCCTTATCAAATTCACCTGACATGGCAGCCAGTACGCTCGCGTCCAGGCGAATACCGAAGCTCTCCACGTCCGCCAGCACGCTCGACAACGGCAGTTCGATCTCCTCATAGACACGCCTTAACTCTTCGCGCGCAATTTCAGGCACCAGCAGGGCGGCAAGCTCCCGCGTGTTGTCCGCCCAGTCCGCCGCCGAGCCCGAAAGCTTGCGCCCCTGACGGCGAAGCACCACGTCTTCGAGCGAATGGCTCGTGGCCAAGGGATCAAGCAAGTACGAGTAGAGCATGGTGTCGTCTGTGACACCCGCCGGCGCGATTCCCGCTTTTGCCAGCAGTAATCGCAGCAGCTTGGAGTTGTGAACCGCCTTGGGATGCGACGCGGAAGAGAGAAAAGACTTCATGGGCTCGAGAAGGCTGGGCGTGGCGGATAGAGTTGCCAGCCGCCTGCCGTCCGAAAAACCTAATCCCCGAAGTTGCCCGGCAAAACTCTCTTCGCCGTCGATCGCCAACCCAATTGCCACCGGGGCGCGTTCCTCTAAGGCATTCAGCCATCGGGTCACCGCCTCCGGCGTCGATAGTTCTTCGGCCTCCTTCGATGCCTGCACCGGGATCGGCGACTCTTGCAGGAATTCGCGCAACAGCGAAGTGAACCCCAGTTCCTGGCACAAAGCGCGCAAATCGGTCAGATCCTCGGGGGCGCGCTTGAGGTCTGCAGGGGCGACCTCCAGCGGAACGTCCGGGCGGATGGTGGCCAATTCCCGGCTGAGCAGCGCTTCTTTTTTGAAATCGCGCAGGGCGTCGCGGTAACTTTGCTTCTCCGCCTGCTCGTAGTTTTCCAGCGCCTTGTCAAGTGTGCCGAACTTGCGGATGAGTTCTGTGGCGCCCTTCGGCCCGATGTAACTTCGCTTCTTCGCGCCGGGCGCAAGGGGAGGCTCTTGACCCGGAAAGGGTCGCGCACCGGGGATGTTGTCACTGGGATCGCCCGTCAGCGCTAGCCAATCCACTACCTGCGAAGGCTCAACGCCCAGGATTTCCCTGACCTTCTCGGCGTCGCACAACGTTTCGCCTTCTGATGCTCCCCGAGATGGCTTCAGCACCTTGACGTGATCCGCCACAAGCTGGAAAAGGTCCTCGTCGCCGGACACGATGAACACATCCGTTCCTTGCGCCGAAGCGTTCCCCGCGAGCGTTCCCATCACATCATCGGCTTCGTAGCCCTCTCTCTCGACCATCGCTAATCCGAGCGCGCGGCAGAATCGTCGCACGTAGGGAAGCTGAAGCGCCAGCTCCTCCGGAAAGGCGGGGCGGTTGGCCTTGTATTGTTCGAACAGCTTGTCGCGAAAAGTGGGAGCGGCAAGGTCAAACGCCACGCCGACCAGGTCGGGCTGGTGGTCTTTGAGGATCTTCCGCAGCGTTCGGACGAAGATGTAAATCGCCTTCGTGGGCATTCCGCCAGGCGAGCGCAAATCCATCTGCATGGGCGCATGGAACGCCCGAAAAACCAGCGACATGGCATCAATCAAGACCAGCTTCTTGCCGGGCTGGAATTCGGCCAAGGTACCCCTCCGATTTTCGACGTAGTTGTTTATTCTACCCTAAATCCGGTTCGCCAAAGGCACACAAATCTGAGCCAATGTTGCATGATTGACACATCTTCGGTTCTGTTACGGCCGAAAGAACAAGTATAAGGTATTGATAATAATTGCCTTGTATAAACCCGCGCACTTGGCTAAGAAAATGCTTATTATCTGACTCTTAAGGAGCTTCTTGGCCAACCAACACACGATTGCGAATCCAGTCTCCGTTTCCGGTGTGGGCCTCCACACGGGCGTTAGGGTCAACCTAAGGCTCTGCCCTGCCCCCGCTAACTCGGGCGTAGTCTTCCGGCGCACCGACCTGGAGGGCTTCGTCATTGAGGCCCAAGCCCGAAATGTCGCCCGGGTCAGCTACGCGACGACCTTGATGAAGAAAGGCGTACTGATTTCCACTACCGAACATCTCCTGTCGGCCCTGGCAGGCCTGGAAGTGGACAACACGATCGTGGAAATCGACAACCTGGAACTCCCGATCTTGGACGGCAGCGCGCGGCCCTTCGTCGAACTCATCACCCAAGCCGGGATTCGTCGCCAGCGGGCCCGAAGGAACTTCGTCAAAATCCTTAGGCCCGTTGAGGTAGTCGATGGAATGAAGCGCATTATCGTCTACCCGGCGGATTCTCTCCGCGTCACATATCGTATCTCCTTCCCTCACCCCTTAATTGGGGCGCAATCCATCGACTTTTACTCCGGCTCGTCCGAATACGCCGCTGAAATCGCCCCGGCCCGGACATTCGGGTTCCTGGAAGAACTCGAAATGCTTCGCAAGAATGGCCTGATCCGCGGCGGCTCGCTGGAGAATGCCGTTGTACTGGATCGCACGGGTGTGGTCAACCCCGAAGGGCTGCGCTTCCCCGACGAGTTCTGCCGGCACAAACTTCTGGACCTGATCGGCGACTTCTCCCTGCTCGGCCGTCCACTACTCGGCCATGTGGTCGCCGAGCGAGCCGGTCACGCCATGCACGCCCAACTTGTCGCTCGTCTTTTGCGCGAGAGGCAATCCTGGAGACTCGTTACCGACCCTGAGCCTGACGCAAAACCCGTTTCCGAGCCGGTGCTTGCTGCCAGCGAGGCCCCGTAAGAGGAATACTTTCGGACCAACCTTCATCTTCGGCTATTTACAATTCACTATTTACTCTTCACAATTCACCATTCATGGTGGATGAGCTCTCCAACATGTCGACCGCGTCACTTCTCCCCCTTCTCGAAAAGGCGTTTGGCTTCCCGTCTTTTCGAGCCAACCAGGAAGCCGTCTGCCGCGCCGCCATTGCCGGACGGGACATACTGCTGGTCATGCCGACGGGATCCGGCAAGTCACTTTGCTATCAACTCCCCACCCTGGCGCGCGGCGGCACGGCGCTGGTTATCAGCCCCTTGATCGCTCTCATGGACGACCAGGCAGCAAAGCTCGCTTCACTCGGCTGCAAAGTGGCGCGCGTGCATTCCGGCATGGACCGCCTGACTTCTCGGCAGTCCTGCCGCGACTATCTGAACGGCGAAGTGCAATTCATGTTCATTGCGCCGGAGCGGTTTCGGGTGCCGGGATTCCCCGAAATGCTGGCCAAGCGGAAGCCCTCGCTGATTGCTATTGACGAAGCGCATTGCATTTCGCAATGGGGTCACGATTTCCGGCCGGATTATCGCATGCTGGGGCAATACCTCCCGGCGCTGCGTCCCGCGCCCGTCATGGCGCTCACTGCCACGGCAACCCCCATCGTGCAGAACGACATTGTCAGCCAACTTCGCTTGGTCGACGCGGCTCGGTTCATCCATGGTTTCCGGCGCGAGAATCTCGCCATTGAGGTCGTGGAGGTGCCGCTCCCACATCGCCCTCAACTCACCCTGGAGCTGCTCAGCGAGCCGGCTCGGCGTCCGGCCATCGTCTACGCGCCCACGCGCAGAGCATCCGAGGAATTGGCACGGGATCTCTCTCGCTTGTTTCCTGTGGCCGCCTACCATGCAGGGCTTGAGTCCAGGCAGCGGGAGCGCGTCCAGGCGGCGTTTGTGGAAAGCAAGCTCGAGGCGGTGGTCGCCACGATTGCGTTTGGCATGGGCATCGACAAGCCCAATGTGCGGACCATCATCCGCACTGCGCTGCCCGGCAGCATCGAGGCCTATTACCAGGAAATCGGCCGCGCCGGGCGCGACGGATTGCCCAGCCGGACCATCCTGATGTATTCCTACGCCGACATGCGCGTGCACGAATACTTCTTCGAGCAGGATTATGCCCCCGTGGAAATTCTCGAGGCCATCTATCACCGGCTCGGCCCGCAACCGCAGGCGAAAGAGGACCTCTGCCGGGCGCTGCTCATGGATCCCGAGTTGTTCAACCGGGCCCTCGACAAGCTTGCGGTTCATGGCGGCGCGGCGATCGAGTGGGCGGAAGACGTGACCGTGGGCAGCAAGGACTGGAAGCAGGCTTATCTCGCCCATCTCGAGCAAAAGCGCGCGCAACTGGAACTCATGCGGCGCTTCGCGGAAACTCATCAGTGCCGCATGCGCGCCCTGGTGCGCCATTTCGGGGATTTCGCGGACGCCAAGCGGGCTTGCGGCCAGTGCGATTTCTGCGCTCCCAAACAATGCATCGCCCAGCGATTCCGCCCCATCACGCCAGCTGAGCGGCGAATTGTCTACGAGGTCATCGAGGCACTTCGGTCTGCGAATTTCCAAACGCTCGGAAGGCTGCACCAATCATTGTCTCAAAGCGAGTCCATCAGCAGAGACCGCTTGGAGGGCATTATTGGGGCGATGGCCGCGGCGGGACTGGTGCAGATCGAGGACGCCAGCTTTGAAAAAGGCGGCAGAACCATACCCTACCGGAAAGCGATGCTGACCCGCGAAGGGTTCAGCCTGAACGAGCGCACGCCGCTGGATCTGCTGCTGGCCACCAACCGGGCGGAAGAGTGGCAACCAGCGAAGCGAGGGAAGAAAAAGTCTCCAAAACCCACAAAGCCGCCTGCCCTCATCCTTTCGGTTGACGAAGCCGCGCCCAAGAAGAAACGCCCGCCGCAAGGGCCGCCGCGAGGCCCGGAAACATTTTCGCCGCAAGAGTCTGCGCTGGAAGAAAAGCTGCGTGCCTGGCGGAGTGCGGAAGCGAGAAAAAGCGGGTTTCCGGCCTACTGTGTTTTCAGCGATCAGGCGTTGTACGCTATCGTTGTAGCCCGGCCGGCCGCTCCCGCCGAGCTGCTCGAGATCAACGGAATCGGACCTGCGAAGGCGGAAAAGTACGGGCAGAGCATCCTCCACATCTGCCGTTCTGCGAAAGGTGAACTGTGAGTTGTGCCGTAAACCGCGTACTGCGTGCCGAAGGCACCTTGGAGTGCGGCGGCTCGACGCCGCCTTGGGATTAGGGCACAGTGCGGGGTTCCAGAACGCGATAGTCTGACTCCTTCGAATTCTTCTTACGAAAAACGTTGGCTGGCACAGTACGAAGGCGGCGTCAAGCCGCCGCCCTCCCAGGCGCTTCGCGCGTTGCACGCTTGGGGGAAAGGTAATTCGCCATCGTGCTGCCACGAGGCAGGAGAGGGGACAATTTGACCCGGGCACCGCAGTACTATTTCGATACGGCACTTTGCCTCTTGCGGGAGGCAGACGACCGGAGTATCCTCCCTGTGGGGGATAAGTGATAGACCTTCCGGCAGTCAAATCAAAAAAATTGAAGAAGAGGAGGCGTACTATATGCCAACTACGGCTGTAGTCGAGAAAAACGCGTATGAAGCGGCGATGGAGAACTTCGATCTCGCCGCGGATGCGCTCGAACTCGACCATAATGTGCGAAATATGATCAAATCTCCCGAACGGGTGCTGACCGTCCACCTGCCCGTTCGGATGGACAACGGGAAGATTCACACTTTTCAGGGTCACCGCGTGCAACACAGCACCGCGCGCGGGCCTGCCAAGGGCGGAATTCGCTACCATCCGCACGTCACATTGGATGAAGTGAAAGCCCTTGCAACCTGGATGACGTGGAAGTGCGCGGTTGTGAATATCCCGTTTGGCGGCGGGAAAGGCGGCGTGACCTGCAATCCGAAGGAGATGTCGCAGGTCGAGCTGGAGCGGCTCACTCGCCGCTACGCCAGCGCCATTCTTCCCCTGATCGGACCGGCGCAGGACATCCCCGCACCGGACGTCTACACCAATTCTCAGGTCATGGCCTGGATCATGGATACGTATAGCATGACGAAGGGCTATCCGATTCCGGGCGTGGTCACCGGTAAACCCATTGCTCTGGGCGGCTCGCTGGGCCGCAACGAGGCTACCGGCCGCGGCGTTTTCAATACCCTCCAGTCGGCGTGCGATCATCTCCACATTCCGATGAAAGGCGCGAGGGTGGTGGTTCAGGGATTCGGCAATGCCGGCTCCATTGCCGCCCAGTTGCTGCACGCCAATGAGGCCTGCGTGATCGCTGCCAGCGATTCGAAGGGCTGTGTCTACAACCCCAAGGGCCTGGACATCCCGGCACTGATAGCGTACAAGGAGAAGACCGGCGGCGTGATTGACTTCCCCGGTTCTGAGCCGATCACTCCCGAGCAATTGCTCGCCATGCCTTGTGAGATCCTGGTTCCCGCCGCGCTCGAAAACGCGGTGCAAGCCGCGAACGCCGAAACGCTGAAAACGAAGATTGTCGCGGAGGCAGCCAACGGTCCGTTGACCCCCGAAGCCGACAGAATCCTCGAAGCTAAAGGCGTATTCATTATCCCGGACATCCTCTGCAACGCGGGTGGCGTCACCGTTTCCTACTTTGAATGGGTGCAGGACGAGCAGCACCTGTTCTGGGAAGCTCAGGACGTTTACAACCGCCTGGAGCGCGTCATGAAGACCAGCTTCAACGACGTGCTGAAGATCCACCTGACGCACAAAGTCGGGATGCGAACCGCTGCGAATATGCTGGGCATCGGCCGGGTGGCAGAAGCCACCACGCTGCGCGGCCTTTATCCGTAACCCTTGAAATGCTCTCTTTCGAGCCGGGAGCTGAATGGCAGCTCCCGGCTTTTTTGTGCGCGCAAGCTCAGAAGTCCTGTCATGCTGTGTCTGTCTTAAGCCCCAAAGGGGCGATCTACCGCAGCCCAGGCCAACGGCCTGGGTCAACGTCGCGCCTTCAATCTCGAAGCCCTGTAGGGGCGAAATACACCTCCGGAGCATGAGTTCGCGATCCCTGGTGCCGAAGGCGAGACGGACGTACAGTTGGGACAAAGATCGAGGCATGGGAACTAACCTATTCCGCCCTTTCAGGGCTGACCCGATCTAAACGGGCCGACACCGCTGGCCCAGGCCGTTGGCCTGGGCTTCGTTCGAGCGCCCCTTTGGGGCTCAGTACTGCAACCACCACTAGTTAACTCGAGGGAGGCGACATGAGCACTGTTGAAACCAAGAACGAACTCAGCGTCTATGAATCCATGGCTGCGCGCTTCGACGTGGCCGCCGCCAAATTGCAATTGGACGAAGGCCTCACGAAGTACTTGCGCTCCCCCAACCGGGAGATCATCGTGCACATTCCCGTGGCGATGGACAATCGTCAGCTCAGGGTTTTCGACGGCTACCGTGTGCAGCACAGCATTGCCCGCGGGCCTTGCAAGGGCGGTGTTCGCTACTCGCCGGATGTGACCCTGGACGAAATCCGCGGACTGGCCGCCGAAATGACCTGGAAATGCGCGGTCGTCAACATCCCCTTTGGCGGCGCCAAAGGCGGCGTTGTCTGCGATCCGTCCCAACTCTCGCAGGGAGAACTGGAACGCATTACCCGGCGCTACACGGCGGAAATCCTGGACTACATCGGACCGGAGCGCGACGTGCCTGCGCCCGACATGAACACCAACGAGCAGACGATGGCCTGGATTATGGACACCTACTCGATGCACATGCGACACACCGTGACGGCCAGCGTCACGGGCAAGCCGCTCGACTTGGGCGGCTCGCAGGGCCGGCGCGAGGCCACCGGCCGCGGTTGCATGATCTCCATCGATGAGGCCCTCAAGCGCTTCTGGTGGAAAAGACAGGAAACGCGCGTCGTCGTTCAGGGCTTTGGCAACGTCGGCTCGGAGGCCGCGAAACTGCTGCACGAGGAAGGCTACAGAATCATCGGTGTTGCCGACGTGGCCGGCGGAGTTTTCAATACCAACGGACTGGACATCACCGCCCTGCTCCACTACTCCAAAGAAAACGGAACCGTGAAAGGATTCCCCGGTGGCGAAAGCATCGGGGCGCAGGAAATTCTGGAGCAAGAATGCGAGGTGCTCCTCCCAGCCGCTACGGAGAGCGTCATCACCAGCAAAAACGCTCATAAAATAAAGGCTCGCATCCTGGCGGAAGGCGCTAACAGCCCCACCACTCCACCCGCGGATGATATCCTGTTTGACCGCGGCGTCTTCGTCGTCCCGGACATCCTGGCCAATGCCGGTGGCGTCACGGTGTCCTATTTCGAGTGGGTGCAGGACCGCCAAGGCTACTTCTGGCAGGAGAGTGTAGTGAATGAACGCCTGAAGGCGATCATGGTGGCCGCCTTCGACGAGGTAGCACACTACGGCGAGAAGCACAAGGTCAACAACCGCATCGCAGCCTACATGCTGGCTATCGACCGCGTCGCTTTCAACGTCAAGCTGCGCGGGATCTACGCGTGAAAACTTAGCCGGCACACGCGCCTCTTTCAGGTCTGGAACCTAAGCGGCGATTCGGTCATGATGTCCGTCTCCTGCACAGGCGGTCGTCCATCGACTCGCCCCGGCCCATAAAGTCCGGCGCCCGCGCCTTCGCCACGCCTACCCGGGGCTGAATTCTACCCACCCACCGCCGAACGTTGCATCGAAACCCCCGTTCCTTCGCTTCTTTTGACGCGTTTCGTGCGCAAGAATGCGTTGGTTTTGCGCATATTGTTTTGCCGACTTCGTTTGTTTTCAATGACTTCTTAGCTTCGTTCCCACGATTTTGTGTTTTTTCGTCGGCTGACAGATCCTCACCGCCCGGGGGTGGCGCAGACGGGCTGCCGTTGGGCATGTCTGCGGCACGTGGTTGCACAGATTGGGGCGATGGCGCGGGTTCAAACCGGCTCGCCTCGGATTCCGGAAGGGGCGGTTCGCGAACCTCCCCTGCGGCATCGTCGGTCGCTGGTGTGGGTACGGACACGCCATGGCATGCCCCTACGACAGCGCAGGGCGCGCCGGAGGGGTTGGGCGTGGTGGGCGCCGGCCGCCCGCCGGCGTCGCCGGAAGGGTCATATTGCCCCACCAGCCTCGACAGCAGGTCCGTGGCGCTGCCCCGCCTCCGCCGCCGCTCCTGCATCTCATCCAGCAGCCGGATCTTCCGCTCCATCTGCCGGTGCAAGGCGTTCTGCTGCCGGATGATCGCCGCCCA
>Ga0326728_10012288_pt1 | contig 19087 bp, 13 predicted proteins | sample MB3enrmetagenome_FD_207602 | JGI IMG/M metagenome (GOLD analysis project Ga0326728, IMG submission 207602) | Lab enriched peat soil microbial communities from McLean, Ithaca, NY, United States - MB31MN | ecosystem: Environmental > Terrestrial > Soil > Wetlands > Peat | place: USA: New York... | reverse complement strand
GTCCAGGGTCTTTTCTTTGTCAAGCATCTTGCGGAAGTCCTGGTAATAGGTCGCCTTGGGGTATTGGGCGCGAAGGTCAAGGCCGATTGTGGAGTCCACGTCGCAGAAGGCAATGATGTTTTCCGTCGAGCACCCGCCGGTGTCTCCTCTGCCCTGCCCGCCGTAACCGACCATGGCGATGTTGAGCTTGTCATTGGCGGACACCAGGCGCGGCGCCACTCCCGCCGCCACACTGCCGGCGGCCAAGCTGGACATATAGATGAACTTGCGGCGGGACAATCCGCCGCGGGACGCATTTGAGTTTTTGGTGATCATGGCGGCGATTATGACGGCCGGGATGTTCCCGTGCAAGCATTTTCGGTTCTTCTGGCAAGTTTTTCACTCATACTGTTCCGTTTTCTCGCTTCTCTGTGCCGCCAACTTGCTGCCAACTTGCTGTTTGACATCCCCACGTCGGCTCAGCATTATGCGTTCAGCATGAGCGCGAACGAAAACCAAGTCTCCCTCACCCGCACACGGTCTTTTCAAGCACGCCGTGGCGAACAAGGGGTCCCCTTCCTTTCAATCTTCAATCGTCTCAGTCTCAGGGATCATGCGCGTTTCGGTCTGAGATTTGCCGGAATGGTCGCCCTCGTTCTGCTGGCTGTTGTCGCGGCCAGGGCGCAAACGGGACCCGTGGCGGTTAAATCGCCCAATGGAGCGCTCGAGATTTCTATTGCGACGTTGCGCGATCAGGCCCCGCAAGCGTCCGGCGGGCAGTTGGCCTATCGAGTGGTATTTCGGGGGCAGACGGTGCTCGACTGGTCGAGCCTCGGCCTTGCTTTCGATGGTTCTCCAGCCCTCGGTCCATCCGTTCGGATTGAGTCATCGCAAGCTTCCAGCCAGGACGAGACTTGGACCGCGGTTCATGGCAAGGAGAAATCAATCCGCAACCATTACAATGCCGGCGCCGTGCAAACGGTGGAGACCGCCGCCAATGGCCGGCGGCTGGTAATCGAAGCCCGCGCTTACGATGACGGCGTGGCCTTCCGCTACGTTTTGCCCGAACAGCCGAATCTGAAGGAAGCGCGCATCCAGAACGAGTCCACGCAATTCAACTTCAGCAAGGACGCGGTGATCTGGCCGCTGATTCTGCGTGGATTCCAGACCAGCAGCGAGGGCGATTATCCCCAAATGCCGATGGCGAACCTGCGCCCGGAAAACCTCGTCTATCTTCCGCTTCTCCTGCATCTGCCGGGAGTCGCCTGGGTTGGCCTGACCGAGGCGGACATTGATGACTACGCCAGCCTGTTCGTTACAACCGCCGGCACCCGAAGTCTGGCGGCCCGGCTCTCGCCCCGCGTTGAAGACGTCAACACCAGCGCCGACACCGCTCCAGCCTTCGACCCCAAGAAAGATGCGTCCGCAGTTTCGGTGATCGCGCAACTTCCCGTGAAATCGGCCTGGCGCGCGCTGATGATCGCCGACGAACCCGGACGCCTGGTGGAATCGGAAATGGTGCTCAATTTGAATCCGCCCTGCGCCATCGCCGACACCTCGTGGATCAAGCCGGGCAAGGATTCCTGGGATTGGTGGAATGGCTCCCAGGCCAGGGGCGTGGCTCGGCCCGGCAAGAACAACGACACCATTAAGTACTACATAGACTTCTCGGCGCGGAACAAGTTCGATTACATGTTGATTGACGGCGGCTGGGAGTTGCCCATGCCCTCGCCAGCCGGCTATCGAGGGCGCGGCCTTTACAGCGACACCCAGTCCATCGCGGCGCTCGATATTCCAATGCTGGCCGAATATGCCAAATCGAAAAACGTCCGCCTCTGGCTGATCACCCATTTCAAGGACCTTTACCGCCAGCGGGAAGAGGCTTTCGCGCAATTTGAAAAATGGGGCATTGCCGGCGTGAAGATTGATTACATGGATCGCAGCGACCAATGGATGATCAACTGGGTCCGGTCAACGGCGGAGTTGGCGGCCAAACACCACCTTATGATTGACTATCATGGGGCCACCAAGCCGGACGGCCTGGAACGGACCTGGCCCAACATTCTGTCGCGCGAAGGCGTTTTGGGCGCGGAGTACAACCGGTGGAGTTCGCGAGTGACGCCCAAACACGACGTCACCCTCGCCTTCACCCGGATGCTGGCGGGGCCGATGGACTACACGCCCGGCGGCTTCAACAACGTGCTCCAGAAGGACTTCAAGCCGCGCACTGTCAATCCCATGGTGATGCACACCCGCAGCCATGCCACTGCGCTCTATGTGGTCTTCCAAAGCGAGTTTCAGAGCGTCTCGGATTCCCCGGACGCCTACGACGGTCAGAAGGAACTCGATTTCCTCAAGGCGGTCCCGGCAACCTGGGATGAGACCCGTGTCTTGAACGGCGTCCCGCCGAATTATGTCACCATCGCGCGGCGTCATGGCAAGGACTGGTTCGTCGGCAGCATCACAGACTCGGATGCCCGCCAGTTGGATGTCCCGTTGAGCTTCCTCGGCAGCGGCTCCTATAATGCGGAAATCTATGCCGACGGGCCGGACGCCGCGACGCAACCCCAGGATTCGGTTCTGGAGAAACGGAGTGTCAACGCCCGGACGGTATTGAAGTTGAAGCTGGCTCCCGCCGGTGGCTGCGCCATTCGGCTGGCGCCGGTTCCTTGAAAGATATGAAGGCTATTAGAATTCTCGCATTCGTTCTGCTGGCCCTGGCCACGGCCAGGGCGCAGACCGGTCCGGTTGTGCTCAAATCGCCCGACGGGGCGCTCGAAATCTCCATCGCCACCTTGCGCGGACAGGCCCCGCAGGACTCCGGCGGCCAGTTGGCCTATCGCGTCACTTTTCGCGGCAAGGCCTTGCTCGACTGGTCGAATCTCGGCCTTGCGCTGCAAAATGCGCCCCCTCTCGGTCCGGCGATGCGGATAGAATCGTCGCAGGCTTCCAGCCAGGACGAAACTTGGACCACCGTACAAGGCAAGTCAAAGTCCGTCCGCAACCATTACAACGCCGTCACCGTGCAAACGGTGGAAACGGCCGCGAGCGGCCGCCGTCTGGTGATCGAAGCCCGCGCTTACGATGACGGCGTGGCCTTCCGCTACCTCCTGCCCGAACAGGCAAACCTGAGAGAAGCGCGCATCCTCAACGAGTCCACACGGTTCCGTTTTTCCAAGGACGCCCAGACTTGGGCGCTCATTTCGCGCGGCTTCCAGACCAGCAACGAGGACGATTATCACGAACTGGCCATCAGCGGCCTTCATGCGGAATACCTCGTCAACCTGCCGCTTCTGCTCAAGGTGCCCGGCATCGCGTGGGTCGGCCTCACGGAAGCCGACCTGGAGGATTATCCCAACCTGTTCCTTACCGGCGCCGGCGCCGGAACTCTGGCGGCCCGGCTCTCGACCCATGTTGAGGACATGAACACCTCCGCAGAAGTCGCCCCCGCCTTCGACCCCAAGGCGGACGCGTCGAAAGTCTCGGTAGTCGCGCAACCCCCCGTGAAATCGTCCTGGCGCGTGCTGATAATCGCGGATCAGCCCGGACGGCTGGTGGAATCGGATTTGGTGCTCAATTTGAATCCCCCTTGCGCTGTCGCCGACACTTCCTGGATCAAGCCCGGCAAAACCGCCTGGTGCATCGGCTGGTGGGACAACAAGCAGGTCCCGGGCGTTGCCAGGATCGGCATGAACAACGACACCGCAAAGTATTATATTGACTTCGCCGCGCGGAATGAATTCCAGTACATTCTGCTGGACGGCCCCTGGTCGGAGCACGCGCCCACGCCTGCCGGCCAGGTTGGGTACGGCACGGGCGCCAGCCGCGAAGTCCTCACCAAGTCCGTCGCGGCACTCGATATGCCCATGCTGGTCGAATATGGGAAATCCAGGAACGTCGGCATCTGGGTGATCACCCGTTTCCGGGACACCGCCGACCAGATAGACGAAGCCTTCACGCAATTTGAAAAATGGGGTCTGGCCGGCGTGAAAATAGATTTTTTGGATCGCACCGACCAATGGGTCGCCAAGTGGTACCGCACCGCGGCCCAGAAGGCGGCGGAACACCACCTTATGATTGACTTTCATGGCGCGGTCAAGCCCGACGGAGGCGCGCGCACCTTCCCCAACGTGTTGACGCGCGAAGGCGTCATGGGCGAGGAATACAACCGTTGGAGCGCGCGCGTCACCCCCAAGCACAACGTCACCCTTGCCTTCACCCGCATGTTGGCCGGGCCGATGGATTACACCCCCGGCTCGATGGACAACGTGACCGTGGAGGATTTCGTCCCGCGCTCCGCGCCCATGGTGATGACCACCCGCACCCATCAGACCGCGCTGTTCGTGGTCTTTGAAAGCGAGTTGCAGATGGTGGGCGATTTTCCCACCGCTTTCGACGGACTGAAGGAGCTGGATTTCCTCAAGGCTGTCCCGACTAGCTGGGACGAGACCCGCGTCCTCAACGGCGTGCCGGGGAAATACATCACAATCGCGCGGCGCAGCGGCAAAGATTGGTTTGTCGGCGGCATCACGGACTGGGACGCGCGCGAACTGGATGTGCCGCTGTTATTCCTGGCCGGCGGCAGATACATTGCGGAGATCTATGCCGATGGTCCCAACGCGGCGGCGCAGCCGAAGGAGTCGGCAGTCGAGAAACGCCAGGTAAATTCCAGCACGGTTTTGAAATTGAGGCTGGCTCCGGGCGGCGGCATCGCCATCCGGCTCGTCCCGGCTCCACTGCAAGACGAATGAAAGCAACGAACCACAACCCAAGAGAAAACAAATGAAAACGACAATTCTGTATCCACTAACCCTCTTCCCAGCCCTTCTCGGCCTGGCGCTCCCTGCGGTGGCGGACGTGACGGTCGCCAGCCCGGATGGCCATGTCCGGTTCGTGCTGTCGTCCAGCGCCCAGGGCCATCTGGCCTACACGGTCACCTTCAACGGCAAGAACATCATTGATCCCTCCCTTGTGGGAATCGTGGTGGACAAGGTGGATCTCGCTGCCGGCGCGGTGATTGGCGCCGCCGAGACCTACAAGGTCAACGAAACCTACCCCTGGTGGGGCGCGCACTCCACCGCGACCAACTCCTGCAACGGCGCCAAAGTCGCCATGACCCATCCTAAAAGTTCAACGTCCTACACGCTGGAAATCCGGGCCTACAACGACGGCGTGGCCTTCCGCCACCTGGTGCCGGGCACGGGCGCCCGGGTCCCCGACGAAGTCACTGAATTCCATGTTCCAGCCAGCAGCGTGATTGCGCCGCAGAACGTCGTCTCCGGCTACGAAGGGGTCTATCCGTGGCGCACGACGAAGAACACGATTGAGAGCATGGTGGACGGCGAGTGGACGCAGCCTCCGTTCACCTTTGTGCTGCCGAACAAGGCCGCGTGCGCCTCCATCACCGAGGGCGCGCTGGTCAATTACAGCGGCATGATGTTGCAGTCGGATGCCGCCCAAGTCATACACGCAAGGCTCGCCCACTCGGCTCCGGTGATCTTCTCCTACAGCTCACGGCACCCGGCGGACATTCCGCGGGTCACCACTCCGGCGGTGGTCAATGGCCCCATCAGCACGCCGTGGCGGATCGTGATGATCGGCGCGGACCTGAATGCGCTTTTCAACTCCGACATCATCCACAACGTGAACCCGCCGCCGGATCCCAAGCTGTTTCCCAAGGGCATCAATGAGGACTGGATCAAGCCCGGCCGTTGCATCTTTATGTATCTCGACGGCGGCGACAGAACCGTGGAGGGGAACAAGGAGTTTGCCCGCCTCGCGCAGCAACTGGGCTTTGAGTACAACATTCTGGAGGGCTTCTGGAAGAATTGGCCGGAAAGCCAATTGAAAGAGGTCGTGGACTACTCGCGCCAACGCGGGGTGAAGATCCTGCTCTGGACCTACAGCGCTGATTTCGAAGATCAGAAGTATTTCGATGACCTTGTCGCCATGTGCAACCGCACCGGCGTGGCGGGGTTGAAAATTGACTTCTGGGACGACGAGCACAAGTGGATCATTGACCGCTACGAGCGGGTGATGAAAACCCTCGCGGAACACAAGCTGCTGGTTGACTTCCATGGCGCCAACAAGCCGACGGGCCTGGAGCGGACCTATCCGAATATCGTGGGATACGAGGCCATTCGCGGGCTGGAGTTCCCGGGGCCTTACGCGCAACACGATGCCACCCTGCCGTTCACGCGCATGCTGGCGGGCATGGCCGACTTTAATCCCACGCACTTTGGCTCGCGCATGGCCGATCTCACCTGGGCGCACATGGTCGCGCAGGCCGCCATCCTCCAGGCCCCGGAGATGGCCTATGCGGCAAACCCGGCCAACATGCTGGCCAATCCATCCGTGGACGTGCTGAAAGCCCTTCCGACCGTCTGGGATGAGACGGTTGTTCTGCCGTTTTCCGATATCCGGGAAGTCGCCGGCTTCGCCCGCCGGAGCGGGGACACATGGTTCATTGCGATCATGAACGGGCCTTATGCCCGGAACGTAAAAATTGATCTCTCCTCGTTCCTTGGAAAGTCGCAGCCGCAGGGCGGGAGCGCCATCACCTACAACGCCACCCTCCTGCGCGACATGGACAAGCCGGCGGCCCTCAAGGTCGAGCATGTCAAGCTGACGGCAAGCGACACGCTCTCCGTGGATATGAATTCGGGCGGCGGCTTTGTGGCCATGCTGAAGAAGTAGCGGCGCGGAGAACTGTCTTCGGCGAAAACGCAGATCGTATAGTCAAACTAATTTCGAACCGCATGGAATGTGGCGTTGTCGCCGGCAATTGCCTTGGCGGCGTGGGGCCTCGTGTCCACCGGCAGGCCGCTCTTTGGTCCCACGCTCACGTTGAGAGGCGCTCCGGCAAAGTCGGCACTGATGCCGACCACGATGCGGCGCCGCCATCACGGTGGAAAAACATCACACCTGTCCACTAGGGGTCGCTGGCAGCGCTTTCCCAGCCGGAATTGATGTAGTTCTGATAAGTCGTTGCAGCGGTGACATTGGTGGCGTCGTGCGTGGGAAAGGCGGAGGAGACGGTGGCGGTCTTGTTCAGCGCGAGGTTGCGGGCAGGATCGAATTTTCGCCAGGCGCCGGTGGTCAGATTGATGTCCCAATCCGGGTAATAATTCATGACCGGCACATCGCCGTTGAATTCGGAAAGCAGCACAATGAAAGTCTGCGCAATCGCGCCGCAGAAGCTTGGGACGGCCAAACAACAGAAGAGCTACTCCTCCGCTGCTACTGAGTCATGGCAACGCGGAACCCAGTGCCGTTGCCCCGGTGGTCCGGCGTGGCCGGGCTGCGACCGGCGGAACGGGCGTCGGCCGGCCCGGTGAACCAGGAACCTCCGCGATGGACACGGCCACTGCCGGAATCCGGGCCGGTTGGGTCGTCCGCGGGAGACACGGCATAGTATTCCGCGTCGTACCAATCCGCGCACCATTGCCAGGCGCTTCCGTGCATGTCGTAAAGCCCGAAGGCGTTGGGCTGGAACGAACCCACCGGCGAGGTGAACGCGTATCCATCGCCGGCTTTGATCCCTGACAGGCTGGGAAATCTTGCCTTGGCCATCGCGTCAGCAACATTGCCGGTCTTGGCCAGCGTCTCCGGGTCGTCGCCGCTGTTGTAGCGGGTTGTCGTCCCGGCCCGGCAGGCGTACTCCCATTCCGCTTCTGTTGGCAGGCGGTAGGTCTTGCCTTCCTTGCCGCTGAGCCACTTGCAGAAGGCCACCGCGTCGTTCCAGCTCACACAGATCACCGGGTGCTCGTCGGTCTGCTCGAACCCTGGATTCCGCCAGGAATAGTTCGCGATGTAGCCGAATTCCTTTTTGTCAATGTCCAAGCCATGGGCGCCGGGATTCGCTCCCTTCTCCGCGTCGGTTTTGTACCCCGTGTCCGCGACAAACTGCCGAAACTGGCCGCGCGTGACGTGGCAGGTGCCCAGGTAAAACGGCTTGGTGATCCGCACGAGGTGCTGCGGATGCTCGTTCTTGAAATTATCCGCTTTGAGATTTCCGCCGTAGGTCCGGTTGAAGAACGCAGCCGCGGCCTCCGCGGACTCGCCGCTGCCCATCAGAAACTGGCCCGAAGGCACGAGGGTCAGCTTCATGCCGATCGAGTTGGTGATCTGCTTGGGCTTGCCAGCCTGGTTTGACTCCTGGGCGGTTGCCAGGGAAAGCCTGCCGAGCGCCACCAGAACCACCAACGCGGCGGTGGATAATTGTCGGAACATGGACCAAACCTGCCTTTCAGCGGCGGTTCTCAATCCGTGAGGACGTTTTTGCAATTTCATGGGTTCTTTCCTTTTGTAATTATGCCTCGGAAGAAGTGATGGAGACGCTATTTGACTTGAGACCGGACGAGGTCGCGGTCAGTTGAATCCGGCCCGGTTTGGCCGTGGATTGCACGATGGCCATGCACATCCCCTGGAACGCCTTCCGGCGGTCGCCCTTGAAATTCTCATAACTCGCCGGGTTTCCGTTGTCCAACCCGATGATCCTGCCCTCGCCTCGAAGCTCGAAAGCGACCTCATTGTCGGCGGCCGGCACCAGCCTGCCCTGCGCGTCCAGGATTTTCACTGTGACATGGGCAACGTCCCGGCGATCCGCCACTATGGCGTCCCTGTCAACAGACAGTCCAACAGCCGCCGGTTCCCCTGTGGTCGCCACCTCGGCCTCGGCGACAACTTTCCCGTCCTTCGTGCCCACGGCTTTCAGCGTGCCCGGTTGATAGGGCACAGTCCACGTCAGGTGCAGATCCGATGTGGTGCGCGCGGCTCGGCTCCGCCCCTCGGTCCGGAAAGGCTCCACGCGCGGGAACCAACAGCCCTGCACCCCCAGCGACTTGCCGTTCAGGAATAATTCCACAGTGTCGCAATTGGTGTAGCAGAGCACCGGGATGAATTCTGCTTCCCTCCCCTTCCAGTTCCAGTGAGGGAACAGATGCACCATCGGCTTATCCGTCCACTGGCTCTGATAGAAATAGTAACCGTCCTTCTCGAAGCCGCAGGTATTCAGCTCTCCACAGGACGAGTTCTTCCCGGGCAACACGGTCGCTCCAGACGGACCGGTTCTCCGCCGAAATTCGGCGCCGACGAGGTAGTCAATGCCGGTCCACATAAAGTCGCCGCAGACGTAGTCATTGGTCCTCACAAACTTCCACAACTGCTCGACGTCGGGCCTGAAACAATCAACGCCGCCCCGCTCAGGATCGTCTCGCGAGGGGGCGGCAATCGCCATGCTCGCGTCCTCCGTGCCGATGAACCTTCGCTGCGGGTAATCGTGGTGGTCCACACTGTAGTATTTCTCCTCCCGGCCGCTTCCCCGCTCGCCATAGTTGTAGCCAACGACGTCCTGCAGTTGGAGGTACTCTTGCGAGACAGCGCGCGGCGCCGCGCGGGCGATCCGCCAGGAAGCGGCGGTGACGAACCGGGAAGGATCCTCCCGGTGAAAGATCTCCACCAGTTTCCGGAGAGTCTCTACGCCGGCGGGGAGGTAATCTTCGGAGATCTCATTGCCCGCGCTCCACAGCACAACCGATGGGCGGTTCCGGTCGCGATGGACGAAGCTCGTGACGTCCCGCTCCGACCATTCGTCGAAGTACTGGCCGTATCCGTTGGCCGTCTTGCTTTGCTTCCATTCGTCGAAGACCTCATTCATCACCAGGAAACCCAGTCTGTCGCACAGGTCCATGAAGTCCGACGAATACGGATTGTGGGAAGTCCGAATGGCGTTGCAGCCCATCGCCTTGAGGATTTCCAGCCGCCGCTGCCAGACCCGCTCGGGCACGGCGGCTCCGACCGCGCCGCAGTCGTGATGCAGGCACACCCCGTTCAGTTTCACCTGCTTGCCGTTGAGCAGGAATCCCTTGTTCGCGTCAAATTCAATCCCCCGAATCCCCACAACCGTGTCGTACTGGTCCACCACCCGGTCCTGATCCCTCGCCGTGCTGCGCACCTTGTAAAGATAGGGATGGTCTGGCGACCACAAGTTCGGTTGAGCCACCTGCACCCGCTGCACGAATTCGTGTTCTCCGCCGTTCGCCACGATGCTCTGCGTGGCTTCCGCGGTCTGGATCACTTTCCCCTCCCGGTCCACGATGCTGGTAGCCAGCGTGCATTGCGCGTCGCCCGGGCCTTCATTCTGAATCCTGGTCTTGATCTGGATGGTCGCGGAATTCATGTCCACTTGGGGCATGGTGACGAATGTGCCCCAGCAGGCAACGTGAAGCTGGCTGGTGACCAGCAGCCAGGTGTGCCGGTAAATTCCAGAGCCAGAGTACCAGCGGCAGTTGGGTTGGCGGGAGTTGTCCGCCTTGACCGCTATCACATTGTCGCCGCCGAATTTCAGGCGGGCAGTGAGATCGTAGCTGAAGCTGATGAAACCGTAGGGCCGTTTGCCGAGGTACTGTCCGTTGATCCATACCTCGCTGTTCTGATAGACGCCGTCGAACTCGATGATCACCTTCCGGTCCCGGTAAGATTCGGGGAGGCTGAAGTGTTTCCGGTACCAGCCGATACCCGTGGGCAAACGCACGGTCTCCGAACCCTCCAGCCCGCTGAAAGGCTCCTCAATGCTCCAATCATGTGGCAGATCCAGCACTCTCCAGTTGGCGTCGGCGAAATCCGGTTCCTGCGCGCCCTGCGCATCCCCCTTGAAGAACCTCCAGTCGAAGTCGAAGGAATCCCTGATGCGCGGCTCCCTGCGGGCAGTGCCGGCCGGCTGCGCCTGGCCGTTTGCCAGGCCCGCCGAACCCAATACCGACAACACACTGGTCGCCGCAACCGCCTGCCCCAGAAAACTGCGCCGGCTCAGGGTATCCGTCTTTCCGTGTGCGTTCTTCATAATCGTCTCCTCATTTTGATCATCCGTTTTCACCAGGATCTTTCTTCCCAAGAATCTCAATTATTGCACCGCCCAATCTTCGAGGCTCCACCGGTGAGGAAGAATTGGTTTTTCGCTCAGATTCATGCTGGGGGTATTGTGTCAAGCCGGCGGGGGAATGTCAACCGGCAAACGATGCCGATTCTGCCGATTTTGTGCCGGCCCCCACTCGGCGACACACACTAAAAGCCGGGTTGCGCTTGTCAGTGCCCAGAACGGGCTGTAAAAGAGGACTCTGATTGGAGAAAGCTGCTTTTCTTTCACATTCTGTGGATGTGATCATACCCAAGAGGAGCCTGCTTCTTCCCTGCAACGGTGACACCGAAAAAACGGGAATTCCAGTTGCGATCAAGATTAACTCAAAATCCAGCTTTTAGTGAGGTCTGCAGATAGGCAACAGCGGTTGGGGAGTCGAGCTTTGGAACGTCTTTGACGACGAGAATAACATTGTTCTCAACGCGGATGTCGGCTTTGGGAGCAAAGAGCCGTGGAGGGGGGGGCAGCATCGGGACTGCGCGCCTGACTGCCGAAGTCGGCTAACGACTATCGTTCGATCTCAGGCGGCTGACCAGGAAAATGGCCAGACAAAGAATAAGGGCAAAAACCCACCAGGTTGCGTCGCTATTCCCGGTCCGCGCCGTAGTTGCCGGGCTGAATGGCAGCGGAGCTGTTCCGTCAGGCTGGACACCAGGAAAGCCGCCACGCAGAGAACCGGAAAGGTTGGCGGGAATGGCCCCAGTGACCAGCGCGCCTTCCGATGGTCCCAGTCCGCCGAGATCGGCGCGCGTTAAGATGCCCACGTCGCCAGTCAGTTGAGGGGGTACTCGCCATGAGTACGCGCAAGTGCCGCCTCAGCCAAAATGGAAGGCGCCTTGCGCCACCAGTGTGTCCCCCTGCCGCACCTCAAATTGGGGCGGAGCCTTCTCATCCTGGTGAACCATGCGAAAGAAGAGGCCGGAGGCGTTCGTCAACTGGTAGTTCAGTGTCACTACCGGGCCGAGTCGGAGCATGGCCGAGCTTTGCTCCAACCCGACCGAGTTGCACAATGGGCCGCCGGCGGTGAAGACGTTGGCGTTGGTTTCCGTGACGACGATTAAGTTTGTCGCCACCCCCGCCGCCACATTGGTATAGCCCTGGCGTTGGAGAAGGACAATCTGCCGGGGATAAGCGCCCACAGGGACCGGGACCTCCATTCCGGGTTCCGTCCCCGCGCCGTCCAGGGAGACCGAATCCAGGATCGCCGTAAATGCCCCCGGGGACGCGCCGCCATCGAGGACGACTCGCTGGAGATATTCGCCCTTGACCCGCAGCTTGCCCAAGGCGGGCTGCGCCGGAGTAAAGGAGACTGCGAGATTGGCCGGGCTGTTGCTGGTTTCCGCGTGGCAGTCCAAGTGATATGCCCGGTCTTGAAAGTAGAGGTTTTCCGGCAGATTAAAGGCGTCGTACACCTCCGCGTTGCCGGCCCAACGATAAGGGAAAGTGACCAGTTTGACATGAGCGAGCGAGTGGATCTTCTCCAGCGTGGCGTGCCACCAAAGAAACGGCTCCTGCCGCTGCTCCCACGGCCGCAGAATCATGCGGGAGGAGATTTTGTTCAAGGAGGTCGCGGGGCCAATCCGCCCGTCCAAGCCATCAATGACCGCCAGATACCATTTCTTGCCGTCGAGTTCCACGCCACCCTCCCAAAGCGACCGGACATATAAAAACACCCGTGGCTTGTAGGCTGGCGCGACTCCCTGCCCAAACTGAACACCTGCGCCAGAACCAAACACATGGGCATCCACCAGCACTTGGAAGGCGCCTTGGGGTGACGGAAATTGCAGTCGCACGCCGCGGAAGAGTTGCAGCCTCTGGTCCGCCGCCAAGTAACCGCCGGGGGCATCGTCCGTCAGGTCCAGGTTGCGATTCGCGTCCACGTAAAGTCTCCGCTGCTCCTCGTCCCACGCAAACGGCACGAACAAGTTTGTGTCCGTCCCCAGGCAGAAGAAGCCCCGAAAAACGCTTCGTCCGTTGAAAGCCGGTTCCTTCTTGAAGTGGGCGCCCGGCGCGATGGAAATCTCCGTGGCCAAAGGCGCGAAATCCACCTCGCGATACTCCAGATGCGCCACCGCGCCGGCCGGCGGTGGTGAGGACTGGGCGTGCGCGCCACTCCAAGCGGATTTGCCCAGGGAGAGCAGAAAAACAAAGACGCCGAGACAAACAATCCCCCAGCGCCATTTCCTGGTGTTTCTTTTTATGTCCCAGCCCGGTCTCATGCGTTAAGTGAACCGCTTTGGCGCCCTTATGTCACACAAAATCTCTCAAAATCGCTCCGCCCCCTCTCCCGTCATGTCAACCATAATGTCACCCCTCGGCGCAGTCCTGTAGCGGCGGTCTATGACCGCCGTATTTGACCGCCGCATCTTTCCGTGGGCGGCCTCGGTTTCACTTGCCCGCCAGGTGATTGACTGCCGCGAGCAACGGCAAATAGGCCGCCAACATCGCCGGAAGCGTCACCAGGACAAAAGCTCCGGTCGTCGCGGCAAAAAAGCCGATCCAGGACGGAACTCTGTCTGCCTTGCGAAACCAAACCCAGACGCAATAGGCCGCCGCCAAAACAGGCAACGCGGCCACCGCCGGCCGGAGGCTGATGCAAAGGGTAGTGAAGGCTGGCAGGATCGGGATTGCGCGCCTGACAGCCGGAGCCAGATTCAGAATGCTCCAAGTGAACAAGCAGCCGAAGCCAAAGACCGCCAGAATGATCGCGTGGATGAACTTTTTCATGGTGAATATATTCATAATTGTTGTTTCTCTAACTTTCCTAAATTCCTTCTTCAGCGCGGAGGCTTGCCCAATTTTCCGGACGGCAAAGTTGAAAGCCTCCAGTTCGTTCAAGCCCGATTTGACTTGCTGCTCGATCTCGTCGCGGAGGTGAATTTCCAGTTCCTCCAGCGGCACAGGGGTTTTGATGCCCGCAGCCAGCATCTGCCGCCGCCAAGCTGTGATGGATTGTTCGAGGTTAGACATGTTGTGTCCTTTGCCGATCCACGCAGGTTAAGCCGTAAATGCCGATGACTGTACCAATTGGAAAAACCGGCAGAAGCGCCAGGTTCAAGAGGCGAGTCAGCCAGCGGCCCGTGGTTGGGTGCAGAATGCGCGCGCATAGCGCCAGGCCGGAAGCCAAAGAATAGCAGAGGGTGAACGCGGTCCCCCACGGTCTCAGAAACACGGTCAGTAGTCCCAGCCTGACCACCGGGCACTTCTCAAAACCGCCGCCCGTGAACGTGCTGTACATGCCCATCAGCCCCCCGCCCGTGTTCTTGCCGGCCGCCGACTGAAAATAGTCAACCAGCAACTGGCTGTTCAGCCCCGGCGTCGGAATCAGGGCGAGGAACGGCAATGCGATGAGAAAGACGAAGAGGACGAAGAGAGCGGTCACATAGACGCGATTGTGGTCTATCCGGCCGCAGCAGTTGGTCTTGCCAGCTTTCTTGAACTCTGATTTGAGCGCGTCAGCTTGTCCCACCCGTTGCGCGGCGGTTTCAAAGGCTGCCTCTGCGGTTAGTCCTGAGCGCATCCCCTGCTCCACATCCTCGCGCAGGTGAATTTCCAACTCCTCAAGAGGCACGGGGGTTTTGATGCCGGCGGCCAGCATCCGCCGCCGCCATTCCGTGATGGATTGTTCAAGATTAAACATATTGTTCCTCCCATAATTGCTTCGCAAGGGCGAAGCTCCAGTCTGACCCCCTCGGCACGGTTCTATTGTCTGGTTGCTTTGCGCTTCGATCTCCAGTTGGAAAAGCCCGTGGAGACGCCAATGATGATGAAACTTGTCCAAACGATATAATTGGGGAGCCAATCAGACCACCACTGATGTGAGAAAAAAACGGACGCGCTTCTGTGAAATACAAACCACCCGGCCAAATTCAGAATGGTTGTGCCCGCCAATCCAAAGCTGCCGAACCATAACCAGGCATTGCAGTTGACTCCGCAAGTTTTCTGGAATTCGCTTTTGAGCTTGTTGGCATGACCGATTTGCTGGACCGAATTCTCAAAAGCTTGTGGCGCGCCTAATCCGGACTGTATCTGCCTTTCCACGGCCTCGCGCAGATGAATTTCCAGTTCCTCCAGGGGCACAGGGGATTTGATGCCTGCCGCCAACATCTGCCGCCGCCATTCCGTGATGGATTGTTCGAGATTAAACATATTGTTCCTTCCACAGTTGTTTGAACACTTCTGAAACCGCAAGCCACTGCTCCCGCTGCTCATTCAAGACCTTCTTGCCGTCCTTTTTGAGCGAATAGTATTTGCGCTTGCGCCCGTTCTCCGCTTCGCCCCAGCGCGACGCAATCCAGCCCTGGTTTTCCATGCGATGCAACACGGGATAAAGCATCCCGTCGGCCCATTCGATTTTGTCCCCGGACAGCCGTTTGACTTCCTGGATGAGGGCATACCCGTAGCTCTCGCCCCCGGAAAGGAGGGACAAAATCAACGGCTCGGTCGAGGCCGCCACAAGTTCTTTGGTGATCATGGCGATACGATACATTGTCAGGCTATGTATGTCAAGCGGGAAAAATCCGCTGTTTTTCCGGGGTTGACGGCGGGGCGGAAAAAGAGCAGGCTTGGGCAGAGTGAGCTTGCGCAACGAACAAACCGGATACGACCGGCCGAGGATGGCTTCCCTCAAGCGCCACCTTTTTTTCGCGCCGCTTTTGGCCATCCTGTTCTCTGTCCCGCCGGCCCCGGCGGCGGAAGCCGGGGCGGAAAAGACGCCCCTCTGGAGGGACCCGTCCCAGCCGCTGCAGGCGCGGGTGCGCGATCTGGTGGGACGGATGACGCTGGAGGAAAAGGCGCGGCAGGTTTGCAATGCCGCGCCCTCCATCGCGCGTCTGGGGTTGCCGGCTTACGATTATTGGAACGAATGCCTGCACGGCATCGGGCGCAACGGCATCGCCACGGTTTTTCCCCAGGCCATCGGCATGGCGGCCAGCTTTGACCCGGTCCTGTTGCACAAGGTGGCCGACGCCATTGCGACGGAGGGGCGGGCCAAGAACCGCGAATATACGGAAGCCAATCATGGCGACAGCACCAATTACACCGGGCTGTCCTTTTGGGCGCCGAACATCAATATTTTTCGCGACCCGCGCTGGGGCCGCGGGCAGGAGACTTACGGGGAGGACACTTTTCTGACGGGGAGAATGGCGGTGGCCTACATCCAGGGTTTGCAGGGAGACGACCCGAAGTACGTCAAGGCGATGGCTTGCGCCAAACATTTCGCCGTCCACAGCGGGCCGGAAAATGTGCGGCACAGTTTCGACGCCGAGCCGTCGGAGCGGGATTTTTACGAGGTCTATTTGCCCCAGTTCGAGGCGGCGGTGAAGGAAGGCCATGTGGGCGCGGTCATGGGCGCTTACAACCGGATTTATGGCACGCCTTCCTGCGCCAGCCCGCTGCTCCTGAACACGTTGCTGCGCGGCCAGTGGGGGTTCCAGGGCCAGGTCGTGTCGGATTGTTTTGCCATCCAGGACTTTTTCTATGGCCACGGCTTTTCGCCCACCATCGAGGCGGCCGCGGCCACGGCGGTGAGAACCGGATGCGATCTGTCCTGCGGAATGGAGTTCCGGCAACTGACGGACGCGGTGCAGGACAAGCTGCTCAAGGAAAGCGAATTGGACACCGCGGTGGGGCGGATGCTGGAGGCGCGCTTCCGGCTGGGGATGTTTGATCCGCCGGCCCTGGTGCCTTACGCGAAAATCGCGGCGACGGAATACGACACCCCGCAGAATGACGCGCTGGCGCTGCGGATGGCGCGCGAGTCGGTGGTGCTGTTGAAGAATGATGGATTGCTGCCGCTGGATCGCGCCAAGATTCGGAAGATTGCCGTGCTGGGCGTCAACGCCGCCTTTACCAACACCCTGCTGGGCAATTACGAGGGCGAACCAACGCACCCGGTGACCTTCGTCGCCGGCATCTCGACCCTTCTGGGGACCAACACGCAGTGTTATTACCTTCCCGGCTGCCCGCGGGCCATCCTGATGAACGACCCCAATCTGGCGGCTTATGAGTCGGCCCGGCTCAGGGCGCTGGAGGTCGCGCAAACGGTGGACGCGATTATCTATGTCGGCGGCCTTGGCCCGGATTTGGAGCGGGAATTCATGAACGTGCCCTTCGACGGCTTTGACCACGGGGACCGGACGCGCATCGAATTGCCGGCGGTGCAGACGGAGTTCCTGAAAGCGTTGCGCGCGACGGGCAAGCCGCTGGTCTTTGTCAATTGCAGCGGCAGCGCGACGGCCATGCCGTGGGAGGCGGAGCATGTTTCCGCCATTGTTCAGGCCTGGTACCCCGGCCAGGAAGGGGGGCGGGCGGTGGCGGAAGTTTTGTTCGGCGAGGTCAATCCGGCGGGAAGGCTGCCGATCACCTTTTACCGCGCGACCGCCGACCTGCCGTCGTTCCTGGATTATTCCATGGCCAACCGCACCTACCGCTATTTCAAGGGCAAGGTGTTGTGGGCCTTCGGGCACGGCCTGAGCTACACGCAGTTCAAGTATGACGCCGCGCAACTGGACAAGACGCAAGTCAATACGAACGACACGCTCCATGTGAAGGTGGACGTGGCCAACACCGGGGCCAGGGATGGCGACGAAGTGGTGCAGGTCTATTTCCGGCATGTCAAATCGGCCGTGGCGCAGCCGCTGCAGGTGTTGTGCGGATTTGAGCGCGTGCCGGTGGCGGCCAAACAGACCGCGCATGTGGACATCCCGGTGCCGGTGAAGGAACTTCGTTATTGGGACACGGGCAAGAAACAATATGTGGTGGAGGCGGGGGATTATGAGATTTTGGTGGGAGCGGCCTCGGATGATATCCGGGCCAGACTGCCGTTGCGGGTGGGCGGGAGATAAGGGAAATGGATGAACCTTCTCCGCCAGTTCCAGTTTCGCCGGAAATCCCTTCCGGACCATTGCCGGCACGGGTCTTGAAGCGGGACGGGGCGCGGGCGGCCCGGTGGTGTTTTTGGTCTCCTTTTGCCGGGGCTTCGGTGTTTATTCTGGCGGTGACGGCCGGGGCAACCAAGGCGGCCGGCCATTCTATCCTCATGTTCGCCACCGTCGGGGTGTCCACCTTGATTTTTGCGGGCGGACTCGCTCTGGGAATGGCCGGATTGCGCCGGATGAAGGCGGAAGGCCGCCAGGGCATCCTGGCCCGCGCCCTGGCCGGGATGGCGCTCGACGGAGTGTTGCTGGCCCTGATGTTGTGGCTGGCCGGCTTTTTGATTGTTGACGCGCGACGCGCGGCCGGCGCAAGGGAGAAAGCGGCGGAGCTGGAGGCGCGGCAGTTGACGGCCAGCGTCGGCGGCGGCGCGGCGCTGGAGAAGGCCCTGGAGGCGAACGCGAGCCGGAATTTCGCCGCGGGCTTGCAGGCGTTGCAGAAAAGATACGATTCCGCATGGGCGGCGCTGACCGATCCCCCGGTCCTGGACATGGCCCCGGTCAAGAGCCGGGGAGAATTGCAGGCGCGCGCGGAAGCGGCGCGCCGCGTCATAAAAGCCGCCAAAGACCTGGAGGAATTTGCCGAAAACACGCCGGAGATTTACCGGCAGGAATTGCGAAGACACAAGTTGTCGCCCGCGGCGCGGGAAGCGGAACTGCGACAATTCATGGAAGCCATCGCCGTGGTGAACCCCACCATCATAGCCTTGCGCCAGGCGCAGGTGCGCCAGGGAGAGGCTCTCTTGCGGGTGATCCTGTTGCTCGACGAGACCTGGGGCCATTGGGAATACCGCCCCGCCACGCGGGACCTCGGTTTCAAAATGCCGGAACAGATGGACGACTACAGCGTGGCTTATCAGCAATTCCACGCGGCATCCGGGGAAGCGGAGAGCTTGAAGAAGCAACTCAAGACGCGCAATCCGTGACTTTCAAGCCGAATCCTCGCTTAAGAAATTCTTTCAACCGCGAAATACGCGAAACACGCGAAAAATCCAGACCCTTCCCGCGAAAGCTTTCCGGTTTTCGCGTATTTCGCGCGGTTCCCTCTGTTTTCTATCTTGGCACGGTTTTTGAACCTCTATATTTCTCGCGGTTTTCGTGGAATGTTGCCATTGTCAGGCCGAGATGAAACCCCTTCAGGGGAATGGCGCTTACATAAGACCAAGCCGGCGTAGCCGGGCGTTTCTGCGGCGGACGCTGCGTTTGGGATGATCGCGGAACTTGCGTCGAGGTGCATTGAGTCGCGGATATTTGTTTT
>Ga0326728_10012287_pt1 | contig 19087 bp, 17 predicted proteins | sample MB3enrmetagenome_FD_207602 | JGI IMG/M metagenome (GOLD analysis project Ga0326728, IMG submission 207602) | Lab enriched peat soil microbial communities from McLean, Ithaca, NY, United States - MB31MN | ecosystem: Environmental > Terrestrial > Soil > Wetlands > Peat | place: USA: New York... | reverse complement strand
GGCTCTACGCCATTAGTGGGGGCAGAGTCGCCCCGAACTGAACTCAGGAACACATAATTCTAACCCTCAAACGATAGTTGTTGAAGTTGCGGAAGCCATAGGCTTGCCGTTGCAGAAGTTCCATCTTCGTGTGGAAACCTTCGGTAATGCCGTTGTTTCTGGTGAAGCGCCACATCCTGGCGATCTCGGTCGACCAACTGTGTAACGTCTCTCCCAGCTGCACCAGTTGCGCCAGTCCGGACTGGCGCAACTGGTGAATGGCCTTGAGAAAGCGGGGGATGAGGCGGAGGCACTGGTTACGGGTACGGTGTTTCTTCAGCAGCAGGTAGCAGAGCCGCTGTTTGAAGCCGTAGATCGACTCCAGCACCGGAAACTGGGCGAAGTAGGTCTGTAATCGGACTGCCTGTTCGGGGCGGAGGTGATGGCGATGACGCCGCAGGAGCGAGAGCAGGCCGCGGTGTTTGGCGCCGATCGGGTCAATTTCCCGCCAGCAGCTCAGGAAGTGGTGATTGATCAGGCGGATGACATGGAAGCGATCCGCCACGATGCGGGCGTTGGGAAAGTACTTGCGCACCAGGGAACGATAGACACTGGCCAGATCCATGCAGACGACCAGCACCCGCTCCTTACCGGGGAGCTGCTGCAGATAGCCTTCCAGAGAGGCTTCGCTGCGGCCTAGCACGACGTCGAAGACCTTGTGGGATTGCAGATTGCAGAGGGTGGTGGCGTAGCCATGACGGCGGGTGAAGAAGTGCTCGTCGATCCCGAGCACGCGGGGACAGGCAGCCGGACAGCGCTGGGCCGTTTGGAGCTGGAGGAAATCCTCGAACCAGCGTTCCACCGTAGCGCTGCCAATGCCTTCGCGCTGGCCCAGGCGGCGCCGGCTGATGCCATCGAAGTGTTTGAGGGCCACGCAGCGGCGGAACGGCTCGGTGGCGCGTTTGTGGGGTAGCAGGCCGGGAAATCGCTGCCAAAAGCTGCGTTGACAGTCCCGACAGAGGAACTTGCGGCTCTCCAGCAGCAGCTCCGAATGCCGGATTCCCCAGTCTTCGTGGCGCGGCCGGCGGAAACGCCGGTCTTTGACCCGGAGGTGGGCCCCATCGCAATGCGGGCAGGATATCGGCCCGGCATGCCGGGCCGATATCCTCAGTCTTCCGCTCTTCTCCTCAATGCCTGTAATCTGATATCCAGGCAGGCCGAGCACCGATTCTGATCTGATCAAAACTTTTCTCCCAAGAACGTTTTATCAGTTCAGTTCGGGCCGGCCTGCCCCCACTAATGATCAAGAGCCAGTATTTTCAATTACTTGCAGGCTTGTATTGAAGAGTGGATCAGACTCCTAACTCGTCGAGCATTCTTGGCTGTGATGAAACTGTGATGGTCGTTCTCCCCTTTGTTGGGGAATATTTCCTGAAGCTGAAACGGACGAGACATGGAAAGCTGCTCTTCACAATATTTACCTAGTAGCACGCGTCGAAGGCTAACAATCGAGCCCTGAGAGGCTGTTCTCCAGAGGCTATTGCAAGCTGTTTGTTTGCAATATACATTGGTTTTCAACTCCAATGGATTGGACTCAAAACTACGAGCGAATTGCGGAGGGTGCTCGCGCCGTGCGGCAGCAATCGCTGGCAGACTCTTCTGGAATTGAGGCTGCCCATCGCAGCATTGCGGATATCAAGGCCTGGCAGGAGGTGCTTGTAGCACGTCCAGAGGCGAGTATTTTCGCCCAGATTATCAGTGCCCTGGAACTTGGACTGTTCTCGCTGGTGTCGGGACTATATCGGCAGGCTTACGGAAGTCTGAGACTTGCGGTTGAGCTGAGTGCGGGGATATCTTGGTTTTCGACTCATCGACTTGATTTGGCGGAATGGCAAACTGGGCAATTTGATCTGGTGTGGAGAGAGATCACGAATACTGACGAAGGCATACTCTCGCCCCGGTATCGCAAAGCGTTCTTCCCCGAGTTCAAAGAAGAAAAGAAATACGACAGTCTTTGCAAGACGCTTTACCGCGAGCTTTCCGAGTATGTTCACGGTAACGCCCGAACCTGGGCTGGGCCTGACGACATTAGGTTCGATGATGAACTTCAGGCTGATTGGCTTAATAGACTCGAAACTTATCTCCTTGTAGCCACTGTCCTTTTTGCGGTGCGCTATTTGCAGGAAGTTAGCAGAAATGATCTTGAAAAGCTCCAGCCTGTTCTTCGCTCCCGCGTTTCGCATGTCGAAGCGATAGTCAAGTACCTTGAGGAGAAACTGCAGCCTGCGGCTGGTCTTCAAGAAGAGCATCGGGAATCTCCGCCTATCGGCCCACAAGGGACAGCCTTGGTTGAACCCCGAGCAAATGAGGAATCTCAGATTACTGAAATTGCGGAAGAAGAAGCCTGAATTATGTCTTTGTTAGAGGAAGTCCGGTTAAGAACAGAAGATTTAAAACGAGATGAGATCCTCGACCTCTTTGTGCCGACTCCTGCAGATAAGGAGATTGTGCGTCTCCTCAAAGCAGCGACTCCAGTCATTATTGAAGGTAGTCGGGGAACCGGAAAATCGTTTCTACTCCGAGTTGCAGAGATCGAGCTTGAGAACAGCTTTGAGCAAATCCGTGTGCTGCCAGTCTATGTATCCTTTATTCGTAGCTCACTCATATATACCCCTGACACGCTGCAGTTCCAGCACTGGATGCTGGCCAAAATCTGCAATCGGGTTGTACGAGCACTAAAGAGTCACGGATTTTCCGGCGGCTTTGATTCACGGGTGCTCACGGGTTCTCCTCATCCAGAGCAGGAGCCCACGGTTCTTGAAAAGCTCGAAATTGAATACGAGAACTCATACAAGAACCCGCAGCAGCAAATCGAGCCAGGAAGCATTCCCTCAGTTGAGCAGTTCGAGGATGCCGTCGAAGATCTTTGCAATAGACATAATATCGCGAGGCTCTGCTTTTTATTTGACGAGGCCGTTCACATTTTTCGCCCGGACCAACAGCGGCAGTTTTTTACCCTCTTTAGGGACCTTCGTTCACCGTATATAGGCTGTAATGCTGCGGTGTACCCCGGCGTTACTTCCTACGGAGACGTTTTCGAGCTCACCCATGATGCGACACTGAAGCGTTTGGAACGCGATATGAGTTCAGCCTCATATGTGGACAGCATGCGTGAAATTGCCCTGCGGCAGGTAAGCAGCACAATAGCCGCCACGATTCTGCGAAATGACGGTACATTCTCCATTCTTGCCTACTGCGTTGGTGGGAACCCGCGATTACTGCTAAAGAACCTGACCGAATGCCCTTTCCTCCGGGCTCCTGAAGTTAATGAGCTGGTGAAGACGTTCTACCGTTCCGGTATTTGGGCAGAACATTCAAGCTTGGCTGAGAGCTATCCTGGTCACAAGCCGCTGATCGACTGGGGTCGAAACTTTGTCGAGACTGAGGTTCTACCGAAACTGGGAGAACGGAACGCCCGAGCGCTGCGGGACACGGATGTCGAATCCTCGTGTTTCTTCTGGATTCACCGCGATGCCCCTGAGCCGGTCAAACATGCCTTGCGACTATTGGCATACACCGGAATCGTGCAAAAAGGCGAAGATGCCATGAGGGGCACCCGCGGCGAATTGGGTACTCGATACAGTGTCAACTTTGGGTGTGTGCTTGCACAACAAGCAAACCCGACCACTGTTGGGGCAGATTTGGTTCGCAAGCTCTCGATCAAGCGATTCATTGAATTCGGTGCGAATCACGCTGCTTATGAGGCTATACGCATTGTCAAAGATTATGGTGAGAATACGCTGGAAATTCTTAATGAGCAGCTGAACCGGCCGATAGATGAACTTGCCTTGACCGACTGGCAGAAGACGCACTTGAAGGAAATAGGCATAAGCACTGTCGGCCAGATTTTGAAGAACGACGAGAGCTTTTTTACCGCTAAGCTTTACTATGTTGGCCCCAAGCGTGCTCGTCGAATCAAGAATGCTGGGGATGCAGCAGTACTCGAATACCTGTCTGGTTAGAACTGCATTGAGTTTCGCAAAGGGCGTGTACTGCTGTAGTGGGGATTCTTCCGAAGGCGATCAGGGAAAAAGTCAAAAGCAGATTTTGACGGCTCGTTTTGCTGAAGTTGTGAACGGCAGGCTCTAATCCGCATCAACGTCGTCGAAGATGTCTCGGTTAGAGGTGGGGTGTGAACTACGCTCGTAATCTGGATATTCATATTCGTCGGGCTCGGGTTCCTGTGGTCGTCCTTCTTCTGCATCTTGCATGCTTTGCTCTAAACCCTCGATGGCTTTTGAAAGGGCAGCAGCAACCGAGGGCTCGTCTGAATAATTGCTAAAATCTTGAAGTACATCAATAATTGGAAGGAAGTAATCGTCAGGCTGGTTGGACCCGTCATACGCGCGTTCCCACCCCCGCACCAAGTCCTTTAAATCTGGCAACATCCCATCCATGACCCGGCCGTAAAGCTGTTTAGTTTCCTCAGATGAGAATAGGCCGTACATTCTTTTCTCATTGATAAAATCGGAATCTGGTGTGCTTGCAGCAAGTTCGACAATCGCATCCGCGATATTCGATTTCACAATTGGGGGCAACAGTTCGACCTGCTGAAGTCTTGCCGCAAGGGCAATTTCGCACGACGGGCGCAATACTCGGAAAGAAGATAATTCATTCCAAATGATCGGATGGCGCTCGATATAAATCTGCAAAAAGCTCTTGTCGCAACGGGACGCCAGAAACGGAAAGCGGGTCTCCTTCCTCTCGCCATGCAACATTCCGGCGAATGTGATGTAACGGGACTTTGGTACGGTAACGCTCGCACCTTCAATATCGCTCACCCCGCAAACTACTTCATCGATCATTTTATCTATTGATGTCCCTGCCAAATAGATGTCGAGAAGTTCCGGGTTTCGGGCGACCAAAGTTGCGAACGCATCACCTACTGTCGGGTGTCGGTACACCCAGCGTCTGTTGCCCTCGACGGAGGTCAGTTTCACGAGACTCCCTTCCAGAAAACCGAGGGCATCTCGGACCCCAGCGGGAGTTGCGCTGAGAAGCTCAATTGCTCTATTAACCTCTGGTGTGATTCCCAGTGGGCTATCCTGATAACCACCCCCCATGAAGAGTACAGCAATGGCCGCCTTGCAGTTGCTGTCGAGGTTCGTAAGCACGTCCACCAGAAAAGCTTCCGGTTTCTTGACGAACTCCGTTATTGCATTGCGAGACAGGGTCAGATTACGGGTGAACAGCCGGTTACCTAGCCTCTTTGCTGTTTCAGGCAAAAAATGAGTGCTTGCGGCTACCTCAGGCAAAAATGGCTTCACATGAGTCCTAAATTCCTTGGGCTGGTCACCGAGCCGGATGTGGTTATACAGGATGCGCTGCTTCTCAAATAATCCTAGCTCTTGCACGTTTATGACAACCTGGGACTCCGCAATTAGAGGAAACGCTGGCAACTTAAGGTCATTAATCGCGGCTCGGTAAATGTAATCCCGGGATGTAAAAACGACCTTTGCGCCTTTGCGGAGAGCAGCGTTAAGCTCTGGGAACATGTCATTCCAAGCATGAACACGAGTAGCTAAATATTGTGTCGGTCCAAAGACATCATCGACCCAGAACAGCTGCGAACTCTCGTGAGGATTCCAGTGCAGTTTGAACTGTTCCGCCGTGGAGACCTTGATGGCCGAGCATTTCCAGTTATCTATTGCTCCGATGGCTAAAGTGGCGGCTATTGTGGACTTGCCAGATGCGGGTTCTCCGAGCAACAAGACGAAGTTGTAGTTGAGGAGCGCTAGAGCCGCACGTCTGTGAGCGTCCGTGATAACGAATGTCGCGAGATCATGACGCATTGAATTCAAAATCTCTGCGGCTTGAGTGTATTGCCTTTCATCCAGTATTTGACTAAGGTCGCCTAAGCCATAGATCCTCGGCACTAACATTCTCAGGCGCGGGTGTTCTCGGATCTTTCCCGAGATCCAGTCTCTGCCAAAAGCATGGAAGCTTTTAATGCCGGGTATCGAGCAGAATTTCTCGGTTAGTTCACGATCGGTGTCACCCGAGATGCCGAGATTAGTAAAGAGTAGGTAATTGGTCGCCAAGCCTGCTCGCGCTAGTTTCTGAGACTTTTCGAGTTCATCACGGAGGTCTTTGACGTGCAGCGTGGCGTCAGCTTTGCTGGTGTGCTTGCATTGTGCGACGAACGTGCCAGACAGGGTCGAGCCATCTTGCGGCTTCCACATACCCTTGAATGCGCCGTCCCGGCCTGCATCCTTTGACGGAAGGAATATCTGAAACGTCTGCCCAAGAACTTCGGCTCCGATAGTGCCGCACAGGTCTTGGAAGGCCTGCCACCCTAACGTGTGGAGAGCGAAATTGACGAACTGTGCCTGAGCGCGCTCAGTTCCCTCGATCTGATCGGGCATCTTGCAATTCAGTATGCATGACGGCTAATTAAGGCGCAATAGCAGCTGTCATTCAAATCAGGAAAACTTTAACTTGGCTGACCCTTTTCAGATTATGGGCTTTGCAAATGCACAGCAGCTTTTGACATACTGACGAATATTTCAGATTCGAGCGATCAGCGTTAGCGTGCCGCAGATAGAATAACCACGATGTGGTTTCGGATTGCAATAGGACGGTGCGGCTGCCAACCACCATATCGTAATGTGGTGGAAGAGCGCGTCTGCAAAACGGTTTACGAAACACTGGCGGGCTGGCGCAGGCGTTTACCTGCCGATGTTGCTGCCGTTCCAACCGAATTGTTTGAGGAACAGATTGTTGACGGGTACCGCGTCACCTTCGGAACCTACAAGTTGGAGGTCGGCGAGGAAACGCTCATTGTGTGCCAAGCGCTACTTCATACATGGTCGCGGCCAACATTCTTGGCCATCGGAAACGTTGGCCGTATGTATGCCGAAGGTCTGCTGCTCACGAAGGACGGTAATATCGAACCTGCTTCCGATAACCTGATGTGGCAGTTCCGGTAGGACTCGGCCCCTTTGCCAACTTGAACGGAAAACCAGGGACAAGTGAGAAGGTTTCTGTAATTCGATATGCTAGGGCTCGCTTCGCTCACGTGAAGCGCCGTGGATGTGCCGTACCAGGTGCGCCCCATCTGCGGTCCGTCTTTGACCGGATTCCACACGCTCCAGATGGCGTATACCACCCGTGCCGTTTCCCCTGCTTTTCCCGCTGCTTTGTGCCTAAGAGAATGTAAAACGGTGCCATCTGCTGCGCTGTAAGTTGGTGAAAATACGCTTGTGCGCGGATTCGACTCGCACACGCTTCCGCCAGTGTTCCCTCGCTGCGCTCTCCAGGAACAAACAGTTTTGCCGTTTAGTTCACAGTTTATGGCCAGCACAGCCCGTGCTGTTTTGGCTGCAAACTGTGAACTGTAAACTGTGAGCGGTTAACTCCCGCCCAGTTCTTGAGCGTCGCTCAGATTAGTAATTGACGGAAATGATTACGGTGTCGGTGTAGGTTCCGGCGGGGACATTCTGGCCGGCGGGGATGCTGCCGTAAATGCTGATCGGCTGTGCCGGGCCGCTTACCATCTGCGAAACTCCGGTCACGTTATCCCATACGTTGGTGCGGGCGGGCGAAGTGTAAAGATAATAGCTCAGCTTGTTGGTTCCGTTCGTCATGTTGCGCAGGGGCACGGCATCGGTTGACGTGGTGCTGGGATTCTGGCCTTGATCCAGGAGGATTCGGGCATTCGTTCCATTGGTACATTGCAATTGAATGTTGGCGATTTGCGTGAGCGGCGTGGTAGCGTTCGCGCCCATGGCATCGTAGGTGCCGAAGGCCAGCGTGCTGTCGCTGGACGAGAGCGAACAGGCATTGTTTACGGTAGTGCTGACCGTCAGACTTTTGGAGGCGCCGTAGGTCAACGCTCCAGTGGAACATAAAAAAATAACTGTAAATACGGATGCTGGCAGGCGCTTCATGATACCGATTCCTTGGTCCCGGCGAATGTCCTTTTCTGCTGGGAACGAACTCCCACTCGGCCCCGCTCACATCCCGGAAAGCGGGGCCAAGCGTAAAACCGGAAAACGGAAGAGTTCTCTGTCAAAACCACCGCTGCGGTCAGGAGAAATCCCGCGCGACTACCAATCTTCCGCTGGCTTCCGATCAATCGTGTCCTGGCTTGCGATTGATCTTTTGCCCGTCATCCGGCTTCCATCGCCAGAGTGGGTCACTATCCTAAATCGCCACAATGATACCTCCACTTTATGCAAAAACCTAGAAAAACCGGCCATTTAGCTCAATTTAATCGGGCATTTAGCTGGCTTTAATCGGTCTTTTATCCCGATCTAATAGAGCACGGAAATATCATGCGGCAAGCGCGGAGGGGAGCTGATGGCGATCTGTTTCCGATTCCGGGAGAAAGTGCCGACTTGGGGGCTAACTAATAGGCAACCGTGATCACCAGGGAATCGGTGTAGGTGCCCGGGGTGGCGCTGGACTGCCCGCCGAAAATGCGTCCGTACACCGGATAGGTCTTGCTGACGGGCGCCGAACCAATAGAGAAGGAATCCTGAATCGTACTCGTGCCAAAGAGGCCATTTCCCCATATCACCGTGCGGCCGATATCCAGATAAAGGCCGTACTGGAGCCGGGAAGAACCGTTGGACAAAGTCAGGTCGGCGTTGCCGGAAAGCTCGGCGACGGAGATGCTGTAGCTTACGTTTTCTCCCAGTGCGCCCTGGCACGTGTTCTGAATGATGGCGTTGGTATCGCGGGGCTGGCCGGAGAGCGGATCGTAGGCGCCGAAGGAAATGCCGGAATTGGTGACCGTACAACTCGCCGCCCAAGCCACCGGCGTTGTCAGCAGCGCCACCCATAGACCCAGCAGCCGGCTTCGGGTAACCATTCTCATTTGGGCTTGCACACCAGCGGCCCGATGCGAGGCAAAGCCACCCCTTCGGGCGCCTTTGGTACCGCAACGTCGCATTCGAACTTTTCTCCCCGGACATGGACATGCACCGGGGTGGCCAAATCCTGGATGAAAACTTCCCCATCGTACGCCACTTCATATTCTTCTGTCGATCCCGGCACGAGCACCCGGGAACCGAGGGGCAAGGGGCTGCCGTCGGTGGCATGCAGGATAAGGGTGGCGCCCTTGGTTTCCTCCGTCGTGAAGCGCACCAGCACGCCGGTCCGGGAAAAAGGAACAATCTTGCGTTCCGCCAAATCCATGGCATATTGCACCGGCACATCTTTGTCGTCCAAACGCACGACGTTGCCGTCGAAGGGAACGAGGGGGACAATCGCCATCCCCTGCCCATCGGTCTTGGTAATGTACTGGTTGTTGGCGTACACGCGGATGCCGGACTGGCCGGGAACATCCACTACGGCAAAGCTGTTGTCCAGCCAGCGGGTCGGCATCACCTGGCGGCCAATCAGGACCAGTGAGCTGCGTTCTTCCGCGCTCCATTCCGTACCACTCGCAAAACGTTCGGCGGCCAGCGTGTAGGCTCCATAGCGGTTGCCGTCATCCACTTCGCCGGCGACGTCCGTGTTGGCGCTGTTAAAGCGCGCGCGATACCCGTAGCCGTCGCCCAAGGGCTTGGATTGCTGGAACTCGACCAGGCCGGATTGGCTGGCGCCGGACAGATCGGCGGTGGCCATCAGACTACGTCGGTGCTGCAAAGGGATAGACAGGGTCAGACTTAACGATGTCCCATTTTGTACGACGGGCGAATAGGTCGCGGAGGAGGCCAGAGATCCCCACCTCCACAGGCTGAAGCCCAGGGACGCGGTGGTGGCGCTGAGATGCCGGTATTGGCTGGTGCAATCGATGGCCCCTTGACACTCGCGCAACAGATAACCGATTCCCACATTGGCCTTGCGCCCGAAGCTGTGGCTCACTTGGGCCTGGGCCTGAAGACGCTGCGCCATCTGACCGGGCATCAGCCCCAACTGGCGGAAGGTCGGCGTGGCGATTGCGGCCGAACCGCTGACTCCCCAGGTCCGGGTCTGATGCTGTATCAGCGCGTAGGCCAGCGTGCCTACGCCGGCCGCACTGTGGCTTACGGCAACATTGCCGGCCAGCACGCCGACCCGCTTCATGCCCAACTCCGCGCCGGCGCCGAAGGTCTGGCTGGAAGCAAGCGCTTCTCCGCGAAAGTCCAAAGTCAGGTTGTCGCGTAATCCATAGCGCTGCGTTCCCTCGGCAAACAGGGCACGATAACTGTCCAGGAGCGTGCCTTCTCCCCAGCGCATGATGCCACCTTCGTAGGTGTATGAACTCACGCCCTGGCGCAACAGATCGCTGGCACTGATGTAGCTGCGCGTAATCACCTGCTGGTGGCCCGTCATGTCCGTGACCACCATCTGCATGTTTCCTTGGGGCGTTATGGTGGGAATATTCTGGACCGTAAACGGGCCCGCATCGACGGTTTGTCTCATGCTGAGCACGTTGTTCATGTAGATATCAACGGTGGAGGGATCGGTGGCCTGGCCGCGCATGGCCGGCAGCGCGAAGGGGAGATAGGACGGCTGCAGGGCAAAATCGCTGGCGAACTGGACTCCCGCGTAGTGAACCGACTGCGCCCAGGTATCGGAAGCGCTGAGGGTGTCTCCGATGGTGAGTATCTTCCGGTGCCCCGGCATTTCCCGGGTGAAGCGGGTGTCGAGACGCTGCATGCGCCCGCCGGACAGAAGGCTGGTGCTTACCATCTGGTTGGTGAACACGCCCAGCGAATTGAAGAGCCCCACTTCGAACTCGCCGCTGGTTTGTTGCGCGGTGGAAGTGCGCACCAGACTTATGTCGTGGTTCAGGAAAAGTCCCAGGGACGGGGGTGTGGGAGAAGCATAGCTCCGGGAATTGCCATCAATGAGGGTGGCTTCAAAATTGGAAGCCGCAGCCCGCACCAGCAGGGTTTGCTGGTCCTCATCGAATCGATAACGCGTTCCCGGCATCGATTCCAAGGGAAAGAACTGCTGCCCGTCTTGGGTGACCGCGGACGCGGACGGCGGCACCAGGCGGGCATCGTGCAGAACCTCGGGCGTCACCAGGAATCGCCCATCCGCCGTGCGCAGCACATCCGCGAACGGACTGACGGATTTCCCGTTGACCGATACCGCAACCACTATATGTTCGTAAAGCCGGTTGGATTCAGGGGCGGCGGCCGGGGCGGCCAGCGGAGGCACGAGCACCGGTGCCGGAGCCTGATACAGGCACTCCGGGTCAATATACACGTTGGCGCAAACGCTGGGGCTGCGGGCGGGGGCGGCCTGGGCCCGGGCACTCCCGGTCCATCCAGCGGCCAACCCCAACCCCAGCCACCCGAGCTTAGTTAGGGTTTGCAGCCACGCTGGGATAGGTGACTTGCACCGTTTCATCAGACTTGCCAGCATCGGTGTTCGCTAAAACCTTCACATGCGATTGGCCGGTGAATTCCGGGTCTTCAATTTCCCACTCGTGGCTTTGTCCCGGAAGTACGTAGATCGGCGCCGTCAGGGCCTTGGATATGCCGGTCTTATCGGCCGGAGAAATTCCGAGTTCGCGGACCTGGATGTGCGCATTCCCCTTGTTGGTAAGCACCAGCTTGAATTTGCCGGAGCCGGATTGCTGCAAGGTCCACTCAGGCTTGGGCGCGACCGCGGTCTTGGGTGCGGCAAAGACGGGAATGGTCATGCGCAGGATGGTCCGAATGGCCGCTCCATCGTTGGGGCCAGGGGCCTTGGGCACCTCCTGCAGGGCCAGGCGATAAGGCAGTTCCGTGGTCCCGCGATTTGGCGTCCGCAGACCAAGGCGCAGGAAGCGGGTTGTGTTCGGCATAACCGTCAGCATCGGAGGATTCAGGATCAGTTCGTCCGTGGCCACCAGGCCGCCGCGGGCTTCGTCTCCCGTCCAACGAAAAGCGCGCGCCTGCAGCGTAAGGGGCGTATCGGCCGTGTTGGTGATATATACGACCATGTACGGACGATCCGCCGCCAGGTCTACGCGCACTGGATTCACCGCAAACGATGCTGCCAGGACTGTGGCCGGAAGCAACATCGCCAAGCCCACCACCCAAAACATACGAGTCAACATATGTAACCTTTCATGGCCGGGAAAACACCCGGCTAATAGTTCACGGATATGACCACAGTGTCGTTATAGGTCCCGGCGGGCACGTTCTGTCCGGCGGGAATACTGCCGTATACATTAATCGTCTGCGTGGTACCAGTCGCCGTTTGTGTCACCCCGGAGACGTTGTCCCAGATATTGGTGCGGGCGGCCGTGGTGTACAGCTGGTAATTCAGCAGATGTCCGGCGCCGTCCGTCATGTTGCGGAGCGGAACGGCATCGGTGGACGCGGAACTGGGATTCTGGCCCTGGTTCAGCGTTATGGTGGCGTTCGTTCCATTGGTGCATACCAGTTGAAAGCCGCTGATTTGAATGAGAGGAGTGGTGGCGTTGGTGTTGATTGCATCGTAGGCGCCGAAGGCCAACGCGCCGCCGCCGGACGACAGCGCACAGGCGCTGCTTACCGTGGCCGTCACCGTCAGGCTTCCCGTGGTGGTGCCGGCCAATGCGCCGGTTGAATGCAACACGACGACGGTAAGCAATAGCACTGCCTGCAGCCGCCTTATGTTGATTCTATTCATCTGTTGAACACACCCAAATGCTTTCAACTGACTTCCACTCTCTGTTCTGCTTACACCCGGAAACGAGGCCTAATCCAAAAAAGGGGGATTAAAGGATGGGCGCGTCCGTGGCCGACTTTCCACCTGACTATTAATCCCCCGCCCATCAAATTAGCCCGCCTGTCGCGTCATCCACGTGCTTTCACTCGTATGACATGCCCACGGCCAAAACACAGCGCACGCAAATCCAACCGCAACAGGAAATGTTCATACCGGTCACCGCTAATAGCTAAGGGTTATGGTTATCTGGTCTGAATAGCTATTCGCCGGTACGGACTGCCCCTTGGGGATAGTGCCGAAGACCTGAATGGTCTGCGCAGCGCCCGTCCCCGTTTCCGAGATACCAGTTGCACCATCCCAGATCGTGTTGCGAGCCGAGCTGGTGTAAAGCTGATAACCCAAAACATGTGAGGCGCCATCGGACATCTGACGAACCGGAACGGCAAGCGTGGAAGAGCTGCCGGGATTCTTGCCCTGATCCATCAATACCGTCGCCGTCGCTCCGTTGGTGCACGTCATTTGAAAGTTACCCGTCTGCGTGAGGTTGACGCCGGTGGAGGAATTGACGACTGCGGGATCATAAGCCCCGAATGCCACCGCTCCGCCGCTGGCCACCGCACACGAGTTGCTTACGGACAAGGTTACGTTCAAGGTGCCGCTGGTGTTGCCGGCGAACGCAGCCAGGGACAGCAAGCCGATAAGGCTTGCCAGCAATGCAATATTTTTAAATACCTTCATGGTTGTTCTCCTCTTGGTTGGGAATGCCTCATGGTCAAGGCAGCCAACCCCCTTGCCACCCGTGTTCCCGCCGGAGCACGCACGAAATTTCGGTTCGGCATTAACGCAATAGCGTTCCCCGTCAATCTCTCTCACCATTTCCCCGCTCCAACGCGAACACATAAAAATGGGGGATTAAAGGATGGGCGCGTCCGTGGCCGACTCTCCACATGACTATTAATCCCCCGCCCATCAAAATGGCCTACCGGTCGCGTGATCCACGTGCTTTCAGCCGTATTTTCCAGCTGCCTGGCCACGGCCAAAACACAGCGCACGCAAATCCGCCCGCGACAGGAAATGTTCATACCGGTCCCTGCTAGTAGCTCAGGGTTATGGTTACCTGATCTGAATAGCTATTTGCAGGCACGGACTGACCCTTGGGAACAGTACCGAAGACCTGAATCGTCTGCGATGAACCAGTTCCCGTTTCCGGGATACCAGTCACACCATCCCAAATCGTGCTGCGGGCCGAGGTGGTGTAAAGCTGATAACCCAGAAGGTGAGTGGCGCCATCCGACATTTGGCGAGCCGGAACGGCAAGGGTTGACGTACCTGTAGGATTCTTGCCCTGATCCATCAACACCGTCGCCGTCGCCCCGCTGGTGCACGTCATTTGAAACGTGCCAGTCTGCGTGAGGTCGGCGCCGTTGCTGGAGTTGACGACTGCGGGGTCGTAAGCCCCGAAAGCCACCGCTCCACCGCTGGCCACCGCACACGCATTGCTTACCGTCGAGGTTACGCTCAAGGTGCCGGTGGTGTTGCCGGCGAACGCAGCCAGGGACAGCAAGCCGATGAGGCTCGCGAGTAGCGCAATATTTTTGAATAGTTTCATGTTTGTGGTTCTCCTTTGGGATGTGAATGCCTCATGGTGAAGGCAGCCCAGGCCCTTGCGCTGCCGGTGTTCATGCTGGAGGAGGCACATGGGAAAAACACGGTGGAATCGGAATCATGTGTACCGCCCGTCCGTCTCACCGGCTTTCCCCTCCAGCGCAAACACGCATACTTGTGGTAATCCTGAATCTCATCGAGATCAAAAATCAGGGGCCGAAACTACAGGGATCACAGCTGGGGCCGACTGCCGGATGGTTATCCGAGCAGTATGTTCGGGCAGACATAAGCACTTCTAATGCCAGCGCAAAATGAAGTGCACTATTTTCAGGGCGCTAGCTGGAGCCCCTGTCTTTGCAAGTGAATGGTGTATAAAGGGAAAATAGAAGTGAGACTATCAAGGTTTACCCTATGGGCAACCCGGGAAATTCCCTACGACTGATCGCTTAGTTACCTGAAGTTAAATGATTACTAATTACTCAAGTAACTTCTCAGTGAGAGCTCGTCCCTTGACTTAAATATGCGCTAATTACTTTCATAATCACCAGATAGGGTGGGACCAGGCTGGGGGAAGAGCCGGCTTCAACATGCGGTCGAAGAAGCCGGCCAAAGTACGTTTGGCGAACTGGCGATTGCTCCGGCGGTCACGGCAACGGCACGGGATCACCTTTGCGGAAGGCGGTGCCGGTGAAAAGCGCGACCAGGGAACCCTTTTCATCGGTTACCTGCACCTGACAGGTGGAAAGGGAACGGCTCGACGCTTCTTCCCGGGCTTCGGCCGTGAGCACGCCGCCGCAGACGGCCCGCAAAAAAGTTACGTTGGCGTTGATGGCCAGCGCCAGCGTGCCGTGCGAGTTCGAGCAGGCCGCGAAGGCATAGTCGGCCAGCGTAAAGACGACCCCGCCCTGCATGACGCCGGCGGCGTTGAGATGGCGTTCCGTGATGGCCAGGCGCGCCCGCGCAAAGCCTTCTTTGACTTCGAGGAGTTCAATTCCAATCCCGGTGGCGAAACGGTCGGTGGCAAAGTACTTGCGCAGTTCTGACATGGCGGCATCATAAATGAGCCGTCAGTCTTCTTCCAACAGCCGGATCAAGGTGGGTTTGTGCTTGCGGCGGTTCTGTTTGGCCTTTTTGTCGCCGGGCAGGGCGTGCGACGGCCGGGGCGAGCCCAGCAGCGTGCGGGCCGCCGATTTGACCGCCTTGGTGGCGCGGAAGGGTTTGGGCTTTCTCTTCTTCATTCCTGTCTCGAGATTAATGGCATTATGCAATAATTTCAATCAGAAGACGATATTGTTCCGCCTGAGGGCTTATGGCGATTGATGAACGTGAATTTTTCGATGAACGGCAGGAAACGCGGAAGCATACCCTGAATTGTCCCCACTGCCGGCAGGCGGCGGAATACGAGCTGATGTGGCTGGTCCGCCGGAAGAAACGCCAACTGCCCTCGCGCGCCGACGAACGGGACCGCGCCAAGTTTGAGAAGGCGCGGTCGTATATGGTTCGTCGCGACGATCTGGCGGGCTGCAAGAACGTGCGCTGCCGCAAGCGCTTCGAAATTACGGGATTACAATCGGTGGTCTTTCTCGACGAAGCCGCCAACGCCCGTCCCGCCGATGTGGACGACGATAATTTTGGGAATAGATAACAGGGTATTTACCACAGAGGACACAGAGGGCACAGAGGGAACAAAAGCAAACCCCTTCAGCCGCTGATTAACGCAGATCGACACAGATCAAAAAAGAACAACATTGATTGCAATCCATGCCCTGTGGGTTTCCCTCAGCGTTCATTTGCGGCCAGACGGTTCTGGTTTTGGCCCGGTTTCCTCTGTGCCCTCTGTGTCCTCTGTGGTGAAAACTGAAAGCCTCACGCCGGTTGCGGAAAGTAGTGCGGGTAGCTGCGGTCGTAAGCTTTTTTCTCGCGGTATGAGCGCGTCAGTTCCATATAGATCCCGAGGTCGCGATCCAGGTCCGACTGGGTGCCGTCGAAATAGAAATTGCGAATCGGGATATTGCCAAAGTCCTTGCTCAGCTTCGGATAGACCGATTCACTGACGATCCCGTTCATGCAGGTGAAGGGGCTGATGTCGATGATGCCGTCGGCGCCTTTCTCGGCGAGGTATGCGGCCTTGCCGACCGAGAGCACCATTTCGCCGAGGACGCCCGTATTGGGCAGATAGGGTTCCGCGTATTTGAAGAGTTCGTACATGGAGGGCTCTTCGTAACCGGCGAAGTCTTCCTTGAAGGGAGCGATGATGGCGTGCTCGTCATTCTCCTGCACGCGCCAGCGAATCCGCGCCTTCAGCATGTCCATGGTCCACTGCCGGCCGCGCAATTTCAGTTTGCGCACCTGTTCGGAATTGGTGTACTGCACCCACTCGGTGATATCGCTGAGCCAGGCTTCGGCGCCGTAGCCTTCGAGTTTGCGAATCAGATCCTCGTTGCTGAAGGTGTTCAGGCGGCAGAAGATTTCTCCCACCACGCCAATCAACGGGGTGTCGGTGTCGAAATGGGCCGAGAGCCGGCGGAAGCGTTCGCGCGAGCGCTTGACGGAGGCCACGACGGCTTGCAACTGGCAATCGCTGTCGGAGCAACCGCGCTCAATGGTGCTGCACAGATCGGTAACGCACTCCTGATACAAGCGGTCGCTGGAGCCGGGTACGGTTTCATAGGGGCGGGTGCGGTGCAGCGCCTTGCGCAACACATCGGCGGCCACCAGCGCGCGCCAGGCCGCCCGCAGGAACGGCGTGGAGATGCCTCCCAGGTCGTTGTAGGAATTCTTGCTGGTGGGAGACAGGATCTGGACATCCTCATGGCCGATCTGCCGCAGGACCTTGGCCAGGAACGGCGCATATTGGCCGAAGCGGCAGGGCCCTTCCGCGGTCGGCATGAAGAACATGGTGCGCTTGGGGTCAAAGCCGGGCTGCTCGATCACGCGGACAAAGTCGCCGACCGTCACCTTGGCGGGATAACACTCGTCGCCATTGGTGTGCTTGGCGCCCAGCTCGCGGGTGCGCGCGTCGGAGGGCGGAGTGGGCGAGGCATTCACGCCCAGCCAGCGGAACACGGCGGCGAAGGCCTCGGCGCTCCCCTCGGCCATGGTGGGGATATAAACCGTTTTTCCGGCCAGCGGGTGGGCGGAATCGATCTTGTGGCTCAGATGGCGACAGCCGTCGGGCATCGCAGAAATCCTTTGCTATCGAGATAGGCTTCACAGCGGGTGATAAAGCCCGCGTCATTCGAGTGTCCATCGAACTGCAGCACCAGCGAGGGCTTTCCCGTGGCGTCGTCGATAAACGATTTGATATAGCTGTCCGGGCCGCACTTGAAATTCGAAATAAACACGACGTGCAGATTCGGGTTGCGCCGGCTGATGCGGGCTGCCGCCAGAATCCGGCGGCCCGAATTCCAGTACATGTTGGCGTTGACCTCGCTGATGTCCTCGAGGTCGATCGGCAGGTAGTCCATCGGCACCACATTGACGCCGTACAGCGAGCGCAGCTTGCGCGGAATGTCGCAGTTCACGCTGCGGTCGTACAGGTTATAAGGACGGCCGACCAGCACCAGCGCCGGCTCTCCGGTTTGTTCAAGCTGGTCCAGGGCCTGCGTCCCCACCTCCTGCATGGCGGCGCTGAAGGCGGCCTGGGCGGCAAACGCGGCGTTCGTGGCCCGCGCATTGACGCGGCGGGACACCTTGAACCGTTCGCCGAAAAACGCCGCCAGCTCCCGCTCCACATGCTTCTGGCCGTAACGGAAATGGATGGTCGGGTTCAGGATCTTGTCGTGTTTCTCTTCCAGTTGCGGCACGGCATGCAGTACGAACGGCAGTGTCTGGTTCCAGGGGCAAAGGTGCGACTCCGTATGGAGCTTCTCCAGTTCGGGTGGAACCTCGGCGTTCACGATGTTGGGCACCAGCACGAAGTCCACATCCTTGGCCAGCAATTCCTGCACGTGCCCGTGGGCCACCTTCACCGGGAAACAGGGCTGCGCGATGGCGAGTTCCTCGCCGGTGGCGCAGATCCGCTGATCGGTGGGGGAGGACAGCGCCACTTCAAACCCCAGTTCCTGCAGGTAGGTGCACCAGAACGGAAAGCGATCGTAATAGAACATGGCGCGGGGAATGCCGATGACGCCACGTTTGCCGGAGCCGGGCTTCAGCGCCTGGGCCAGAAGCTGGTCGCGCTTGTCCACCAGGTCTTCGATGACCGGCACGCGATCGGTTTTGGCGCGCTTACGGAATTTATCGCTGCATTTGTCGCCCCAATAGCTGCGTTCGCCCTCGATCTTGAATTCTTTCATGTCGCAGTAATTCGAGCAGGCGCGGCAGACGAATTCGCGGGTGGTGAAATCCACCTTGCTCAGGTCGTAACCGCGAAACTTGGAAGGCTGGTCGCTCAGCTGCATGCGCTCCCGGGCGATCAGGGCCATGCCGATGGCGCCAATGACGCCGTTATGCGGCGGAACAATGATGGGTTTCTCCAGGATCTGGGAGAAGGCGGCGGCGACGGCGTCGTTATACGCCGTGCCTCCCTGGAAGAAAATCACGTTGCCGACCTTGCGGCCGCGGACCACGCGATTGAGGTAATTGAGGGCCACCGAGTACGCCAGTCCGGCGCACAGATCGCCCACGCCGGCGCCCTTCAGCATCAGGGAGGTGACATCGCGCTCCATGAACACGGTGCAGCGTTCCCCCAGCCGCGCCGGGTGCTGCGAGGCCAGCGCCAGGCTGGCAAATTCGCCCTTGATGCTGACGCCCAGCTTTTCCGCCTGTTCTTCCAGAAACGAGCCGGTGCCGGCGGCACAGGCTTCATTCATGGTGAAGTCCACGACAATGCCCTTGTCGAGGCGAATGAACTTGGAATCCT
>Ga0326728_10012285_pt1 | contig 19088 bp, 16 predicted proteins | sample MB3enrmetagenome_FD_207602 | JGI IMG/M metagenome (GOLD analysis project Ga0326728, IMG submission 207602) | Lab enriched peat soil microbial communities from McLean, Ithaca, NY, United States - MB31MN | ecosystem: Environmental > Terrestrial > Soil > Wetlands > Peat | place: USA: New York... | reverse complement strand
TCGCACCTCACGCTCTCGAACTCGCCCCCGGAGTCCATACCAAATCTAAAGGGGCGCATTGCCCATGTGCACTTCTCGGATTGTGACGGCAAGGTGCACGGTGATCTGCCCCCGGGACGCGGAGTTGTGAACTTCACTCCTTACTTGCAGGAACTGAAAAACCTGGGCTTTGATGGCACCATCAGTATTGAGCTCGAGTATTCTCCACAGCCGGAGAAGATCGTTGATTGGGTGACGGAAGCGTATCGGGAGACGAACCGGTTGATGCAGGGCCTCGGTATGCGCAATTAGCGTTGTCATGCTGAGCGCAGCGAAGCATCTCTTCAGTTCGCTGCACTCGGCTGAAAAACAGAATTCGACTGCGGGGATGCTTCGCTGCGCTCAGCATGACAGGAAGGCTTGGAGGGAGACGATGAACTACAGAAGATTTGGGCGCATGGGATGGATGGTCAGCGAACTCGGTTACGGCATGTGGGGAATGGCCGGCTGGACAGGCTCGAGCGATGAGGAATCCAAGCAGGCCTTGCAACGCTCCGTTGACCTGGGCTGCAACTTCTTCGACACGGCATGGGCTTACGGGGAGGGCCGCAGCGAGGCCTTGCTGGGATGGTTGGTCCGCAACAACCCCAGCAAGAAGCTCTACACCGCCAGTAAGATTCCTCCCAAGAATTTCGAATGGCCAAGCCGCCGCGAATTCAAATTAGGCGATTGCTTTCCGCCCGATCATATGGAGGATTACGTCCTGCGAAGCCTCAAAAACGCCGATCTCGAGAGCTTCGACTTGGTGCAGTTTCACGTCTGGGAAGATTCCTGGCTGAAGGACGACCGCTGGGTGAAGAAGGTGGACGATCTGCGCCGCGAAGGTCTTTTCCAGGCCATAGGCATCAGCATCAACCGCTGGGAGCCGTGGAACGGCGTTAAGACAGTCCAGTCCGGTCTCGTCGATGCTGTGCAAGTGATCTACAACATTTTCGACCAGAATCCCGAGGATGAGCTCTTTCCGGCTTGCCAGACGAAGGACGTTGCCGTGATTGCCCGCGTTCCTTTTGACGAAGGAACGCTCACCGGGACCCTTAGGACGGACAGCAAATGGCCGGAAGACGATTGGCGCAATACCTACTTCGTGCCGGAAAACCTCAAGGTGAGCGTGGCGCGGGCGGACGCGCTCAGGCCGCTGATTCCTGACGGCATGACGATGCCTGAGATGGCGATGCGGTTTATTCTCAACAATCCGATCGTCAGTACCATCATTCCGGGAATGAGGAAGGTCAAAAACGTGGAAGCCAATGCCGCCGCCTGCAATGCGGGCCCACTTCCCAATGAGCTTCTCTCGAAGTTGCGCGCCCACCGCTGGGACCGGAAGCCGACCAAGTGGTCCCAGTAGCGAGGCCCCCTTACCCGGCCCGCGCCGGCTGCTGAAAAACGCCGGTCGCGTGCCACCCTCTCCCCCAAGGGGGAGAGGGAGTCGAGTTTTGCAGAGGGACTCATAATGCGAACCCAGATTTCAAGGCGCACTTTTCTCGCACGGTCTGCGGCCGCGGCAGTTAGCGCGGCTGCCATCCTCGCCTCACCACGCTTTGGCGAACCCGCCATCGGCCGGCAGATGCGGCTGGGCGGTCCCATCTTTCTCAACTCAGATGATCCCGCCGAGCAGGCTCGAGAACATCGACGGCTGGGATATCGCGCGGCCTACGCTCCCAAGGTGGAGCTCAACGACAGAGACAGGATCAGATCCATTATCAGGGAATATGCCGCCCAAGACGTGGCCCTAGCGGAGGTGGGCGCCTGGGTCAACATGCTCGACCTCGACCCCGAAAAGCGCCGCAAGAATATGGCTTACGTCCAGGAGCGCCTGGCGCTCGCCGAGGAATTGGGGACACGCTGTTGCGTGGATATTGCAGGCTCCTATAACCCGAAAGCTTGGGACGGCCCAGACCCCAAAAACCTCAGCCAGGAATTCGTCGATGCGACGGTGGAGAACTGTCGCAAGCTTATTGACGCGGTAAAGCCGACACGAACCAAATTCACCATCGAGATGATGCCCTTCAGTTTCCCCAGCGGTCCGGACGAGTACCTGAGACTTATCAGGGGAGTGGATCGGAAGGCCTTTGCGGTGCACCTCGACGTCTGCAATGTGATGAACAGCCCGGAACGCATGTATCACAATGGGGATGTAATCCGCGAGTGTTTTCGGAAGCTGGGGCCATGGATTGCCTCCTGCCACGCCAAGGACCTGGCGTGGGAGAACTATGTACAGGTGTGCCTGCGGGAAGTAATCCCCGGCCGCGGCCAGATCGATTACAAAGCCTACCTGAGCGAACTCGCGAAGCTGCCAGTGGACGCTCCTCTGATGCTCGAGCACTTGAAAACGGCCGAGGAATACTCGGAGGGGCGAAACTATATTCAAGGTGTCGCTCGACAGTTGGGGCTTTCGTTTGGCGCATGACACCCAAAACAAGAAAATAGAAACTGGAAAATGGAAAATCGGTGTGGAAACTGGATCGTTGGCCTGTCATTCTGAGCGAAGCGAAGAATCCCCGCAGTTCGGAAACTTGACGACTGTGAGATTCCTCGCTTCGCTCAGAATGGCAGAGCTTGCAAAGAGGAGCTACCAACATGACTAGCGAGACCGGAATTACCCGCAGGGATTTCTTGAAAGAGACCGCAGTGGCCGGCGCGACAGCGGCGGTGCTTGGAGGTCTGGCCCCGGCGCGCGTGCTGGGCGCGAACGACAAGATCCGAGTGGGCGCCATGGGCACGGGCGAGCGGTGCCAATACCTGATGAGGCTTTTCAAGGGCAACCCCTCGGTCGAACTGGCGGCCGTCTGCGACGTCTACGGACCGCGGCGCGAGGCGGCCTTGCAGATTGCCAGCCCGGAGGCCAAGTCCTACCTTGATTACCACGAGTTGCTGGACAACAAGGATATCGATGCCGTGATCATCGGCAGTCCCGATCATTGGCACAAGCAGATGCTGGTTGATGCGGTGCACGCCGGCAAAGACGCCTACGTCGAGAAACCCATCATGCACTCCATCGAGGAAGGGGTCGAGATGGTGCGGGCTGTCGAAGACACCAACCGCGTTGTCCAGACGGGCACGCAGCAGAGGAGTTGGCCGCACTATATCCTGGGCAAGCAAATTGTCGATTCCGGCAAGTTGGGCAGAATCACTTTCGTCCATACGTACTGGTATCAGGATTACCTCCTGGGTTCCACCGGACTGGAGGCCGTGGACCAGTCGCAACTCGATTGGAAGCGCTTCCTCGGCGATGCCCCGGACCAGCCCTTTACACCGGAGAAATTCTACTGGTGGCGCTGGTTCTGGGACTTTGGCGGTGGAATATTGACTGACCTTCTAACGCACTGGATCGACGTTATCCAATGGTATATGGGGCAGCCCGCGCCTCATGCCGCAACCGCCACCGGAGACGTCTACCGCATGCCGTGGCAGGCTCCCGACACCTTGACGGCGGCTTACGAGTATCCGGGGAATTTCATGGTGACGTTTACCGGCGCCATCAACAGCAGCGTGGATGATGGAGGGATCGAGTTTCGGGGCAGCGAGGCGACGCTCAAAATCGACCGCTCCCACCTGGCGGTTTATCCCGAAGGCGCAAGATCCGTGCCCGGCACGCTTACACCGGAACCCGAAATCCTGGCTCGCTCCGAGCGCGACGGCGCCGTTGACAACGTCAGGAACTTCCTTGACTGCATGCGCTCTCGCAAGACTCCCAACGCGAACATCCACATCGCCTTCGAGGCGGCGCGTGCATCCTGGATCGGAAATATCGCCTTGAAGCGGGGGAAGAAAGTTATCTGGGATGCGAGCCAGGGAAAAGCAGTGTAAGTGAAGTTGTAGGCGTGACCCTTGTGGCCGCCCTGCGGCGGGCAACCACTCTCCGCTTGCCAAATTCCTCCACCCGTCCCCACTGAACTTGTCAGGCGTGGCGTGGCCCTCGCAATACGCGCGCCGGAAAGGTGATGATCGCTCCCAGCAGATCAAACACTCCTCCCACCGCGATGCCCAGTAGGCGAAAAGGCAGAAGCAATAACCAGATAAACGGATAGAGAACCAGCGCCAGCAACGCCAGCGGCCAGCAAAGAACCAAGAGTATGCACCAGAGGAGAAACTTGACCATAAGCGGCCTCCGCGTAACCCTTCAGTGTAATCATACGCTGAACGGCTGAGAATGTTCCCTTGTGTTTGGTTTGGAGGGGTGGCCGTTAGAGCCGGCCATGCATTTGGCTCACTTTTCCGCCCAGATCGCGTAAACCAGGCAGGCCATGAAAATCACCAGCAAGCTTGCGGAAGCCACGAAGAAGATCGAGAAAGGCTGGTTCAGAGAGTTGAGCACCAAGCCTTGTAGCCAGTGAGCATCGGAATGCCCGAAACTCGCCAAGCGTCCCAGCCAGGTGAGGAAATCAGCACGCTTCCAGGCTATGAACGCCAGCAAGACAGCCATGCCGCACGCCAGGCCGAATCTTTCGGCAAGAGCAATCGGGCGTGTCGCCAGCTCAGCCGCTTCTCGCCGCGCACGAAGTTGAGCCTTCCACCAGACCAGTCCGGCGTCAGGCAATTTCACGTCGGCGAGCAGAGAGGCGTTTGCTTCCTGCAACAGCCGGGCCACCAGAACGACTTCCGAGCAGACGGCGCAGCTCTCCACGTGGCTGCGCAAGGCCGCGTCGCACGCCTCGGGCCAGCGCCCGGACTGGAGCAATTCAGTGACCGCCTGCTCGTTTGCGCATTGGGGGGTGCTCATCGCCTTACTCCAAATATCACCGCGCGCGTAGGGGCACGCCATGGCGTGCCCCTACAGCGTGATGCCCGCTTTCCTTAGGATACCCAACAGCTTTTGCCGCGCCCGGAAAAGCATTGGGCGCACGCTGACCGTCCTTAATCCTACCACGTCGGAAATCTCCTTGTGACTCGATCCCTCGACATAAGCCAGCCAAAGTAATTGCAGTTCGCGAGGCTTCAACTGGCGCAGGGCTTCGTGCAAATCTGACCGCGCTTGCACGCTCTTCGCCGTCTGCTCAGCCGCGGGCACTTCCGCGATGTCGTCAAGCGGGACATGCACCTTGCCTTGGCTGCGCCGCCAGCGGTCGCGGAGCAGGTTGGTGGCGGTCCGAAAGAGGTATTGTTTCGCCCCCTCGTCACTCATGGAGGCGTGGCGCGCGCGCAAGAAGCGGTAATAGGATTCCTGCATCAGGTCATCCGCCGCCGAGTCTCCCGTTACCTTGGCGAGATAGGCCCAGAGTCCTCGGGCCGTACGGTTGTAGAAGGCCCGAAAACTCGCCTCATCCATCTGCATGGCAGCTTCGGTTTGCAGGGCGTCCTCGGCTTGTGCGAGTTCCGTAAAAGTCAATTCCCGCATGGCGGCGCAGCGCTCATCCTGCTCGGGGCGGCTGTCTCCGGTCTTGTTCATGGCAGGCCCAGTCGCCCGTCTTTACTGATGCTTCGATGTTACACCTTCCAGCAGCCCGAAGTGCCGGGAAAGTCCGTAGGAAGCTGCGGTCGAGAGGAGGAATCCGATTGCCACGGAGCTTGCCAGCGTGCCCAAGATCAGGCATGCCCGCGCGCCTTCGGGGTCGGTGATGTGGCCCTTCAGGAAAAGCAATCCCAGGCCCACGAGCAGCAGTACCATTCCCAGCTGCATGGAAAAGAGAATCCGCCCGAACGGGTACGGGGTTGGCCGCGCGCTTTGGGCTTCAAGCTGGAAAGGCTGTGATTCCAGAAAGCGCTTGCCGGGCTCCGTCCCCATGTAAGCAAGCAAATCCTGGCTGTTGCCGAACTTCTCCAGCAGCTTCGTGTGGACCTCTGCCTGAACCTTTGCCACCTTGCCCCATCGCCGGTTTTCCAGGATGACTTTGAATACCCAGAGGAGAGCGCCCAGGATGATGACGAATACCAGGAAAGGACCAACATCTCCCATGAATCGGCCAAGATTGTACTGGTCGGGATACCTGCCGCTGCGGGCTTTCTCCACCTCGTATTGGAGAGCCTGAATCTTCAGCGCCGGGCCGCAGGGTCCGGCAAGTGTCTCCCTCCCCAGCCCGGGAACCACCTCTGCCCCCATGTCGACCGGGACAGGCCACACCTCGGCGAACGAGGACCTCTGCGCAACCTCCGGATGCTCCTTCAGAAATGCTGCGAGTTCGGGATGCCGCTGGAGATAGGCCTTGTCGCGGATCAATTTGGGCTGTTTCAGGAGTTCGCTATAAACGTCAATGTGCGCCGCCAGGAAGGAGATCAGCTCCTGTTGGCTGGCTGACCCTACCGCCACCTCACTTTGTCCCGCAGTATCCTGTGGTGCAGGCGCGGCGCGCAGTGACATGGTCGCCGCAACGCCTAAAGCTAATAGGAAAACTGCGAACTGCAAGATTCGCCGCTTGAGTGTGCCGTTCATGAATGCCTACCTCCCTCGTTCCTGAATTCGACCCCCGGGTAGCGCAGACGCGGGCGCTTTTTGCCCACCTCTGCGGCCCTTCGCCGGACAGTAGTAGCGCAGAGGAGGCCAAACTACGGCTACCTCTCCGCCACCACTACCCCTTCATCTGCTACAACGAGCGAAATGGCGAGTTGTTAACAAGGATTTCAGCGCAGGGTTACGACGGTGGCGCCCCAGCCGCCGGCTTCGGAGGGAGCATCCTGGAAGGAGAGAACAAAAGGCGTGCGGGCCAGCACGGCGCGTACGATTTCGCGTTGCACTCCGATTCCCCGCCCGTGGATAATGCGCAGGGCTTTCAGCCCCAGCCGGTTGGCTTCCTCGAGATATGCCTCAACCGCTTCTTTGACATCCTGAGGCCGCACGGTGTGCAAGTCGAACACGTCAGTAGCGGGAACGCGGAGTGGTTCGTCGCCCATACCTGATTATATCCTACGGCGTGTCTTCTGTACCTGCATCAACAAAACAGGAAATCGACAGGGCGTCGGCGAGTTGACCCTCTCCCCGGCGTAGAGATGGTGTGACCGAATCAAAAAACAGCTCACGCCAAGACGCCAAGTCGCAAAGCAGCGCAAAGGGGAAGACCCGCTTTCCTTCGCGACCTTTGCGTCCTTGGCGGTCTGGCGTGAAACCGATTCGTCGGCCCGTAGACTAGAACAGCCTGAAGGCCACCTCCACCGTGACCTTCACTGGCACGGGCTTGCCTTTCTTCGTAGCGGGTTTGAATTTCCAGGTGCGTAGGGTTTCGATCGCGCTCTCGTCTAATCCGTCGCTCAAGTTTCTAGACAGGCTGACGGCGGTGGGCCTGACGCTGGCGACGTTGCCGCTGGCGTCCACCAGCATTTCCGTCACGACCGCCCCCTGCACTTTGTCCTTCCTTGCCTGTTCAGTATAGGGAGGCTCAGGTTTGTAGATTGGCACCGGCGCCGCCACGTCGCCGCCTACTGTGTAAAACACCGAGGTCAACTTGAGGTCGTTGGGAGACCCGTAACTGATGAAATACCCCGCCGCATGTGTGGGGGGTCCCACCGGAGCCCTGAGCCAGAAAGTTCTTACAGCCCACCAGCCCGTCCCTACGACGACAGCCAGGGCAATCACCAACGATGCAACAAGTCTTGGCTTCGACATACGCACCTCCTTCGACAGCAAGGAAACACGCTGCGCTAATTGGTTTTCGACTAGGAACAAAGGCGCGGGCAAGGTCATGGCGCGCGGCATCGCCGCAATTTCGAGCAGCGCGTGCAGATAGGGCTTGCGCGCCCCTGTCAGAGCCACCACCTCGCCGTCCACCACCTGCTCGCGACTGAGGCGAATCCTTCGCACCACCCACCAGACGGCGGGATGAAACCAGAAGGATGTCAGGACGAGTTCTTCCGCAAGATTCATCAGCCAGTCGCGCCGCGCCACGTGCAGCAGTTCATGGCAGGCAATGGCGCGCTGGTGGCTTTCGTCCATGCATTCGAACCACCCGGGGAGAATGATTGCCGGGTCGAACCACCCAAAGGTGACCGGCGTCGCCACGCGGTCGGAGAGATAGAACGCGGACTCCATGCCCGCGAGCGCCTCTGCCTCGCGGAGTGCGTCGGGCAAGAGAGCGATTCGCAACGCCGTGCTCCGATAGTGCTTGAGGCGCCAAAGCCCCAGCAGCAGCCGCAGCACCCCCACGCCCACTCCCGCCAAAAGTAGCAACAATACCCAGGCTTGAAACGGAACCAACGATACCAACGAATCCCCGCCACCGGTTTTTGTGCTGACGGCTGTCGCAGCGCCGCCTGCCGGAGCGAAGCCCACCGGCTGCCAGGGTTCGACCAGCGGCAAAAGCAGGCAGGCCGCGAGCAGCGCCTGCCAGTAGGCCAGCATGACCCGTGGTTGCCGCAGGCGCAGCGCCGCCGCAGCCGAGCCGCCCACGGCAACCACCAGCGCCACCTGGATGCTATAGGCCGCGAGATTCCCCAGCCACCACGAGGCGCTCATCCGGCCTCCTCGATCGTGCGCGCGATCTTTTCCAGGTCTTTCTGCGACAACCGCCGGTCCTTGATGAGGTGCACCAGCAACGGCTCGGCGGAGCCGTTGAACACGCGGTCCACAAACTCGCGCACCATGGCTTTGATGACTTCGCTGCGCGGCCGGGTGGCCTGGTAGACGTAGGCGCGGTCCTGCGCCTGCTTCTTCAGATACTTCTTTGCTTCCAGGATGTTCATCATGGTCATGACAGTCGTGTAAGCGATCTTGCGGCGCTCGCGCAGGGTTTCGTAAACGTCGCGCACCGTGGCGCGCTCCAGCCCCCACACCACCTTCATGATCTCGAGTTCCTGCTCGGTCAGCGTACGGCTTTTGGGTCTCATACTATGAAAATAGTACTAATAAGTTGAGAGCGTCAAGCGAAATCTGACGAGCACGCGGTGGCACCACGTGTCAGCCCCGGGTAGAGGCACGAGCGCCTGTCCCACCCCAAAGCCGGGCTGCCGGGTGTATGATAGTGCATGAACTTCACAGACCGGCTCTCCTGCCGGACGCCGATGAACCTCCTGCGTCGCAGCGTTTGCCGCCGAAAGCCTGGAATCGGGGCATGGGCGCTGGTACCTCTCCTTCTGCTCGGATCGAAGCCGGCGGCGAGCCAGAGCTCCCAACAGCAACAGACGACTACCGTCGGTTCCGGAAATGGCCGCGCGCAAGCTGAGGAATCTCCGCCTCGCATGACTCCGCAGGAGATTCGGTACTACGATGAGGCGAAAACCCTGCTCGATTGGAGGCCCGAAGAGATTCAATCCCGTCCCGAACTGCAAGAATTGCAATCGGCTTCGAATCAGCAGGGCCTTCCGGAAATCCTCCGCGCAGTGGGCGAGCGAGTTTCCAAGTTATTCGAGGATTTTCCTAACCTGACTTCAACGGAAGAGGTCCGCTCAGGACCCTGCGACGAGGGCCTACGCAAGAAATGTCGTGTGACCTATAGAGGCAAGTTCAACTATCTGGTGGTGCGGCGGACGGAGGGCGAGCCTTTGATGGGCGAGTACCGGACCGATTTGAAAGGGCGTCCGATTGATTATCGAAGCCTCGGCCACGGGCGAATCTTTCTCACTTACGGCTTCGCCACTACGTCACTCCAGCACTTCCACCCGCAGAATCAAATCGCCTGCCGGTTCCGCGATTTCGGGCGTCAAGAAGTTGCCGAGCAGGAGGCGGAAGTGGTGGGCTTCGTCGAAATCCCGGGGAAATACCCCTGGCCGACCGAGTGGCGCCACGGCAGCACGGTGGCGCCGCTGTGTTTACAGGGCCTGGCGTGGATCGATCCGGCAACGTATCAGATTCTGCGCATCGAGACCTTTTTGTTGGCGCCGCCTCCCAATGGGGACTTCGAGAGCAACACGACGCGGGTCGAGTTTAGCGAAATTCACCTTCACCGAGCCTCCGTCGCATTATGGTTGCCCACCGAAGTTGTCGTCGACGTGCGGTTTCGCCAACGGCATTTCCGCAACGTCCACGCATACTCCGGCTTCAAACTGTTTCAGGTGGAGACTCGCATCGGCCCGGTGGTGGAGAAGTGAACTTGTTGCAGAGCGAGCCCGCGGGTATGGGCTGGTGTTATAATCTCAGAGCGAACCTTTCGAATCCCACGCTGAAAGGCGCAACTCTTGTTCGACCATTCTTCGGAAAAAACAGCGCCCGTCGCCGCCGTTGGTGAAGGGGAAGGCAGCCAAGAAGCGTTGCCCCGTTCTCACCGTCTCGCATGGGGACAATTGTCACTGCGGGCGCGGGAACTGGGCAGGAAGATGGCGCGTGCCCTGGCCCTGTGCTGGCGGCGCAAAACCCCCGACGAGCTCGAAAAGCTGCGGCGCCTGGACGTCAACAAGTGGGGCCGCATCAGCGCGGGCCGAGTTGTGGATCTGCTGGAAGCGGAGACGGGTGGGTCGAAGTCCGCACTGGTGGTTTATTCCTACGAAGTGGCCGGGGTAACTTACGAGGCCGCCCAGGACCTCTCCGCGCTGCCTGAAATCGCCGCGCGGGCCCGGTTTTTCTCTGGCCGCACCGCCAGCGTGAAATACGATCCCAAACGACCTGGGAACTCCATTATCGCCTGTGAGGAGTGGAGCGGGCTGGGGGCAGGATGACTTTTCAGGAAAAACTCGAGGAATTGCGGCGGCGCCGGTCTGGCTCGGAGGCGGGCGGCGGCCAGGAACGCCGGGCCAGACAACACGCGGAGGGAAAGCTCTCGGCCCGAGAGCGGCTCGAGATGCTTTTTGACCCCGACAGCTTTGAAGAAATCGACATGCTGGTCGAGCACCGCTGTCACGATTTTGGGATGGACCAGCAACGCATACCTGGCGACGGAGTGGTGAGCGGGCACGGGCGCATCAACGGCCGGCTGGCCTTTGCCTTCGCTCAGGACTTCACCGTTTTCGGCGGCTCGCTGAGCGAAGCGAATGCCGAAAAGATCTGCAAGCTTATGGACCTTGCCATGAAGGTGGGCGCGCCGTTCGTCGGCTTGAATGACTCCGGGGGCGCGCGCATCCAGGAAGGGGTTGCGTCGCTGGCGGGATACGCCGACATCTTTCTGCGCAACACGCTGGCTTCGGGAGTGATCCCGCAGATTTCCGCCATCATGGGGCCATGTGCGGGCGGCGCGGTGTATTCGCCCGCCATCACCGATTTCATCCTGATGGTCCAGAACACCAGCTACATGTTCGTGACCGGTCCGGACGTCATCAAAACAGTCATGCATGAGGACGTGACCAAGGAGGACCTAGGCGGGCCCATGACTCACAATTCCGTGAGCGGGGTGGCGCACTTCGTAACTAGCGATGACCCCGACTGCCTGGCCCTGATCCGCGAGTTGCTTTCGTTCCTGCCGCAAAACAACCACGAGGATCCGCCCCGCGTTGAAACGCAGGATCCTGCGGACCGCCGCGATGTCCTGCTCGACTCCTTGGTGCCCGTCGAGCCCGAGAAGCCCTACGACATCAAGGAAATCATCCACTGCGTCGTGGACGACGGTTATTTCCTCGAGGTTCACGAGCACTTCGCCAAGAATCTGGTGGTGGGTTTCGCGCGGCTGGGCGGGCAAAGCGTGGGCATCGTCGCCAACCAGCCCGCCGTGCTGGCCGGGTGTCTCGACATTAACGCTTCGGATAAGGGCGCGCGCTTCATCCGCTTCTGCGACGCGTTCAACATCCCGATCGTGACTTTCGAGGACGTTCCGGGGTTCCTGCCCGGCACGCAACAGGAATACGGCGGAATCATCCGCCACGGCTCCAAGCTGCTCTTCGCGTACTGTGAGGCTACCGTCCCCAAAATCACCGTCATCACCCGCAAGGCCTACGGCGGCGCTTATTGCGTGATGGGATCAAAGCACGTCCGCACTGATATCAACCTGGCTTATCCCACCGCGGAAATCGCTGTAATGGGACCGGAAGGCGCGGTGAACATCGTTTATCGGCGCGAGCTTCAGAAGGCCGAGGACTCGGAGGCCTTGCGCCGCGAAAGCGTCGCGGAGTTTCGTGAGCGTTTCGCCAACCCCTACGTCGCCGCCGAGCGCGGCTGGGTAGACGAGGTCATCCAGCCCCGCGACACCCGCCCTAAACTGATCTCGGCACTGCGCATGCTCGAAACCAAGCGCGACACCAGCCCGCCCAAGAAGCACGGGAATATTCCCCTGTAACAGGGCGCCGAAAGCGGTTGTCACGGCTGCCCCATGATGGAGTCCAGCTTATCGATTTCCCGCTGCAGCGTGCGGGCTTTCCATCGCGTCGCTGGTACCGCGAACACGAAAGGCGACAGGACAAAAGGCGTTGTCAGGCCAACTGCTTTCACCACTCCTAGCCCCGGGGACTAAAAAACCCATCATTAACACCGCCACTCCGGGAACAAACCGTAACACGAACGTCCTCCATGCGTCCCGGCAAAAATCGCGCTGGCGATCGAGCTCTGCCCGGTACGGGGCGCCCGTGGCCGACGCCGCACCTAGCGGTGCCTTTGCAAAGGCGCCCCTTTTGTAAAGCTGATAACCACAATACACGGGGCGCCACTTCTAACAGAATTATTTGCTGGAGCCGCTGTCGCTCCGAGAACCGGCCCACCAAAGTCGCATGCCCATCTCGGGATCCATCCTACCGGGATGGCCCTCGGGGCGGGGCGGATGATGGAACGGGTCCAAATAGACATTACGCGCAAGCTCCCGGCCATCGGGCGCGCGCAGCAGCAACACGACGCGATAGGCAATGTCCTTCTTGACCTGGAAGGAGAGATTGCCCACGCGCGCGCGTGAGTCCGGGCCCAAGTGGATATGCGCATTTCCCTTTGTGACTTCCTCCCCGCTTTCCGTCGTCACGGTCCACTCGGCCACGCAGTCTCCAAGGTCGGCCAGCGAGTCGTTGACGGCATGGAGAGCGATGGGCGTGTCCTTATACTCCATGAAAATGCCGATGGGGGCGTTGCTTTCCTCGAGCGCCCGCAGCCCGCCACCGATTCCTTCCACCTTCGGGCGTCCCCAGTAGTCGTACACGCCGTAAAAGCTCTGCGGGCAAAAGTCGATCCACATGAATAGGAAGTAGCCTGCGTTCGGGGCATACTTCTGCATGCGGTAATGCTCCACATAATACTTAACGAGCCGGTACTGATAATCATGGAGTTCGGCCACGCGCGGCGTCACGTCCTTGAGGCGTTCGGCAATCCGCGGAACAAGCCGCACACTTTCCGGCCCCGGCGGCGCATCGACTCCGAACTCCGTCGCCAGCTTCGCGGTTGAACCGAAAATATCCGTGTACTGGCCGCCCCCGAGCGATCCGCGATAATCGTGGGTGTCTCCGCTTTCGAGGTCGTCCTGGTCCCCGCAATTCCTTATGGTCGGTCGGGTCGGATCAAGCCGCTTCGCCTCTGCAACGAGTTGGGGACCGGGAGCCGTTTTGGCTCGAGCGGTCTCATGAGCTTCATTCATCGTGACCCAGCAGATGATGCTGGGGTGGTTGCGTAGTTGTTTGATCATCCCGCCGACGACCGCGAGCGCGCGCTGGGTGAATTGTTCGTCGGTGGGAAAGACCCAATTGAGATCGGAATCCTGCAACAAGACGATTCCCATGCGATCGCAGAGGTCGTAGAACTCCGGGTTCTCGGTGTGCACGTGGATGCGCAGGGCGTTGATCCCCACCCGAACCGCCGCCGCCAAATCCCGCTCGTAGCGCGCGCGGTCAACATTGGAGAGATAAAGGTCAGGCCAGTACGTGGCTCCCCGCAAGTAGATCGGCTTGCCGTTCAGCAGGAAGCGGGTTTCGTTTGCCGTGCGGCGCAATTCCACCGTGCGTATTCCAAACGAGGTGCTAGAGGCGAGCCTTGTTTCGCCAGCCTCCCGTAGGCTGAGTTCCAGGCGGTACAAGGCTGGACCGCCTCGATCCCAGGTGCTCCAGATTTTTGGCGAGTCCACGGCGAGATCGGCTGCGAGTTCGGTTGTGCCCGCCTTGAGTTTTAGCGCGCTCGAAGTGTGAGCAACTTCAAGCCCGCTGGGGACGGAGCGAATGCGTGCGGTAAGCTCTACCTCCCTCTCGCCCTCATCCAGCGCCACGGGCCACGATATCGAGACGTCAGCCCGGCTCGCATTGGCGGAGACCTTTGTCGTGATGACGGGATCCGCTGTGGCGCGCAACCCATCGTGTAAGATGAGCTCGACGGGCCGCCATATTCCGATCGGATTCACATCCCGCTGCACAAAGGTGTCGGCGTGTTCATAAGTGCCTTTGATCAAGTTACGAACCGTGCCCGACACCCGGTCTTTGTCGTTTCCCGCAAGGACCTGATTGTCCCAAGGCGAGGAGACTTTCACGATCAGGAGGTTTGGCTTGTCCTTACTTAACAGCGAGCCGACTTCGAACTCGAACGGCTCGGAGTAGCCCTCGTGTTCGCCAAGCAGCTTCTCGTTCAGCCACACTTTGGCGTAGTAATCTACCCCCTCGAAGCGAAGCGTGGCCTTCGTTGCCCCTGGTGGCGTTGCGAACTCCAGCCGGTACCACCAGGGGGCCTGGTTAAAATAGCGTAGCTCGCGCCCGAAGTAAGGTTGCGGCGCGAAGAGGAGCTGAAGGTGTGCCAAGCGTCCGATGGGTTCCCAATCCGAGACCGAAGGACCTACCTGAAGCGCATCCCAGACCCGGCGATATATTCCAAGCTTCTCGCCGACGTCATGAACGTCTTGAAGAACCCTCCAGCCATGACTCAGATCGATTGCGCGAGTCGCGCTCGCCCCGTTCCAGAGGCTGTCAGCAGCTTGGGCCGGGTAAGAGCCCCTCGAAGCCAAAAGGACTCCCGCCGCCAGTATGACAACAAATAAGTACGCCTTACACTGAGTCACATTGATATGCTCCAGTCGGTGTCCCGTCAGCCCACCGCCAGCATGAGCGACGCTGGAGCGGTGGGACTTCTTCGCTCCGCGTGACATTCAATACCCTTCTAGTCTGAGGCCCCATGGACTGAAACCTGGTAAGCAGACGAGGTGGGATTAAGCATGGGTTGTCACGGCGTTAGTCTACCACAAGAAATGATTGCGGAGTTTTGCAAGCGGCACCACATCCGAAAGTTGGCGCTATTCGGGTCCGTCCTGCGCGAGGACTTTCGCCCCGACAGCGACGTGGACGTGCTGGTGGGGTTCGAGCCAGGCCACACAGTGGGATTACTCAGAATGGCAGGCCTCGGGGATCGAGCTTTCCGAGGCGTTGGGGCGGAAAGTGGACCTGCGGACGCCGGCGGAGCTGAGCCGCTGTTTCCGGGACGAAGTGGCGCGCACCAGTGAGGTCCAGTATGCCCAAGAGTGACCGGACGCGTCTCCACCACATGCTGGACGCCGCCAGAGAGGCAATCAGGACTGAAGCAACTGTCATCCGGGCGCCCGCAGAGTCATCCTTACAAAACTGCCAGGACGCCGCGCGCTGCCAGGCTGATGCCCACGGCCAGCACAAGCAATGCTGTGGCGGCGGCAGCGGTGAGGCGCCAGCCCAACTCGCGGTACATGGAGGCGAGCGTGGCCATGCAAGGAATGTAGAAGGTAATGAAGAGGGTAAAGATCAGGATTTGCGCAGCGCTCATCACGGAAGCAACGTTGGTGGTTCCGAGAGCCTGCATGAGCATCAGGAGAGAGAGTTCTTTTCTAAGCACGCCGAAGATCAACGTCAGGCCGACCGCACGGGGCAGCCCCAGCAGAGCCGTGAGCGGCGAGAGCGCGGCGTTGATGACCTGTTGCCATCCGTAGAACTCGATCAGACTTAGAGCCGCGCTGCCCGCGACGAGCAATGGGAACGCCACCAGCACAAACTCGCGCAGCCGCCACCAAGTCTTCATCACGACCACTTTGGGCGCAGGCAAGCGGAACGCCGGCACTTCCATCAACATCCCGGGAGAGATCTCCGGCCAGATCAGAGCCAGGATGTGCCCGGCCAGCACCACTACCAGGAGATTCAAAGCGTAGATGCCGAGCGCGTAGTAAGGGCCCAGGTAAACACCCACCAGCGCCATGATCACCGTCATGCGCGCCGAGCAGGGGACCAGCACGGAGAGCATGGCGGCGATGAACCGGTCGCGCCGGGTACTGAGGATGCGGGTCGCCATCACCGCCGGAACGCTGCACCCATAACCAAGTAGCACGGGCAGGGTCGCGGTGCCATGCAGCCCCAGGCGATGCATGACGACGTCCATCAGATAGCCTACGCGAGAGAGGTATCCGAGGTCTTCGAGCACGGCGAGGCACACCAGGAAGGGCAACAAATAAGGCAGAACAATGGCCACGGCGCCGGCCGTCCCGAGCAGCGCGCCTTTCGCTGCCGCCAGCCACAGGCTGTGCGGGTCCATATGCCGAGTCATGGCAGCGATGAGGGCATTAAACGCGCCCAGGATGCGGTCCTCGGAGAACTTGCCCACCGTGAAGATCAACTGGAAGATCCCCAGGAAAACCAGGCCCAGCAACGCATATCCCCAAACTGGATGCATCACCAGCCGGTCGACCTGCTCCCGCCAATCGCGGCGTGGATGCGCGACGCGGGCCACACTTTCGAACAGATTCAGGCAAGCGGCGTGCCGCGCGGAGGAGATTGCCGCGTCCGCGGGCTGGCCCAGAAGGCGTGTGACGTCGTCCTGTGCCTGCCGCACGGCCGCTGCCACTGAGGGGGTGGGGAGTTGCGCCAAAGCCTGGGGATTGCTCTGGAGAAGCTGAAGGGCCTCGAAACGAGCGGGGGGGAATGTTGCGGCTGACTCGGCCGGGGCTGTCGCAACGGCAACGGCGGTGAGAGCAGCGGTTTCACCCAGACCAACAGTGTCATTCCGAGCGGAGCGAGGAATCTCGCCCTGATCTGTCGGCGCAGAACCCAGAGCAGGATTCCTCGCTCCGCTCGGAATGACAGCCCGTTCGGGATCAACAGCGTTGTCTTCCCGATCAGAGCCGTCGCGTGGCGAGGCAGCATCAGCGATCTTCCGCGCCAATCGTGCGACGGTATCTTCGACTTCCGGCGCGTAGATGAAGGGGCGAAAACTCACCTGTGATTTTTGCTGTGACAGTTTCAAAGCGGCGCGGAACGCATCGAGGATTCCCTGGCCGCGTGCCGCGATCGTTTCCACCACGGCAACGCCGAGGCTGGCGGAGAGTGCCCGGGAATCGATGAGGATGCCCTTGCGCACCGCCTCATCCATCATGTTGAGGCAGACGACCATGGGCGCTTCGAGGTCCTTCAATTCGAGCGTCAGTTCCAGGCTTCGCGGCAGTTGCGACGCGTCTATGACGTTGATGATGACATCCCACTGCCCGCTGAGAAGGCATTGGCGGGCGACGGCTTCAACTGGATTTGTGGCCGTCAGGGAATACAAGCCGGGCAGGTCAACCACGTCAACGACCGTGCCGTTGACGTGAGCTTGGCCTTGGGTGTACTCGACGGTAGTTCCGGCAAAGTTTGAGGTGAGAGAACGATAGCCCGCGACGGCGTTAAACAGGGTGCTTTTGCCACAATTGGGTTGGCCGACGAGAGCGACCTTCACGGCAGGACTTCTACCTTGATCTTCTCGGCCAGTTGCTTGCTGACTGCAACTTGCGTCCCGCGATTGTCGATGACCAGTGGACCCCCGAAGGGCGCGCGGCAGACCACCCGAATCCGGTCCCCCGCATGAATGCCCATCTGATTGAACGAGCGGCGGATCTCCCAACCGCCGAGAATGGATAGGATTTTCAGGTTGGCCTGACCATCTGCGTCGTAAAGATTTGGTGAGTCAAACTTCGCGCTATGTGACATGCCACCGTATTATAGGGCAAAAGGCGTTCCAGAAGTGTAATAAAAGAGGCAGGACGACAAACGGAAGTAAAGCCTCTTGTCGCAAACGAGTTGCAAATAGGGGGACGTACGAGAGGAGGCCCAACACATGACAAAATGTCCCTGTCTGTCGCAGCGTCTTTTCACCCCACCCTGACCCGCTCTACTGGAAGTCACCCCGCCGGCTGTTGTACGGGCACGCCATGGCGTGCCCCTACGTTAAGGAGTGCCAGCCGCTGCCTTGGCAACGGGAACCTCCGCCCTCGGGCTTCTTCCAAACTCGCTGCGGTGCCTGCTGTAAGCAAAATAGATAATCAACCCGATGACCAGCCACACCAGGAAGCGCACCCAGGTTTCGATCGGCAGGCTGGTCATCAGGATCAGGCAGCAGAGGATGGCCAGGACCGGAACCACGGGCACCCAAGGCGTCCGGAACGACCGGCGGCGCTCGGGTTGAGTGCGGCGCAGCACCAGCACGCCCAGCGACACCAGGATGAAGGCAAACAAAGTTCCGATATTCGAGAGGTCGGCCAGCGTTCCGATGTCGAAGATGCCGGCCGGGATGGCCACAAAGAAACCCGCCACCCAGGTGCTGACGTGGGGGGTGCGGAAGCGGGGGTGAACCTTCGAGAATACTCGCGGCAGCAGCCCGTCGCGCGACATGGCGAACCACACCCGCGCCTGGCCCAACTGGAATACCAGCAAAGAGCTCAGCATCCCCATCAGAGCGCCTATGCTCACCCACTTCATAATGTTCGGAAGCCCGATCGCCACCAGCGCGTTCGCCACGGGCGCGGCGTTGCGCAAGGTCGGCCAGTGCTGGATTCCGGTCAGGACCAACGCCACGGAAACGTAGAGCACAGCACAAATCACCAGCGAAGCGATGATCCCGAACGGAACGTCTTTCTGGGGGTTCCGGCACTCTTCGGCAGCGGTGGAGACGGAGTCAAAACCGATATAGGTGAAGAAGACGATCGCCCCTCCCGTGAGCACCCCCTGAAAACCGTTGGGCATGAAGGGCTTCCAGTTCGAGACGTGGATGAATCGCGAGGCGGCGGTGATGAAAATGAGGATGGCGATGAGCTTCACCCCCACCATCAGGTTGTTGGCCCCCGCGCTCTCCCGGATGCCGATCACCAGAATCACGGTGAGGATCATCACGATCAGGAAGCCCGGAAGGTTGAAATAAGCCCCCGTGGCTTTTCCGCCCATAACCATGGGCTGCATCAGCTTGGGCGGCAGATTCAGGCCAAAGCCGCGCAGCAGGCTGTCCACATAGGCGGAGAAGCCCACCGCCACCGCCATGTTGCTCACGGCGTATTCGAGGATGAGGTCCCAGCCGATAATCCAGGCCACAATCTCGCCCAAGGTCGCGT
>Ga0326728_10012284_pt1 | contig 19088 bp, 16 predicted proteins | sample MB3enrmetagenome_FD_207602 | JGI IMG/M metagenome (GOLD analysis project Ga0326728, IMG submission 207602) | Lab enriched peat soil microbial communities from McLean, Ithaca, NY, United States - MB31MN | ecosystem: Environmental > Terrestrial > Soil > Wetlands > Peat | place: USA: New York... | reverse complement strand
AGTCCTAAACAGTTAATTTTTGAAATAGTTTACAGGCCTATCGAAACTCAACTCCTCAAACGAGCCAAACAAATTGGTGCAAAAACGGTGACCGGACTAGATATGTTAGTGCATCAAGGAGCTTACTCGTTCGAGTTGTGGACCGGAAAGAAAGCGCCTGTTGGAAAAATGAGGCAAGCTGTATTTCAACATTTGACGGCGTTTTCTTATGCGCAAAGCTGAAGCGGTCTGTCATGGCGCTGTAACAATTGTCAACGCAATGGCAATCGGTAAAGGTGCTGCTGTGGGAGTTGATCTTTGGACGTGGGCTAGAGTATCTCTTACAAAAAAGCCTGGAGAAGTGGTCTGCAGAAATCTCGTTGAACCAAACGAAGATCAACTGATGCGAATCATAATAAAAAATGTCTTTCGCGAGTTCAAGTTACTTAAGAAATATGGTGCAATTGTTGAGACCAAATCTAATATTCCGGTTGCTGTTGGGCTAAAGAGCAGTAGTGCTGCAAGCAATGCGATATCTCTGGCAACACTAAAAGCCGTAGGTGTAGAAATCGGCGACTACAAGACCGTTCGGCTAGGGGTCGATTCAAGTCTCGAGGCGGGAGTAACAATTACGGGCGCATTCGATGACGCGTGCGCCTGCTACTTTGGCGGACTAACGATAACGAATAACCGTTCCTGTCAGGTTTTGAAGCGTCTCATACCTTCTCTAGATCTCTCAGCTATCATATATGTTCCAAGAACGAAAAAATATACGAAAGACGTAGATGTTGGGAGACTAGGCAAGATAAAGTCCCTAATTCAATTCGCATTTCAAGAGGCACTTAGGGGAAATTACTGGTTCGCGCTAACGCTGAACGGATTGGCCTATTCAGAAGCCTTCGGATACGACACTGATCCCATAAGAAAAGCAATTTTCTCAGGAGCCATAGCTTCAGGTCTTACCGGCAAAGGGCCTGCGTTTGTCGCAATCGTGCCAAGAACGAATCTTAGAAAGGTACAGGAAGCATGGAGTTCGCTGCCGGGGAGGGTAATCAGGGTATCGTTCAATTTAGAAAAGGCAAAATCATCGATGGTGAATTCATGAGGGTTACGATCTCGCCTCGTGATCGACTTGCAGGAGAAATATTTTCTCCGTCTTCTAAGGCTCAGACCCATCGTGCACTATTTGCTGGGCTGCTTTCGAATGGCGCGACAACGGTTAGGAATCCGCTAGCGTCTGATGATACCGAAGCCACTGCGCGGGCGATTGTCGCTGCAGGAGCTAAAGTTGTGAAGGCCTCTGATGTCTGGACCATAACTGGGATCGGAAGGCCTATCGCGCCGGAGGATGTCATCGACTGTGGGGAATCAGGTGTGACTATGAGATTTACGATTCCCATCTTGTCCTTAACTGGATCCAGAGCTACTCTTAGAGGGCGGAAAAGTTTGTTGCGCCGTCCGATCGAACCGTTATCAAAAGCAATGAGACAACTAGGTATCGAACTTACGATAGGTCGAGACCACGTGACGATTGAAGGCGAAGCCCCGAAGGGGGGTATCGTCCGGATTCAAGGCGATGTCAGTTCTCAGTTTATCTCAGGTTTGCTCTTCGCAGGACCACTGATGGAAAAAGGGATGAAGCTCATTATTACATCAAAACTTGAGTCACAAAGTTATGTGTCCCTTACAATTCGGACTATGCGTGAACACGGGGTCGACGTCACTACGAACGAGGACATGACACAATTTGACATAACACCGGGCCAGGTCTATTTGCCTGCGGAGCATCGAATTTCTGGTGATTATTCATCGGCAGCGTTCTTTCTCATTGCCGCAGCGATAACTGGCTCTCGTCTTCTTGTTCATAATCTGCAACCAAACAGCCTCGAACCCGATTCAGAATTGATCCAGTTCATGAATCGGATGGGAACACGAGTCTTTTTTCAGGATGATGGACTCCAAATAGAAGGTGGAACACTACACGGTGTTGAATTGGATATTTCTGGCTGTCCGGATTTAGGACCGATCGTTGCAGTCCTAGCATGTTTTGCCCAAGGACAAACGAGAATCACAGGCGCGGCCAGGTTACGTTACAAGGAATCAGATAGACTTGCAGCGATCAGTTCGGAATTGAGCACCCTAGGAGCGGACATCAAGGAGACGCAAGACGGATTACTTTTGAAAGGACCGTCTTCATTAAGGGGAGGTACTGTCCAGTCGCATGGGGACCACAGAATCGCCATGGCACTCAGCGTGGCCGCACTTCGAGCAAACGGTAAAGTCACGATCGAACACGCCGAGAGCGTCAGTAAATCATATCCACGATTCTTCGATGATTTACGATCGTTAGGAGTGGAAGTTAGCAATGGGCAATAACACGTTCGGCAAGGATTTCTGTGTTACAATTATTGGCGAGAGCCATGGTCCGGGAGTCGGAACCATACTTGACGGATGTCCTGCTGGGCTTCGGTTGAGTATCGATGATTTACAGAGAGAACTCGATCGCCGAATTCCACCTGACCCGATCCTATCTTCGGCTCGACGTGAGAAGGATGAGATTCAAATATTCTCAGGTGTCTTCGAAGGATATACGACCGGCGCTCCTATCACTCTCCTCACTTTGAATAAGGATGTCCGGTCGCAAGATTATGAGAAGCTCAAGGCTGTTGCAAGACCAGGTCATGCAGATTTTCCGACTAGAATAAAATACGGAGGATTCAACGATCTCCGAGGTGGCGGGCGAGCAAGCGGAAGATTGACTGCTCCAATTATGATGGCTGGAGCCGTTGCTAAGAAACTCCTTGAACCGTTAGGTATAGAGATTTCTGCACATACCATCCAAATACATACTGTGAGGTTAGAGCGACAACTTTCATTCGCTGAAATTAGTGAAAACGCATTTTCAAATTCTGTCAGATGTGCCGATCCTGAGACTGCCGAGAAGATGAGGGAGGCGATCCTGAGGGCTAGGAGCGAAGGCGATAGTGTTGGAGGGATTGTGGAGTGCGTTGCTGAAGGTGTTCCTCCAGGAATTGGGGAACCATTTTTTGATAATCTCGACGGGGATCTCGCGAAGATCGCATTCAGTATACCTGCTGTGAAAGGATTTGAAGTGGGATTGGGGTTCCGATCATCATCAGTAAGAGGATCAGAAAATAACGATCCCTACGCAGTGGTTGATAACAAAGTCGTAACGCTTACGAATAATTCAGGAGGGATCCTGGGCGGACTCTCAAATGGCATGCCAATAGTTGTTCACGTAGCATTCAAACCCACCTCGTCGATACCAAAAGAACAGAAAACTGTAAACCTCAAAGAAATGCAGGATACAACGGTGCAAGTTTCCGGACGCCACGATCCATGTATCGTGCCGAAAGCAGTCCCGGTCGTTGAGGCCGTAGTCGCGATAGTTCTCGCAGATCACAGTCTACGTTCAGGCAAAATTCCACACGTAATAGGTAGGAAAGAATCTAGCGAAGTTAACGGCGACTCGAGGCCTCAACCGCCTCATTGAAGCGGCTGTAAGAAGTTGAAAAACCCTTTTCCTTGCTGATGAATCTATGTCCGTTTGCTAAAGATCGAACGAGTGTTCGAGTTCTATGATTCTCGATCGCATCTAGCAGAGATGCGGTTTCTTGAGCCAATTTCTTGAGAGTGCCCAGTGAATGAGCGTTATCTACAAGGATCGACAATTCATTCTCCTTCCCTTCTTGATAGATAGCCTCAGCAATCAGAAGTTGCAACTTGAACGTTGTTCCAGCGAGTGTTCGTATGCGATTGGGATTAACTGACAGCGCCATGAGCGAATTTACGAATACTATATTGATGAAGTGCGGTAGAGCTAGTATAATCGATGCTAACTTATCATGATCTTTCAGACTGCATTGAATGAGTTTTGCTCCCTTCTTTTTCAGTAATGATAAGAAGTGTTGGGCAACTCGGTTATTGGTTGGTATTACGGACGTTAATACTACTCTGCCTGCTATGCTCTTCGCTCCTGGTCCAAACATTGGATGGATACTTAGAATTGGGGTTCCCTTCCTCTGCAGCTTTAAGATCGTGTTGTTGATGGGCGTCTTTACCGAGGAGATTTCAACGATCGACGCCTTCGATCTAGCGTTAATTTGAATTTGCTCTAACAGCCGCTTTGTTACACGCGTGGGTGTTGCAAGAATGATCAATTGAGCCTCCGTAGCGGCTCGATTTAGATCACCGACAAATCGCAGTCTCTCCTTTCGCGAAAGGCTTTTCGCTGCTCGTTCGTTCCTATCATAGACGGTCACCTTGTACCCGTTTTCCTTTAGGAAGGTTGCAAACCAACCCCCCATACGTCCGGTTCCGATTACGCTCGCTACGACCAAGAGTCAATCGCCTTTCCAATGGCTCTGATAGCGTGAGGAATCTTGCTTTCGGACAGGGACACCGCTAGTCTGAAGAATTCTGGATAATCCCCAAAGGATTGGCCAGGGCTGATACTGACCAGTTGCTCCTGTAGTAGTCTTTTGGCGAAGTTGACTGAATCGAATTTTGTCTTCTTTGCTCTCGGAAAAACGTAGAATGCTCCGTCTGGCTTGTAGTACGAAACATCTATTTTGTCGAGTTCTCGACAAGTTAAATCAACTTTTTTCATGATTCGATTCACGTTGCGTTGCGCCTCGCGTCGACCTTTCAGCATCTCAACCAGAGCCGCTCGTTGAATGAATTCCGGAACACATGTGACGGCAATCTGGATAAGCCGCCTGATCTTCAAGGCGTTCTCTTTTGTTGTGACTAGGTAAGCTATCCTCCAACCCGTTAAGCCGAACTGTTTAGAGAAACTGTTTACGTAAATGGAGTTTTCGTATCCTTCACTAAGTATACTCGCGGGTTGGGAGTGAGCGAATTTCTCGTAGACTTCATCGGAGAGAATGATCGTATTATACTTGCGAGCAAGGTTGACGATCTCATGAAATTTCTTCGACGCGATGACTTTTCCGGTTGGATTGCTAGGGCTGTTTATGATTAACATTTTCACTCCTTTTCGAAGCTCTTGTTCTAGCTTTCCTATGTCAATCTCCCACTTGTCCGTAAGTTCCGTGCGGATACTGATTGTTCGACCTTTCACGGCGTTGATACATTCTTCGTATGCTGGCCATGAAGGTTGATGGATTACTACTCGCTCTAGCTCGGAGACAAACGTTGAGATCGTGGCGAAAATTGCGAAGCGACCGCCAGGCGTGATCAGTATCTGATCTGGTTCAATCTTCGTCTTGTGCATCGCTGATAGTTCTGCAGCCAACGCTTTACGCAGTTCAAATAGTCCTGAGGATGGTCCATAACCAACAATTTTTTTCTTACGAAATGTGCCCGAAAGTTGTCGAATTGCGAGGTTAGATGGAGGAAAGTTTGGTTCGCCGATTTCAAATCGCGTAACTTTCTTTCCCTGCGAAATTAATCTCTGTGTGAGTTCGAAAATTTCTTTCATCAATTGGTCTCTGGATTGTTTTGGTCGTAACGCGTCCTGGACTCCAATCGTCTGTTCAATCAAAAGTTCTCCCAATTTGCGTGCGAAGACGGTATCAATCTCAAGCTTCGCCGCTGAGTCAGTCAAATTTTCCATTGTTGCGCGTTCGGCATCCGAATCAACTGTGGGGATTCCCCTCGATTCCTTAACTTTCGCGAGTTCGCTACCGAGCATAAATCGCTCTTTGATGATTTTGAGCAATTGCCGATCTGATTCGCGAATCCGCGTCCTGTAATCTTCAATACTCAAGGTAAATACACTGTCAGAAGTTTAGTGATTCGTTCCGTACTTATAGCATTAAAATTTAATCATTCAGTGGTACATTCATGGTTCAGAAAAATTGATTCGGATCCGTTTGAGCTCTTGCCATGCTTCGATTCGGTTTGGTTCTTCACAATATCGCATGTTCGACGGATTTCCTGTCTAGGTTGAGGATTCCGATTTCAAGCAGTTCCATGGATCCTTTTCTAAGATTTTCCAATACGTCCTGCATCTTGAGGATTTGCCCGAAACTGTAGCATATTCCTAAATACAGTATGCATTATCAAACACAATCTCGTGAGTAAAAGTGAAAGTAGGCGATTACGACGTACCCGACGGATTGCTCTACACAAAAGAACACGAGTGGTTGAAGGTTGAAGACGGAAGATGTCGTGTCGGTATCACGGATTACGCTCAGAAGACGCTCCATGAAGTTGTGTATGTGGATCTTCCTTCGAAAGGAAAGACTCTGATTCAAAGTGCATCGTTCGGAACGGTCGAATCTGTGAAGGCGGTATCAGAATTGTACTCGCCTATCTCCGGTGAGATAATTGAGCGTAATGACAAACTGACGGATGTACCTGAACTTGTTAATCAAGAACCCTACGGGGCCGGTTGGATTGTGGTAGTTAAGCCTTCTCGTTTGGATGAGGATTTGAAGAACCTTCTAACCGAGGCGGCTTACGCTAAATTCATCGAGCAATATGTCAAAAAGAAATAAAGTCTTGACGTGGGCCTGAAGGCGTTATTTCATCATTCGTGCATTAATGTAGAAATGCGATAGAGGCTCAGATTGCTATTTGACTCGCATGGAACTGCAGACCACCTCTTTGATAGAGGAAAGACAGAAACAAACCAGAATGTTCAGGAGGCTAGTCGGACGAAAATTCACTCAACGTCGGATTCAACATGGCTATGATTACAGGGAACCATACTCGACGATCGCGTCAGAATTCCTCACTCTACCCTCACTTGACAACGTAGATCGGCTTTCAACCGTGTACGGTTATGCGATGGTTCGGAAAGCGATCAGCCTTCTAGATAACATGGTTTTTGAAGACTTCTTTTATGGAAAAGTTGGACTCTATCCGATGTGGATCAAGCAGTTTACACGATTACTCGATGCTGCTCGCCCCCGTCAAATCGTAAAGGAACTAATGACCAGCTCAGAGCATCAAACTAACTGAGCAGCTAACGACGTGGCAAAACCTCTTCAGTGCAAGTCGCTTATCCGTCGTAGCAAATAACGCATTCAACTTCACAGTACGAAATCTTCGCGGATAGCATTGGAGCTTGACTTGCTGGCTTTGATTGTGCCTATGAGCTGACGGCATATCAGTACCACCAGCGGTAATGATGTTCACCCATAGCGCCACTTATGAAGACCCATGCAGAATTTGACTTAGTTCAGGGTCGTACACGAAATTCATGCATGATCTCCCAAGGCTAGAAGAATTATACAATTCATATTCATAGCGAAGCCTACTGGGGACCGGCGTTGCCACTGATGAGACCTGGAATGCAACTTCAGGATTTCGAGGTCAATAAGCCAAACCTCTTCTTGCCAGGAACTTTCTATCTCCGAGGAAACATGGAATCGGCTATAAGATCGGCAAAAGCAGTAGATGGCAAGAGTATGAAACAAGATATTGCTGAAGAATCAAATTAAGTTTGATAGAACCCTCTGAATTCAATCATTCATTTCGACGAAACACATTAGGTAGCTAGCATGACAGCAACAAAGATCGATACAGGATCACGCGACCTGGACTGTCTTCTCCATGACGGGATTACACGGTCTGGAATAACATCGATCTACGGGGAAGCAGGGACCGGGAAGACTACAATTGCCCTTCAGATCACGAGGCAAACTGCAATGCAGGGACTCAAAGTGCTGTATGTAGATACCGACCATTCCTTCACGCAACAGAGATTCCAACAGATGACCGGCGCGAATTTTCAGAACCTCAGCGAACTTGTGATGCTTTTCTTTCCAGAGGATTTCGAAGAACAGCGCAGTCTTTTTGAATCTTTAGAAAATTTTCTAACACCAACGGTTGGCCTAGTGGTCGTCGACTCTATGTCGTCGCTCTATCGAGTCGCGTTTTCGTCAAACAACAATATTTTCAAACTTAACAGAGTTCTGACTAGACAGCTTGCCTACTTGAGTGAACTGTCCATGACTCGGAAGATCGCATGTCTCATAACCAGCCAAGTCCACGCTAGGTTTATTGGGCCTGTCTCTCAGATTGAGCCAGTCGCGCGCCGGGCACTATTTCATTTTCCCAAGAGCATAATCAGGCTCAGGAACACTCCATCGTCAAACGTTAAAGAGTGTATAGTTGAGAGAGACGAAGGAATTGACGTGCTGAACAGACGGTGTATTCTAGCGTTGACCGACATTGGATTCACGGATCTTCAAAGATGATTGATCGATTTTACGGAAGATGAGATAATTGTGGCCTTCTATGAACGACTGGATCCTCGCACTGTATATTGTTTGTCCGGTCTATTGCGCGAACGGCGCCCCAGTCCTATTCGGCGGAGGGAGATCGATTGATTTTGGGAAATCTCTGCCTGACGGTGAGAGAATCTTCGGCGACCACAAAACATTTCGCGGACTAGCAAGCGGACTAATAGTTGGCTTCATCGTAGGTGTTTTAGAGAGCTTACTTGCGTCAACTCAACTCATTCCATTAGCCATGCTAGCATCACTTGGTGCCCTTCTCGGCGATCTCGCCGGTGCCTTCCTAAAGCGACGATTAGGTATCAAGCCTGGCAAGCCATTGCCCGGAATAGATCAGCTAGATTTTGTCATAGGAGCAGTATTACTGGTGTCTGTTATGGCTCCACCGCCTCTTGGAACCATTCTGATATTAATCTGTGTGACTCCGCCGATTCACTTACTCACAAACGTTGGAGCGTACCTACTAGGACTGAAGTCGACTTACTGCTAAAACATTAGCCGCCGCCGAGCTTAGCTGACATGAGTGCATTCGAATAATAGACTACCATCAGGACTGTGAACGTTCCAATCATCAATAGCAGGTAGGCGTTCCTCGGACGGTAAGCAAACCTTGTGCTCTTCAAGAGCATGTACAAGCCCCCTAATCCGAGCATGTATAGAAACCCTGCAATCAAACTCTCATTCAACGTTTGCTCACCCAAGGTTCCGGTAATTAGTACTGAGTAACCGCTGGGTGTTGGAAGCAGAGAGATAGGATGCTCGAGAAGATCGTAAACTCCTCCTGCTAAAATGAAGCCAACGATCGCTAAGGCGATTATGATTGTTAGGGTTGTCGATGGCTTTATCCTTCGAGTTGATGGTCCGCCGCTAAGATGCAACGAATAGGACATGTTGCCTAGGGCACGTTTAATTCTCCATGGCAATTTGCCCAGCTTTATACGAAGCCCTTCGAACATTTCTGAATCCCGTGCTAGCCAATGACCACGAGGCTAAAATATGTTATCGTAATCTGACCTTGGCACTCTACGGGGTTGTCTATTGCCTCAGAAAATCGTTTGCGCCGATTGCGGCTCAATACTCTATAATGGGTTAGAGCTTGAAACCCCATCAGAGATAATCCAACGCCATAACGGTCTATGCCCCCAATGTAAGAAGAAACTTGACTTTGAGACTGGGAAACTCAAGATAATTCCTAACGAGAAGACCACGAGGTAAGATCCTGGCGCCGAACTAGGACGTTTGCCTATCTTGTCAAGAGTCGTACCACTTCACACGTTTCATGAAAAAAACGGACACTTAACCGACTTTGGAGGCTTCAGCCTACCTCTCTGGTACAAGGGAATCATTCCGGAATCACTCGCAGTTCGAAACTCTGTCGGCCTTTTCGATGTAAGCCATATGGGTCGTGCCCTTATTCGGAGTACAGACGCTCAGAACTTTCTTGAAAAGATAACAACGAACGATGTCAGCTCGCTCACTATCGGTCAAGGTCAATACTCTTTAATCTGCAATCCGAAAGGAGGAATCAAAGATGACATACTTGTTTTTCGCCTACACAACGAATTCCTTGTTGTATATAATGCCGCTAATAGAAGTAAGGACTACGAATGGATCCAAGCAAACTCGACAGGTGGCGTTGAAATTCAAGATGTCTCGGACGAAGTCGGAATGTTTGCTCTGCAAGGCCCCAATGCCGCATTACTAATGTCAGGAATCAGCAATCGAGCCACTGAATCGATACCACGATTTGGATGTGCCTGGACACAAATCGCTGGAATTCGAACGCTTGTTTCAAGAACTGGATACACTGGAGAAGACGGATACGAGCTCTTCGTCTGGGACTCATCCGTAGCAAAACCAGAAAACGCACGTGCCGTTTGGGATAGGTTACTCTCAGCGGGAAGCTCCTATGGGATAGAACCATGCGGCTTGGGCGCGCGAGATGTCTTACGCCTTGAAGCCGGACTATGCCTCTACGGAACCGACATAGACGAAAATACCAATCCACTTGAAGCTAGGCTCGGATTTGCGGTTAAATTTCACAAGGAGTTCATCGGCAAACAAGCGTTGCTCGAATTGAAGGCATCGGGACATATCTCAAAGATAAGAATCGGACTAATGACTCTGACTCGAGTGATCCCAAGACACGGTTTCGAAATATTCTCGCAGGGAAGAAAAGTTGGAAGCGTTACGAGTGGAACCCTGTCTCCAACAACAGGCCGAGGAATAGCGATGGGTTACGTGGAGGATAAAATTACTCGCGAAGGAGATATTATTGAAGTAAAAGTCAGGGAGAAATTTGAAAAAGGCGCAATAGTAAAGCCTCCTTTCTATGATCCGGGCAAATTCGGTTATTCGAGAAAAATCTCTCGTGCAAGTTGAACTAAGTTCAAGTGTTCTCCTCAGTCATCGCTGAAGTCGGTTGAATGATTCTTACAGTGGGCGCCCATCTAACTTCACCAAGTTTGGGAAGATTGTTCCCGCATTCTAGGCACCTCCCTAAATCCTCAGGATTTTTCGTGCCACAAACGGAACAGTAAACGGAATTCAGTATCGTTCCGCAATTAATACAATACCGGGCATTAGCGTCGTTCTGCTTCTTACATGAAGGACAGAGAGTTACCGCTTTCAAGTTTGGTCACGAGACTCGCTAAAGTTCGCTTCCAGTTCGATCTGATAAACACGCTGTCTCCACGCTCATAACCTTTTATACGAGAGTATACGAGAGCCAAAATGTAAATTCGAAAAATCATACGGTGAATTGCTCTGTCGGCGACAAGTCAGGTTCTCCACAAGATTCGCAGCGTATTGGGGAGATACATTAACCGCGAGGTCTTGGCTGACAGAATTCAGGGAGCACGCAAATCGCTATCTACGATATCGCGTGGAAGCGTGTTGGAAGCTATTGTCCTTAGCCTAATTGTGATTATTGCGGTTGCTGTTCGAATGATGCCGATCCGCTGGGGTTGGTATCTGAACGAATTTGACCCATATTTGCAGTGGCGAATGGCTCAGTACGTTGTCGATCACGGTTTTCTTGCTTGGTTCAGATGGCACGACACTATGAGTTGGTATCCGTACGGTGCGGATATGCCAACCTGGAACCTGTATGGTGAAGCGTTTGTTGTGGCGGCAATCACTATGGCGCTTCATGCTCTCGGGGTTCAAGCTAGTGTGTTCGATGTGGCCATGATATTTCCGGTTGTCGCTGGTACAATTACTGTTCTCGCTGCGTACGTACTTGGAAAAGACATCTGGGGAAGGGGTGTGGGCATGTTCACTGCGTTATTCTTGGCTTTGAATCCGAGCAGTATTGGACGAACACAACTCGGGTTCCTGCGTCACGAACCACTAGGGATTCTCCTTATGGTTCTGATTTTCATTTTCTTCAGGCGTGCGACGGTCACCAATACCACACCGCGGAAGGCTATGGTCTACGCGGCTTTAACCGGGTTTTGCCTTTTCTACTTGTCCGCCAGTTGGGCCGCTGCCTTCTTCCCATTAGATCTCATAGTGCTGTATGTAATCATTCTCGCATTGATAGGGCGGACTTCAAAAAGAATATTCGTTTCATACTCGATTGCGATGGGTATCTTCCTACTTTTCACTCCGTTCCTTGTTCCTAAACTTGGTTTCGCTTCGCTGCAAGATCTCACATGGCTCGCGGTACCTGTAGGAGAGGTTTTCCTGCTTGGCCGAGAGGCTACCAGTTATATTTCTAGCAGAAAAATGCAGATTTATCTGCTCGCGGGTGTTGTCCTCGCAACTGTCGGTGTAACTTTCCTTCTCTCATATCTCCACATCATATCCGACCCATACGGAAAATTCTATGCCGTGATTAATCCGTTCGTGCGAGGCGATGTCCCAATAATTGCAAGCGTAGCGGAACACCAACCAGCAACATGGTCTTCCTTCTTCTACGAATTCGGCACGATACTATTACTTGGGATGTTCGGTTTCGTCTTCATATTACAACGAGCAAAGAATGAAGACATTTTTCTCCTCCTCTGGGGAATAACATCAGTCTACTTCGCAGCCTCATTCGTTCGACTGACGCTGCTTCTTGCTCCAGCATTCTGCATCCTTGCGGCAATCGGAACCGTGGAACTTGGTAAACCCGCAATCGACATCATAAGAGAAGCAGTAATATTCCCGACACGCAAAACTCGAGTAGTGGCTAGGATCGGGCGAGAATTCGGTGTTGCCATATTCCTGATTTTACTCATAATAATGGTGCCCTCGTTCTATAGGTCGGTTCAGGCATCGTACCAACCGGCCACCATCGTAACCTCAAGTATCCCGACAGCCCCAACCGTAGGAAATGAACTTCATTATGATGATTGGTTACAGGCATTGGCTTGGATGCGACAGAACACTCCTCCAAGCGCAGTAGTCTTTGCTTGGTGGGACTACGGGTACTGGATTACCGCTCTAGGTGATCGACGAACTTTAGCGGACAACGGCACTCAGAATTCCACGCAGATCGCCATGATTGCACAGACCTTCCTGGACAATGCAACATTCGCTATCCCGAATCTCAAAAGATACAACGTGACATATGTTGCAATCTTCATAACGCCAGGCGGTCAAAGTCAATCCGGAACGGGTCAGTCTTACCAAGGATTCGGGGAGGACGGGAAATGGTACTGGATGGCTCGCATCGGCAACAATACCAATACCGCCGATAATAATTACAAGGTAGTTTACGTTGAAGAACCATCGTCAGCGGCAGCCGAACAGGCGGGACAATCACCACCGTACGTCAGAGAGCTTGTGAACGTGACCTCAGGAGCGATTATGGCTAACGAAACGATCACGGGCAGCAACAATGTGCCCAACGATGTGACGATGCTTGGATATATGATGGACAAGGCTACCCTGCAACTCCAAACAGCTAACCCGTTCGATCCATATGTCAAGGAGGTATTCCACTCGTCAAACAATTTCGTTTTCCTATTCCAGGTAGCTTACCCATCGCCAGTCCGCCTTCTTGTGGGGCAAACGAAAAGTACGATAACGCTAGGCCAACAACTTTTCTTCACAGGAAACCTCACTGACAATACTGGAGCGCCACTGACTGTAACGTCGCCCACGGTTGCTCTCGAATCCCTGAGCGGCGGTCAATGGAACCCAATAACCACAATCCCAGTGTCACCAGATGGATCATTCAATTACACGTGGACGCCGAATGCTCCAGGTGCATACGTAATACGTGTACACTATCTCGGTGTGCCAGGTCAATACTTTGAAGCTTTTACCGGCGGGCAATCCATACAAGTGCAAAGTCTGCCGGCAACCAGTCTGACACTTACGAGTTCCGCTGCAACGGCTAACGCAGGGCAGCCACTAACTCTCATTTTCAAAATGAGTCCGTTTGTGAACGGCGCGAACGTAACATTAGCCTACTCCACCGATAACACTACTTGGACCACAATCAAGAGCGTCGTCATGACAAGTTCGTCTATGAATTTTGTCTGGACAGTAGTCCCTACGGGAGCATTCGAAGTTCAAGCAACCTGGAGTGGTAATCAGAGTTACTCTGGTTCAAGCACAGTTATTACGATTAACAAGCCGCCTTAATCAGTACGATTCATATTCGTGCATCTTCTCATTCCGTCTTGAACCAAAAAAAGCGACGAGCGAGTACGCTGTTATTTATCCCTGGTTCTGTCTTTGTCTATATTCTGCGTATTTATCATGAGGAGAGAATTTTGAAGGATGAGGAGAAACTGTTCGAGTTTGGCAAACAGGGCAAGCAGGTTTCAGGGTGTACGTCATACATTTAGGACACTTTCTTAGTAACCATTTCAACTTACTCTGCGTCCCTCGCCACCAAGACTTTTGATGGATGCCAAAACTTCGTTGATGGCGAGATTCAAGGTTGACTGAGCATCAGTTTTCTCTTTGCTTCTTACTTCTAATCTGTATTTGGGTGACCCGATTGTGTAAAGCTTAATCGTTGTACCCCGTGTCTTTTTCGCTTTCTTTGCTCCATGTAATGCTTGCTTTATGGCTTCTATACCCGCCGTTTTGGTGCACGTTAGTTCAACCGTGCCCGTTACCTTGGCCTTTTCAAGCCTGATTTTGCTTTTAGTTACTTCTGTAAGTGCTTTAGCCCATTCTTCGCTTACGCCGAGTTTTATGAAGAATTCTTCTCCTTCATCTAACGCTTCTTCGAAGGCATCGAAAGGGTTATCGAATTTTTCATAAATAAGATCTCGAATTTTCAACATATCTGCTTCTGCAGCTTTGAGACGTTCGGCAGCTCCTTTGATTATTGAGTCTGCTTTCTTCACTTTCTTCCATTCAAGCATCTTCTCTGATTTCTCTCGCCCTGTTACTCTTCGTAAGGAGAGATCCACTTGCGCACGTTGTGACGAGACTCGTAATACTTTCAGAACTAGTTTCTGTCCTTCTCTTACGTGGACTCTGATATTCTTCACGTAGGTGCTCGCGATTTCGGAGATATGAATTAGCCCTTCCACGCCGTCATATTCGTCGAGTTTGACATATGCCCCGTAATCGACGACGTGGGTAACTGAGGCTACTACTAAATCGCCAATTTCAGGATAGACAGGCGCAGTCGTCATAGTTTGTTTAGCCTATCCAAGAAGTTGCACTACTTCAGCTTTCAGTCTGGCTTTACCGCCAGTAGGTTCAGCGAGTATTTCTTCGCATACCGAACAATGAGGCGCTAGGGAGGGACGGTCAAAAATCACTTGCTCGTTTGCGCATTTCGGACACTTGACGCGAATGAAGTTGGATTGTGGTCTTGGGATTAATTCATGGTCTGTCAAGTTGAATTACACCTGTATTGAGGGGCTGTTCTCGAATGTAGATTGACAACATAAGTGTTATGGCCGTATGGTCTTGATTTTACGCGGATTCTGAATTCGCGAAGTTGCACATACTTACATGAGGTCGAGTTTTCTAAGTCTAATGCCGAAACGGTAGACCGTGCTTGAGCAAGTTTTGCAGGATAATCGTAAGAGTTGTTTCTTGGTTGTTTTGGCTGTGCGTTTCAGTTTCGGGAATTTTTGTCCACCGTATCCATGTTCGTCGCGCTCGTGTCGTCTATTTCCAATCGCCATTGCGCGGTCTTTGCCTTTCTTGTAAATTGAGACTTGGTGATCAGTATGTGATTTGCATTTGGGGCAGTAGGTTCGCATCTGTTTTGGGATCTTCATACTGATCAGCTCTAGGTTCGTAGCAAGTTGTCTACTATTTATTGTTGGCGAAACGGATTGTTCTCGCCTTTTTTGAATTCGATAACCTTCGCCGCTCCTTGGCCTATCAGGGCGGTGGCGTTCGTTGAGGGTACAGACGCTACGTCTTCTTTCTTATATGGACCGTAGATCCTCAGGTCGATGCCCACAATTTCAGGGATGTCTTGGAGAAATCTGATCACAACGAGCTTCTTTTCGGTGTCTGCTGACTTATCTGAAGTGGAAAGCGTTCCTTGGTTTGGGTAGGAAATTGATTCTGGGTCCTTAATTGCTTGTACCAGAAGATTCTCTTCCTCAGTTAGGTCCGTTGGATTGATGATGGAATGACTCTGTGCTGCTTGGAAGATTTTTGTTCGTCTTGCTTGTCTGAGTTCTCCGAGAAGGCGTGCGGCCATTTCTTTTTCTCTGGAGGTCAATCGGCCATGTAGGGCGTGTGTGTCTGTGTCAGATGTCTCATGACTCAATTCCTCAAAATATCTTGTTGCTCTTTGATAGAAGTCGCGCGGTAGGGGTTGTAGTTTTTGTGAGGATTTTTCTGCCTTCCAAGCTATGTGCAATTCGTCGTACATTTAATTCACCGGGACTGCGACGCCTTTTGCGATTAAAAGTACTGCTCCGGAAAGCGGTAGTTCAATTTTTTCTTGGTTGAATGGGCCGAATTTTTGTTCTCGGATTCTGATTTCAGGTGCCTCGTTTACGAAAACGGTTTGTTTACCTTGGAATGCGATTGGTTGGTCGAATGGATCGAATTCCTCAAGTTGATCAAGGTCTAGCATTGTGGCTCTGAGACCAGTTTTCCCGTTCAATGTTTCTGGCATTCGAATTAGACGATGGATGTCGGTTGTGACTACTGTATCGATTCTTGCGGGCAGTGCAGTTAACGTGACTGCTTGGTTTAGCACGTTCCGCCAGATTTCATCTGTAATTTTCCATCTGTCTTGGAAGTAGCTCCAAAGTATTTTTTCTGACCAGTCTCGTTCTATGGTTTCGCGTTCACGAAGAACTTGGGCTGCTGCTCCTTTTGAGAATCCCAGCGCAAGAAGTTGGTCTTGGTTGAGTTTTGTGATCACTTCGAAAACACCTCTTGCGAGACGTCCTCGCCATCCTGGATCTGTGATTTGAGGACCAGTAATCATTGAATGTTTGGTATCTGCGTATATGTCTGATGGACCCTGATAGAGACCTTGCTCGTATGGGTCCAACCCTAGAGCAAGTAGGTAATCTACTATTTCCTTTCGTTGGTTATCATCCATTTTTCGTAGTGATTCGGAGGTAACATGGAGATGATATCCTCTATGACCGGAAAAGAACATGTGCATCTCATTATGGTTGATGCCGAAATCTTCGATCATAAAGTCTCTTAATTTCAACATCTCTTCTTTAGCAGCGAAGAGGCATCTGTCGCATAACCAAGCTTTCTCATCAATCTTTTCATGTCCGCATTTTGTACATTTTGCAGGTTTTTTGCCACGCCTCGTTTCCTTACAATTAGAGCAGATCCACATATCGTGCGTCTCTTTGCACGGTGTCTCAATATGGTCCGCATCAACATCGAATACTAAATCCGATCCCAGCCAGCCCTTTTTGTCCATATCGAGATCTGGTCGCTTGTAGTAGGCTGTAGAATAATATACGTCCGAAGGGGTGAGCGAAAGTAACAAATCTGCGAAGCTAGTTAACTCTTGGAACGCCTTATGCCGTACCATGATCTTCTCTCGAAATAGAAGAAATCCGAATTCTCGCTGGTTCATTGCTGATGGAGGTTTCAATGATTTAGCATGACCTTTGTAGTATTCAAGAAATGTTTTCTTTAGAAAATCAATTCGTTGCGCGGCTTGATTGTCCACCCGTTGTTCCGTGGTATCGCCTCCAATAGTACTGCTAAATGCAACTCGCGTCGAGGGCAGATATAGGTTTGAGAGATACTTCCACTTCTATTACTTAACACATTAAGCAGAATGCCTAAGCTTCTTCAGGGCCGTGATCAAGAGAATAATTGATGCGATCAACACTACGGTAAATGTGGTCCACGGGTATGACAGCACATAGGTCTCGGTTAATGTTGCTGGTTGACTTACCGTCAAGTTTGTAGGTACGATTCGGCCGTCATTTGAAATCAAGCCGAACCAAACATATTCGCAGCCAAGGTTTTCTAACAATCCTGAAGTTCTAATAATCGTTGGGGGAGTCGTTTCTAGGGTTGAGTTTGCATCATACCATTCCGTTCTCTGTTGAGGGCTGAACACGTTTTCTACCTCAACGAAGTACTGTGCCTTGTAAACTAACGTCAGATATTGGTTGCTGGATATTTGGAACGGACCGTTGAGAATCATGTATCGTACATCACTCGAGCTTGGATTGTTCGATTCAAAATCTACCGTGTGAATGGTATTTTTCAAGAAGTAGAAATCGTACCATGATCCACCAGAAATGATTGCTTTGGGCGAATTATCTATTCTGACTGTGACGGTCGCAGACGGGGGTAGGCTTTGGGTTATCAATGTCAATCTGTAAAAGCCTGTCGCTGTACGGGCGTCTAACTTTCCGAATCCCCAAATTGGAGAGCCCGATGGTAGCAAGCCTGTAAATGAATCCAGCTGTGCACCATTCTTGAGTATTTGGATTATTTCCGGTGGTTGAAGTGTAGGAGAGTATTGCAGCACCAGAGCGATAACTCCGGCTACGTGTGGCGTCGCCATACTAGTTCCCGCGAGAACTCGATGATCAATGTCCGGATCGCTATTACTAACCGGAATCATCGATGATCTCGCAGAAGCGATGTATAATCCAGGAGCCACAATGTCTGGTTTGATTCGTCCGTCCCTTGTTGGGCCGAGTGAACTGAAGGATGCGATTTGCCCAACTACAATATCGGAAGATCCGTAAATTTGATGATCAAGTCCTTCCCATGTGTTCTTTGAGGCATAGGCTCCGACGGTTATCACGTCCTGTGCAGTCCCAGGAATGTCGATGGTGTCATTTGCGTCTATTTTGTAGCCCAATCCTGGTATGAAGGTTGCCGGAGGATACGAACACGATTGTGCATCGACCCAAGCGTTCCACTGGCCATTCGAGTTTACGTGTTTCGCATTTAATGTCACATACCATCCCGACTCTGGAAGAGAAGCGGTTGAGTTGATCTCGAAATATGCTTCATTCGCTAATTTAGAAGAACTTGATGTTGCAGTAATGTTTCCTACCTCTGCTGCATACGATGACGCGTCGCCACTGCTGGGCGTTTCGTAGGTTCGTCCGTCTGGTGTCGTCAATGTTGCATAAACGCTGTCTTTTAACGAATACCATACGCCGATTTGCAAGTCCGTAGTTGTTGTGGCAGCTTCAACCTGAAAGGTAATGTTTGAACTCTGCGTTAATGTCCCGATGATATGTTCGGCACTTTCGGCCTCATTTCCGGCAGCAACCACAATGGGTGTTCCGTTTCTAACGAACGCATCAAGACCCTGCTCGAGTGGGTCGGTTCCGTCGTGTCCACCAATATTTCCACCCAAGCTTAGGCTTATGACTGCTCTCATGCCAAGTTGCTTTGACTTCGTAATTATGTAGTTCACTCCGTCGAGTATCTGTGCGTTATCAAAATTCCAACTTGATCCGTTGCATAACTGTTGTCCGCTCTTTACGAAGATGATGCTTG
>Ga0326728_10012283_pt1 | contig 19090 bp, 22 predicted proteins | sample MB3enrmetagenome_FD_207602 | JGI IMG/M metagenome (GOLD analysis project Ga0326728, IMG submission 207602) | Lab enriched peat soil microbial communities from McLean, Ithaca, NY, United States - MB31MN | ecosystem: Environmental > Terrestrial > Soil > Wetlands > Peat | place: USA: New York... | reverse complement strand
TGTACTTCGTTTTTTTCTCAGACATAAGGGAGCATATATGAGCTCAGGTTATATAAATATTTTCGCTTTGCCGTTCATTGCCCGAAATGCGCCTTCACCTGCTCGAGCACGGTTTCAAAGAACCCTGCGGGGAACGATATGTCCTTCTTCGGAGGGCATCCGTTGTTGTACTGCCCTGCATAGATCCGGCGATTCTCGCTCCCGTCCCAGATCTCCCGGAGCGAGCGCTCGCGCAGGTTCCCTTGGATGCTGATGTCGTCCCCCGGGCATCTGAGGACCTTTCCATCCCCGCGGAGGAACAGGCCCACGGCAACCTGGTTGCACGGTGCGGCACCCGAGTAAGCGGTGATGCCGACGGATCTGATTTCTTCCAGCGTCGTGATGCCGTGCTCGATATTGAAGAGGTTTATCCTCACATACAGCTCTACGAGGTCTTCGGGAGAGGGAATCATGTCGCAGAGCCTGTCTAGCGCCCTCCCGGCGACCATGGTCGGAGCCAGTATGGGCTGGGCGTGGATTGCGCGCGCGAACTCGTATATCGCGAACGCTTCGTCTATGTTGACAGGAGTGACAGGTGTGCAGACGAAAGCGAGCCGTGTCGGTTGGTTCGGGGTGAAAGCATTGAAACCCGCCTCGCATACCCGCTGTATCGCCATGTGCCTTCTCTCATGGTAACCCTGGCGGCCGACAATCGCGTCTTCGGTCGCCGGGTCGAACGAGGTCGTGCCAAGGAGGATGGAAGTATCGAGGTCCTTGAGTGCCGCGCAGAGCGCCCGTCCATCCATCCCATGGCAGCCCTGCGAGAAATCATCATCTCCGAGTACGTGCCCTTTGGTGAATATGAGGGGAGTAACATCCATTTCACGAAGCATCCTGAGGAAACCCAACAAGCCCTTGTCCTCGAGCGGCTCTCCCGGCCCGATCAGCTTGACGCTCCGCAGGCCGAGCCCCTTCGCTTCACGCAGGTGTGCCGTCAGTTCGGCAAGATCCATCCGCTTTTCGTTTCTGAACTCCGCGGTCCTGCGGAAGCAATGCCCGCATCTCAGGCTGCAGGCCCCTTTACCAGCCATGTCTATGTCCATAGTGAGCAGCTTCCCTTTCTTCGCCGCATCTTCGACTTCTAGGCGGCTGAAAGTCCATCCACGGACATCATTGACGAAACCGGCAGGCGCTTTCATGCCGCTAAAGATCGGTTTCACTTCCGGAAACACGAGTTTCTTGGTTCGCATGCCACTAACCTCCATATGTGATAAAATATGGAAGTTGGTACATAATAAAGTTCATTTGAAAAAATGAGCTAAAAATAGCAATATTTAAATATTTTCAATAAAAAAGCAAAATCATGGCACACATGTTCAGAGAAAAGCTCGACAAAGCCGACAGGATAATCCTGGCCGAGCTGGATTGGAACTGCCGCACCCCTTCGTCCAAGCTTGCGAAGCTGACGCGCAAGTCCAGACAGAGCGTGGAATACCGCATCCGGCGCTTGATGGAGCGCGGCATCATCACGAGCTTTAATACCTCCATAAACCCGCACAAGATGGGCTACAAGATATACAAGATCTACCTGCAGCTCCGGAGCATCCCGGAGGAGAAGCAGAGCATATTCGACTACCTGCGCAAATCCGGCATAGTGTACTGGATGGGCGAGTGCGACGGCGCATGGGACCTGATATTCGGAGTGTTCGCGAAATCCGACTACGAGTTCTACACGCTCAAGAACGAGCTCATCTCCAAATTCGGGAATATCATCGTGAGGAACTTCTACGACGTGCTGGTGGACGTCAAGCAGTACCCGAAGATGTATTTCACCGGAGAGCTGCGGGAGCCGACAATGTTCGGGGGCGATGTCGTGGAGAACAAGCTGGACGGCCTTGACCATGCGATCCTGGCAGAGATCGTCAACAACACGCGCATCCCGCTGACCGAGCTCGCATCTCGCACAGGCTCGAATCCCGCTACCGTTTCCGCGCGGATGAAAAAGATGGAACAGTCCGGCGTCATAATCCAGTTCCGCATAGGCGTGAACTTCAAGATCCTCGGGCTCGAGTACTACAAGGCGATAATCCATCTGGAGAGGTACACGCACGATGACGAGGTGAAGCTCCTGGCCCACATGTCAGGGCTCCCCGGGATCCAGTACCTCATCAGGAACATCTGGGACATAGAGCCGGAGATCGTGGTGTCCGGCTACCACGAGTACCGGGAGCTCATGGACACGGTGAAAGAGGAGTTCCCCTTCGTGATAAAGAACATCGAATCTGTAGTAATGAAGACGGACGAATGGACACCGGGATACCGGAACCTGCTGAAGGCTAAATAAAACGTCAAATCCTGTTCAGCGCGTCCTTTATCTCCTCGATGCTCGCTTTGGTAAGAATCAACGGTATGCGCTCCTTCTCCGATATCTTCACCGCGAGACGGTCCACCTTCGACGCATCGATGTTGTGGAGCACGACCGCGCTCGGCTTGGACGGCGAGACGCGGATGACGACCATCGGGCTCCTCCCGGTGGAGACCCCCGTGAATATGAACACCCGCTCGTTCACGTTGCCATAGAGGTTCTGGAAGTAGGAGAAGGGCATCTCGAGTATGACCTTTATGCTGTCTATGAGCGTGTAGCCGTAGATCCTTCCGGAATCCACCAGATCCTCGTTGGAGAGCACCTGGCCCTTGATGAGCCCCACGAAATCCCGCAGCGTTATCGCCCTCGCGAACTCGTGCACCTCGAAGAAGTCGCTCACGGGCTTCTGCTTCTCCGCGAATTTCGCGGTCAGGACCCCTCCCTTGAGCTGGTCGATCTCGAATAGCGCGTTCACGAACCTCTTGATCACACCTGCTCCGGGCGATTTCCTCCTGTTGCCCTCGTAATCCGAGATTGTGGACACGGTTATCTTGAGGTGCCTGGCGAGCTCCACCTGAGGGATGCCGAATATGTCGCGCCACTTCTTCATGGTCGCGCCTGGGTCGTCGGAAAGCGCGATCTCGCCCGCGATCTCGGCCTTGATCTTGTCCATCGTAGTCCCCAGCTAGAACAGCCAGTCAATGTTTTAAAGCGTTACGTCAATCGCACAAGCGGACTTCGTTAGTCCAGTATGGCGTCGGCTATCTTCCTCTTGTCGAACTTGGTGATCACTTCGCCCTTTAGCAGCATGCAGACCTCGCGGCCGTCGCAGGCCTTCCTCGCGACCGCCTTCGCTATCGGGTTGGTCCGCACATCGAGCGCCACATAGTCCGCCCCGATGCTGTCAAGCAGCTTCTTCGTCTCCTTGCACCAGTCGCAGTCGTCGTTCAGGAATATCAGCGGTTTTTTCGTCTCCAAAATATCCCCTCCGTGTATATCAAATCAGGAAAAGAGTTTTAAATCCCGACCGATAACCTCAAACCATGGCATTCGACATCGTATTCTACGTCCTGCAGTACCTGACCTTCGACGGACTCGCCTCTACCGCCATCCTTTTCCTGATCGCATTCGTTCTCTGGGAAGCGCCGCGCTTCTTCAAGATACTGGACGACGATGTGACCAAGGGGCTCTATCCAGGCTATGGGAAGGCGGTGGACATCGCGGCGCTCGTGATCGGTCTCGGCTCATTCGTATTCCTTCTCTTCAACATGTACAAGCTTGCGCCTTTGGCTCTGTCCCACGACTATGGATTGCTCCTCGCAGGCGGGCTCCTGGGCCTGCCGGTGGTCCTCCTCCTGGCCTATTTCGGGAGGCTCTTCAACCGCATGGATGCGAAGCACGAACCGCAGGTGTTCATACTGCACATGGTCCTCGACCTCGTGCACACCATATTCTATATCCTCCTCCTCGGGCTCCTGGTGCCCGCAGCTGTCCTCATTTTCTCCTCAACCATGCTGTGAAATCACAGATTATCGCGGAATTTCAGAACATTTAATAAGCCTTTCCCATCAAAATAATCATGTTTATAAGAGGATTTATGTGTGGTGATATGGTGACCAGGAAAAAGAGATCGAAATCTAAAGCGGCAAAGGGCGCAGCCAAATCCTGCTATTGCGGCAGTTGCGATCATCCGCATGCCCACGTGCCAGGGTACATAATCGCATCTTTGGGCATAGTGTCCCTGCCCTTTACCATGGGCGTGGTGCCGGGATTCTCATGGATGGGATCGCTGGCTGCGGGCTGGCCGATACTGCTCATACTGTTCGGCATCGTGCTGATCGTGAAAGCGATCATCTGCTCGGGCAAGAAATAGGATCTTTTTTCTCATTTATCTTTCCAATAATCGGCCGCGTTCCTGAAGACGCGCAGCCCCTGGGCTTCTTTTATGAATCCGGTGCTCCAGTAGGGGCAGTTCTGCACGGTGTTGAACGCCTCAGGATGCGGCATTGTCCCGAAGATGCGGCCGGATCTGTCGCACAGGCCGGCGATGTTCAGCTGCGAGCCGTTCGGATTGTAGGGATAGCCGCCCAGGCCCCCTCTCTCGTCCACGTACTGGAGGCATATCTGCTCGTTGTCCGCCAACGATCTGAGCGTCTCGCTGCTCTCGGCCACGAATTTGCCCTCTCCGTGCCTGACCGGGAGCAGGATCGTTTTCAAACCCTTGGTGAAGACGCACGGGGAGCGCTCGTTCGCCTTCAACGCGACCCACCGGTCCTCGAAGTGCCCCGAATCGTTGAACGTGAGCGTTACCCGCTGCCTGAAATCCGGCTCCGGGAGCAGGCCCATCTTCACCAGCACCTGGAACCCGTTGCACACGCCGAGCACGAGCTTGCCCTGCTTCGCGAAATCCAGCAGGCTGTCCGAGATGCGGAATTTCATCTTGTTGGCGAGCACCTTGCCCGAGCCCAAATCATCCCCGAAGGAGAACCCTCCGGGTATGAAGAGCATGTTGTAGTTCTCCAGCATCTTCGGATCCTCGACGAGCTTGTTCACATGCACGATGTCCGCGACGCCGCCCGCGTTCTCCACGCAGTACTTGGACTCGGACTCGCAGTTTATGCCATAGCCAGAGAGCACCAGGGTCTTCAGTTGCATGGGATGTTCTTGGAAGGAAAAAGAGTTAAATGTTTGCGAATGTAATGATACTACGATGATCCAAATGGGAGTACAAACAACCCGAAAGTTCGCGAACATGGACGATTTGCTCCGGAAATTCAATCAGCCATCTACGCTGGTCAACCGGCGAAAATTCCACAACCTGCGAAGCTTAGTGGACGAGGCCACGCCTCTCCTTAAAGCTACTCTCATGTGGGAAGCCAGGAAAATCGGGCCCGGCAATCTCGCTGATCTGGAAGCGAACATCGTGCACGGTGACATGAAGCATGCATCCGAGTCCGTTCCCTACCCGCACATTAAAAAAGCGCTCCACTACGCCACCCCGCCGCAGAAGTCGGCTATCCTGTGGATGGCAGCCAAACTTGAGCCAGACGATCTCGTTGAACTGGACGGGTATATCCAAAGAAGTGCGTTGTTCAGGAGCAAGTCCGCGCCAGGCCAAAAGCAGCACGAAACGCGCCCGTAGCAAACGCTTTCGAGAACGGCCGAATTTGCAACGCCCTGATACGCCTAAACACTCCCATTTTTATTCTTTTTGCAACATCGTTTTCTTATGACACAAGAAACAATGATGAGACTCCCGCACAGCGAGCTTTTCCATAGGCTCGGCGAAGACCGAATCTTGGACAAGCTGCCCATCGTGGACAAGCAGATCGTACTGGCGCACATCGCCGGGCAGCTTGGCATAAGGGAAGAGCAGTCGGAATTCATACGCAGGGTAATCATGTACAGGAAAAGACAACGGGTTCCCAGCCCTGCCTCGTTGAATGAGCGCATAGAGAACGAGCCGCGCGCTCACCGGGAAGAGTTGCGTGCCGCAGAAGCCGAGACCAAAAGATTCGGCAGGGACGACATCCCGGCTGCGATGCACGATGAATACCTTGGCCGCAGGGTCGAGCTTGCTAACGAGATCCTCGGTTTGAGCTGTTTCCAGCCGTATTACTCGCAATTCCAGGCGCTTCACGATTTCGGGTCGAACAGCGCGATATATCAGCTTGGACGGATAGCCAGTTCGGATGATGTCACCGCTTTCTTCCGCTCCAAAAAGCCGACGAAGATCGAGCGGAGAGTCATCTACGTAGCGGCTCTCAGCGACCTTATACTTCTCGCTGAAAAGGCAGCCATGCACAAGCAAATCGGAGAGCTGCCGGAAACAGAGCGCATCGGCCATGTTTATGGCCCCGCGCTCGTATATTTTATGCGGATGGCGGCCGAATACTCCGTTAGTGAGAAAATGCCCATAGGCCGTAGCGTTGGCGAGACGGAGAAGGAACTCAGCGCAAAAATCGCGCTTGTCTCCGCTCTGGCCGGAGAGAACCCCGTCCCACACGCCGCTTCTATCGCGCTGGACATCTGCCTTTCGAACGGCGATTATGACCAAGGGATAAAAATCGCGCAAACTCACGAGATAGCCGAACTTGTGGTAATCCTGAAGAATCTGAAACAGCTCATGGGGTCAGATTTCGTAGAAGCGCCGCGAGGCTAGACCAAAATTATTAAAAGTTTGCGGCTGACGGTATGACATTGATAGGATGGCAGACCCGAGATATCTACTTCAAAAAACAACGGCGCAGCAAAACCGTTCGCCTCAAAACCCAGTTCCAACACGATTCACGCACGTCTGGAGGCTAGTGGACGATGCCCAGCCGTTACAGAGGCGCGCGCTGGGCTGGGGCGCCATGCAGCTTTCGCAAGTCGACCTTGCACTCCTTGACCAGCAGATGGTGAGCCTGAAAACCGGCAATGAAGAATCCCAAGCCATACGCAGGCGCCCGCATGTCAGTAAAATGTTCGCCATATCCAGTCCGCAGGAGAGGTTCGCCTTGCTGTGGTTCTCCGCAAGACTCCGTTCGGACAAGCTGGACGGACTGGACAGGATGTGCACTCCAAGAGAATTCAATCACCTCAGGAAGCTGGTGGATGACGCCAAACCGTTTCAGAAGATCCCGCTGAGGTGGGGCGCCAGGGAGCTGGGAGAGAGAAATGTCGCGGTTCTTGACGAGGCGCTTGCGGTTCATGACAACAACTATGAAAAAAGCGCCGCCATATGCAGGCGCGAGCATCTCAGCGAAGCATTCGGCTTATCCACCTCGGACGAGAAGCTCGCCTTGTGGTGGTTCACGCTAATACTCCCTCCGAAAAAACTCGATGAGTTGGACGGAGTGATTGGAAGAACCAAGGCCCTGCTTCCTGAGGAAATAGCCAAAGCAGCGCAACTTAGCCCGTCGCCAGATGATACGGTCACCTGGGTCCCAGAGTCCGGCCCGCCACGGCAGCCGCGCGGGCCGCACTAAACTTTCCTAAGCCCCTTTATGCCCTCGTAGTTCGCAGGCGACCGCGTGAAAAGGAACGCATCGTTCGCAATGCATATCGACGCCGTGACGAGATGATCCATCGTCTTTAGCTGGCGCTCCCGCGCCTCGTCGATCAGCCTGCAGAGGATGTCCGCGCATTTCTTGTCGAACGGCAGCACGGTGACGGAGTTCGTGAACCTGCTCACAACGTCCGGTTTACTGATCGCCTCCACCAGGTGCGCGACGGTGAAGGCCGTGATGCACAGGTCCTCCCTGTCGGCGTACCACTTTATCTTCTCGATGGTGGCCGGCTCGCCCCTCAGGAAATCAAGGGCGGCTTCGAAATCCAGGCATATCCTCTCCATCCAATCACCTTCAGTCCGCCATTTGGCTCTTCCAGCCGAGCACGCCCCTTCCCCTCCTTATCATGCTCACCGCCTTCCTGTCTATGTCCGCCTCGTTGACGCTTCCTGCCAGTCCGATGATGGACCGGCCTTCTTTGGAGCGCTCATGAAGCAGGTAACGCATGACTTCCGAGAACGACATCCCCTTGGATGTCTTGAGCTTGTACAATTCGGCATACACATCGTCCATAATTGTTATCACGCGTACCATGTGCATGCATTCACTAAATACATTTATATGTTTTACCCCTCGAGATGAAGGCTTCCGTGGTAATCCCATCTTTGGCATGGTGCGAAAGTTCCGTCGTAAACGCTCAGGTATTTAAATGCGCAAAATTCCAAGCACTGCATACCCAAAATCCTCCCGAAAAATCATGGGTATGAAAGCCCGATAATGGTGCAGAGTTTGGGTAGAATAGGTGACCGAAAAGGTGGAAACATGGAAGACCTTGTGAAATCAGTTATGGGGGAAAGCGTTGTGGAAGAGTCCAGCACGAGCGAATCGCTCAGCTCTGAGACGATAAAGATCGTGACTGTGGGTGTCGGTGGCGCTGGCAACAACACCATAAACAGGCTGATAAAGTCTGGCGTCAAAGGCACGGAGCTTGTCGCAGTGAACACGGACAAGCAGCACCTCAACATCGTCCACGAGAGGGCGAAGAAGGTCCTGATCGGCCGCTCGGTCACGAAAGGGCTCGGTGCAGGAGGCTACCCGGACGTGGGCGCCAAATCCGCCGAGGTGGACAGGCCGCTCATAGAGAAGGAGCTGGAAGGCGCGCACCTTGTGTTCGTATGCGCGGGCATGGGCGGTGGAACCGGTGGCGGTGCCGCTCCGGTCGTCGCTCAGATCGCCAAGGAGCAGGGCGCTATCGTGGTCTCGATGGTGACCTACCCGTTCTCTCTGGAAAGGGCCAGGAAGAAGAAGGCCGACGAGGGGATCAGCAAGCTCAAGAAGAGCTGCGACTCGGTCATCATCCTCGACAACAACAGGCTCGTGCAGTTGGTCCCGAACCTGCCCATGGCGGAGGCGTTCGCAGTGGCGGACGAGATCCTCTCGAGGGCGATATCGGGCCTCGTGTGGACCATCACACAGCCGTCGCTCATCAACATCGACTTCGCCGATGTCCGCTCCATCATGGAAGGCGGAGGCGTCGGATTCATCGCGGTCGGCGAGGGCAAGGGCACGGACAAGGTCCGCGCAGCATCCGAGGGTGTCGTGAAGAACAGGCTGCTCGATGTGGACTTCGAGGGTGCCAAGGGCGCGCTCATCCACATAACCGGAGGCTCGGACCTCACGCTCGGCGATGCCATCAAAGCCGGTGAGATGATCACCGAGAAGATGGATGCCGAGGCGAACGTGAAGTGGGGCGCCAGGATAATGCAGAACTACGAGGGCAAGCTGGAGATCGTGGCGATAGTCACGGGCGTGAAGGGCGCTTCCATAGCAGGGAACTCCTACAGCGAGGAGGAGCCGTCGGCGCTCCCCCAGACCTACGGGGACCTCGAAGTCCTCGGCTGAAAAGCGTTCATCCCATCCCCCTTTCTTTTTATTTATTTTTTTCCAATCCCCTTTTCCCGTCCCGATTCCATCAGCCGCAGGCTTACCATTTAAAACCGTACTCAGCAATCTCCCATCAATGCGCTCCAAAAACAAAGCCACGGGATACGGCACCGTAAAGGTCATCGCGAACCCGCTCAAGCACTGGGCGAAGGAGACCGCGAAGCAGGTGGGCAAGCACCTGAGGGCAGCCGGCAAGCGGGTCGTGTCCGAAGGCGCGGACCTCACGATATGCATAGGAGGCGACGGCACCATATTGTACGCGAACCACCGGAACCGCATCCAGGGAGACGTCCTCGGGATCGGTGGCGACCGCTCCTTCATCTGCCAGCTCACCAGGAAGAATTGGAAAAAGGGGTTGCTGCCTCTCATGCGGAAGGCTAGGACGGAATCCCGCCAGATGCTGGAGGCGCGCTGCGGAAGGATGCGTTATTCGGCGATAAACGACTTCGTGGTCCATGCCAACGACTACCGCGTGATCGAGCTGGACGTCCGCATGGCTAGAAAGGACCACTGGTTCGAGGCCGACGGCATAATCGTATCAACTGCGACCGGATCTTACGCGTACGCCTATTCCGCCGGAGGAAGGAGGCTCCCGCTCGCCTCGCGCAGGATCGTGGTGGTCCCCATCTGCCCCTACAAGCAGCTATTCAGGCCGTCCCTGCTGCAGAGCAATTCCTCGGTCGAGATCCGGTCCAACCGGGAATCCGGCTTCATCGTCGACGGCATATTCATCCGGAACGTGAAGGCGGGCGAGAAGGTCGTCGTGCGCGCAGGGGACACCATCCGCTTCCTCAAGTGAGAGCATGAAGGCAGAGGATATACTGAAGACGGGCTCCGTGGAGGTGCATGCGAAGGTCGGCGGCATCAGGCAGCTCCATGTCCTCAATGTCACCTACGAGAAGACCGTATGGGGGACGGTCCCCTACCTGGTGAGCAAGCACAAGCTGCCCACGGCAGAGCTCCTGCGCCTCGCGCAGGAGCTCGGGCTCCCGATAAAATGCCACGGCGTCACCGCATTCCCGAAAGGCAAGGCTCCGCAGGATTTCGCCCGGAAAGAGGAGCCCGAAGCCGGAGAGGAAAAGGACTCCGCAGCTGAAAAGGCGGACGACCCGAAGCCGGAGAAGAAGGTACGGAAGAAGATACTTTCGCATGACGCGATATTGAAGAGCGAAGAGCCGGCGCAGGAGAACACGGACGGAGCCGGCGCCACGACTCAGAAGGATCCAGAGCCCGCGGAAGAGGCCTCCGAAGAGCCGGAGGCTGCTCCAACCGAAGCGGAGGAAGAGAAAAAGGAATCCGCACCGGCCATGCCCCCGACGCCCGGGGAACCACAGACGATAGAAATCGAGGGCGTTCCCCAGCCGGACGCGAAGAAAGAGGGGCAGGAACAGAAAGAGGAGGCGCCGAAGGAGAAGAAGCGCACGTTCTCCGACGATCTGCTCTCAGAGGGAATACTGCGTTGATCCCATCCCGCCTATCCAAGCTCCTTTTCCAGTATCGCGATAAGCTCCCCGCCTATCCTCGCCTGAGCCTCGACGGTGCTCGCCCCGAGGTGCGGAGTGAAAATTACGTTGTCGAGCCCGAGGAGCTTTCCGGTGTAAGGCTCGGATTCGTAGACATCGAGCGCGGCTCCGGCTACCTTGCCGCTTTTGCACGCCTGGTAAAGCGCATCCTCGTCGACCAGCCCGCCCCTGGCAGCGTTGATGATGTAAGCGCCGCCCCTCATCTTCGAGATCGCCTTCTTGTCTATCATATGCCTCGTTTCCGGGGTGAGCGTAGTGTGGAGGGTGATCACGTCTGACTGCGAGAGCAGCTCGTCCATGGTCTCCACGTACGCCACGATGCCGTCCTCGTGCCTCGGCGGGGGGTTGTAGGCGATTATCCTCATGCCCAGGGCCGCGGCTTTCCTCCCGACGGACGAGCCTATCCTTCCGTAGCCCACGATCCCGAGCGTCTTGCCAGCCGTCTCCTTTCCGGTCAGGCCCTTCTTATCCCAGGTCTTGTTCCTCATCTGGAAGTGGGCCTTCCCGACGTTCCTGAGCAGGCAGATGATCAGCCCTATCGTCAGCTCTGCCACTGCGTTGGTGGACGCGCCGGGCGTGTTCATGACCTTTATACCCTTGGCTTCACAGGCGCTCACGTCGATGTTGTCGAGGCCCACGCCAGCGCGCACCACGAGCCTGAGTCTATCCGCGTGAGAAAGCAGATCCTTCGTGACCTTGGTCGCGCTGCGCACGACCAGTGCGTCGGCTCCGGAGATAGATCCGGCGAGGTCCTCGGGCTTGTAATCCACGGCGCCCAGCCTCTTTATGGACTCCACGACGCCATCTTCCATCTGGTCGGCTATAACGATCCTCATAGGCTTAGCATACCCGGAAAGGATGTGACATGCTCCCACCCTTGAAAGGTGTGGGCTTCTTGCTTCTTCGTCAGCCATTCCGGCCAACTCCGCAAGCGTTACTTCCCGAATGCCCTTCGGTAGCTCTATCGAGTATGTTGATCGCGGCGTTCAGGTCCCTGTCCATACTGAGACCGCAGTAAGGGCAATCATGCTGCCTTTCATGCAGCTCTTTTTTCACCATCTCGCCGCAACCACTGCACATCTTCGTAGTGTTCGCTGGATTCACCAGCATCACTCTCGAACCAGCACTTTCAGCCTTGTAAGAGAGCATACCGATGAACTCGCTCCATCCGGCGTCGTTGATTGATTTTCCGTATTGGTTCTCAGCCATTTCCTGAGAAGCCAAATCCTCCAATGCCATCATCGAGTGAGCATGGACCAATCTGTGAGAGAGCTTGTGCAGGAAGTCCCTTCTGGTGTTCCTGACTTTTTCATGGATCACTGCGAGACGTTTCTTCGGTTTTTGATTGCGGTTCCGTCTGAAAGAACTGCGAAGTTGATCAGTCCGAGGTCTATCCCGACCTGGCTTAGGTTGTTCTGCGGGACTGCTCTGGCTTCTGTTTCTGCCGTGAGGATGGCGTACCACTTGCCTGACGCTTCTCTCTTCAATGTCAGGGTTTTTATCTTTCCTTCGGCTTCCCTGTGTCTTTTGATATTGATCTCTCCGAAGGGGGTCACCTTCAGTTTCTTGCCATGCAAAGCAAAGCCAGACTGCGGGTAGGTCAGGGACTTCACGCGGTCTATGCTCCTGAATCTCGGGAATCCGGCGTTCTTGCCGTTATTCCTTCTGGCGACCATCCCGTAGATCGACTTGTTCAGCCGCCTGAAAATGTCCTGCGCCGTCTGGGAATACAGGCCGCATTCACTTGCCTTCACTATCCCGTTAAGTTCATTTGTAGTGGAAAACCTCCGCTCCTGCTCGTATCTCTTCTTGGTCATGCCAAGCATATCGTTCCAGAGGTCTTTTGCCCAATGGAGGTGCAGTTGAAGCTCTGAACGTTGGGTTGCATTCGGATATAGACGGAATTTGTAGGAGCGCATCGTTTCATCCTTTCTCGCACATCACTTTTAACGGTTGCGGTTCGCTTTCATCCCACCCCTGAAGGATGTGGGTTTTCCCGCTCACATTGATAAAAAAGATGGGGTGGGCTGTTGTAGCCGCTAGGCATAGGTGCTTTTACCTCGATGGATTACCAGATAATCTGCAATTCTTGTTTTTTTTAGCATAATCCCTATGAGAAAATGTTTCTTTACACATGAAATATGGGGGAACCTATATATACAACCTTAATCCTAGTACTAGTTGGTGGGGGGATGGATATGTTCGGAATAAAGAACCTGTTTGGGTTGGGCGGAGAGGACGCGACTGAAAGCGACTTGGTCGATGCCTTGGAAGCCGCAGAGTTCTCCGAGTCAGCATGCTCCGGCATTGTGGACAATGCGGCACGGCTCAGAAACATCCTACGGCAGCAGGGCATGGCCATCTCCAGGAACGAGAAAGTACGTATAGTGAAGGCCTTGAACAAGGCCAAAGTCAGGGCGCTGATGCATGGCGGCAACGAATGCTACGACGCCTTCAGGAGCCTCGACTCGATAAGCAGCGACGTGGTCCAGCTGCTCTAGTCTTTATTTTTATATATATTTTTTTATAAAACGAAGTTTACATCGGCCAGATAAAAAACTGAAATGAAGGTGTTGGAATGAAATCGGTGACGGTTATCGCGGAAGACAGGGTGGGCTTGATGGCGGATATCTCCTATGTGCTCGGCAAATCGGGCGTGAACATAGAGAGCCTGAACATCGAGGTCGTGGGCGCCAAGGCGGTGATATCCCTGCTCGTGAGGGACCCGAAGAAGGCGAAGACCATCCTGGAAAGCAACGGCTACAACACGGCCGCGCTCGACGCGATAGTGATAAAGGTCTCGAACCACCTGAGCGACCTCTCGAAAGTCACGGAAAAGCTGACAAGGGCGCGGGTGAACATAGACGACCTTTCCACGATCTCCACTTCGACATCCGAAGGCGTGTTCGCGCTGAGGGTGGATAAGCCGAGGAAAGCCGCGAAGCTGCTGGGGCAGAACGTGCTCCTGAACTGCAACAGCGACTATTTCTAGGTCGTCACAGCTTCGATCATCTTCTTTTTTTCCGCATCTTTTATCTCCATGGCTATCCTGCGGCCGAATGAGACGTTCTCCCTGAACAGGTAGCCGGAGTACGGAGTGAAGCGCGTGCCGGGAGAGCCTGGGATGCGGAGCGAGACGTCGAAGCAGACGAATTCTTCTCTGCCTTCTTCTAGGAACGCGCCCTGCAGCGCGAAGGGCCCGATCATGCCCGGGGGATACTCCTTCTCGACAGCGTGCACGAACCTCTCGCCGAGCTCGAAGACCTGCTCCAGGAGCGATTCGCGGAGCGTGCAGGCGATGTGCCCGACCTCTATGGTGGTCGGCTGGGCGAACTTGAGCGTCTCGAGCTGCTGGTCCGCGGGCATCCTCAGGAAGCCGTCGAGATTGGTCTGCCTCCTGGTGTCCACGCCCATGAGCTCCAGCTCACCGTGCACCGGGGAGTAGAAGAAATTCAGGTTGAAGTGCGCGCCTATCACGTACTCCTCTATCTTCGCCTTCCTCAACCCGTCCTCGGTGATCTTGCCGGCTTTCAGCAGCTCGCCGCTCTTCTGCCGGTACTCCTCCGGGTTCCTGGCGAGGAAGAACGCCCTCTCGTAGCTCCGCTTCGCCTCGGACACCTTCACTATCGCGAGACGGTCTATCCTGTCCGGCGTACTTATCTCCTTGGGGAACCGCACCCTGGCCTTCTCCATGAGGTAATACTGGTTCTTCGGGGCGTCGCGTTCCTCGGCCCTGAGCAGCTTCCGGTTTCCGAAGATGGGTACCGGGAAGCCCTTCTCTATGTTGTCGTAGCCGACATAGACGGAGAATGAGCGGTTCGGGACGAATATGGCATCGCGCCCTTTCATGAACCCGACCGCTTTCTGGCCGGCTATCTCGGAGAATCTGTCCAGCAGTAGGAGCTCGTCCACCACCCCTATCTCGTCCTTGCCGCGCATCCTCGTCTTGTACGGCCCGAGGTAGGTCTTCTCCCTGCCCCTCTGGCATGCCACGAGCGTCTTGAACCCCTCGGCCTTCGCGCCCTCGCACACGTCGAGGGCGGAATGGCTTCCTATGGTAGCGATGGTGTGCTTCATGAATCGGTATACCCAACGATAATATTTAATTGCCTAGGCTCGAGCCTTATCAAAGTGAGCTGGAAAAACCGCACTCTCCGGAGCCGGGGCGGACCGCGGAATGATGCGCGCGGTACGGGAGTAATCCCATCCGTAGCATTTTCCTTCCAAAGCCCGCTTCGCTAGGTTATAAATAGCTTACCAACCAAAATTCTTCTCATGCGCGAACTGTTTCTAGTCGTGGGCATGCTGCTCCTCTTGGGCGCCTGCTCCGCTGAATTCGACTTGCAATCGGTCAATGTCACGATATCGAACATCCAGCCCGACGGATCGGCCCAGGTCGCCGAGTCCGTGAAACTCATCGTCAGGGGCAACCTGTCCGAGGAACTCTACGACAGCGCCCTTGAATCCTCCAGCGGCCTGGACAGCTGGTCCACCCTGATCAATCTCACCGACGTCAGGGAGCATGTCAACCCGGCGCTGGTGGTCATAAGCGATTTCGGCCTGCAGCCCCAGCCCATGACCGAATGCAACCCGTTCCTGGACCTCTGCCACGGGGAGCTGAGGATGGTTTACACGGTGACGCCGGTATACAATGACTCTGTCCCCATAAACGGCACCGGCCTCTTCACCATGGACAACTACAAGCCGAGGACCACCAGGTACTCGCTCAATCCGGACGCCCTGTCCTTCGAACCCACCGCGGGCGGCGTCACGCTGCTCGGTCCCGACGTGTGGCTCACGCTGGATCTGCCCCAGGGAAGCACCATCGTCGAGGTCAATCCGTCTCCGACGACCGACCAGAGCACCGCCAACGGGGACGTGTACTCGTGGAACGACATGGTGCTCGCGCGGTTCTCCGTCGTGTTCGACGTGGAGGAGAGCATAGACCAGGAGGTCGGAGACTACTTCACGAATGCGTTGCAGACCCTACAGAACACGGTCAACAGCCAGCACGGCATGGCGTTCCTCGCGATAATCGCCATACTCGTGGGGAGCTACGTGTACATAACCATAGCCAAGAAGAAAAGGGAGGAGTGAGATGTACAAGGGAGAGGACACGGTGCTCAGGATTCTTGCCCAGAGGAACGAGCTCAGCCTGGAGCTGCTCGCCCAGGAGTCGGGCCTGAACGTCGACAGCGTCCGGAGGATCGTGGAATCGCTCAAAGGCGAGGGGTACGCCACGGTCGACACCGTGGAGAGCGTTGTCATCACGCCCACCGAAGAGTTCAAAGCATACGCTGCAAGCGGAACTCCGGAAGCCAGGGTGTACAAGGCAGCGGCTGCAGGCAGACCATTATCAGCCCTGTCCCAGGAGGAAAAGCAGTTCGGCCTGCCCTGGGCCAGGAAGAAGGGCTTCGTGGAGATCGACAAGGGCGCGCTCCTGGCCAGGAAAGGCGAGGACGAGGTGAGCGCAGCCGAGCGCAGGATGGCGGATGCTTTCGCAAAGCTGCAGGAGACCGGATCCCTCTCTGACACATCAATGCTCGACGAACTGTTCATGCGCAACCTGGTTAGGAAGAAGGCGGAGCGGCGCACGGTGGTGAAGTACACCGGCAAGCCGCTGCCGGAGCAGATGCCGGAGTTCGACATATCCGCCCCTGCCGCGGATGCCCAATTGGGCAAGGCGCACGTTATAAGCGCCTTCAGGGACCGCCTGTCCTCCATAATGACGGAGATGGGCTTCGAGGAGATGGACGGCTCCATAGTGGAGTCCACCTTCTGGAATTTCGACGCGCTCTTCCAGCCCCAGGACCATCCAGCGAGGGATTTGGCAGATACGTTCTATCTCAAGGGCGAGAGCCCTCTCCCGTCCGACAAGAGCCTCGTGAAGAAGGTGAAGGAGGCCCATGAGAAGGGATGGAAATACAAGTGGAGCGAGGCCGAGGCCAAGCGCACCGTGCTCCGGACGCACACCACCGCGCTCAGCGCCCGCTACCTCTCATCCGTGAAGGCCGGAAAGCCCAGGAAGTTCTTCGCCATAGGTCGGGTCTTCAGGAACGAGGCCACGGACTTCAAGCATCTGGCGGAGTTCCACCAGGTGGAGGGCATAATCGCCTGGGACGGCGCGACGTTTTCCGACCTGCTGGGCGTGATAAAGGAATTCTACCGCAAGCTAGGTTTCGAGAAGATACGCTTCAGGCCGAGCTTCTTCCCCTACACCGAGCCGAGCCTCGAGGTGGAGGTCTATTACGAGCCCAGAGGCCAGTGGCTGGAGCTCGGGGGTGCCGGCATATTCAGGCCCGAGGTCAGCATCCCGCTCGCAGGGGTGTACCCAGTGCTCGCCTGGGGGCTCTCTCTCGAGCGGCCGCTCATGATCATGCTAGGGCTAGATGACATACGCGCTTTCTACAGAAACGACATTGACTTCCTCAAACGGACAAGGTTGAAGTGATGAAACTCAGATACGCGGTGCTGGCAATCCTGGTCGCCGCAGCAGTAATGACATTGCTCGCGCTTTTCGCGCCTTCCAGCCAGCCGCCGGCCGCCGGAAACGAGACCGGATATTTCACGATAACCGGGCTCGGCCGCGCAGGGGATTACGGCTACGCCTATCTGGACCTGAACGGCACCGCCAACGTCACTTTGCTCGCGTACCAATCCCCCCCGCTCACCCGCGTGGTGATCTTCAACGACTCTGCCGGCCTCGGGAACACGTCGGCATTTGTCCAGGACCTCATGCCGCTGGAGGATTATGGGATGAACGTCTCGGTGAGCGGCGCCGAGATGCTCGTCAACGGCACAATAGTCGTGGCTCCGACCGGCGCCATGCCAACTTATATCCTCGATGACCTGCGCTACGGAACCACCGACGCCGTGATAGTCTACGTGGGCAAGCCCGACCTCGTGCTCGGCAACGGAGTGACCCAGGAGGACTGGTACTCGGGGCTCAACGCCTCGCAGAAAGCCAGGGTCGTGGTCTATGACATGAGCCCGGGCGAGTTCGTGGACGACAACCTCTCGCTGCGGAACGACATTCTGGAGAACAGCTGGGCCGCGGCCCGGAGCGCGAACGCCCTGGTCTCCGGCAATGGTATGGAGACCTACTCGCTTGACATGAACGGTTCGGAGTACCTGCGCGCCATAGCCGTGATGGACGGCCAGGAAGGCTTCACGGACTCGGGCTACCTGCCCGCGCCTCAAGTGGCCGTGGACATCTCCCCCCAGTCGCTATTCCCGTGGGAGAAATGCGACGTCTCGTTCTCTCTGGGCCAGACGTTCGGCGATGCGATGATGAACATCACCGACGAGGGGACCGAGGTCTACAGCAAGGACCTCGGCAGCGTCACGGAGACGAACTATTTCCCGGAACGGATCCAGCTCAGCGAGCCGGGCGACAACATCCTGCTCATATCGGACGATTCCGGCGTGCTCGGGGGCGGGATCATCCATGTCAAGGACCTGGAGATAAGCTACCTGGGCCAGCAGGGCGTTTCGTACCTGTTCAACGTCACAGTGGACGGCGCTCCGGTGGACAACGAGGAGGTCGCGGTGCACCTGGGCAACTCCACCCTCGAGAAGGATTTCTACGTGTCCGATGGCGTGCTCACCGTCCCGGCGCAGCTCCAGCAGGGCAACAACACGTTCCACATGTCGCTGCTGGGCACGGAAAGGGACGTGGGCGTGGAGTACTCGCAGCTTTCCCTCACGGGCATCTACATCACCTACGGCATCCCCTGCCTGATCCTCATCGTGCTCATATATTTCGGCGCAAGGATGACCCGCAGGCCCGTCTACGTCCTTCGGGTGGGCGAGACCGCGGGCGAGATACGCAAGGACGTCGGCATGAGCGTGGATACCGCGCTCTCGCTCTTCAAGTCCGCGAGGAAGGAGCTGGGCATCGGGCACAGCCCGATAACCGCGCACGAGTACTCAGTGGCGCTCAAGAGGTTCGTCACAGACGGCGCCGACGTCACGGACGGCAACGTGGAGGAGATCCTCCAGCGGCTGGTGCACAAGGGTTTCCTGGAATCCTACAGGCAGCACTACCAGCTCAAGGGTGAGGGCGACGTGAAGCGCAATGCCATGGTGCGCATGATACGGGACCGGCTCATCCAGGCCGGCGTGGCCTTCAGGATGCGGGGCAGGCACTTCATCACAGACAGGATGGAGATAGGTTTCTTCGGGGACACGTTCACGAAGAACGCGGCCGCGGTCATAGAGGACCAGCGGGAGATGTCCTCCATACTCGACGCCATGGACGCCAAATCGCTGGCCGCCCTTCGCATCAG
>Ga0326728_10012282_pt1 | contig 19095 bp, 12 predicted proteins | sample MB3enrmetagenome_FD_207602 | JGI IMG/M metagenome (GOLD analysis project Ga0326728, IMG submission 207602) | Lab enriched peat soil microbial communities from McLean, Ithaca, NY, United States - MB31MN | ecosystem: Environmental > Terrestrial > Soil > Wetlands > Peat | place: USA: New York... | reverse complement strand
CGATTTCCACATTCCCACCGTCACAACGACTACGACGAGATGAATTAACCTCGTCAAAACCGGCCCGCTATGGGATACGCATTCTGAGGGCAAGGTCAGGCATCTGCGCCTCCCCGCTCAGCGCTTGCTCAAGCAGGATGGCAAGATTCTCGCGCAAGGTGTCCCCAACCGGGATTGCGGAAGGAATCCGCCAGTGCTCCGGGGAAACGATCAGCTCCGGCGTTTGAGGCCCTGCGTCCGGTGCCGCAAGCAGCGGTTTTGTTCCCGTCTCGTTTCCCGGCCTCAGGCGGCAGCCTTAAGGGGCGGAATCCACGCGCGCTGCTGACTTTCCGCCACACCCTTATGGGTCAGCGTGCCCAGCCAGGTATTGAGCCCTTCGGCGAGGCCGGCATCCTGCCGGAGCGCCTCGCGCGCTCCCAGGTTGGCGAGCCGCAGAACGTAGGGGAACGTGGAGTTGGTCAGCGCCAGCGTGGAAGTGTGCGGCACCGCGCCGGGCATGTTGGTGACGCAGTAGTGCACCACGCCATCGACCGTGTAGCTGGGGTTCGAGTGCGACGTGGGCCGCGCGGTTTCAACGCATCCGCCTTGGTCGATGGCTACATCGACGATGACCGCGCCCTTTTTCATCTGCGAGACCATCGCGCGCGTGACCAGCTTGGGCGCAGTGGCGCCGGGGATGAGCACGCCGCCGATGACGAGATCGGCTTCGCGCGTGGCCTGCGCGATGTTGTAGCTATTCGAGGCCAGCGTGTAGAGCCGGCCCTGAAAGATGTCGTCGAGCTCGCGCAGGCGATTCAGGTTCACGTCGATGAGCGTGACCCTGGCGCCGAAGCCCAGCGCGATGCGCGCCGCGTTGGTGCCCACGATGCCGCCGCCCAGCACCGCGACATGCGCGGAAGGCACGCCCGGCACGCCACCCAGCAGGATGCCACGGCCGCCGCTCTCTTTCTCGAGATAGCTCGCGCCCACCTGTACACTCATGCGGCCAGCCACTTCGCTCATGGGCGTGAGCAGCGGCAACGTGCCGCGCCGGTCGCGCACCGTCTCATAGGCGATACCGATCACCCTCGAATCGAGTAGTGTATTGGTCAGCGTGGGCAGCGGCGCGAGGTGCAGGTAAGTGAAAAGAACGAGGCCTTCACGGAAGAAGGCGTACTCTTTCTCGATGGGCTCCTTAACCTTGATGACCATCTCGGACTTGTCCCAGACATACCCGGGGTCGCCAACGATCTCCGCACCGGCGTTCTGGTACTCCTCGTCGGGAAAGCCAGAGCCCGCGCCGGCCTGGGTCTCCACCAACACCTTGTGGCCATCCTCGGCAAGCGCCTTGGCGCCTGCGGGTGTGATACCCACGCGGGCTTCGTTGTCCTTGATCTCTTTGGGAACGCCGACAATCATATTCTGTTCCTTTCCATGGGCTCGCGCCCGTTAAATCGCCAAACCCGGCTCGAACGCCGCAACACAATCAGTAAGCAATACAAATCGACTTGCACTCCGTGTAGGCTTCGATCGCACCGCGGCCATGTTCGCGCCCGATGCCGGATTGTTTGAAATCACCAAAGGGCATGTTGGGATCGACAACCTGCGATTGGCAGAGCGTCTGGACGGACAGAAGCTGTGCGTGCAGGGATAATCCCGTGATTAAGCCTTCCGTACAAAGAAGGAACGGCTGGCGCCGTGCAGGCCATTCCTTCTTCGATTTGTCCAAGCCGGCAACTGGTCAGCGCCGATCCAACTGAGCAAATGCTTCGCGCAGCACATCTGCCGCGCGATCCACATCTTCCTTGCTGAAAATCAGCGGCGGCGAGAGGATGATCTTGTGGCCGACGAGGCGTACCAGGACGCCTTGGTCCTTACAGTACTTGTAAATTGAAGTTGGGAATGGATGGCCCGGCGGGTAGGCTTCCTGCGACTGCTTATCCATCACCATCTCAATGCCTATCATCAATCCCTTGCCACGCACATCGCCAACGGACGGGAAGGCGAGGAGTTCCTGCTGCAAACGGTTCAGGAAATAAGCTCCCTGCTTGCCGGCGTTGTCGGTCAGATGTTCTCGCACCACGATGTCCAGACTCGCGACGCCAGCGGCACAGGCAACCGGATGGCCGCTGTAAGTGTAACCGTGCATGACCAGCGCATAAGGTGAATCGCTGTTCCAGGCTTCGGCGACGCGGTCGTTCACAACCGTCGCCCCGAGCGGCACATAGGCGGAACTAATCCCCTTGGCGAAGTTCATAATGTCCGGCTTCACGCCCCAGCCGCGGCAGCCCAGGAACGACCCGGTACGGCCGAACCCAGTGACCACTTCGTCGGAAATCAGCAGTACGTCGTTGCGATCACAAACCTCCCGGACCAGCGGCCAGTAATTCGGAGGCGGCACGTACACCCCTCCGGCCCCTTGCACCGGTTCGGCGATAAAGGCAGCGACCGTCTCTGCACCGAAATATTGGATTTCGCGCTCCAGTTCCCGAGCGCAGATCTTGCCCAGTTCCTCGGGATCCTTCGTCCAGCGATTGCGATATAAGACCGGGCTTTCCACCTGGTGGAAATCCGGCATGGCGGGCCCATAAGCCAACCGATAGATGTTGATGCCGCAGGCCGACATGCCCCCAAAATGCAAGCCGTGATAGCCGTCCTTGAGCGAGATGATTTTCACTTTGGAGGGCTGGCCCTTGAGCTTCCAGTACTGTCGCGCCAGCTTGAACGAGGATTCCGCGGCGTCCGATCCCCCTGAGGAGAACAAGACTTTCGCCGCGCGCTCGGGCTGCAATAGATCGATGAGCTTGGCCGACAGTTCAATCGAAGGGGGATTGCTCGTGCCCGCAAAAGTGGAGTAGTAGGCGATGCGATTCAACTGGTCAATGATTGCCTGATTCATCTCGGGCCGATTGTGCCCCACATTGACATTCCAAAGACCAGCAGTGCAATCCAGATAGGTGTTGCCGTCGACATCGGTGACGCAGACCCCGGATCCGCTGGCGATAATCAGCGGCGGGTTCATCTCCGTCATCCTCGGCGCCGTCATCGGATAAAAAGCATACCGCGTATTGTTCTCCTTGATGGAGCTTGCTGATGTAGCGTCTTGCAATATTTGCGGGTTCATTTTTCTCCTTCCGTATTAACGGTTTTTGCCAAGCGCGTGCTCGTATGACATTCGAATCCGGTTAGCACCAGGTACAGCCCAGCTTTAGAGCAATCATAGGTTTCTAGGTGGTTCCAATGTGTGCAAAGTTTGTCCTAAAACGGCTCCATGAGAACGAAACGTGATTGGCAAGGCCATCCTATGCAAGAATCCGTAGAAGCCTGCGCAAGACGGGGGACTGAGCACTGCTGCTGGCTTCGACGAACTGGATGCGGCCTGCTCCTGCGCATCCGCTTCCAGACTCGAATCCGGTTAGCACCAGGTACAACCCCAATTTCGCTGTTTCTTACGGACAGCGCAGGTTGCTGCTCTCGATGTCTCTGACCGCGTGATTTCGTTCATTGAGATCGTGCCTTCCCAGGTCTCAAAACAGAGACCTGGGGCGCCCCCGTTTGTACAGAATTAAGCGGTCAGAGGCCAAACAACAAAAACCTGCTGTTTCAAAATGCGTATCTTAAGGCAAATTGAACCAGGCGTGGTGTACCCACGATCTGGTTGATTGTTCCAAAGCTGGCGCTGCCTTGCGGTGCGCTCTCAATGGCCACGGGATACGTCGGGTTGGCGAACGATGTGGTGTTCGTAAGGTTGAAGAACTCCGTCGAAAATTTCACTTGCTGGTGCTCCGTTAAATGAAACGACCTGTTGACCGAGAAATCCAGGTTCAGCTGGCGCGGCCCGTAGAAACAGTTGCGCGAAACGTTGCCAAACCCCGTCGAGCCGTCAGGGCTGTTGGGAACGGGGGGAGCCTGCTCAAATGCATTGACGTTGAGATAGCCATTCAGCCTGCTCTCGGTACTTCCGGAAGTCATGGCGTTGGAACAACTGAATCCAGGTGCGAAGTCTGGGGTCACCAGGTTGGGACTGCTAAGGTAGCCATATGCGCCGCCGCCGTTGGAATCTATCACAGTGAAAGGCGTTCCGGACTGGAGAGTAAACACACCACTGAACTCCCAGCCACTCAACGCCCGCCCCGCAAAGTCGTGGCGCTGGGCAAAGAAAGGCAAGGTGTAATCGTAATTGGTGATCCAGCGCTGACGCCGGTCGAAATCTGAAGGCCCGTAAGAGGCATCGCCGGTGAGTTGATTGTTTAGGCGCGTGTCCACGGCAACGGAAGCACTCGAGGTATTATCCAAAGACTTGGAATAGGTATAGGCGCTCTGCACGCTCAGCCCTTCTGAGAAACTGTGGGACACCGTTATACCCAGGCCATTGTAATTAGAGATTGCGTCCTGGCCGAACTTTTCATAGCCGAAGGGCGAAGTGCCTAGGTAGGGGGAGCGCGCAACCACGTTGGCAAAGGTGTTCTGCGTAATGGTATAGGTCTTGCCGAAAATTGGACTGTTCGGGTCCTTCACCGTCAGAGTGAGCGGTTGAGATGGGCTGGCCAGAATGGGTTGATTGGCGTCATTCACCTCGCGCAAGTGCATTCCCCTGGAGCCAAAGTAGTTGGCTTCGAGTTTCCAGTTCTTGCCGAGAGAACGTTCCACATCGAAACTCCATTGCTGCATAGTGGGTGATTGCCAGCGCCGTGGAATCTGCGGCGCAAAGTCATAGAGCGAGTTCCCGCTAAAACACGGACTTCCGAAAGTGGTGGAGTTGGAAAGGGCAATGTCATCGCAAAAGCCGTCGGCGCTAAATCCCTGGAACAGTGAGGCGGTGGGAACAGAATTGACATTGATCTCGCCGACCGCTGGCACCTGATTGGGTGCCTCACTAAAGTAATTCAGCAGGCCTTCCCCTCCGGTTCCTCCCTGGCTAGGATTGTTAGGATTGATTCCTGCCGGCGCAACCTGGGGCATCGTCGGTGGCGTCAGGATCATGTTCTCCAAAGAACCGATATCTTCGCGGATAGTGTAGATGCCGTAGCCGGTGCGGATCGAGGTGGTATGGTGGCCGCCGACATCGTAGGCCAGGCCGATACGCGGTTGCAGGACGCTGGTATAGTTGTTGTCCAGCCCCGACCGCTGCGCGGTGCCTGTTACGCCCGGCAGGTTGAACTGATTAATGCACTTGGGCCAGAAGAAGCCCAGCCCGGTGGATGCCAGCAGGTTCGGATCGAAGTTGCCTTGGTGGCAAAGGGCATCATAGGGCGCTCCATTCCAATCCACGCGGAAACCAAGGTTCGCGGTCAAAGTGCTGGTAACGCGATAATCATCCTGAGCAAATGCGGAAAAGTTTGGGATCTTGTAATCGTGATTGGCGAGACCGCCGGCGACCAAGGTTCCGGGAGCGACGTTGCCAATCAGGAAGTTTTGGAAATCGCTATAAAAAGGAGCTGTGCTGTCTGGTGAAAAATAGAGGAAACCGTCGTCGTCAATGGGATTGAAGCGGCGCACGTCGGCGTGATCAAACCCGCCACCAAAGCGGAAATTGTGAGCCCCATGCACCCAGCTCAGGGTTTCGATGAGGGAGAGCCCATCCGATAGGCTCCACATGGGGGAGCTGGGGAAGGGACCCATTTGCACTCCGAGTTCGGTGAAATTCAGCCGGTACATATCGGACGAAACGTTATTCGTCGGCCGGTCAATTCCCAAGTCCTCTGCCGTTACCGGGGCAACGTTCCGGAGCTTGTAACCGATGACATTGACACCGAAACGGATATCGTTCACCAGGCTGCTGGTAAAGATATGAGTCTCCGCCAGGCTGCCAAAGCGGTTGCGCAGTGGAATGTCAATGGGATAGTTCAAGTTCTCCTGTAACGGTGAGGCTCCGTTCAGCAGCTGGAATGAGTCGGCGCCGAACGGCTCCTTCGTTTCCGAATCGGAGAAGAAAAAGCGCTCGTGCAAGCTGTCCTTGCCGCCGCGGAAATCACGGTCCCAGTCCTCGGTAAACTGATCGTCCGTAAAATGACCGGGAAGGCTGACACGGAAAGGAACGGTGGCTCCGGGAGCTGCGGAGGCCGAAGGCAAGGGGAAAAGGTAGCCCCCGGCGTTCGGGCCAAACTGGTTGCTCTTGAATTGCAGCAGAGCGACGGCCATAGGATCCAGATCGGCTACGGGCACTCCAAAGTCGTTCGCAAGGGCCGTCGCCGATGAGCGGTCCGCCGCTGAAACGTAAGGAATGTTGGTACTGACGATGGTCCCCGGAGAATCGCCGCTCGACTGCCGGCTGCCCTGGTAGTTGAGGAAGAAGAACCCCAGCTTCGCGCCCCGCCCGACCGGCCCACCCACGCTGCCGCCAAAGATGTTCTGTTGCATTACGGGCCGGTGCAGCCCGTATGATTTGAGGAAGAAATCATTGGCGTCGAGCACCGTGTTACGGAAATACTCGAACGCGTCGAAGTGAAAGCTATTGGTGCCAGTTTTCAGAATGGCATTGATGTTCCCCCCTCCATTCCTGCCCTGAGTGGCATCGTAAAGGCTGGTGGCGACCTTGAATTCCAGGATGGCGTCGGGATTGGGGAGGGGCGAAAAAGTAAGTTCGCCCTGATTGGTGGGGTCGTTGCCGCCTATACCCTCGATCTGATAGTTGTTATCGTCTTCCCGGCCACCATTCACATCGATGCGGACATCGCCACGGCCCAAGTCTGCAGCAGAGTTCAAAGAAGAGGATGATCCCGCAGAGAAGGCCAATAACTGCTGAAAGTTGCGGGTAGCGAGAGGGAGATCGCGAATGGCCGTGCCAGTGAGCGAGCTTCCCGATGTAGCCGCTGTGGTTTCGATCGCTTCTCCCTCGGCCTGGACGCTCACAGTCTGGACGTCAGAGGTCGCTTTCAAAGTGATCGGAAGGCTTGTCGTTTCGGTAACACGCACTTCGACGCCTTTCATCTCCGTCACTGCAAAACCGGGAGCGCTGATCTTAACGGTATAGGTGCTCGCCGGAAGGAGTGTGAAGGTAAACAGTCCTGCGGAGCTGGTGGATCCGGTGCGCAGTGTCTCTCCGGTGGTCACGCTCAGCACCTGAACCTGTGCACCCACAATGACAGCGCCAGTCGTATCTTGGACCTCACCACGAAGCGCACCCGTTGCGCCTCCTTGAGCCAGAAGCTGGAGCGGAACAGCCAAGGAGATTGCGAGAAACGGAATGATCCAGAACAGGATCCTTTTCTTTACTTGCCGAACCATAGGGAGCCTCCTCAAGGCGGAAATCGATTCGCGTCCTTGGACAGGGGTGCGCCAAATAAAAAGGGTGCACCTCAACCAATTCGCGATCTGTGATTACTTGCAATGCTGGAATCGCCGCACGGTTCCAGCCTCGTCTGTTTGCGCTACCAAGACCCCGCGCCGGATTGTGAAACGTACCCGCTATCAACGTCGAACTCGTGTGTGATTTCGGGAGATGTCGCACAATCTACGCCCCGAATGAAGCTGAGACCGTGACCTAAATCACACCAGCACGGCAGAAGGCTTATTTTGAAGTGAGAATGATCACCGAAGAGGGATCATAGGTCTAGAGGCGGTTCCAATGTGTGCAAAGTTTATGGTAAAACAGCTCTATGGGAACGAAACGTGATCAAGAAAGCCGTATTTTGCAAGAATCCAGCGATCTGGTCGCCAGACCAGGCAGGCTGAACACTGCTGCCGGCCTCGACGAGCTCGATGCGGCCATTCTGCGCTATCTGGAGCGCCACGGCCGCGCCACCAACTACGAGGTGGGCGAAGCGGTGGGACTCTCGGCTTCGGCGGCTTCGCGGCGGATTCTGGCGCTGGAGATTTCCGGTGCTATCCGTGGTTATCGCGCGGTGATCGACGACCGGCTTCTGGGCAAGCCGATGACGGTCTACATCCGCGTGACGCTGGAGCGCCAGTCGGCTACCGTTCTCAGCACATTCGAAACCGCTGTGCGCCGTTGCCACGATATTGTGAGTTGCCATCTGCTGGCCGGTCAGTACGATTACATCCTGGTGGCGCGCGTGGCCGGGATAGACGATTACGGGCGGCTGCACCAGAATGAGCTGTCGCGGCTGCCCGGGGTGACGCGGCTCGAGACGACCTTCACGATGCGTGACGTGCTGGAGGTAAAGAACGGTTAAGGCAATCAAACCTAGCGATTACAGCAGTTTCAGGAATGGCATAGAGTGAAGCCACACCGCCGAGTCGGCGCGACCATCAGGGAGAGACGACCTTTCACTGAACTTGGCGACTCTACGGAATTGCTGAAACTTCACATCTAGCGCATTGCAGCGTCAGGCCTGCGGCCTTCGTTCGGCTTCAGAGCTTGTGGAGGCCCAGGCGCGCGAAGCGCGCAGGGTCGGCACGGCGGAGCCGTAGTGCGAGAAGAGCGCCAATCAGCGCCGCGAGTGGGATCAACGCCGGTAGGACAACCGCCAGCCTGCGAGAAGCCCCGGTCAAGACATCAAAGTGGATGAACGCGAGGACCACGATGATGGCAAAGGCAATGCCGGCAACGACCGGCGACAAAATGGACCCTAGTGTGCCATACGCAAGCTTCGGGTTGCGCAGAAAGAATGCAGGCACGGCAAAGGAAACGAGCGCCATCAGCACGATCACGCCCAGAGTTCCGACGTTGGTGAGCCAGGAGAACAGGGTCAACACTGGATCGCCGCCTGCCACCGCAAAAATAAACACAACGCTTGCTGCCAGAAGCGTCTGCAGAACAGAACCGATATGAGGACTCTGATGAATAGCATGGGTCTTGCCCAAGCGGCTGGGCAGCAATCCATCGCGGCCCATGGCGTAAAAATACCGTGCCACCGAATTGTGGAAGGCAAGCAAGCCGGCAAATACGCTGGTGACAAAAAGAATCCGCAAAAGCGTGGTCAGCCACCCGCCCACATATTGGTTGGAGAGTTCGAAAAGGAGATGGGTGGGATCGGATAGCCCACGGATTGTACTGACCACCTTGTCAGGGCCAATGCCAGTGACTACGCACCAACTCGATAACGTGTAGAAGCCGCCAATCAAGAGCACGGAGAAATACGTGGCGAGCGGAACCGTCCGTTCGGGATTCTTGGCTTCTTCCGCATAGATGGTCGTCGCTTCAAAGCCAATGAAGGCTGCAAAACAAAACAGCAAACCGATGGAGGGCGAACCGCTGACAAAGGCGTGCGGCGTGAAGGATGTGCCGCTGATGCCGCCGGCGCCGCCGAACCTGACAATTGCCATGTCCAGGATCAACACCCCAACGTATTCGCCTACCACCAGCGCACCCAGAACTTTCGCCGATATGTCAATCTGGCGATAGCCGAGCACGCCGATAACCACCATGGCCACGTAGGAATAAAGCCACCAGGGAAGATTCACGCCGAACAAACTTTCGAGCAAGCCGCTGCTGGCGGTTCCGAACATGCCATAAATGCCAATCTGCATGGTGTTGTAGGCCACAATGGCGATAATGGCGGCCGCCCCGCCAACGGTGCCACCAAGACCGCGCGTCGTAAAAGCATAGAAAGCGCCAGCATTTGTGACGTAGCGCGCCATACTCGTGTAACCGACCGAGAAAATCAGAAGGATTGCCAACACGAGGAGAAAGGTGGCGGGAATCCCGGCGCCGTTGCCGAGGAGCATGGCGACGGGCACGCCGCCGGCCATGGCGACCAGCGGACCCGCAGCCGAGACCACGAAGAAGGTGATGAAACCCACCCCCAGCACACCGCGTCGCAGTTCGCCGCCTTCCCCACTGAGCTTGGGCACAGCGGACCCCGTTGCAATCTCTACCATCCTGTTTTCCCAATTCCCGGCCACCTGGAAGATCAGGGTCCGAATGAAGATCGCACCGTGAGCGCGGCAGCCGGACTGCGGAATGCGTTTGCGAACACAGGAACTGGCATAGCCCTCATGCGGCCACGTTCGTTCCTCGGCGGGTGCAACTATGCGCTCGCCAGTCTTATACACTATCGCAAGTAATCGTAGCAACAATTCGCGAATCGGAGGCGTCCGATGAAGAATCCAAAACTGTTTATCCCGGTGGGGCAACTTGCGGGAGCTTTCGCGCATGACAGCAATGCGCTGCCTATGAGCGGGGAGCTTGCCGGAAAGCGGATAAAACTTCACTTCGAGGACGGGGCGTTCGCCGAATGCAGCTTCGAAACCATGAGCACGCTGGTGTGGAAGCCCGCTTCCGGCGCAAAAAGCTCGCAAGCAACCGAGGAGACTTGCTCGGTCACCAGGCTGCGCAAGGCAATCTATTTTGTCGATTTCGTCAAGCAGCTGGAACGAGCAACCACTCTCAGCCTGGTGCTGGATCTGAGCCGCGGCATTTTTACGGCCGTGGAGGGCCGCTTACCGAAAAAGAAAGAAATCAGGCAAGACCTGCTGGCCCGAGTCGATGCCGGCCGTGAACTGACAGACGTGGCCGCAACTTTCCGTCACGGCGCAATCGACCGTTCTTTTGGGCCGGCAACTCCACGCCATAACGCGACTGAAGAATTGGTGGGCAAGCGAATCGAATATACTTACAGCCCCACGGAACGCTACGAACACATTTACCTCAACGGAAGTTTCTACACGTGGCACTGTCTGCTCGGTGCAGAGAAGGGACTGGCCGACACGGACTGTTGCCATAGCTACAAGCTGGCGCGTTCTTTGTACCTTTTTGTCTGGCGGGAAAAGATCGTCCCCACTCTCGGCGTTGTGGTGTTGGACCTGAACGCGATGAGAACCACGGGAAAGATCTTGGGTTACGAGGGCAACGATTTCAGGAAGGTAGTTAATTTCCGAATCGGCGCCCGGGCCCGCCTGCGGAACATTACCCCGGCGCAGGACGGCAGGCGCAAGGCGTTGCATTTGTGACGGCTACTCTTTCATAAAAAATTGTTCCTTGTCGACCTGCATCATGCACGGAGTTTCGACTATGCGCCCGGAACCTTGCCGCATAGGCAGAACTAGTGTAGTGCGTCAGTGATTTCAGCGGTTAGGTTCCTCCTTCAGGGGAAGGCCCGCGCAGCGGGCGACAGACAGCCGCCCCGGACGCAGGCCTGGGGAAAGAGGGTAAAGTGCTACAACCAGCCCCCGCAGCGGGCGTAAGAACTGGGCCCTGGCATTCCAGGCAGTCAGAAGATAATCGGCATTCTGCATGACGCACGACACTAGCACCTCCGCTAGGCTTGATTCCTGAAGGAGTCGCTGGCTGGGCCCCAGGGTTTGTCCAGCTCCCCGGCCAGCCACAACTCGCCGCGCCGGTAGAGCTCTTCGACGGCCGGTCCGCGCCAGCCGTGAGGCATACTGGGACGAACGCTGAAGCCGATCTTCTCCTGGAGATAAGCCAAGGCAGCGTATTCGGCGGGGAACTTGTTGTAGAGCTGCTCGTCGATGCACAGCTTCTCGCCGAGAATGACCGGATCGATGCGCGATTTGTCGAAGATCGTTTCGCGCAGGACGAGGCCCCAGCGGCCGTCGCGCTTTTCCCAGAAGTCGTAATGGCGGGCCATGCAGCTTACGTCGCAGAGCACGCCGTCGAGCCGGTCGCGCTGCTGAATCTCCATTTTGGTTTGCGAGATGGCGCGGGTCCCGTTGACCTTGACCGCAGTACCGCCTAGCAGATGCAGGATACTTCCGCCCCGCTCCATCAAGTCATGGCTGCCGGCGATGAATTCTTCGAAACCCGCCTGTTTCCAGGAGGCGGTCATGCGGCCGTCTGGATGCCAGACTTTGCGGAACTCATCCCAGTGCGCCGTGTCGCGCCAGACGACCCAGTTTTCAATGAGCTCCCGGATGATGGCCCGGTCCTGTCTATGCTGATCTTCCATGCGCGATACCTCCTAGTGGATGCCTAATCCCTCAAGGGCTTTGGCCCGCTCATTTAATCCTGTATTTACAGCATGACTGAAGTCATCCCCGGATATAGGATATTTCGTCGCCTGCTTCTTTCATTGTCCACCTTTTGCGACGCGATGGAACGCGGCGCCCGGCAAGTGAATTACAGCTTCGGCCCGTCCTGCTTGCTTCGCGGTGCACTCTCGAACTCGTCGCGGAGAGCATAACGTAGCTTCCACCGAAAAGAATGATCACTCCCCTCGCCCGTCACCTCCGCCAGCAACCGCTTCCACGTCCTTATGACGGCTGCTCTTTCATCGCCCTTGCTTAGCTTAAGCCGCCAGTCAACTCGGTCAGCAGCTCGGCGAACACTGCGTCGAAGCGGTCGATATCATCTTCGGTGGTGCAGGGGGAGACCAAAGTCATATTGTGAAAAGGCGTCAGCAGTATGGCGCGATTCAGGAAATAAAGATGGATCAGCGCCTCGATTTCGTCGTTGCGGGCAGCGGCCGCCTCACTGCCGTTGCGCGGCGGCGTGGGACGATAAAGATATTCGACCCGTGAACCAACTCGTGTGACGTGCCAGGGTAAGCGGAACTCCCGAAGGTGGCGCCCAATCAGATCTTCAAGTTTCGCTGCCAAGCCATTCATACGCTCATACACCTTCTCGGTCATTACTTCTTCCAGAGTCGTCCGAATGGCCCGCATAGTAAGAGCATTCGCTGCCAATGTCCCGCCGAACCCGTAGTGATTGATTCCCGGGCCGCTGGTCAGCGCTTCGACTGCCCTCCGGATGGCTTCACTCATTCCGTAGACGGCGCTGGGAATGCCCGCGGACCACACCTTGCCGATGACCATCATGTCCGGATCTAGCCCATACAGAGCGGTGCAGCCGCCCGGGCCGGCACAGATCGTGTGGGTCTCGTCGATAATCAGCACAGTCCCCGTCTCTCGTGTCAGGCGCCGCAGAGCCTCGTGGAAGCCTGGGGCCGCGGGCACCATTCCGATATTGGTCATCATCGGCTCGGCCAACACGGCGGCCACGTCGCGCGGCTCCAAAGCCGCAGCCAGAGCGCCAACATCGTTGAACTCGATCAGCTTGGTCGTATCCTGAAAAGCTACGCCATTTGGACTGATCCCAAATTGGGGAACCATCTGATCATCTCGCAGTTCAACTTGCGTCTCATCTACCGAGCCATGGTACTTTCCGTTAAACACAAGAACTTTGTCGCGCCCGGTAACGATCCGAGCCAGGCGCAGAGCAAAGCGGTTGGCGTCGGTGGCCGAAACTGCCACCTGCCAGCAAGGCAGCTTGAAGCGCCGCGTCAGTTCCTCGCCTACAAAGATGGCGTCTTCAGTGGGCAGCATATACGTGGCGCCTTGGGACACGATCATATCGGCAATGGCGCCGGCCACGGCCGGATTGGCGTGGCCGAACAGTGCGGCCGAGTCCCCCATGCAGAAATCGATATAGCGATTGCCATCCACGTCGAGCAGACTGGCGTTCCGGGCCTGTGCGGCGAATATCGGATAGGGGCCGGCCCACTGACTCATCCAGTGCAAAGGAACTCCGTGCATCAGGTGGCGGCGGGCGCGCTCATGCAGGGCTCCCGATTTCGCATGAGTTGCGCGGAACCTGGCCTCCTCGCGCGTCTGCAGCAGGCGAATGCAGGCTGGGTCAATCCCGTGAGAAGCCGTTTGTTGAGCGGATAATGCCATTGCTTCCACCTCTTTCATCGCGCCGTAGCGCAGACCCATTCGGCAAATGCCAACGTATCGGCACTGACGAAAGTTATGAACGCACTATAGGATAGTCGCTGCCATGATTCCAATCGATGATTCCAATCGCCGGCGCATTCTGGCCGAACGAATGGGAAAGACGTGCTGAGAAACGCCTGATTCGAAGGCAGATCGCTCTCTAGAGCGGAACCAGAGTAAGTGTGCCCTTGCGTTTAGTGGTGAAAAGTGGCTTTTTCTTGGGGAAAAAGCCACTCAGCTGACGTGCTTTCGGGGTACATCTCCTCTGGTTCCGCTGCAGGCGAGCTACAGGTACGCTGTCGATTTGTATTTTAGAAGTCGTTTCTTGTGATAGAGACAGTATGGTGAAGGCGGCGGGAGTGGGCTTGCATAGCCATACTGCAAGCAAACAACTTATTGGCTTTTCAGCAGCGCATAAAACGCTCAACGCGAGAATACTACCTCGTGAGCGGCTGTCTATTGCAGGTCCTGGTATGCGGCGTTTGTGAGGAACTCCCGGAATTCTCCAGTGCTGAGCTCACGGAGAAGTTCGGCTGCCCGCTGAAATTTGCTCGCCGAGTATGCCGGTTGACCAATCGAGTTCTGTGTTTGGCCAAGGATCTCCTCAAGCAGTTGGTTGTGCATTTCGGCGGTGATCGTGCGAGAGTCATCGAGATGCGCGCTGTAGCGGATCCACTGCCAGATTTGCGTCCGCGAGATTTCCGCTGTGGCGGCATCTTCCATCAGGTTGTAGATGGGGACGCAGCCGTTGCCACGTAGCCATGATTCGAGATACTGCAGCGCAACATCGATATTGCGGCGCAGCCCAGCTTCAGTAATGTTGCCCTTGGGGATTTCCAGCAGGTTCGCTGCCGTGATGCGAGAGCGCGGCTCGGCCGGCGGGCGAATCTGGTTTTTCTCCGGCATATATTCGTCGAAGATTGCGCGTGCGACCGGAACTAAGCCGGGATGAGCGACCCAGGTTCCATCATGCCCGGCGCGCACTTCGCGAAGCTTGTCTTCGCGCACTCTCCGCATCGCCTCCTCATTGGCCTGGGGATCATTGCGGATGGGGATCTGCGCCGCCATGCCACCCATGGCATGAATGCCGCGCTTATGGCAGGTGTGGATGAGCAGTTCCACGTACGAGGCGAGGAACGGCTGGGTCATCGTGACATCTCCACGCTGCGGAAGGACGCAATCAGGATGGTTGCGGAACTTCTTGATGAAGCTGAAGATGTAGTCCCACCGGCCACAGTTCAGGCCGGCGGAATGTTCGCGCAATTCGTAGAGAATCTCGTCCATTTCGAATGCTGCAGAAATGGTCTCGATCAGTACCGTGGCCCTAATGGTGCCCACCGGAATTCCCACGTATTCCTGAGCGTATCGAAACACGTCATTCCAGAGCCGCGCCTCAAGATGGCTTTCCAATTTGGGCAGATAGAAGTACGGCGCGGAACCGCGGTCAAGCAAAATCCGGTAGTTGTGGAAGAAGTAGAGGCCGAAATCGAACAGCGAGGCAGAAATGGGCGCGCCGCCGAGATTCATGTGCTTTTCAATCAGGTGCCACCCGCGGGGACGAACGAATAAAACAGCGGGGTTCGGCTTCAGTTCGTACACCTTGCCTTCGGGGGACTGCCAGTTAATGGTGCGCAGGTTTGCGTCCCTTACGCTGCGCTGGCCTTCAATGCAATTGCTCCAGGTGGGCGAGTTGGCGTCTTCAAAGTCAGCCATGAAGACGCTGGCGCCCGAATTCAGCGCGTTGATGACCATCTTGCGCTCAGTGGGCCCCGTTATCTCAACGCGGCGATCGAGCAGTTCTTCGGGGATGGCGGCAACGCTCCAATTTCCGTCGCGAATGTGCATCGTCTCGGGCCGGAAACAGGGAAAACCGCCGCGATCGTAATCTTGCTGGCGCTCGCCGCGTTTTTCTAGCAGGCTCAACCGAGTGCTCTCAAACCGTTTGTCGAGTTCGCGAAGGAATGCAATCGCTTCCGGAGTAAGAATCTCGCGCTCGGCTTCGCGCAAAGCAATGGCCGCTTCCGGTAGGGTTGCAACTGTCGTCATCGAATCCTCCCTTGTTCGCTCTTGGTTCTCTTGCTGAAGGTGTGAAGCCGCTAGGCCGTAGCCTGTTGCTCCGGTATCTCGTGATCGTAAGGGTCTTCAAACTGTTCCTCTTCCGTGCACGATCTGGCACTGCAACTCCTGCATGGGGATGAGTGATCGTGAGGGTTTTCAAACTGCCCTTCTTCAGTGGAACCAGGAAGAGCGCATGTGGAGATATTGCCCGACGCTATCGTGGTTGCGACCAGGTCGAAGTAGCCGGTGCCAACGAAGCGCTGGTGCTTTACTGCTCCGTACCCGGCCCGTTCAGCTAATTCGAACTCTCTCTCCTGCAGTTCCGAGTAGGCGAGCATGCCAGTGCGGCCGTACTCATGGGCCAGATCGAAGGCTGAGAGATTCAACGAGTGGAAACCGGCCAGCGTGACGAATTGGAAGCGGTAGCCCATTCCGGCCAGCTTTTGCTGGAACGCGGCGATTTCTTGGGTGCTCAGCTTTGCCCGCCAGTTGAATGAAGGCGAGCAATTATAGGCGAGCAACTTTCCCGGGAACCTGGCATGGATGGCGGCAGCGAACCGTCGCGCGTCTTCGATATTCGGCTGGGAGGTCTCACACCAGATCATGTCCGCGTAGGGAGCGTATGCGAGACCGCGGGCTATGGCGGCGTCAATACCGCCGCGGAAGGTGAAGAACCCTTCGACGGTGCGCTGACTTGTCAGGAACTTCCTGTCCGCGGGGTCGCAGTCGCTTGTAATCAACTGCGCGGCGTCGGCGTCTGTGCGCGCGATAAGAATGGTGGGAACGTTCAAAACGTCCGCGGCCAGGCGTGCGGAGATGAGCTTCTGGATAGCTTCGCGAGTGGGCACCAGGACCTTGCCGCCCATGTGACCGCACTTTTTCGCTGAAGAAAGCTGGTCCTCGAAGTGAACCGCTGCGGCTCCGGCTTCAATCATGCTTTTCATCAGCTCAAAAGCGTTCAGGGCGCCCCCAAAACCGGCTTCTGCGTCGGCAACAATGGGAAGCATCCAATCCACGTCGTCCTGGCCTTCAGCGTGCGCAATCTGGTCTGCGCGCATGAGGGCGTTGTTGATCGCGTGCACCACGGCGGGAACGCTGTTGGCCGGATAGAGACTTTGATCGGGATACATGTGCCCACTGAGATTGGCATCTGCGGCCACCTGCCAGCCGCTAAGGTAAATGGCCTTCAGGCCAGCCGCGGCCATTTGGACGGCTTGGTTGCCAGTGAGAGCGCCAAGCGCGGGGACGTACGAATCGGAATGGAGCAACCGCCAGAGTTTCTCGGCGCCCGCGCGAGCCAGTGAATGCTCGACGTGAACCGTACCACGCAGGCGATTGACTTCATCGTGCGTGTAGGTGCGGGTGATGCCGTGCCAACGGGGTGAATTCCAGCCATTCAGGGATGTGTGATTCTCCATGTTGCTCTCCTCCGTGTTCCTGTAGATGCCGCGACGCAGCATTCAGATGCGAGTAAAGAACGAAAAAAGCTGCCGGGGAAGCAAAAATGGTCCGAATCGGGCGAGTGGACAGAACTTCGCAGGCGGGGCCATAATCTCTCGAAAGCTTGATTTCGTCAAAATGATCCAACTTGTCCTAGTATGCCGTCGACCGATTCGGGCCAAACCGTAAGGAGTTTGCTGCGATGCGTCTCACGAAACAATTCCTTGAAGAGTTGAGCTTGGCTCTTCATCAACGCAGGCTGGGGCAAGGGATTGCCATGCTCGATACGGTCGAGACAGAAATGAGGAGGATCGGGCCGGGCGCCCCCGATTCTGCACGGCTGCTGCTGCTCTTGGCGCAATGGATTGATCTCGGTTATCGCGATTACCAGTTTCTAGACTCCTTGCTCGCGCAATTCCAATCGGCTAGCAGAAAAAAGCTCAGCGTGGCTGATTATCTTGAATTGCGGATGGCGGAAGCCTTCTGCGCGCTGGCGAGCGGTGAGAGCGATAAGTGCATTGAGGCGCTCGATTTCGTGTTGAAGTCGCTGAATGATCTTGGCGAAGGCCTGCATCTGGCGTTAGCCCATTTTTGGAAAGGGCGGGCTCACCGTAAAAAGGGTGAGTACGAAACCGCGCTGTTGCATATCGTGCGCGCGCGGGAAATGGCTCAAACGCAACGCGATCGCATGTTCACGGCCGTTATTCAGGTGCAAGAGAGCTGGTTGTTGTTTCAGAAAGGAATGACCAGGGAAGCGCTGCAAATTCTTTCCAACGCGGAATCTGTACTGAAGACCACGGATCACTACGTGGCACGGGGGAATATCGAATCGGCGCGAGGACGGATCGTCCGGCGGCTGGGAGAGTACACGAACGCGCTGGAACACTTTACGCGCGCAATGGAACTGTATGCGCAGCGCGATGCCAACCACATGAATCTGGCAAGAACGCTGGTGAATGCCGCTTATGTTCGTCGGCTGCTTGCGCAACAGATTCGGAAGCGGATCGACCGGCAGGCACAATCAGGACGATCGCGATTGGACGCATCGAAGACCGCTGCGATCTCAAGCGAATCGCTGCGGCTGCGGTATCAGGAACTGTCGCAGAGGGCACTCGAAGATCTGAAAAGAGCGCGGGAGATTTACGATCTCCATCGCTACGGCGATGGCATCGGAAAAGTCACACTCAACCTGGGGAACCTTCACCTGGATCGGGGTGACATCGACAAGGCCTCAACAGAGGCTGCCGAGGCATACCGCATTGGACAGGAGCAGGGCGATACAATCCTGAGGGCGCGTGCCCGTATTCTGGAATCCGCCATCGAGAATGCGCATGTGGAAGAGCAAACCGGAGAAGACGTAGATGTGGCCGTACATGCCAATCGCGCGCGTGAATATAGCGAGGAGGCGTTGAAGCTGGCTCACACCACACAGAACCTCCACTTGCTGGCCAGCGCGTGTATTGCGCGCGGAACAACAGCGGCAAATGATTTCTTTCAGGATTGGGAAGAGGCCCGAAAGTGCGCTAGCGAAGCGACGCGCCTGATCGGCTCAGGAGATAACGACCACATAGTAGAGGATCTTTCGGTCTTGAAATCGCGCATCATGCAGGCCTCGGGCATTAACGACACATTGCGCAGCTGGTCGGAGGGTATGCTTGGCAACAAGACATTCCAGCAAATCAGCGAGGAATTCGCAGAAATTGTGATTCCGAAGGTGTGGATGCGCGAAGGCCGGAAAATTGCGAGGGTCGCGGAGCGACTCTCGATCTCACCCAAGAAAGTCAGGCGTATCCTGCGGAATTGCGGATCTATCGGACGGAGTTGAGGTTAGATCTCACCGGGCGAGGGTGTTTTGATTTCTGTGTAAGCGTCTGTTCCTCGATACTGGAGGGGAACAGATGGAAATCGATAAAGAGCTAATCGACAAGTTGCTGGCCGACTACAAGGGTCCAGAGGACCTGATCGGCGAGCAGGGCCTGCTCAAGCAGCTGACCAAGGCGTTGGTAGAGCGGGCGATGAATGCTGAGCTGACCCACCACCTGG
>Ga0326728_10012281_pt1 | contig 19098 bp, 14 predicted proteins | sample MB3enrmetagenome_FD_207602 | JGI IMG/M metagenome (GOLD analysis project Ga0326728, IMG submission 207602) | Lab enriched peat soil microbial communities from McLean, Ithaca, NY, United States - MB31MN | ecosystem: Environmental > Terrestrial > Soil > Wetlands > Peat | place: USA: New York... | reverse complement strand
GGTTGAAAACATGCCAAGCGGGACTGCGATCCGGCCGGGCGATATTGTTACCTCGGCCTCTGGGCAAACCATTGAAATCCTTAATACCGACGCCGAGGGGCGGCTCGTCCTTGCCGATCTGCTCTGGTATGCGCAGACGCATCTCGAGCCGAAGCTGGTCGTCACGCTGGCGACGCTTACCGGCGCGATCTTGGTCGCGCTTGGCAAGGAGAATGCGGGCCTATTTTCGAATGACGACGCTCTCGCTTCGCAAATTACCGAGGCGGGTCTCGATACCGGCGAGACAGCCTGGCGCCTGCCGCTTTCCAAGAAATACAACAAGGCTATCGATTCTAAACTTGCCGATGTGAAGAATATCGGCGGCCGTGATGCGGGTTCTATTACAGCCGCCCAGTTCTTACAGCGCTTCGTTAACTCCGGCACGATCTGGGCGCATTTGGATATCGCGGGCACCGCGATGGCGTCACCGGCGACGGACATCAACCACAGCTGGGGGTCCGGATATGGCGTGCGCTTGCTCGACCGCTTCTGCGAGAAATTTTACGAGTCTTGATCCGCGCTCCCGGATGCAGAGTTTCCATAATGCATCTTATGCGAATCGCGATGATGTGAGCTGAACGCGGCTTGCGCGACGTTCGAAAGCGTTTTTGGCGAACGCGGCCGCGGCATGAGCCGCAACGAACAGCTGGACTGCCTGTAAACCGCTGCGGGATGCGCGCACCCGCCGGAAATCCCCGTTTCGAATAAAAATCTAGCTTTTCTAACCCCTTAAGGTGCTCTTAGGCGTCTGCCTTAAGGCCAGGCAGTCTCATTTCATGCGCGCGCCCACATCCACACCGCAGCGCGCCTATATTCAGGCGCCGGTGCAAACGCACAGCCGCCAACGCGCTCGCTTTATCGAGCTAAAGACGGCTCCAATTTTTTTGTTTGATGGGATGAGAAGCCATTGCGGCCTTTTTTCATCCGGAAAGCCGCGAACCTGGAAGCGGAATGCTGGCGCGATGCCGATTCCCCGGATGCGGACAACGCAGCCTTGCCCGGTATTCAGCCTGGCATCTGGCCGCGTGTTGGAAAGCTGTGGCAAAGGGGCCGTTTTAGCGAGCCTGCCACGTCTTTCCTTTAGGCGGATCGCTCAAGGAGGCCCCTGGGCGTGAGGTCTTAGGCAGCAACGCGAAAAAGAAGATGGAGCCTGAGGACTGGTCCTAGGGAGCGCTGGCGTTTGGCATTTTGGCAGTGTAAGGCCGCATGCGGCCCATTGCCTGCCTCGGCCATGGCTATCGGGCTGGAAATTGAGGCGCACGCCAAGAGGAAGCACTGCCGGCGCTTCGAGAAGCGCGGAAAACAGAGCGCATATATAGAATAGAAGGCGCATGACCTTAGCCGTGGGGCACCCCGCCCGGAAACTATGCAGGCTACGGTGATTTGCCCCTGACGGTCAACGCCGCACGCGATGGCGATGGCAAATAACGATCTGTGGAAGTTCTTACCGATCCCGCCGCCGCTCAAGATTCTGCGGCGTATGGTTAAACTCGGTTAAGCCGTCACAGCAGCTTCGCCGCGGCGTCGATTTTCGCGGCGTTGGCCACAGCGGTTAGCGTGTGTCCGCTTTGGCCTGGGTGACACGGTATGGCAAACCGCTGCTGTTGCCAAAAATTCAACGCACCCGGCGTGCGGCCGGCACCCGCAAGGTTGCCTAATTCATCGGGCGCTAAGGCCCAGCCTGCACGGAAAGCCGCAGGCCGAGCTTTCTCTTAAGCGGCTTAGTCCTTGAGCGAATAATCGCCGCCCAGCGGAAGCGTGACACGCAGGCGTCCGCTTTGGATGTCGCCTGTTCCATTTTGCAGCGAGATCTCGTATTCGCCGGTTAGTTTGATACCGTCTAACACATAGCCGCCGACGCCGGCCTTAAAGAACGCTCCGCGAGCGTCCAAATTCTCGTCGATGTTAACGGCATGGGCAGTGTTGAACGCAAGCTTGGCCAAATAGCTGTCGCTCGTAGCGAATAGCCCTTCATAGCCGGCCTCGCCATAGACGACTGCCGTTGGGATGCCGAACAGGCTCGTCGAGCCGCGCAACCTCGCTGTCCAGAAGCCGGTCGTGACATCCTGGTTGCTATATTGCAGCGCGAGGATAGGGGCGGATTCGGTAAAGCTGTCGATATTTATCGACGCGTAGCCAACGCGCGCGGCTGGCGTAAGCGTTATGCCGCCGAGCTGATAGTGACTGCCAACGGTTGCGTCGGCGCTGTAATCGACGCCCTTCGTCCCGCCGCCTGCGGTCACCGTCGGGAAGCCGGTCTGACGCTGGATTTTGCTGAATTCGTCGAAAGAGACACCGCCTTCAACACCGGCAAAGAAAGCGCCGAACCGCTGCAAGGCGTAAGCGTCGATTTGCGTGGTGGCGAGGTCAGCGCTTAGAGCATGCCCAGATAAGGTGCCGGCCTGATAAGCGAGCGCGGAGCCGAAGGAAATCGAGCCGGCGCTTGCATCGAACCCGGCGCGAACGCCGCCGAGCGAATAATCGTAAGCCGTGCCGCCGTAAGTCGCGAAATTCGTGCCGTTAAACGACGCGGTCGATCCAATAACTTCGGCATAGAGACCGCCTGGCCCCTGACCCGCTGGCGAAGCCGCCCTGCGGAAGATGATATCGGAGGCATCGAGGCGGTTGGACAGGGCCACTTGACCGAGCGCCTTTACGGCTTCGCCAGTTTCCTCGGTGGAGAGAAGCAATGCCGCGTAACGGGCGAGAAGCTCTTGGGCGGCTTCGGTTGGGTGAACCACATCCCAAAATAGGTAACCTTGGCCATCGGCGGCGATGCAAGCCAGGCTGCTCGTGCAGGCTTGCGTCGTATTCGTGAAACCGAATGCTGCTGGATGGGCGAGGATCACATTCAAGGCCGAAGACCAGTCCATCTGGATCAGATTGACCTTGGGATTTGCCGCGGCCAACGCCTGAGTGTCCGCGTTAAGCGTCGAGTTGTAGGTCACGGTGGCGAGAAGCCCTGCTTGGGCGCCCGCCGTAGTCCCGTTGAACTGGGGCGTTGCGCCCAAGTTCGGCAAGTTCGACACGAGAATGGTCTTAGCCCCATCCGCAATCGCTAAGCCGATATTCGAGGCTTCATTGTTGCCGGTGATGACCCCCTGCGTCACAATCTGGGCTTGTGTCGGAGTCGGCCCCGAGAAGAACTTGAAGAAGTCGTTCGCGCCGCCCTGAATGCTGACGAGATCGTTCGCGCCGAGCGAGCCGCCAGCAGCGACGAACGTATTGATCTGCGTCTGAACGTCTGGCACCGGATTCAGGCTTGAGCCAGGAACGGTCCCGGCTCCGCCGACGGCCGCGTTCACATTCTGCGTATTGCCGCCAATGTTTGGAACCCCGTTAAAGGGCAACGTGCCAAAGGTCCAAAAGTTATCCATTGACGACCAAGGCAGATTACCGGATTTAGCCGGATTGGAAAGAAGCTCGATCCAGGTCGGACCGTTGGAGAAACGCCCGTTATAATAAGGGAATGGCGGTTGTCCTGTGTTCTTAAAAAGGTTGCCGTTATCTGAAAGGCTATCGCCAAACGCAATCACGTGGTTATAGTCGCTCGGGTCCGCGAGCGCGGGCGAAACCGAGCACAGCAACGCAAATAGCAAGCCCCTTAGGCGCATAACGGCTCTCTCCCCTGCAGCGCTGCTTTGACAGCAGCGCACTCCTCTTTGCAGACAATTTAGAGGTGTGCACAGTTCGCGGTCAATTGAGGCCAGTTAATATTGTCGAAGCGGTGCAGAAAGGAGACTATTTTGCGGCGGAAATCAAAAGCATGAGTCGCGAGCAAAAACCGAATCCTCTCTACAAAATCCAGCCTTCGAATGCAGATCGTGGGCCAGCCTCGGAATTGGAGCGTCTCCTGGACATCATGGCGCGGCTGCGCGATCCCGAGCATGGCTGCCCTTGGGACCGCGAACAAACCTTCGCGACCATCGCGCCGTACACCATCGAGGAAGCCTATGAAGTCGCCGAAGCGATCGAGCGCGGCGCTATGGACGACCTCAAGGACGAGCTCGGCGACCTTTTGCTGCAAGTCGTGTATCACGCGCGCATGGCCGAAGAGGCGGGCCACTTCGCTTTCGCGGGCGTCGCCGAGGCCATTTGCAGCAAAATGATCCGGCGGCACCCCCATGTGTTTGGGGAGGAAAAAAAAGGTGCGGCTCCAGGTCAATGGGAGGCGATTAAACAAGCGGAGCGAAAGGAAAAAGGCGCAAATGCCGGGCCCGGGCTTTTCGACGGTATTCCGGCGGGTCTTCCACCGCTTCTGAGAAGCGCAAAATTACAGCGCCGCGCCCGAAGCACCGGCTTCGATTGGCCATCCGTCGAGCCTATACTCGACAAGGTGGACGAGGAGCTGGCCGAGCTGCGCGCAGAAATCGCCGCCCCAGCAGGCCCTGCGAAAGACAAGCGTCAGTTCGAGGAATTCGGGGACCTGATGTTCGTGCTCGTCAACCTCGGGATGCGGCTCGGGATCGACGCCGAATCGGCTTTGCGCGCCGCAAACTCGAAATTCGTCCGGCGCATGGAAGCCCTGGAGGCCGGTGCAAAGGCGAGCGGCCGCGAACTCAAGGACATGACGCTCGACGAGATGCAAGTCTTTTGGGATCGCGCGAAAGCGGCCGAGCGCGAAGCCGGCGAGTGACGCGAGAGCCGAAGGCTAATGTTGCGGCCGGCGAAGATGCCGGTCGAGATCGCGTTCGCGCTCGGAGGCTACGCGCACCTCGAAATGCAAGCTCCCGTCGTGATAGTCGCGGCGGTCGAGAATTTCGGTGTGCTCGTAAAGCCAGTGGATGAGCTGGCCGTTGCTGCCATCCACGACCACCGTGCGCGTGCAGGTCTGCTTCTGAAGGCGGCGGCGTATGAGCCCGGAAAGCTCGGCAACGCCCTCCCCTGCGGTCGCGGAAACGAGTACGGCGGAGTGCTGGCCTGCGCGCTTGGCAAGCCGCTCACGCTCCTCAGCGGGCAAGAGATCGGCCTTGTTCCAAACTTCGATCACGCGCTTTGCCTGCTCTTGCGTGTCGATACCGATCTCGGCCAAAACCCGCACCACCTCGCCACGTTGCGCCTCCGAGGCCGGCGAGGCGATATCGCGCACGTGCAAAATCAAATCGGCTTCGAGGATTTCCTCGAGCGTCGACCGGAAGGCGGCGATAAGCTGCGTTGGCAATTCCGAGACGAAGCCCACCGTATCGGAGAGGATGAAGGCTCCGCCTTCGGGAAACTTCACGCGGCGAAGCGTCGGATCGAGGGTCGCGAACAGCCGGTCCTCGGCGAGAACGCCAGCCCCCGACAACGCGTTGAAAAGCGATGACTTTCCGGCGTTCGTATAGCCCACAAGCGAGACGGTCTGCTGCTGCGTCAGCTTTCTGCGCTTGCGGTGAAGCCGGCGCGTGCGCTCGACAACGCCAAGCTCGTTCTTGATTGCGTCGATGCGCTCGCCGATCGCGCGCCTGTCCGCTTCGATCTGCGTCTCGCCGGGACCGCCGAGAAAGCCGAAGCCGCCGCGCTGCCGCTCCAAATGAGTCCAAGAGCGCACAAGCCGGCTTTTCTGATAGGTCAGCCGCGCCAGCTCCACCTGCAAGCGGCCCTCTTTGCTCCGCGCCCGGTCCGCGAAGATTTCGAGAATGAGCCCGGTCCGGTCGAGGACCTTGGCATTCCAGGCCCTTTCCAAATTCCGCTGCTGAATCGGCGAGAGCGCATGATCGACGATGACGACCGCGGCGTCCTCCGCCTGCACGATTGCGCCGATTTCCTCGACCTTGCCGGCCCCAAGCAAGGTAGCGGGCCGCATCTGGGGAAGCGGAACCGTCCCGGCAAAGCAGACATCGAGGCCGATCGCTTCGGCGAGACCCGCCGCCTCCGCGAGACGCTCGGATGGCGTGAGAAAACCTGCGGCGGAGGCTTGGATTGGCTGCGGCCCCTGGGTTTTCGGGATGGGAACGGCCACTACCGCGCGCACCGCCTCTTTTTTCGAAGGGGGCGGTAGCATGCCCGCCTTTTTATGGCTGCCATGAGCAGCGCGCTCTTGCGCATCGAGCTTTTTCAACGGTGCTAACGCTCTCCGTCCTGATCTCCGTCCAAGAAAGAAATAGGGCCGCCCGGCATAATTGTCGAGATTGCATGCTTATAGACAAGTTGCGAATGTCCATCGCGCCGGAGCAGAACGCAAAAGTTATCGAACCAGGTAACAATGCCCTGCAGCTTCACACCGTTGACGAGGAAAATCGTGAGGGGCGTTTTACTCTTTCGTACGTGATTGAGAAATGCGTCTTGTAAGTTCTGTTGTTTGTCCGCAGCCATGATCTGTCCGTTCTTTTAGCGCGGCACTCGTGGCCGCTTGTCCTAAACCCCATGTTATCGCGCTTGAAATCTCTCCTAACTTTGCTGTGCCCCCGCGCCGCCGGGCGCGCCGGGCAGCAGCACGCGATACTCTTTCTTAACCTGGTACTATGCCGTTAATGTTAAAAGCCTGTGAGGTGACGAGATTTCGGCCACTGTGTGATACGCGCGCCGCAATCCTGTCGCAATTTCGCCGGGCTTGCCGCCCCCTATGGGATGGCCGTCTATTTTCACGACCGGCATGACGAGCCCTGAGGCCGAGGTCTGAAAAGCCTCGCGCGCCGCTTTTGCTTCGCTGACCGTGAACGGCCTCTCCTCATAAGAAAGACCGTTCCGGCGCGCGGTTTCCATGGCCACCTCCCGCGTAATACCTCGCAGGATACCAGAATCTGCAGGACGCGTCACCAGCACGCCAGAATCCGTCACAATCCATGAATTGCAGGATGCGCCCTCAGTTACGAACCCATCCTTGTCAACCAGCCACGCCTCATCGGCGCCTGCTTCTCTGGCCTGCTGACGCGCGAGAGATTGCGCCAGAAGCCCGGTCGTTTTGATGTCGACGCGGCTCCAGCGGATATCCGGGAGCGTTATCACAGATATGCCGGCGGCAGCTCTTTTCTCGCCTTTCGCCCGCGAGAGGGAGCGCGCGAAACATACGACGCCGGGCACTACATCCGCAGCCGGAAACGCGAAATCGCGCCGCGCAACACCGCGCGTCACTTGAAGATAAACGATGCCGTTTCTCACCCGGTTGCGGCGGACGGTCTCTCTTAAGACAGCCCCCAGAGCCCTCGCGTCCATCGGCTCGGCAATGCCGAGCTCAGACAGCGAGCGCCTAAGACGGAGCATATGCCTGCGCTCGTCCACAAGGCACCCGTCGCGGACCTCGCAGACCTCATAGACGCCATCGGCGAATTGGAAGCCCCTGTCCTCGACATGCACGGCCGCTTCTGTGTAGGGCGCATAGACCCCGTTGACGTAAACAACTCGCGCCATGCCAAGCCTCTGTCTTTGTTCCGGTCAAGGCTGCCAATCTGCCTGAAAGCGCGGGCCGGCCGCAAGACTAATGGCGCAGATCCCCCGTCCTTTCGTTGGAATTTACGCCAAGCGCCCTCAGTTTGCGGTGCAGCGCCGAACGCTCCATGCCGACAAACTCCGCTGTGCGGGAAATGTTGCCGCCGAAACGGTTGATTTGCGCCATGAGATATTCCCGCTCGAAAATCTCACGCGCATCACGGAGGGGGAGCGACATGAGGTGCTCACCCCCCGAGCCGTTCGACGATAAAGGGACGTTGGCGCCTATGTCGTCCGGCAGCATGTCGGCCGTGATCACAGCGTCGGGCTCGCCATTGGACATGATCATGACGCGCTCGACGATGTTGCGCAGCTGACGCACGTTGCCGGGCCATTCGTGGGACTGCAAAACCGCCATGGCATCGTCGCCGATTATCCGCGGCGGCAGGCCGGAGGAGGTCGCGATTTGCTTGACGAAATGGTCGACGAGTTCAGGGATATCCTCGCGCCGTTCTACCAAAGAGGGCACTTTGAGCGGCACCACATTGAGCCGGTGGAAGAGGTCTTGCCGGAACCGCCCCGCAGCCATATCGCGTTCCAGATCGCGGCTGGTGGAGGAAACGATGCGTACGTCCACGGCCACTTTCGGGCCGCCGCCGACGCGCTGAAACTTCTGCTCGACAAGAACGCGCAGTAGCTTGCCCTGGGTATCCACGGGCATGTCCGCGACCTCATCGATATAAAGCGTACCGTTATGTGCCTCCTCGAGCGCACCGACCTTGCGTGCGGTTTGGCCGGTCTCCTCGACGCCGAAAAACTCCATTTCGACCCGGTCCGGCGCCATCGATGCCGCGTTCACCGCGACGAACGGACCGTTTGCACGCTGTGAACTCGCATGAAGATAGCGCGCCGCGAGCTCCTTGCCCGAGCCTTGGGGGCCGGTAATCATCACGCGGCTGTTGGTCGGTGCCACCTTTTGAATGCTCTGGCGCAGGTGGTTCATGACCGGCGACTTGCCGATGAGATCGGAGCTGTAATAGCTCCTCTCTTTGAGCTCTTTATTCTCCCGGCGCAGTTTTGAGGCCTCAAGTGCGCGCGCTGTGACGAGCACGAGGCGATCGGCTTTGAAAGGCTTCTCGATGTAGTCGTAGGCGCCGCGCTTGATCGCGGTGACGGCCGTTTCGATGTTGCCGTGGCCGCTGATAATGACGATCGGAAGCTCCGGGTGCGCCTTTTTCGCGCGTGCGAGCACGTCAAGGCCGTCAAGTTTCGAACCCTGCAGCCAAATATCGAGAATGACGAGCGAGGGGCGCCTTTCTTCGATTGCGCGCAGCGCCTCGTCGCTATCCTTCGCTAGCCTCGTCTTATGACCTTCGTCTTCAAGAATGCCCGAGACGAGTTCTCGAATATCGGCTTCGTCGTCGACAATCAAAATGTCAGACGCCATGGCTTATCCCCTCTTTCCCGCGCGTGGCCGGCGCCTCGGGCGCGTTCGTTCGCTCCTTGCCGTTCGGCTTCGTTTCGTCCTTTTCCGTTTCCAGCTCGTCCGCGGCTAGCGAAATCGGAATGGACATTCTTATCCAGGCGCCGTGTGTGTAGCCTTCGTCCGCCGGTGCGTCGTCGAGCTCAAGCACGCCGCCATGCTGTTCTGTGATCCGCTGCACAATGGCAAGGCCAAGCCCTGTTCCTTTTTGCCGGGTTGTGACATAGGGCTCAACAAGCCGGTGCCGGTTTTCCTTCGGCAGCCCACAGCCATTGTCGATCACGCCGATCACAAACCTGTGATCGTTCGCGCGAAGCCGGATGACCACCCGGCCCTTCGCTGGCGCTTGTCCGTTCGCGTGGTGATAGGCATCTACCGCTTCGCTAGCATTCTTGACGAGATTCGTCACCGCCTGGGTCAACAGCCGCCGGTCGCAAAGCGCAAGCAGCGGCTCGTTCAAGACATCGATTTCATATTCGAACTCGGGGCGGCTCATCTGGAATAGGATGACGGCCTCGCGGACGATCTCGCGGATGTCTTGCTCCTCGAACACAGCCTGCGGCATGCGGGCGAAGGAGGAGAATTCATCGACCATCCGGCCTATATCGCCAACATGGCGGATAATGGTATCGGTGCACTTGTCGAAGACCTCGCGATCCGTCTTGATGGAGTCCCCATATTTGCGGCGGATGCGCTCGGCGGAAAGCTGGATCGGCGTCAGCGGATTCTTGATCTCGTGAGCGATCCGGCGGGCGACATCGGCCCAAGCGGAGGTTCGCTGGGCAACCGTAAGCTCCGTCACATCGTCGAAGGTGACGACCACGCCGCGATCGGCGATATCCTCCTCCTCGCGCGTGACCTGCACCGCAAAGTTGCGCTCGCCGCTTTCGCGGACGACCGTTATTTGACTTTGCACCGGCTTCGCACGGCCTTGCCTGCGGGATTTCTCGATGACCTCCGCAAATTCGGGGATGGCCGCCTTCAAGGGCTTGCCGATGAGTTTTGCCTCCCTCAGCTTGAGGAGCTCACGCGCGGAGCGGTTTATGAGCGTGACGCAACCCGACGAGTCGAGCCCGATCACTCCGGCCGTAACCCCGGATAGAACCGCTTCGATAAAGCGCCGGCGCTCATCGAGCTCGGCATTCGCACTCATGATATCGTCGCGCTGCGTTTTGAGGTCGACCGTCATTTTCTTGAACGTTGCGCCCAGCCGGCCGATGTCGTCGCGCGCAGAACCGTCGTCGAGCTGGACGTTGAGATTGCCTTGGCTAACCTCTTGCGCAGCGCCGATGAGCTTGCGGATGGGCATGACGAGGCGGTTCGCGAAAACCAGTCCCGTCCAAATCGCCGAGGTCAGCAGCGTCAGCGCCAACAGCACGTACATCATCGCGAAATCGAATTGCATATGTCCGCGGGCCCGCTCGAGCTGGGCGAATTGCATGACGTTGAACTGCGTCCGCTGCAAGAGCCGGAATACGTTGGGATTGACTGGCCGCAAGGCGTAAAGATAGGCGCCGTCGATTCCGGAGAGCTTCTTGAGGGCGGCAATGCCATTAGCCAAATCCCAGCTAAGGGGCACAATGCGGCCCTCGGCTGCCCGGGCCATATCTTCAGCCGGAGGAGAGCGGTAAGCCGGGCCGTCGGGAATGGCGGTAGAAAGAACTTTGCCCGCAGAATCGATGATGAAGGCAGATGGAACGGCGCGAAGGACGACGACGGCCGAGAAAAGCCGGTCGAAGCCGGCCTTATCCTCGCGATACAGGCTTGCGTTTTGCTCGACCTCGCGCGCGATGCCGGACATATCGGAGCGGATCATTTGCCCGCTTTCCTGCACGTAGGACTGCGCGACATCGAGCGAATTCTTCACGATGCTCTTGACGTGATTGGAGAAAAACGCATCGAAAGTGCGCTCGATCGACACGGTTGCGAAAATCGCCAGAAGAACCGCTGGAAAGAGCGCGACGAGGCTGAAAACGCCCGCGATCCGGAAATGCAGGCCGGCACCCGCAGCTTGCCTTTTGCGTGCCTTGAGCAGTTTGACGATTTGAAAGCCAACGATGCACGAGAGCGCAAGCACGAACGCGGCATTGATGCCGAGCGTCTCCAGAACCACGTTGCTAGACAGGGTAACCGAAGTGAGGCCGTTCAAAATCAGAAAGGTGGCGACGCTCGATAGAAGCGCGGCTACAACAACGGCCAAACTAATCCAGAACCGCGGTTCCTTGGGAAAGGAGCGCTCGCGTGCGTTTTCGACGATAGCTTTGCCAGCCCGCCGGAACCAGCCTGCGACGGACGATGTCTTTGCCCGGCCGTAAAGCCCTCCAGCGCTGCGCGCGGCCAGGGTGCGCGCCGCGTTGGCCGCTCCCCTTGCCTCGGCGAGCCGCGTCAGTGCTCGCTCCGCCACACGTTCCCTTACTTGCTTATTAAAATAGCTCAAGCAAGCGCCTCGCCCCTGTTGCCGGACCGCATCAGTGTCTCGTGAGTTTGGGCAAATTGTGGCGCAAGAGGCACATTTTATTGTGGCTGCTGTGTCAAAAACGTTTCATGCGATGGGGCAGCTTAACGCTGGCATAAATAGACAATCTAGCCGCCGCTTGCAGCACAAATATTCCCCCGCAAATGTAAGGAGGGCCCATGCGCGAGCCGCAAAGCGCGAATCATAATGTGCTGCGTACCACCCGGATCTTCTGCTCGCGAACCTTTTTGCGCAGCGTATTTCGATTAAGGCCGAGTAGCTCAGCAGCTTTGATTTGATTCCCTCTCGTTGCGGTCAGTGCCGCGGTGATGAGCGGTGCCTCGACATCGCGAAGAATACGGTCGTAGAGGCCTGGCGGCGGCAATTGATCCCCATAGGAGCCGAAATATTCGGACAGATAAGCTTCCATCCATTCGTTCAGCCTTGCCTTGCCGGCAGGCGGCGCCTCGGGGATTGCCCCGGAGCCCGACGAAAGCTCGCTGTCCACAATGTCGGCGGAAATCGTTTCCTGCGAATAGAGCGCGCTTAAACGCCGGACAAGATTTTCCAGCTCGCGCACATTGCCCGGCCAGGTGTGGCGCTTCAGCCGGTCGAAAGCTTCTTGCCCGAGCGATTTCGAGGGCAGCCCGCTCTTTTCGGCGAGCTTCAAGAAGTGCCGGACAAGGTCGGGGACGTCGTCGAGACGCTCACGGAGCGGAGGCATGCGCAAGGGAACGACATTCAGCCGGTAATAAAGGTCCTCGCGGAAAAGGCCGAGCGATATCTGATTTTCGAGGCTCTTGTTCGTTGCAGCGACGATGCGCACGTCCGTCTTGATCGGAACGCGGCCGCCAACCATCATATACTCGCCTTCCTGCAGCACCCGAAGCAGCCGCGTTTGCGCTTCCATCGGCATGTCGCCGATCTCGTCGAGAAAGAGCGTGCCGCCATCGGCCTGCTCGAATCGCCCGACCGAACGCGCGGCGGCACCGGTAAACGCACCTTTTTCGTGGCCAAAAAGCTCGGATTCGATAAGCTCGCGAGGAATGGCGGCCATGTTGATCGCTACAAACGGCCCCTTGCGCCGCTGTCCGTAGTCGTGCAACGCGCGCGCTACGAGCTCCTTGCCCGTGCCGGACTCACCGGTGATCAGAACGGTAAGATCGGTGTGCATGAGCCGCGCCATGACGCGATAGACATCCTGCATGGAAGCCGAGCGCCCGATCAGCGGCAGATTCTCGCTCTCGCCGTCCGCGGCGAGGGAGGATTTCGCGTTCTTCGGTTCTCTTAGAGCGCGGCCCACCACGGCGACCAGCTCCTTGAGGTCGAAGGGCTTCGGCAGATACTCATAGGCGCCGCGCTCCGCCGCCGTGATCGCCGTCATGAAGGTGTTCTGCGCGCTCATTACGATGATCGGCAACTCCGGCCTGATCTTTTTGATGCGCGGAATGAGGTCGAACGCATTCTCGTCCGGCATGATTACATCGGTGATGACCACGTCGCCCTCGCCTTGGGCAACCCAATTCCAAAGCGTGGACGCGTTGCTTGTCGCCCGCGCGCTATAACCGGCTCTGGCGAGAGCCTGATTCACGACGGTGCGGATCGCTGCGTCGTCGTCGGCAATGAGAACGTTTCCGCGGCCCATGTTACATGGCTCCCGTCTTACGCTGAGATGGCTGATACATTGGTAAAAGTGTGCGGAACGTGGTGTGGCGAGCGCGCGAATCGCATTCGATCACTCCCCCATGATCGCCGATGATTTTCGCAACGAGCGCGAGCCCAAGCCCTGAACCCTTCGTTTTGGACGTTACAAACGGCTCGAAAAGGCTTTGCTTCATGTCGGCGGGCACGCCGTCTCCATTGTCGGACACGCAAATCTCAAGCGGCAGCCCCACGCTCGCGTCCGAGTTGGCGAGCCGCATGCGCAAGCCTGGCCGGAACGCCGTCGATAAGGTGATTTGCCCATCCGGCCTGTCGCCGATCGCCTCCGCGCTATTCTTCACAAGATTGAGAAAAGCTTGAATAAGCTTATCGCGGTTCCCCGGCACGCTGGGCAGGCTTGGATCGTAGATTTGCGAGATCGCGATGTTCCGGGCGAAGCCGGCAAGCGCAATCCTCCTCACATGGTCGAGGACGGTATGAATGTTCACCGCCTCCCTGGAGAGCGGCCTCTCGTCCCCGAACACCTCCATACGATCGACAAGATCGCGGATCCGGTCCGTCTCATCGGTGATGAGCTGGGCGAGCGGCCGGTCCTCCTCGGCCGCGCCCGCTTCGAGCAGTTGAGCGGCGCCGCGAATACCGGAAAGCGGGTTCTTGATCTCATGGGCGAGTACCGCCGCCATCGCCGAAACCGAGCGTGCCGCGCCACGGTGACTCAATTGGCGTTCGATCATATTGGCCATGCTACGCTGTTGCAGCATAAGCAGAACCAAATCCTGCTCGTCGGAGACGAGCGAGGCGAACACGTCGACGGCGCGGGTCGGCTGATCCTGCATAGCCAGATCGAGCTCGTATTCGTTGACCGTGCCGCGCGTGTGCCGGACTTGCTCCGCCAGCGCCGTCAGTGGATGACCGAATGCCAGCATCGAATGCAATGCACGTTTCTTGAGCACTTGCTCGCTAATGCCGAAGAAGAACTCGGCGGCCAGATTTGCGAAAACGATTCGATTTTCGGAATCTACAACAAGCAAGGCATGCGGGAGCCCCTGAAGGAGCGCCTCGAAGTTGAGCGCGCTTCCGCGAGAGACGGGCTTTCTTTTGTTTTTTACGCAGTCATTCATGGAGATCGCGGGTGCAGCCGCCGGTAATGTCTGGTTTTTGGTCAGCAGTTCTGCGCAAAAAACAGGCAAAGACGCAGAGCGGCTAATTTCAAGGCATTGTATCAAATGGTATCCCCATGTCAGCAAGCAATTTCCAGATTCTGCAAAAGCGCTTGGCGGTTTCCAAGGCGCCCTATAAGGTCGGGCTACTCGCACGCTGCGGCGGCCTTCACCTGTGCAAGAACGCTCATGCAAAAACAGGACCAAAATCAGAGCCATAACGCCGCGCTGATCGTGGCAGGCGGCAGTGGCGTCCGCGCCGGCATACAGCAAGGGCGGCCGAAACAATATTGTCCCGTAGGCGGGCAAGCTGTTCTGTGGCGCACAGTTTGCGCGTTTCTCGATCACCCGCAGGTGCATCGCGTCCTCGTTGTTGTCCGCGCAGGCGACGAAATTTTATACGAGGAGGCTGTAGCGGGGCTGGCATCGGCAAAGCTCATGCGGCCGGTGCCGGGCGGCGCCACGCGCCAGCTTTCGGTGGCGGCGGGGCTGGAGGCGCTCGAACCGCTTTCTCCCAATGCCGTTCTGATCCACGACGCAGCCAGGCCGTTCGTCCCGGCCGATTGCATCGCCGGCACGATTGCCGCGCTCGAGTTTTTCGATGGTGCGATCGCCGCGGCGCCCGTGACCGACACCTTGAAGCGCGGCGAGAACGGCCGCTGCGCCGGGACGGTTTCGCGCGAAGGGCTGTGGCGCGCACAAACGCCTCAAACTTTTCACTACCGGAAAATTGCCGATGCCCATCGCGCGGCGGCGCAAGCGGCGCGCACCGATTTCACCGACGACGCCTCGATCGCCGAATGGGCCGGCCTTAGCGTGGCGCTGGTCGAGAACGCATCGGAAAACATGAAGATCACCACAGCCGGAGATTTGGCGATGGCGGATTTGATCGCGAGCGGCGGCCGTGCTCAGCTCGCCGATGTGCGCTGCGGCACGGGGTTCGATGTGCACGCCTTCGATGAGGGCGATCACGTCGCGCTTTGCGGCGTAGAGATACCTCATAGCCACGGCTTCAAAGCCCATTCCGATGGCGATGCAGGCCTGCACGCGCTGACCGACGCGCTGCTCGGCACCATCGGCGCGGGCGATATCGGCGACCACTTCCCGCCGTCCGATCCGCAATGGCGCGGCGCGGATTCCGCGATTTTCCTGGCGCACGCGGTGAAGCTCGTGCGCGAACGCGGCGGGCGCGTGACGAATGCGGACGTCACGCTAATCTGCGAGCGTCCGAAAATCGGCCCCCACCGCGAGGCCATGCGCGCGCGCATGGCGGAGTTGCTCGGTATCGAACGCGAGCGCGTGAGCGTGAAAGCAACGACGAGCGAGGGCCTCGGTTTCACCGGCCGGCGCGAGGGCATCGCCGCACTTGCAACGGCAACGGTAGTTTTCGGGGGGTAGTCCCCCGTCACCCCAACCCTCTCCCCGAGGGGAGAGGGAGTCTGCAACCGTTACGGCGGCGTCCTCTCTCCCCTTGGAGAGAGAGACAGAGCGAGGGGTCTTTTTCATCGATGCAGGTTGGTATTCGCCCATGACCACAGCCTTCGAAAGTCTTGCGGAACAAGTCCTACAACAGGCGCGCGGCCTTGGCCTCATGATCGCGACCGCCGAGTCCTGCACGGGCGGGCTTGTCGCGGCCGCGCTTACATCCATCGCCGGCTCGTCCGATGTGTTCGAGCGCGGCTTCGTCACCTATTCGAACGAGGCCAAGACCGAGATGCTGGGCGTCGATGCCGCCTTGATCGCGGCGCATGGCGCGGTGTCGCGCGAGGTGGCCATCGCCATGGCGGCTTGTGCGCTGCGCCAGTCGCGCGCGCAGCTTTCGGTCGCCGTCACCGGCATAGCCGGCCCAGGCGGCGGCAGTGCGGAAAAACCCGTGGGCCTCGTCCACTTCGCCGCGGCGAAGGCGATCTCGCGGGAAGGCGCCGGGCTGAATTGCAGGGCGCTCCACCAGGAGGAGCGCTTCGGCGATGCCGGCCGCGCCGAAGTCCGCGCGAAATCCGTCGAAACCGCGCTCCGCCTCCTCATCCGCGCCGCCGCCCTCGATTGAGTCGCCAGCCCGGCCCTGCCACAATGCCGCGCACGACGGTGTGCATAATGCCGTCCCTTACTTCGCTAGCGACCTATGGTAAATTTGCGGTTGCAAGCCGCCGGCATGGTTAATTTTGGCATGGTAAATGAGGCTGCATTTCTTTATCTACACGCCGCAAAAATCACGATTTTTCGCGTTTTCACCCGCAAATGTGCGATTCAAAAAGTCCATTAAATATAGATTCTTGCGCGGGTTAACCAAGAAATACAACCTTCGGCGGCACAAACGCGCAAGCGCAATCGCGCGTTATTCAGTGCCGGAACCGCATTATATTCTGTATTATCAGGACCATAACCCACACCCCGCCCCGCTTTAAAGATTTAGCAAGGCGCTTTTTCTATAATGTCGCTTCCATGAGGAGCCATTGTAGCGGAAGTAACAATCATGACCGGCCGCGGCAATCGTAAACGATCCGTAACCGCAAAACGCCTGCCGGTACGCGGTCCGGTATTATTTGTCGAACGTCAAGACCGCGCGGCCACGCTTGCCGTAAACCGCATCGGCGCGGGCCTCGAACGCATCGGCGAAGGTGCGGAAGGCGCGGTCGAAAACCGCGCCCATCAGCATTTGCAGGGCTCGGGTCCTGAATTCATAGTCGAGATAGAAGCCAACCTGACACGCCTCCTCGCCAGCCGGCGTAAACGTCCAGCGGTTCTCAAGCCGGCGGAATGGCCCGTCGAGATAGCTGACGAGGATCGTGCGCCCGGCGGGCTTGAGCACCACGCGGCTCGTGAAGCTCTCGCAGAAGAGTTTGTAAGCGACCGTCATGCTCGCGATCAGCGTCTCGTGCGCACCCGTATGCTCCCGGCGCAGAACGCGTAAACCCTGGCACAGCGGCACGAACTTTGGATATTGCTCGACATCGGCGACGAGCGCGTACATGTCGGAGGCCGGGTGCGTAACGCGGCGCGTGGTGTGAAAAGACGGCATCGGCGGCTCAAACTGTGGAGGAAATTATCGGCTTCGCGGGCGCTCGCGAACAGATGCACATTGGCATGGGGCGCGTGGATTGCCAAGTCCGGACGCCCGCCATCTAAAGCGCCTGGCGCGCGGTCTTCAGCCGCTGGAAATCGTCGCCCGCGTGATAAGACGAGCGGGTTAGCGGGCTCGACGCCACGACCAGGAACCCCTTCGCCAGCGCGATGCTTTTAAAGCTCTCGAACTCGGCCGGCTCGACGAAGCGGTCTACAGCGGCATGCTTGCGCGTCGGCTGCAAATATTGGCCGATGGTGAGGAAATCTACGTCCGCGGAGCGTAAGTCGTCCATGAGCTGGAGCACTTCGTTGCGCTTCTCGCCGAGGCCTACCATGATCCCCGACTTCGTGAACATGGTCTTATCCAGCTCCTTGGCGCGCTGGAGCAGCCGCAGCGAATGGAAATAGCGCGCGCCGGGCCGGATCGTAAGATACAGCGACGGCACGGTTTCGAGATTGTGGTTGAACACATCGGGCCTCGCCGCGATCACGGTTTCGAGCGGGCCGTTGCCCTTTTTCAAGAAGTCGGGCGTGAGCACCTCGATAGTGGTGGCGGGCGCTGCCGCACGGATCGCGCGAATGGTCGCGGCAAAATGGGCTGCACCGCCGTCGGCCAAGTCGTCGCGGTCCACCGAGGTCACGACCACATGCTCCAATCCAAGTGCAGCAACCGCATCGGCCACATGCCCGGGCTCGGCCTCGTCGAGCGCACCCGGCAACCCGGTCTTCACATTGCAAAAGGCGCAAGCTCTGGTGCAGGTGTCGCCCATGATCATCATGGTGGCGTGGCGCTTCTCCCAGCACTCGCCGATATTGGGGCAGCCCGCCTCCTCGCAGACCGTGTGCAGGCTGTTGTCCCGCACGATCTTGGCCGTGCCCGCATAAGCCGCCGAGCCGGGCGCTTTTACGCGAATCCAGGCAGGCTTGCGTAACACCTCTGTGTCGGGCCGGTTGGCCTTTTCAGGGTGCCGCAGCGCACCGCCTTCGCGCTTATCCACAAGGGTAACCATCGGTCTTTGAAATCCTGCACTGCCGGCCCTGCGCCGCATATTGTCCTAGTTGTGCTCTTTTGCAAATGTGCTGTTATGCAGGGGAGGAGAAGCCCCGATGCGCGCCTTGCAGATCGCCGTTGCAATAGGCGGCCTTGTTCCCGTTAGCGCGGGCTTGGCGGGTATCCTTCTAGGACCTGATCTCTCTGGCACGACGGCCGCTTCGCTGGACCTCGACAGCCATTTCCGCTACCTGTCCGGGCTACTCCTTGGCATCGGACTGGCCTTTTGGAGCACAGTTCCGGGCATCGAGCGCAAAGGCACGATTTTCCGTCTACTGACCGTGATCGTTTTCACCGGCGGCCTCGCCCGGCTTTATGGCGTATTCGTCTACGGCTTGCCCGGCTACCCAATGATTTTCGCGCTTGGGATGGAGCTGGTGGTCACACCCCTGCTCTGCCTTTGGCAGGCGCGCCTCGCCTCTGCCCGGAAACGTTGAGCGGAGGGACATACAGCTTCGCCGGCGTCCTGCGATCCGGGAACGGCAATCCAGGCTCGAAGGGTGGAAGCCGGAGATCGCTTCGCGAATGGCGGTTTCCAGACCCAGAAGCGGCACTTTTTCACTCCGCAGACGGAAGCGCGCATTTGACCGCGAATCGGGCATTTGCCCGTTTGAAGCGCCAACGCTCGCTAAAGGGTGAAAGCGGCCCTGACGATCCCATCAGTTCAGCGTGCGGGCAACGGCCGTTTTCGGAATACAAAGCACAAACTTATAGACGGGCTGTGATACTCACTCGTCACCCATGGAACCCACTGCTATAGCGCCACCGGGCGACCCGGAGACTGTTTCCGATGCCGGCGTTTTAAGGGGCCGGCTTCTGGTCCTGATCCTCCGGTTTT
>Ga0326728_10012280_pt1 | contig 19098 bp, 11 predicted proteins | sample MB3enrmetagenome_FD_207602 | JGI IMG/M metagenome (GOLD analysis project Ga0326728, IMG submission 207602) | Lab enriched peat soil microbial communities from McLean, Ithaca, NY, United States - MB31MN | ecosystem: Environmental > Terrestrial > Soil > Wetlands > Peat | place: USA: New York... | reverse complement strand
TGCACGGCTCAGGAAGCCGAATCCCTTCGCGTCGTTAAACCATTTCACTGTACCCTGTTCCATAACTTTTCCTTTGTTGCGTGATGTATCGCTGAACTCTCGTGGAATTGTTTGCGAGTTGAGCGGGAAAGCAGAACAGGCAAGAACGCCAAGTCGGATTCGACGACCAGTATAAAGTGTACCACTATTTGGAGGCATAGGCTCCGCGAAGGGGGGAAATTCCGGCTCCAGTCAGGCGATTGAAGTGAGGCTCAACGGCGATTCAAAGGAGTTGCTGGGGGTTTGGCGTGGCGATTAGGAGAAGTGCGCCAGGAGGAGTATGCTCAATGCTAAGGGGCACCAGCGGGTTTTCTCTCTCTTCGGCCCTCCTCCTCCTTGTGTTTCCGGCGCAGATCTCGAAGTGCACCACACCTGCCCGATCGGACGACACCAAGACGAGCTTGGCTCCTTCAAGCGAACGCACAACCACCGGGAATTGGGGCGCACATGCGATCTGAATTGGTGTATCTGGCCGGGCTCAAAATAGAAAACCGTTTTCTCTTGTCTGCTACGGTAATACGCGCCGTGCGCATGCTGCACATCAACTCGAGCCGAACGGAAGACACCGTCAATCGCGTCTTCGCCGAGGTGGCTCAGGGCCGCTACATCGACGTGAAACTGCCGGCGATTGCGCCGCCTCCTGTCATCGAGGCTTTGGTGGTTCCGCTGGCCTGACCGGCGTCGATCTCTCACTCAATCTGCAATCACCTGGGAACCGGCAAGCGCGTGCCCGGAGCGGGTGTACGACTGCGTTTGCGAAGAGGCCCACCGGCAGCGAATGAGATTGGCGATGCGCATGGAGATTGCGCGTGCCGATCCGGCAAAGCCAATTTTGCCCGCACCGATAGGCTAACGGGTAACCGGCAATAACCTAATCGCAGTTCCCAGTTTGGCGTTGACTCGCCCAGTATCCGAGGCCCAACGGCCTGGCAGCGATCCTTTCGGATCGCTGCCAGGCGTTCACTTTTGATGCGGGGATAAGCCTGAAACTACGGCCTACGCCGCAATCTCGGTGGGCGCGCCGGCACTCACGCCGCGCACCCGGAAGTGCGCCATCCGGATCGAAAGCGCCCGTTCGATCTTGCGCAGATCGTTGCGTTCGGCGGGTCCGGCAAAGGTTGAAGCCACTCCCTTGGCCGAAGCGCGGCCGGTGCGGCCCACGCGGTGCACAAAATCCTCGGCCACTTTGGGCAGATCGTAGTTGACCACATGGGCCACGTTGGCCACGTCGATGCCGCGGGCGGCCACGTCGGTAGCCACCAGCACGCGGTGCCGGCCCTCGGAGAAGTTGCGCAGAGCCGAGTTGCGTTGCGCTTGCGAACGGTCGCCGTGAATCTGGATGGCCGCATGGCCGGAGCGCGCTAACCGCCGCGCGACCCGGTCCGCGCCGTGCTTGGTGCGCACAAAGACCAGGAAGCTGCCCTGCTCGGCGTTCAGCAGGTGCTCCAGAAGCTCCTGCTTCTTGTCCTGATCCACGCTGAAGGCGCGCAGTTCGACATTCTCGGCCGGCTTCATCACCGAGCCGATCTCGATGCGAACCGGGTTCTTGAGATAGTTGCGCACCACATCGCGAACCGCACCTTCCAGTGTGGCCGAGTAGCACAGGGTCTGGCGCTCCTTGGGAGTCGTGGACGCAATGCGGCGAATGGCCGGCTCGAAGCCCATATCGAGCATCCGATCCACCTCGTCCAGCACCAGGATCCGGACGCCCGTGAGCTTGACCAGCTTGCGCTTGAGAAAATCTTCGAGTCGCCCCGGAGTGGCCACGATCAACCGCGCGCCGCGGCGAATGGTATCGAGTTGCTCTCGTTCCGGCATTCCGCCGACGACCAGCGCAACCGACTGCGCCTGGCTGGAACGGATGGCCCGGAAGGCTTTTTCGACCTGCATCGCCAATTCGCGCGTGGGCAGAACGATGAGCGCATGCGCTTCGCGGCCTTCCACCTTTTCGAACATCTCCACGATGGGAATGAGGAAACTGAGGGTCTTGCCGGTTCCGGTCTGCGCCGTGGCCAGCACGTCGCGTCCTTCCAGCGCGGGAGGAATGGCTGCGGCCTGCACCGGCGTGGGAATCTTGAATTGGTTGGCTTCGATCCGGGCCATCAAGGCTGGGGAAAGTGAAAACTGAGAAAACTGAGTCGTCAAAATAGAAAATCTTCCTGTTGGCTCCGGGAGCCCAGGATTTCATGGGGGCCTGCAAACGGAACCGGACACAAGAGGCGCGCATCCGCATCGGCAGGCGCGAGCCTTCTCAAAACAAATTCGCGTAAGGCAGAACCGAAAACGTCCCTAAGACTGGCGGCAAGCATTCAAACGAATGCCCTCGCCATGGAACCGACCCACGCTCGACGAAACGCCAACCGGCAAGCTGCCGATCGGCTCCCTTGGTCGCGCGATCTCATGCGCGGTCCCGGCTGTCTTGTCCACCAGTTCTGGAAGACAAGGTTACTCAGGTTCTCTGGTCCTTTCTTGAGACCAGGAGCTAAGTCGCCGGAGCAAACTCAAGGGCTACGCTGTAGGGGCTTGGGGAAATCTGTGCAAGGCAGAGTTGCCTTCAGGGGGCAAAGCGCCGCTTACGGCCAAATCACTGAGCGCAAACCCAGTGTAGCATGGTTTCGCATCGCGCTCGCCGCTGGGTCCCCCCCGCTGGTTCGTGGTGCAGTTCAGGACCATCAAGCGCTTGTGATCGTGCCGAGTCCCTTCCGTTCGCGCGCCAACGCTGCGCGGGCCAGAAATCGCATGAAGTGCATTAGAGGCTCTATCGGTTCCATTTAGGGTGGCGATGCTCAGTACACTTGTGCCGATTGAACGCGTCCTCTGTCGCTCTTGACGGCACATTCGGTATCATTTCCAGCCTAGGCACGAAGGGTTGCGACCACGCGCAATCGGAGCATCGCCAAGTTGCGGATTTCCTAGTGGGCGATAGGATTGTTCGCGTCGTTTCAGTCATATCCCCAACTCTACGCTCATTTTCACAACCAGGTCTCAAACTGCAAGAAGAAGAACCTTCCCGCGCCCCATGCTTTCTGTCATTCTGAGCGACCCCGAGCGACGCCGAAGGGGAGTCGAAGAACCTGCTTCTTGGAATTTTTGGGCGAAAAGGCGGGATAGCAAGCAGGCGGGCGTTCCGCTCATCGAGGCTCTCGCGCTATCTCGCTATCCCACTCGGCAGCCGCGCCTCGGCATTCGCTCCCCCGTCCTGGTCCGAGAGATCCTCAGTGCCCTTTGCGGAGCGCCGGGTTCTTGCGGGGCGGACACGTGGATTCGCGAATCACAAGTTCCGGAAGAACGGTCAATATCCGCGGGACATCGATTTCTCCACGAATCCGTTGCAGCAGAGTATGCGCGGCCAAAGTGCCCATGCGGACCAGCGGCTGGCGTATGGTCGAAATGCTGGGATTGTGGAAGGCCGCGCTTTGGATATCGTCGAATCCCATCACGGAAATGTCTTCCGGAACGCGCCGCCCGCTGTCGCGAATGGCACGGATGGCTCCGATCGCGGCAATGTCGTCGTAGCAGACCAGGGCCGTAAATCCGGCCTTGCGCTGGAGCAGTTCGTTGGCCGGATCGAGTCCCAGTTCCGGAGTGGAGATGCGCGACTTGAGCAGCACCGTCAGTTCAGGCCGGATCGGGATGCCGAGTTCCGCGGCCACGGCCTGCAGGCAATCCCAGCGCTCGTCGGCATCGGAGCTGTGGCTGCCGCCGCGCATGAAGGCGATCCTGCGATGGCCGAGACTATGCAAATGGCGCAAGGTAAGCTCGGCCGCGCGCCGCTGGTCGAGAACCACGTTGGTCACGCCCTCGATCTCACGATGCCCCGCCACCGCCACGGCCGGCGCCTTCAAACTGTGCTCCAGCACCGTGTCGATGAAAATGAAGCCTTCCACGGACCGCTCCCGGAGCATGTTCGGGTACTCTTCGATCAAATCCGGCTTGCGGCGATGGCTCGCCGTCAGGTAAAAATAGCCCTCTTCGATGAGAAAGTCCTCGACGCCGGCAAGGATCTGTGTCGCATAGCTGTCGTTCAGTTCGGGCACCAGCACGCCGATGGTGTAGGATTGCCGCTTGCGCAGCGATCGCGCGTAGAAGCTGGGATGGTAATCGAACTTGTAGGCTGCGTCCTTCACCCGCTCTCTGGTGTTTTGCGGGATCGCCTGCACGCCCGGCGCGTCGTTGAGCACCAGCGAGATGGTGGCCGGGGACAGATCGAGGTACTCACCTAAAACCCGCAGACTGACCGGCTTTCCCGGCTCCGGCTCGCGTCTGGGCCTGAGCCGGGGACGGGGTTTTGTCCTCTTGGGCATGCACACCTTTGTAGCACGCCGCGGCCCTGTTTGGAACGCCCGGGGTTACGGCTCCTGCGGCGCCGAGGCGCCGAGTTTGACTTCGCGCAGTTTCAAATGGTCGTACCAGGTGAACTTCAAAATCGCCGCAGTCGCCAGAACCACCGCCAGGGTGATAGCCGCCCGTGTGAATTCCTGGATCACAACATAGATGGGCAAGACCACCAGGGCGATCTGCCAGACAATGCCCACGACGATGTTGAACATATCGCGGGAAAAATCCTTGTTGCGCTCAAAACCGGGATCCTCGGCCAGAACCTTTTTGAGCACCGGTCCCCAGAAACCCCACGGCCGCACGCGCCGGTAAAAGTCCATGAGCACTGCGTCGTCTTCCGGCTTGGTGAGCAGCGTGCCCAGCAGGCAGCCGAGGAGAGAAATCCCCAGCACCAGCGGGAAGATGATCGTGACTTCGAGATTGACGGGATACCTGGCCTCAAAGCTCTCGACGATGGGCAGCTTATCCAGCAAGCCGGGAAAGGCCAGCACCAGCGCGGAACCGATGCCGGTAATCATGCCCCAGAAGTAGCCGAAACCGTTAAAGCGCCACCAGTACCATTTGAGGACATTGGAGGCCGTGTAGCCGCCCCACAGCCCGGAGACGATCCACAGCACCACCGAGTTGACGCTGGTGACATACCATCCGATCAGGACGCCGAGCAAAACCACCACGAAGGAGCTGAGATAGGCCAGGCGAACATAGGTTTTGGGCGAGGCGTGGGGATTGATGTAGCGCTTGTAGATGTCGTTGACGAAGTAGGGCGGCGCGGCGTTGACCGTGGCGGCAAAGTTGGACATGAAGGCCGCCAGCAGGCCGGCGATCAGGAAGCCGAGCAGACCAACGGGCACGAACCGGCCCAAGGCCATGGGCAGCACATTTTCGAAATCGAGATTTGCGCCCATGGCGCGGAGATCGGGGCCGAAGAAGGCTGCCGCCAACACGGTCAAGCCAATGATGAGGAAGTAACGGGGCGGGGTGAGCACGATGTTGACCCAGGCGCTCATCATCGATGCTTCGCGCGGATTCTTGCTGGAGAGCACACGCTGCATATCGTAGTTGGGCGCCGGTCCGGCAGCCGAGATCAGGATGCCTTTGAAGAGCAGCATCATCACAAAGAAGCCGAAGAGCTCATACTTGTCGGCCGCGATCTTGGCGGTGGCCGCGGGCAGAAAGGTTGACCAGTCCAGGCCCAGATGCCAGCCGAAGAAGATATTGTCCCAGCCGGCCGGAACCACTTTGCGCAGGGTATCGGGAGAGACCTTGATCATGGCGATAATGCCCACGGCAAAGCTGGCGATGGCCAGGATGAAGAACTGGACAACTTCTGTAATCACGACGCTGATCATGCCGCCCTTGATGACGTAGATGGCAGTGATGGAAACCAGGATCAGCGCGTACTGGTTGGGCGAGAGATGAAAGGGCAGGAACTCCGCGGCAAACTTGCCGATGCCCTTGAAGCCGTAGGTGAAGAAGCCGATGATGCTGACAAAGGCGTAGATCACCACAATCAGATGCGACAACTGCGCGCCGAGGCCGGTTCCGAAGCGCGTCTTGATCCACTCCGCGCCTGTCATCACCCTGGAGCGGCGCAGCCAGCTGGAGAGATAGACCATCCCGAAGATCTGGTTGAAGGTCGGCCAGAGCCAGGGAATCCACACGCTCTTCAGGCCGTAGACGAACATCCAGTAAACCAGCAGCATGGTGCCGCTGATGTCGAACATGCCCGATGCATTGGAGATGCCCAGCATATACCAGGGCATCTTGTTGCCGCCCAGAAAGTAGTTCTGCATGCTCTGCGAAGCGCGGTGCGAAACCCAGTAGCCAATGAGCACGGCCGACATCAGGTAGGCCACAATGATGGCGATGTCCAAAGCGTGAAGATGCATAGTCACCCAATTTCTGCTGCGTATAAAACTGAAGGTACTCCGGGCGGCCGGGAGTGCTCAATCCTCGCAATGAGGTTCCGCGGAAAAACCCTTCCAACTCAAGAATGTATCAGGACACAGAGACCCAGCGGCCGCTCCCTGCGGGCGCCGATGCGCTCCACTGCCGGCGCCGGAGATTGGAGCGCATCCCAAGCCTCCCACACGCCAAATCCGCTTCGCGTTGAGCGCCCCAGGGTAGCGCCTGAAGGCCGCGATCGATGCCATGCGAAACCCGCCGGCGGCGCGTGCGACGTCCCCGCTTTTGCCTTCGGATTTTCCACTCTGTTTGGCGCCAATCAAGTATACTGATCGCGCTCCAGTTGTCAAAAGACTTTGCGCTACAAAAACGTTTAAGCATGGACATTTCTGGGGACTTCACCCATCCGGGCCAGGCTCGAAAGAGAAGAACGCTATGAAATTCGGGACCTTCGACGACCAGAGCCGCGAATACGTCATCACGCGGCCAGACACACCTTTGCCTTGGATCAACTATCTGGGATGCCAGGAATACTTCGGGATCATCTCCAACACCGCCGGCGGCTACTCGTTTTATCGCGATGCCAAGCTGCGCCGCCTGACCCGGTACCGCTACAACAACGTACCCATGGATTCGGGTGGGCGCTATATCTACCTCCGCGACGGCGAATCGGGCCGCTTCTGGTCACCATCCTGGCAGCCCACGCGCCACGCGGCGGAAAACTACTCCTGCCGCCACGGCCTCGGCTACTCCGTCATCGGCTCCGATTACGACGGCATCCGCGCGCACACGCGCTACTTCGTTCCGCTCGACGAGAACCTCGAGATCTGGCAGCTCACGGTCTTGAATCTCCACCCCGCCAAGGCCCGCATCTCGGCTTTTGCCAACATCGAATTCTGCCTGTGGGACGCGCAGGACGACGCCACCAACTTTCAGCGCAACTTCAATACCGGGCAGGTCGAGGTGGAGGACGGCGTCATTTATCACAAGACCGAGTATCGCGAACGCCGCAACCACTTCGCCTACTTTGCATGTTCTGAGAAGGCCTCCGCTTTCGAAACCCGGCGCGACGCCTTCCTCGGTCCCTATCGCGGATGGGACCGGCCGGCCGCCGTCGAGGCCGGCCAGCTTTCGAGCGGCATCGCGCACGGCTGGTCGCCCATCGGCGCACATCAGGTCGACCTCGAACTCGAGCCGGGCGAAACCCGTCAGATCGTCTTCCTGCTTGGCTACCACGAGAATCCCGAGGACCAGAAGTTCGACCCGCCCGGCTCGCAGACCATCAATAAAAGTCTGGTAAAACCGACGATCGCGAAGTACCTGAACGCCGGCCAGGCCGACCAGGCCTTCGCGCGTCTCGGCAGCTACTGGGATGGCCTCTTGAACATCTTCCAGGTCGACACGCCGGACATCCACACCAACCGCATGGTGAATATTTGGAATGCCTACCAGTGCATGGCCACCTTCAATCTTTCGCGCTCGGCTTCGTTCTACGAGTCCGGCATCGGCCGCGGCCTGGGCTTCCGCGATTCGAATCAGGACCTGCTCGGCTTTGTACACATGGCCCCGGCGCGCGCCCGCGAGCGCATCCTCGATCTGGCCTCGACGCAACTGCCCACCGGCGGCGCCTACCACCAGTACCAGCCGCTGACCAAGCGCGGAAACAACGACATCGGCTCGGGCTTCAACGACGATCCGCATTGGCTGATCGTGGGCGTCTCGGCCTATCTGAAGGAGACCGGCGACTGGACGATTCTCGACGAGCCAGTGCCCTACGACAACGCGCCGGGCTCGGAAACGCCGCTCTACGAGCACCTGGAACGCAGCTTCAACTACACACTGTCGCGCCTGGGGCCGCACGGACTGCCGCTGATCGGCCGCGCCGACTGGAACGATTGCCTGAACCTGAACTGCTTCTCCTCGACGCCGGGCCAGAGCTTCCAGACCACCACCAACAAGGACGGCAAGGTGGCCGAGTCGGTCTTCATCGCGGGCTTGTTCGTCCACTCCGGGCGCGAGCTGGCGGCCATCGCCAGCCGCCGCGGACTGAATGCGGATGCGGCATCCTATCTGGCCGAAGTTGCGAAGATGGAGTCGGTGATTCTGGAGCACGGCTGGGACGGCGATTGGTTCCTGCGCGCCTACAACGACTTCGGCGGCAAGATCGGCTCCAAGGAGTGCGAAGAGGGCAAGATCTTCATCGAGTCGAACGGCTACTGCACATTGGCCGGCATCGGCTTGAACGACGGCAAAGCCTTGAGCGCGCTGGCCGCCGTCGGCGAGCATCTGGCCACCAGGCACGGCATCGTTGTGCAGCAGCCGGCCTACTCCCACTACTACCTTGAGATGGGCGAGATCTCCTCCTATCCGCCGGGCTACAAGGAGAACGCGGGCATCTTCTGCCACGTGAATCCCTGGGTGATGATCGGCGAAACGCGGCTGGGCCACGGCGATCGGGCGCACGACTACTACACGCGCATCAATCCCTCGGCGCGGGAAGAGATAAGCGAACTGCACCGCTGCGAGCCTTACGTCTATGCGCAGATGATCGCCGGCAAGGACGCGCCCACCTTCGGCGAAGCCAAGAACTCCTGGCTCACCGGCACCGCGGCGTGGAACTACTACGCCATCGTGCAGTGGATCCTGGGCGTGCGCACCACGCTCGACGGGCTGGAGATTGCGCCAGTGATTCCCGCTAGTTGGCGCGGCTTTACCGCCACGCGCATCTTCCGCGGCGTCGCCTACAAGATCTCGATCGAGCGCAAGGGCCCCGGAAACCAGATCGCATTGACCGTCGACGGCGCGCCGATTGAAGGCAACGTGGTGGCTCCGCCCGCCGACGGCCGCAAAGAAGTAACGGTCAAGGGAGTGCTGAGCTAGGGCGGCGAATTAGAACTACGCGCTGCAATGAGTTGTCATCCTGAGCGAGCTGTGGCGCATGAAATGCGCCACAGCTCGCCGAAGGATCTGCGGTTGCTTTTCAACAAACGTCAGATGCACCACATTGGAAGCAGTCTCATCAGCGATTTTGGGTCGAAAACATCCCTCAGGGGCTAAAGCCCCCGATTCTTTCGGCTCTTTGCGGCACGACTGAAGTCGTGCCCTTTCACGGGACCGTTTGTGAAACCGGTTGTAGGCTGCATCGACGCGACCTTTTACCACGCGGGACAACCCCGCCGCCGGCCACGGAGAACCGACTGTGAACGATCTACGGCAAGACGCGCAAACCGAATTGCTCTCCGGCATTCTCCCCTTCTGGCTCAACCACACTATCGATCGCGAGCATGGCGGCTTCGTGGGCCGCATCGCGGACGACGGGACGGTCGATCCGCAGGCTCCCAAGGGGTTGATCCTGAATGCGCGGATTCTGTGGACTTTCTCGCGCGCTTTTGTCGCGTTTCGCGATCCTGTCTACCTCCAAACCGCCGAGCGCGCATACGACTACCTGATCCGTTTCTTCCAGGACGCCGAATACGGCGGCTTCTATTGGCTGCTGGACTTTGAAGGCCGGCCCCTGGACGCCAACAAGCGGGTTTACGGCCAGGCCTTTGCCGTCTACGCCCTGGCAGAGTACTTCCAGGCCAGCGCGGACGCCGAAGCGCTGGCCCTGGCGTTGCGGGTTTTTGACAAGATCGAAGCGGCGGCCCACGACGCCGTGCGCGGCGGATACTTCGAGACCTACCAGCGCGATTGGACCCTGGCCGCCGACCAGCGCCTGAGCGATGCGGACATGGACGAGAAGCGATCCATGAATACCCACCTGCATTTGCTGGAGGCCTATACCGGGCTGCTCCGCGCCCATGAGAGCCCCACGCTGCGCGCGCGTCTGGAGGAACTCATCATCATCATGCTGGATCGCATTCTCGATCCCGCCACGCACCATTTCCTCATGTTCTTCGATGAGCAATGGAATCCGCGCTCGCGCACAATTTCCTTTGGTCACGACATCGAGGGGAGCTGGCTGCTGGTGGAGGCCGCGGAGGTTCTGGGGCGCCCTGAGCTCCTGGCCAGAGCGCGCCAGACCGCGGTGGAGATGGCGCAGGCCGTCTATGAAGAGGGCATCGACTTGGACGGCGGCCTGATGTACGAAGCCGGACCGGAGGGGCTTCTCGATACGGACAAGCATTGGTGGCCGCAGGCCGAGGCCGTGGTGGGTTTCCTGAATGCGTACGCGATATCAGGCCGGCCGCACTTCCTCGAGGCCGCGGAACGAAGCTGGAGCTTCATTGAAGAGCATATCGTCGATCGCAAGCACGGCGAATGGTTCTGGCTGGTGCGGCGAGACGGCACGCCGGGCACGGGATTCGACAAGGTCGGCCCCTGGAAATGCCCCTACCACAACAGCCGCGCCTGCTTTGAAGCGATGGAACGGCTCGACGCTACGCAGCGGGCTTCGCTCGAGAGCGCCGATCCCGCAAGCCCTCGCAATTGAATTGAACCGGAGAACCGAGATGAATCGGACAGCATTTGAGAAGAGAGTGAACGGCCTCGTGAAGGAGCAGGAGCGGCTTCTCGCGCGCCGCAACTTGAAGACGCCCGGCGGCAACGGAATCTTCGATCGCTACCAGCACCCGGTGCTGACCGCCGCGCACGCGCCCGTCCTGTGGCGCTACGACCTGAACCAGAAGACCAATCCCTTTCTGCTTGAGCGCATGGGCATCAATGCCGTCTTCAACGCCGGCGCGATCTTCCACGAAGGCCGGTTTCTGGTGGCCGCGCGCGTGGAGGGCGTGGATCGAAAATCGTTCTTCGCCATCGCCGAGAGCCCCAGCGGCATCGATCGCTTCCGCTTCTGGGATTACCCCATCCTCATGCCCCAGACCGGCGACCCCGATACCAACGTCTACGATATGCGCCTGGTGCAGCACGAAGACGGCTGCATCTACGGCCTCTTCTGCACCGAACGCAAGGACCCGAAGGCGCCCGAGTGGGACACCTCCTCGGCGGTCGCGCAATGCGGTATCGTCCGCACCCGGGATTTGAAGTCGTGGGAGCGGCTGGCCGACTTGAAGTCCCGCTCGCCGCAACAGCGCAACGTGGTGCTGCACCCCGAATTCGTGGATGGAAAGTACGCTTTCTACACGCGGCCGCAGGATGAGTTCATTCAGGCGGGCAAGGGCGGAGGCATTGGCTGGGGCCTGGCCTCCAGCATCGAGAAAGCCATCATAGATCGCGAGATCATCATCGACAACCGCGAGTACCACACCATTCAGGAGGTGAAGAACGGCCTCGGTCCCGCACCCATCCGCACGGCGAAGGGCTGGCTGCACCTTGCCCATGGCGTGCGCAACACCGCGGCAGGCCTGCGTTATGTGCTGTATCTCTTTCTCGCCGACCTGGAGCGCCCGTGGATCGTCACCCACAAGCCGGCCGGCTATTTTCTCGCGCCCGAGGGCATCGAGCGCGTGGGTGACGTCTCCAATGTGGTCTTCAGCAACGGCTGGATCGAACGCCCGAATGGCGAGGTCTTCCTTTACTACGCTTCGTCGGACACGCGGCTTCATGTGGCCACGAGCACGGTTCCTCGGCTGTTGGACTACGTGCTGAACACGCCCGCCGATCCGCTCCTCAGTCATCGCTGCGTGGAGCAGCGCACGGCGCTCATCGCAGCGAACCTTGCCGCGCTCAAAGTGGCCGCGCCGGGCCGCGGCGCAAAAAAGCAGGCAGCCAAAGCTGCGCGGTCGAAACGCGGATGATGCGGCAAGGGAGACCAGGCCTCTGACCGCATGGATTTGTACCTGTGGACTTCGTGCTATCCCACCCTTTCGCCCGCAGAACAGGCGAAAGGATGGGGCACGGGAGGGTTCTTCTTCATGCGCTCAGGACACTAGGGGCTTGGGATGCGCGGATGGAATGCGGATGCGCGGACAGCCCGAGAGAGGTGAGGTGAAGCGATGAAAACTGTCAGATTTCTGGTTGGTCCGATCGCGTGCCTGATCGGCGCTGCCGGAGCGGCCTTCACGCAGGCTCCGCACGCCGCGCCCGTCAATCCCGATGCCACGCCTGAAGCGCGGCAGTTGCTCGAGCAGATCGACGCCATCTCAGGCCGCTACACACTGACAGGCCAGCACAACTTTCCCAATCATCTTTCGCGCTGGTCGGACCGTGTCTACGATTTGACAGGCAAGTTTCCCGCCGTCTTCGGAGGGGACTTTGGCTTTTCTGGCGGCAGCGACAAGGATTCGGTCGAGGGCCGGCCGTCGATGATCGCAGAGGCCATCCGGCAATACCGCAGCGGCGCCGTCATCGCACTCACCTGGCACGAGCTGCGCCCCACCGACGACGAGCCGGTGACTTTTCGCGACAGCGTGCAGGGTCACCTGACGGACTTTGAGTGGAACGAACTGCTGACGCCGGGCACCGACCTCAACCGGCGCTGGGTCGAGCAGGTGGACGTGATTGCCGGTTATCTGAAGCAGTTGCAGGCAGCCCACGTTCCGGTGCTCTTCCGCGCCTATCACGAGATCAACGGTAACTGGTTCTGGTGGGGCGCCAGATCTGGCGAACACGGATCGGCCGCGCTTTACCGGCAGATCTACGACCGCTTCGTCCACGTGCATCATCTCAACAATCTGATCTGGGTGTGGAACGTGAACAGTCCCGGCGGCAATGCCGGCGCGGTCGCGGATTATTTTCCCGGCGCGCAATATTGCGACGTGCTCTCGATGGATATCTATGGCGAGTTCAAGCAGGACTACTACGACGAGATGGTTCAGCTTGCGGGCGCGAAGCCGATTGCGCTCGCCGAAGTGGGCGCGATGCCCACGCTCGATGTGCTGGCCAGGCAGCCGCGCTGGGCGTATTTCATGATGTGGAGCGGCATGGAAGGCGCCAACTCACCCGAACAATTCGAGGCCATCTTTCACGCGCCCAATCTGCTGAATCGCGGAGACGCTCCGCTGGCTCCGCACGCCGCTCCGGTCCAGCAGGCGGTTGAGCCGGTCACTCCGGATGCGATCGCGGGCGTCAAGTCGGCGCTTGAGGAACTCGACGCGGCTGAGGGGTCGCGCGTTCTGAGCGGTCAACTGAACATCGCGCCCAACCTCGAGGCCGCGACCGAGCTCGTGGTTCAAACCACCGCAAAGACTCCGGCGATCTATGGCGCGGAACTGGACACGGCGCACGGGGTCGCGAGTCTGGCTGTCGCGAGCCTGGTTGAAGAAGCGCGGCGGCAAAGCGCGGCCAAGTCGCTAGTGAGCCTGCGCTGGCTGCCGCCGAATCCCGCGGCAATGGGAACGGCGGACCATGACGGCCGCCCGGCAGCGTTGACCGACTTTGAGTGGCAGGAACTGATGACGCCGGGCTCGCACCTGAATGAGCGCTGGTGCGCGCAGGTGGATGCGGCCGCCGCGGCGTTGAAGCAGCTTGAAAGCAAGGGCGTCGCGGTGATGTTTGCGACGTATCCGGAGGCGAACGGCAAGCAGTATTGGTGGGCTGGCCGGCCGGGCATCCACGGCAGCGCCGCGCTCTACCGGATGCTCTTTGACCGCATGGTGAATCGCGACCAGGTGCGTAATCTGCTGTGGGTGTGGGAGACAGCGCCCGCGGGCTTTGGACCGGATGGGAATGGCGCTTATGGCGACTATTTCCCCGGCCTCCTCTATGTGGATGCGCTGGAGCTCGAGGCCGGCGCGGCGCAATCGGTTTTTCCCGGTACTCCTTCCCTGAGCGACTTTGCTGTGGGCAAAGTCATCGGCCTTGAGATCGATGGACCCGCGCCCGATCCCAAGTACTTTGCGCGCGAAACCAGGTGGGCGTGGTTCCTGCTCGCGCCGCAGGCGGACGCGCCCGCAAGCGCAGCGGCCGCCGGGCAGGCTCTGCGCGCGCTCTATAGCGATCCGCGCGTAGCCACGCGCTGACCGAAAACTGAACCGCGATCCGTCTCCCGTCGCTTCGGAGCAATTCCTTCGCCGCCGCCTCAGCCAACGCGACACGTCGTGAAGTGTCCTATTCAAACGTTTGATGAATTGACAGGCCCTGGCTTTCCAAAGCAACCGGCCTTTCCCCGATAATTGAATAAACCTTGCAGATAAGTCTCAGGGATGCTCTTCACCCCGATGGATCGAGGACGAGTCACGATGGAATTTGCCAATAAGGATTTGCTGCAGCAGTTTGCCAGCGACAACTACGCGGGAATCTGTCCCGAGGCTTGGGCTGCGATGGAAGCCGCCAACCGCGGGCATGCGACGTCGTATGGCGACGATCCGTGGACGGCGCGGGCGGCCGATGCCTTTCGCAGCCTGTTTGAGACGGACTGCGAGGTGTACTTCGTCTTCAACGGCACGGCGGCCAACTCGCTGGCTCTGGCCTCGCTCTGCCAGTCGTATCACAGCGTCATCTGCTCGGACCAGTCGCATGTGGAGACGGACGAGTGCGGCGCGCCGGAGTTCTTCTCGAATGGCTCGAAGTTACTCGCGGCCGCGAGCGCCGACGGCAAGCTGACGCCCGCGGCCATTCGCGAACTGGCCACTCGGCGTCACGACATTCACTATCCCAAGCCGCGCGCGGTGACCATCACGCAATCCACCGAGACGGGCCGCGTGTACACGCTCAAGGAAGTGATCGCGATTGCCGGGGAGTGCCGCGCGCTGGGGCTCTCGCTGCACATGGATGGCGCGCGTTTTGCCAACGCTGCGGCCAGTCTGAGCTCGTCGCCTGCGGAGCTGACATGGAAGTGCGGCGTGGACGTGCTCTGCTTCGGCGGAGCGAAGAACGGTATGGCCGTGGGAGAAGCGGTGCTGTTCTTTGATCGCGCCCTGGCCACGGATTTCGATTACCGGTGCAAGCAGGCGGGGCAACTGGCGTCGAAGATGCGGTTTCTTTCCGCGCCGTGGGTGGGAATGCTCGAAAGCGGCGCGTGGCTGCGCAACGCCGAGCACGCCAACCGCTGCGCCCAGCAGTTTGCCCTGCTCATCGACGCCATCCCCGGCATCAAGCTGGCGCAGCCGGTGGAGGCCAACGCGGTTTTTCTCTTGGCTTCGGAGGAGATTCTGAGCGCACTGCGGGGTCGCGGCTGGAACTTCTACACCTTCATCGGTGGCGCGGCGCGTTTCATGTTTGCGTGGGACAGCGATCCGCGGCGCATGGAATCCTTGAGCCACGATCTGTTCGAATGCGCGACGGCGGTGAAGGCCGTTTGATGCGTTATCCCACCCTTCCGGCAAAAAGCGCCGGAAGGACGGGGCACCTGACACGAATGGCCGTATCCCAGGTCCCCAAATGCGAGGGACCTGGGGCACCCATTGTTCGTGCTGGGTTGAAGCAGGTGGGTTGGGGTTCGTGCGCTCCCACCCTTTTCGCACAAACGCGAAAAGGATGGGGCACGGAGCTTTGCCGGTTATCCCGCCGAGATTGGTTTTTTTATTGCTCGACGGTTTCCCACTGGCCGGACTGTGCGGAGCGGAAGATAGCCTCAATGACGGCCATATTTCCGATCGAGTCCTCCAGCGGAACCGGAACTTCGACGTCTGCGAAGACCGCGCGGGCGAATGCGTCGCCTTGCAGCGTGTACTGATCGGACGTGGCAAAACTCTCCGCAACAATATCGTCGAATTTGAGGTCGCCTGTCGAGGCGATCAGGATGCGCGAGGGGCGATCGTTGAGCGGGCTGAAGGGAATCTCCAGCTCGATGCGGCCGCGCGTGCCCAGGAGCTGCACGCGCTGGAAGGGAATCAATTGCGTGCTACAGGTGAGGATGGCCTGGCCCGAGGGAAAGTCCAGGATGGCCGAAGCCAGGCGGTCGGTGCCAAATGCAGGGTCGCGATCGACGAGCGCGACCACGCGCCGCGGCTCTTGCTGGAAGGCGTAGCGCGAGGCCTGAATGCAGTAGCAGCCGACGTCGTAGATGCCGCCGCCGCCCGACTCCACGTGATTGCGAATGTCGGCGGGGTTGACGTTGAAGTAACTGAAATGCGCATTCACGGCGCGCAGCTCGCCGATGCGGCCTTCACCCAGAAGCTGGCGCACGCGCAGCCACTGCGGGGCGCTGCGGATCATGAATGCCTCGCAGATCTTGACCCCGGTGCGGGCGCGCACCTCAAGCAGGGTTTTGGCTTCGGCCACCGTCATGCTGAGCGGTTTTTCGCACAGCACGTGTTTGCCGGCCTCGGCGGCCTTCACCGTCCAGGGAACGTGCAGTTGATTGGGCAGCGGATTGTAGATGGCGTCGATGTTGGGGTCGGCGAGCAGCTCTTCATACGAACCGTAGGCCGTGGGAATACCGAGTTGGGCGGCCGCGTCGCGAGCCTTTCCAAGATCGCGGGAGGCAATGGCGGTCACCGAAGTCAGCTCGCCCTTTTGCATGGCGGGAATGACATTCTTGAGGCCGATGTTGGCCGTGCTGAGCACACCGAAACGCAGTTTTTTTGACATAAATGCATGATACAGCCGCGTGCTCTTCCCACTCAGCACGAAAACGGGTGCTCCACATCTCGCCTCTGAGACGTGGGATCGCACGAACGCCACTCCGTATCTCAACCCAGCACAAACATGGGTGCCCCATCCTTTCGCCCGTTTTTGGGGCGAAAGGGTGGGATCGCACGAACGCCAACCCCCCGTTCAGGACTCAGCCGCGAACCCCAACCATCTCGAGCCCCTCGGCAGCATTCGCGGCCACGCGCATCAGGCTTCGGTTGCGCGCTTCAATGAAGCCGTTGGCCACGGCCGTATCGAGAAAAGCCAGCAGGCCGTCCCAGTAATTCATCGTGTTGATGAGCACGATAGGCTTGGCGTGCAGGCCGATCTGCGCCCAGGTCACGGCTTCCAGCAGCTCGTCGAGCGTGCCGTAGCCGCCGGGCAGTACCAGGATCGCGTCCGAGAGCTCGTGCATGCGGGCCTTGCGCTCGTGCATGGTGAGCACCAGCTCGAGCGAGGTGAGGCGCGTGTGCGCAATCTCGCGGCCGTTGAGCGCCTCCGGCAACACGCCGATGACCTCGGCGCCCAGGGCGAGGGCCGCATCGGCCAAGACGCCCATCAAACCGCGGCTGGCTCCGCCATAGACCAGGCCCAGGCCGGCTTTGGCGATGGCGCTGCCGAGGGCCGAGGCGTCCGCGCGAAAGGCGGGGTTCGATCCAAAGGCCGATCCGCAAAAAACCGCCACGCGGCTGAGGGGCTTGGCTGATTGTGTCATGGTATTTCCAGAATAACGGGGCGAGCGGGGCAGAGCGCAATCAGGGACTTTTCTTGGGCGGGCAACTGTGTCATGCTTGCCTTCATGGGAAACAAAGATAAAGGCAAGAAGGAAGCCAAGAAGGCTCCCAAGCCGAAGCCGAAGCCGGAACCCTCGAAGCGCGAGATTTTTACGCCTCTGCCGCCGAAGTAGGCGTCGGTCCGGGTGCGTGGTTCATCGAGCGGCTGAACAGCCGACTGCGGGAGGCGTGTCTACGTCGCCTGTTCGAGCACCATCTCAATAAGCCTCTGACTCAGGACCGAGGATTGACGAAAGACAAAGGCCATCCCGCGGGATGGCCTTTTGACTTGATCGGACGGCTTGCGCGTCAGGGCTGTGCGGGGGCGGGTTGCGGCTGGGCGCTGCGCGCCTGGGCTTTTTCCGCCAGGACCTTGTGGAGGTTGTCTTCGAGGGACTGCGCCTCGGGCATGTAGGTGAGCGCCTTCTGGATCTCGGGATCCCAATCGGCGATGACGCGAAGCCCGACCAACTGGCCGAACTGGATGGTTTCGATGTCCTTCTTGATGCGCGCCTTGATCCAGTCGGAGACGCCGTTGATGTCGGCATCGGTCCAGTCGACGCCCTGCGCGGTGAGGGACTTCTTGAACTCCGCCATCACCGCGTTGTCGACCTCGAAGTTCTTGTCGACGGTGTGCGTGGCCACGTAGATGGGCGCGAAGTGGAAGAAGACATCCTTATAAGTCAGTTCGTCCTGGAAGCGGTTGGTCTTGGGCGACTCGATCTTCTCGTCGGGCGTGATGCCGCCGCCGCCGTAGACGGTGCGGCCGGAGTCGGTGAGCTTGACCTCGCGATTGGAGGCGTTGGCCGCCAAAGCGCCGGCGTGGTTGTAGTAGTCGTAGAGCGAAACGCCCGCGTAGTTGCGCTGAATGAGGCGGCCGGAGGGCGTGTAGTAGTGATACGTCGTGAGCGCAAGGCCGGTGTCTTCGCTGAGGTTGTAGACGGTTTGCACCAGGCCCTTGCCGAAGGTGGTTTCGCCGACGATCAGGGCGCGGTCGTGATCCTGCAGGGCGCCGGAGACGATCTCGGCGGCCGAAGCGGTGTCGCGATTGACGAGCACGACGATGGGAAAGGTTTTGCCGCCGTTGCCGTGCGTGGCGGTGTAGTTCACGTCGGGGTAGGCGCGTCCGCGCTGCGTGACGATGGTCTGGCCCTTGGTGAGCAGGTGGTCGCAGACATCGACGGCCTGATTCAGCAGTCCGCCGGGATTCTCGCGCAGGTCGAGCACCAGGCCCTTGAGATTGCCGAAGCCGTTGATGGCGTCTTCCATCTCGTCGCCGGTGGTTTCCTGGAACTGCGTGAGGTGGATGTAGCCAATGCCGGGACGAATCTCAAACTTCAGGTCGACGGAGGGGTGCGGAATCTCGTCGCGAATCAGGTTGAAGACCAGCGGCTTGGGCTGGCCGTAGCGCACCATGGTGACTTCGACCTGCGTGCCCTTGGGGCCCTTGAGCGCCTTGGCCACCTGGTCGGAGGTCCAGCCGTCGGTGGATTTCAAGTCCACGTCGACGATCTGGTCGCCGGGATGGATGCCGGCGCGGAACGAGGGCGTGTCCTCATAGGGCGTGACCACAAAGACCTTGCTCTTGCCTTCGTCGTTCTGCTGCTGAATGATCATGCCCACGCCGTAG
>Ga0326728_10012279_pt1 | contig 19099 bp, 19 predicted proteins | sample MB3enrmetagenome_FD_207602 | JGI IMG/M metagenome (GOLD analysis project Ga0326728, IMG submission 207602) | Lab enriched peat soil microbial communities from McLean, Ithaca, NY, United States - MB31MN | ecosystem: Environmental > Terrestrial > Soil > Wetlands > Peat | place: USA: New York... | reverse complement strand
TACCGAATCGTATCGGTGCCATCCATCGCGCCTGATTGCGGAGGTCGGGTATGAACAACCACAGAACTACGGCGCAGCGTCAGCTGTACCGATGGCCGCCTTTTGCCGCTGTAGCGACGGCAGGTGGACGTGTGAACCTCCTGCCAATCAGTAAGGAAAAGTCCTCCGGGAATGGGGCCACCACCTTCCTGTGAGCCACGAGGCCGTTCCGATGAGAAGCAGATGGCAGATTCGGAACCAAACGCCTCTTCTGCGTGCGCATGCGCTCGGATGCTGCGTTGTGCAGCCCGAAGCAGGGAACATCGCTCTGCGTTTGGTTCGAGTTCCTGAACATAGAACGGCCCTTAAAACTGAGAGCGCGCGGAAAAGCCTGACGTCCCTCCGGCTACTTTTTCCTTTTGTACTCCACCGGACCGAAGAACCCGGGTGTTGAGATCGTGCCGGTCTTTTGGTCATAGGTCAGGTCGGTGGTTCGAAGGATTCCTTTGACCTCGAGCATTCCTTTCTCATAGGTCGCGCCGACCTTGTTGCCTTTGCTGACGATCAGATATTGATCGCCGTTGCGGACGATCTCAAAGGAGTCATCGGGATTGTGCGTATTGATCCAAGAGCCGAGGAATTCAGACCCCCGGGAGGCGCACCCCGCGAGCAAAACGATAGTGAACAGAAAAACGGCTACGAAGCGGAACATCGAAGGTTTCATGTGTCTACTCCTGGTAAAGAAGCTTCAGTTGTTTTCGCCACTGTCGAGTTCAGCGGGCTCATTCCAGACGGCGCTCCATCTTGCAGCGCCGGGACACACCGCGACATGCCCGAGGGTTTGCTTCGGAGGTGTTGTCTTTGCATCGTCGATGATTCAGAGATCAACCAGGCCTCAAACAAGGAAGGCACGGCGACCGAATCCGTTCGCCGTGCCCAACCTCGCACAGTCCGCCGAAAGACCGGCTGTCAATCATCTGGATCTACCGCGCACATCGTCGGAAAAAAGCAACAACGGGAATACTGCCGCCTGGACTTGTGGGTTAATCCATGCGTGATCTGTCGCGCATCCCGTTGAGATCCTCGGCGGGAAGTTCGGCCTCGCCGATGTCCTCGATCTCGTCGATAGACGGGATGCGCACACCGGGGGATGCTATTCGCGTGTAGATTGATTGCGGGGTGTAGGCGCGATAGAGTCCGGCGCGCACAGCGCGTGGGGAGTACAAGCGCCACCCGTCCATCCAGAGGGCATCGGAGCGGGAAAGACTGTGCCTGCACTTGATTAATTCTTCGTATATCTCGGGAGTGATCTCCGAGGGTGGGACATCAACGTAGCCATTGTGCCTCGTCTCTGCGATGGCCATCAGGCTGATCGTTGCTTCAAGCATATTTATCCATCTGCGACCGATGTACCGGCGGTGCTCCGGGTTATGGGCTCCACCCCGTAAGGATGGCACAGAAGAGGTCGGTCCTCACTGCGCGGTGGGCGTTAAGTGGAATAGATGATCCCGTCCCGATGCCCAGCGACGCGTTCTGGGGCATCTGGCGAGGTCGATTCAGATGTGCTTTTCGTTATCGAGCGCGCAAAGCATCTTTGCGTACATTTTTTCGAGGCTGGCCGGCGCTCCCGGCATTGATCGCTGCGCGCCGCCTGTAGCAGATCGTCAGGAGTATGTAGGCACAGGTCAGGATCGCTTGGTCGGCGAAGGCGCGGCTGTCGAAGCAATTACCATTCAGACCACACCGAAAGCTTGAGAACAACTCGACAGCCGCAGACGATGTTAGCCGTTGCCGTCTTCGAGTCAGTCTGAGGTGTCCACAACGCATCACACCAGCGCGACAGGAGGTCGGTGTTTGTGATGGAGTGGTGCGTGGCTATCCTGAGGAAATGGCCTTAATCCCGGCGGGTAGATCGACAACCATCGTCTCTTTAGTCGTCGTAGAAATCCGGATCCCTCGGAATGACGCCAGACCGCATCAGCCAGAACACCAGAACCAACGGCCACAGGATCAGAAGGAAGGGCGCGGCCATTAACGCCAGGAACATGGTCTCTGGGTGCCAGCGCAGGAAGAAGCAGTTCTGTCGGGGTGTGGCCAGCAGCAGCACAACCAGACCGGCAATGCATACCGATATTATGGCAGCTGCTACCAGTGCAACGGGGTTTAACTCGGCTAGTTGCATTCGTACACGTTCCAATCGATATCGAGCGCCTCGGGGAGAGTTTCTTCGTCTGGATCCCAAAACTCAGCATCCAGGAATTCGCCTCCATCATGGAGAGAGTCGAACGAGTCATCGTCCCAAAACCCATCGGCGACGTCGCGGCCTCCGTTCCGTTCGATCAACCTATCGACGATGCTTGCGGCCAATTGAAGCTCAAGTGTAGAAGCGGCAAGATCTCTCTCCTTTCTCGCATCGGAGATCTCCGGCCGAGAGTCATGTATCGTTGCCATCCAGCTTAGTCCTTTCGGAATCGGCTCTTTCACATAGCCGGTTCATCCTGATGGTGGCACGAAACGTAGGAGCGAGCCCCGGTACATTACCAATGGAATGTTTCCGATTCTGCACATGAGATGCGCAAAATGAGCTGCCGTTGTTGGGTTCTGAACATTTCACGGTAGGCGTGATCGGCGGTCGTGGACGCGAACGAAGATTTGGTCGATCTCCAGATCAAGGGCCAGGGCCGCTCGCAGCAGGATCGCTAAATTCAGAAAGTGTCCCCCTTCCACCCTTGTGAGGACTGTTCTGTGCATCGCAAGGCGGCGAGCGAGCACCTCCTGCGAGATTTGGCGCCTCATGCGCAGCCTGCGAATGAAGGCCCCAATTGGTCGTTGGATCGAGGTACGGTCTGGAAGAGCGCCTTCCCCACAAAGTCGAGGTGGCTGAAACTTGTAATAGGTAATGCTAATCGGCTGCCCGCAGCGGCGGCAGCATGTCGTACTCGCTACGGTTTGCCCGGACGCGGTTGCGTATTGACGAAGGTGACAGCACGGACAGGTCACTGTCTCCCGAATTGAAAAGGTTGGTTCAGTCGTGGACATAATTCTCCTTGAGAGTGAAGGATTCGAAGTCGAATGGGGCGTACAGGAATCCGGGGCGGCGGGTCAGCCGAGATCCTGGGAAGCCAACTTGGCGATGGCGGGATCGAAGGGACTTATCCGCTGCTTGCGGCGAGGCCCGACCTTGTCTTCGGCACCACCTCTGTGCCGGCGCAGAGCGTGCGATCGGAATAGATCTACTGAACCTCGCATAATATAGTGACAATCTCAGTCATATAGCAGTAAGCTATCAGGCATGACACGATCCAGTGCGCCACGGCGTGACTTCGCAGCCATGCAAGAACGCCGCCGCTGCGCCGCGCGGCTGTTTGCCGCCGGCAAGCGTTCACAGGCAGAGATCGCCCGTGAACTCCACATCAGCCGTCAAAGCGTGAGCCGATGGTTCGAGGCCTGGCGGCAGGACAAGCCAAATTGGATTCGCGGGGCGGGGCGGGCAGGCCGCCGGCCAAAACTGGATGGGGCGCAGCTCAAGCAGGTGGACGAGGTTTTGCGTCAAGGCGCGCAGGCCCATGGTTTCGGAACCGATCTGTGGACATTGCCCCGCGTGGCGGCGGTCATCGAGCGGACCACGGGCGTTCACTATCATCCCGGCCATGTATGGAAGATTCTTGCCGCCCTGGAGTGGAGCCTGCAACGGCTGGCCAAGCGGGCGCGGGAACGCAATGACGAAGGGCGGCGACTGTGGATGGCGAAGCGGTGGCCGGCAATCAAAATACGCCCGGCGGCGAAGAGCCTGGATTCTCTTCCAGGACGAAAGCGGAGTCTCGGAGCGGCCGCCGGTAAGACGGACTTGGGCGCCGAAGGGAGAGACTCCGGTGTTGGTTTATGCCTTCAACTGGAAGAATCTGTCGATCAGCGCGGCACTGGGCTATCGCTGGGACGGCAAGCGATGCCGGTTGTGGTTTCAGACCCGGCCAGGCAGCTACAACGACGAACGGCTGATCGTCTTTTTGCGCGATCTGAAGAAGCACTTGCACGGGCAGAAGGCAATTCTGATCTGGGATGGATTGCCTGCGCACAAGAGCCGGAAGATGAAGCAGTATCTGGAGAGCCAGCGTAGTTGGCTCCAGGTAGAGACGCTGCCGGGTTATTCTCCTGATCTGATTCCGGTAGAGGACTTATGGAGCAACATCAAAGGTCAGGAATTGGCCAACCGCTGTGTTGCCGGACTTGGCGAGGCCGAAGACGGCGTGTGCAGCGGCATGGAGCGAGTGCGCCAATCCATGCTGCCGTTTTCTTTCCTGCACCACGCGGGGCTCTTTATTTACCCATCGTGTCACCCTATTAAGCGAGACTCAGTAGGGCAGCCTGCGCCTCGTCGATCCAGAGAACTATCGCTTCAGCCCGCGATTCGCGGATCACATTCAACTGCTGCGAGTAATCCGTATCGCCGGGCAGATACTTCTGCTCGATCACGATCGGATGCCATGCCGGCGGAGGCCGGATTGATGTGCTAACGAAAGCACACACACCCTTCTGAAAATGGGTTAAGAGAATTGCGCGGTTTGCATGCTCCAGCGCGAAGAATGCGCGCACCGGAAGAGCATGCATGATGGCGATGGCCGTCAGATTGGGCCTTGTGTTTGCCAAGCAGCATCCAGCCGTGGCGATGAATCCGTCGGCGCAAGATCTCAATATCTGGCACATCCGGCAAGGCTTGAAATCGCAGCGCATTCTTCTGCAATCCAATCCGGGGAAATATTAGAGTCCCGTGATCATTCATGCTGCACATCCATCGAAGGATGGAATCTCGCGTTCTGGGGGATGCACATCATCCGCCACTAGATGGATAAGGCGCTCAACCCTCCGATGCATGACGGTCCCATGGTCGGCGGCATACTCTTGCGCGATGACGCAATTCGCAAAGCATTCGAGAGCAGATGGGACGAGGTATCGTGCATAGAAAAGCTGAATCTGGAACCGCGGCAGCATTGTGGTTAGCAATGGCATGCACTCTGGCGGCGATATTCTGCCTTGCCGTCCCGATGTATGTCATCCGTCCCTTCCGCCCGCAGGGCGCACAGGCACTAGCCCTCGCCCTCGCGGTGCGCGACGCAGGGCCATGGATCTCCGCAGCGTGCGTCTTCATAATCCTGTTGGCCGCCATCTGGGCATGGAAGCGCTCACTCGGCTTGCCCTCACGCATCGCACTGGTCTCTCTCCTTGATTGCTCTCGCCGCAGCCTGCCTAACCCATGTGAATAGCTTCGAGATCATGTTCCACCCTTATCCTGCTCCCGCTTTTGCGGACGCCAGCACCGCGCAGGTCGAGGCAAGCGACAAGGTCCTCGCAGTTAGAATCGGCGCCCTGGCCCGCGCCTATCCCATCCGTATCATGGGCTATCACCACATCGTGAACGATATGGTTGGGTCTGTGCCCATTGCGGTTACTTACTGCACTCTTTGCCATACCGGACTGGTGTGGAATCGAGTTTTGGATGGCAGGACTCTGCATTTCAGGCTGGCTGGAATCAATAACGGAAATGCCTTGATGCGGGATGAGGAAACGAGCAGCATTTGGCAACAGAGCACCGGCGAGTCGATCTTTGGACCGCTGAAGGGGCGCCAACTCGCGCTTATTCATAGCGACGAGTTGACCTTCAGTCAATGGCGCAAGGAACAACCGGCTGGCCTCGTGCTCCAACCCGATGCGCCGTATGCCGCAGAATATGAAACCAAGGATTGGGAGAAGCACGTCGAGAAAACGCCGACGGTGATTGATACCGCAAAGTCGGGAATATCGCCGCATGAACTGATGTTCGGCATGATGATATCCGGGGAAAGCAAAGCCTATCCGGTAAAGTCCATTCTTGCCGCAAAGCTCATTCAGGATAGGGTCGCCGGGAGTTCTGTTCTGATTATTGTCGGGCCGGATCAGGCCTCCATCCGCGCGTTTCATGCGCGCCTTGCTGAAGAGCCCATGACGTTCGTTCCGGTGCAGGTATTAGACCAGCCAGGCAAGGATGGAGTCGTGCAGGATGCCGAAACAGCCAGCGTCTGGAACTTCCGGGGGTGCGCCATCGGCGGCAAACTGGCCGGTCGCTGCTTAACGCCCGTGGATGCGACCAAGGACTATTGGTTTGACTGGATGAACCACCATCCACAAACTTCCGTGTTCAGGGATTAAGCCTGCCTTCCGCAGGGGATGACTGTGCAGGTCATTCTGTGCGCGTCTGCAAGGTGGCTCTTGCTTCCACCTCGATGGCGAAGAGTATCTGCTCCAATGGGTGCGAGGCTCGCCCGCATCTCCAGTTTCTTCCAAGCTACGAGGCACCCATCCATAGATTGATGTTGGACTCCTCCGTATGGCTCAAGACATGAGGCTGGAGATTGTCGAAGATAGTGCCGCAATCAATCTTTGGCTTCCGCAGTGATCTGGAGGAAGTTCGCTCCAGACTGCACGAGATTACTACCGCCCGTACTTCCGCGTGAATGACGATCAGTTGTTCTAGCGCATGGTGCACGGGAGAGCACTGTTCACAACTTCTGGAGGCTTCATGAGGACTAGACTTCAATCTCTCGCAGTATGCCTGCTGTCGATAGCCGGCGTATTTCTTTGGGCAGTTCACATCCAGGCACAAGCGACCACAGCGTCGATTCACGGCACCGTAACCGATCCAACCGGGGCGATTGTCGCAAACGCCACCGTCACTGCCGTAAACACAAGCACAGGGATTTCGAGCGCTCAAAAAACCGACAGTAGAGGCTACTACATTTTTCCCGATCTTCACATCGGCGGTCCCTACAAGGTCACAGTTGGAGAACAGGGATTTCAGAAATTCATCTCAACGGGCATCATGCTCGACTTGAGCTCGGCACGCGAGATAGACGCAAAGCTGCAAATTGGCACATCGTCGCAAACCGTTCAGGTCAATTCAACGGCGGTCCAGGTAGAGACCTCCGATGTGCAACTCAAGAATGTGGTCAGCGCAGCGGAACTTGAGGAGTTGCCAACTCTCGGTCGCGATGCTGTACAACTTCAAAAGACCGCTCCCGGAGTGATGGAATCTTCAGATCGTGAAGGCACCTTCTCGACCAATGGCAGCCAGACGCAGGAAAATTCATTCCTTCTGGATGGCACGGATATCAACGATATCCTGCTGAACCAGCCCGGCATTACGGTGAACCCCGATGCTTTGGCGGAGGTGAATATCATCTCCAGCACGCTCGATCCGGAGTTTAGCCGCAACTCCGGCGCCATCGTCAACGAAGCCCTGAAAAGCGGCACCAACCAGTTCCACGGAGACGGTTTCGAATTCTATCGCGACACATTTCTAAACAACGGCAACTACTTCGCTGCGACCAGACCTGTCTTTCACCAGAACGTTTTTGGAGGCACGCTTGGCGGGCCCATCCGCCAGCATCGTGCATTCTTCTTTGTCGCTTATCAAGGGTTGAGAAATCGCACGGCGCAAACACAGTTGACCCAGGTATTCACCGGCGATCAGAGAAGTGGAAACTTCTCCGCCGACGGGGGGTTGTCGAGCAAACCCATTCCATTCCCCGCCGGACTGCAAGGGCCAGCTGGCCTTTGTCCCGCGGGCACACCATGGAACCAGTGCTTCCCTGATGCGCACATCCCGACATCGAACTTCAACACAATCGCGGGCAATCTGCTGGACAAGTATGTTCCAAAGTCGAACTTTACAAGCGGCGGGATCAACTACTACAACTTCAACGCGCCGAATACTGCCGGTGACGACCAAGGGATCATCCGCATCGACGATCAGTTGACATCGAAGGATGCACTATGGGGATCGACTGTCTTCGATTCGAGTCCGAGCATGAATACCTTGCCACTGCCCTCGACTGAATCGACAGGCACTGGAGCAAATCTGCCCGGCTTTGCGGCGGACAACTCGTCGCACATCAAGATTTTCAACGCATCGTGGACACATGTTTTCAACAGCAACACGTTGAACGAACTGCGCGCCGGTTATTTCCGCTACAATTTCGCGGAACTGGAGCCGGCAGCTTCCACACACGCGGAGCCTTCCTCGTTCGGATTCGACATCGTTCCGCAGGATGCGGCTGCCGGCACCTTACCCCTGATCAATGTCAATGGATATTTTTCGCTGGGGTTCAGCACCAACGGGCCGCAACCCCGCAAGGATGAGAACTACAACTACTTTGACAACTTCAGCAAGGTAGCAGGGAGCCACAGCCTGAAATTCGGAGCGAATCTGGAACGGATTGTCTTCAGTAATCCGATCTATTTCCAAAACAGCGGCCAATTCAATTTCAACGCGTCCGCAACCTATAGCTCCGGCGATCCTGCCGCGGACTTTCTGCTTGGGATTCCAGCAACCTACAATCAGGGTTCGGGCTTTGATGTCGATGTCAGAGCATGGCAATACTATGCCTATGCGCAGGATCACTGGAGGATCTCCGATACTCTGACGCTGGCTTATGGCATCGGATATGACGCCGAGACACCGTTCGAGAACCTCCAGTATAAGGGCGTGGGCGTTACCTGCTGGATGGCGAGCAACGCGCAATCCAGAGTGTTTCCCGACGCCCCTCCTGGATTGCTCTATCCCGGCGATCCCGGATGCAACCGGAATGGCGGGCCGACGACTCATTGGAATCACTATTCTCCGCGCGTCGGGTTTGCGTGGTCTCCAAATGGCGGATTCGGCCCGCTTTCAGGAGCACCGGGCCAGCACGCGCTTGTCATTCGCGGCGGATTCGGATTGTATTGGAACCGCGGTCAAGCAGAAGGATCGCAAATGAACTCGTACGACCCGCCATTTTCGCTGAACAGCCTGGGCGCATCCGGACTCGGCGGCAACCCCAGCTTTGCCAACCCGTTCCAGGATATTGCCGGCACTCCGGGGGCATCTTATTCAACGAATCCATTTCCCTATACGGCTCCAAAGCCTGGTCAGAACGTCAACTTCTCCTCTCTTTTTCCGCTGGAGATGGACAATCTTACTTCCGAATACGATGTCCCATATGCCTATAACTTCAACCTGAATGTGCAGCGCTCCTTGCCCAGCAACATGGTGCTGACGGTGGGCTATGTGGGCTCGATTGGCAGAAAGCTGATACGCGCCGGAGATGGCAATAGGACTACTCAGGCGGGGCATGATGCCTGCTTGAGTGGAACGGGGACGGGCGCCCCTATCATGCTGGGCGGCAACACATTCTCATGTAAACAACTGGCCGGCGAGCAATCGCTTTACTTCCCCGGCGACAAGACACAGCCGGCCACTGTTCCAGGAACGCAAATCCCTGGAGTGTTTCCCAATGGACTGCCAGATTACCTGTCGATCGGGGCCATGTACACAAATGGCGCCTCCAGCTACAACTCCATGCAGGTCTCTTTGGCCAAGTCTCCCACGCATGGCTTGTATTTCGCTCTTGCGTATACCTACAGCCATGCCCTAGACAATGCCTCCAGCCTTGAGGACTCTGTAGCCAACGGCTACGGCACGAATTATGTTCCGGGCTTCGAGCATTTGAGCTATGGAGATTCCGCTTACGATGCGCGTCAGCGGCTTTCGGCGCGCTACAACTATGGAATCCCGTTGCCGCAGAGCATCAGCCAAATCGAATACCTGCGCTCTACACTGGGCGGCTGGCACTTCTCCGGCATCACTGCGCTGCAGAGCGGCTTCCCCGTGACGATCATTGACGCTGGAGTCTACAACTCGCTTTATTGCGACCAGTTCAGCTTCGTGAATTGTCCCGACGTTCCCAACACGTCCACCTTCCACATCAAGACGCTGAATCCAAGGCATGCCGGCAACTATTGGTTCAACCCGGGGACCTTCTCCCAGGAACCCATTGGCACTTTTGGAAACGTGAAGCGCAACTTCTTCCACGGGCCGGGATTCAACTACTCCAACTTTGAGATCTACAAGAATATTCCGGTTGGCGGAGAGGCGAGTTCGCGCTATGTTCAGTTGCGCCTGGAGGCGTATAACGCATTCAACCACGCGAATTTTGCAAATCCGAATGGAAACTTTGGCGCCGGAGCGCCTGTCTTCGGCTCCATCAACTCCGTCGATCAACCTGTCAGTAACAGCGGTGATCCGCAACCGGCGCGGGCAATTCAACTTGCTGGGAAGTTCTATTTCTAGCGATCCGGCCGCACACTGTTAAATATCTGCTGAACTGGCATGAAGTGAAGGACGCTGAAGCTCCACCGTCGCCATAAAGGACGCGGCAACGGTGGAGTTTCGGCGTCTCCTGGAACGCGGCAGCCAGATACCATGCCAGAACGAAATAGATTTGGAGGAATAACCATTGGCGACGCGACTTCGCCGTATAACACAAATCGTATTCTTTCTCTTATTTATGAGCTTCTTGGTGCGCACAAAGTTGTTCGACTTTTCAGACGCCGATCGACGACCGGCGTTTCCGGTCAATCCCTTCTTCAAGCTGGACCCGCTGGCTGCCCTGGTCAATGCGGTGGCAGGGCATAGTCTCGGCCGTGGGCTGGCGTGGTCTTTGGTCATCCTGATTCCGACCTTATTTCTGGGGCGCTTCTTTTGCGGCTGGATCTGTCCCTTGGGCAGCTTGAATCAGTTCCTGGGCAGCATCCGTTCGGAGTCCAGACAACGCAAAGCGCTGATTGCGTCCAATCGCTATAAGAAGTGGCAGACGACGAAGTATTTCCTGTTGATCGCTGGGTTACTGGCTGCACTCTGTGGCAGCAGCATGGTGGGCTGGATCGATCCCTTCAGCCTGCTGGTGCGATCGATGGGGTTGTCTATGTTGCCGGCTGCAGCCAGCAAGAAATACGTTGTCGTCTACCAGCCTCATTACTGGCTGAGCGTACTGATGGGAGTGGCCTTTCTTGCGCTCCTGGCAATGAATCTGCGGGTGACGCGCTTCTGGTGCCGGGCCCTGTGCCCACTGGGCGCGCTGCTGGGCGTGGCCAGTCGGTGGTCGATTATTGGGCTGCACAAGGATGCAGCCACCTGCAACCAGTGCAGCCGCTGCCTCATCGGGTGCCAGGGCGGCGACGACCCGATCGGTGGCGTACCGTGGCACAAGGCGGAGTGCCACCTTTGCCTGAACTGCGTAGGAGCCTGCCCGCATGGAAGCCTGCAGTTCGGTTTCTTCCGCAAGGATCAAGAGATTGCGGGAACGAGTCTGACCCGGCGCAGGGCGCTGGCCGCAGTGGTAGCCGGATTGTCCATAGTGCCGTTGCTGCGCGCCCAAACTGCCCTGGCCAAGAATCGCAACGAGTGGCTGATCCGGCCACCAGGGGCACTGGATGAAGCAGATTTTCTCTCGCGGTGCATCCGCTGCGGCGACTGCATGAGGGTGTGCCCCAACAATGCGCTGCAGCCCACGTTCGTCGAGGCTGGCCTGGAAGGGATGTGGAGCCCGGTCGTGACGCCGAAGATCGGCTACTGCGAGCCAGCTTGTGTCCTGTGTACTGAGGTCTGTCCCACGGGGGCGATCAGGGAACTGACGCTACGGCAAAAGGGCTGGGTGGCGGAGAACGGTGACTCGTCCGCGCCGGTGCGCGTGGGAACGGCAATTTATGACCGGAGCCTCTGCCTGCCGTGGGCCAAGGCTACCGATTGCACCGTGTGCATGGAGTGGTGCCCGGTGGTGCCAAAAGCTATTTACGTCGAGGACGCCAAAGTAGTGGACGCGGCGGGCAGTTCGCGAACCCTAAAACAGCCGCAGGTCGATCTCAATCGATGCGTAGGCTGCGGAGCGTGCGAGTATTCCTGTCCGCTCCAAGAGCATCCGGGCGTGTACGTGACCAGCAGCGGTGAGAGCCGTCCACGTATACGTTGAGATCGTGATGCTAGACCGGCGTGGGAGCACCTTCGGGTTGCCGGTTCGACTCGCCGAGCTTTTCAGATCGCCCGCGGCGCAACCAGGCCAAGACGCCTACAACGGCCAGACCGACAGCGGCAATCCAACTGATGGTGGCTGCACGCGGCTCCCCTTCCTCCACGCTGGCCAAAGCAGTTTGCAGCGTCAACACCTCCAGCAACAGCCATAATCCGGCCAGAGCCCAAAACCACCATGGGCGCTTGCGAATGGTGATCGTGAAAACATCGGTGGCGTTCGCCATGGTCATCCTCTTCTCCGGGAAGTTGAGTCTTTTGTCCACCATTGTTCAGGGTCGCGCTGCTTTCCATAGCCGAAGGCATTGTCCATGATGCGGAAGACAGGATCTGCGACCGGCGCAATCGAGGCTGTGGCCTTCACTGCCTCGTGAATCCATGCCTGATCGCCTTTCGTATACGGGCAACTCGCAAGACACACGCCGCAAGCCGAACCCGACTTCTGCCAGTATTCGAAACACTTGTAAGAGTCCTCGAACCAGGTTTTGTGTCCGGGATTATTCCACGGGCCCTTGGTTTTGAAACTTGGCTCGTCGTCGAACGACAAGGCCCGCGAAGGGCATGCCTCAGCGCACTTCTTGCATGTCTTGCAGAATTCGACGAGGCCGAAATCGACAGGTTTGTCGTACGCCATGGGCAGATCGGTAAAGACCTTGCACAAGCGAACCGCGGGACCGAACTCAGGCGTGACCAGCTTGTTGAGGCGGCTCAATTCGCCAATGCCTGCATCCAGCGCGAACGGTATGCTCTGCGCCGTATCGTTCACGCAGGGTATGGCCTCATAGCCGAGGCCGCGAATGAATACGGCCAGCGATGAGACCACAAATGCAGAGTGACTATAGCCGAGCGCCGATGCTGCATCGCCCAGTGCCGTGGGTGCACGAGAAAGAAGGCCGAGATCCATGGGGATGGCGATGGCTACTACCCATTTCATCTTCCGGGGGATCACGAACTTGGTGTCGGTTGCCGCAGGTACATCGACATCTTCGAAGACAATATCTTTATCCTTCTGCTTTTCATCTTCTTGCGGCACTTGCAGGTTGACGTAAGCCTCGTTCATCGGCGCGATGCCGACAAGCCGGGCACCGTAGAGTCGCGCCGCGGCCTTCACGGTACTCGCCATTTCCTCCGGCGGAGCCGTGTAACGCTGAGCGCCTGGCTCCGTTGATGTACGCACGGGGGTGCGCGTCCATGACAGCAGGCCCGTGCCTGGTCTGGCACTGCGCATCACGGTCCACGCGCCTTCGCTCAACTGCTGATCAGGCAGACTGAATCCGGGCTTTCTCTCTTTTATCCACGCGACCAAACGCTTGGCCTTGGAGGCTTGCTCTGCTTCGAATGAACCGGCGCCGTCGCGCTGAGTTTTCAACTCAATGTAGGTCGCAAAAATATCCTTGCCCGAAAATCGTTTGTAATCGGCGGACTTTTCACTCAGTGTTGGCCGGTCCACGGTCTTGATCCAGCGCGCGCGCTTCCGTTTGTTGCCCTCAGTGCTTGCACCAGTCACCAGCGCTTCAATCGACCCAAGTGCGCCGCTTGCTGCAACAAATCCTCCGGCCTTCAGGAAAGTGCGTCGTCCAGCCTGCTTGCGTCTATCTTCCACGTCAATCATCCTTTCAGCGAAGTTTATTCCGCCAGGAAGAGACCGTCCTCCACCGAAAGGTTGAAAATCCATATCGCGCCAATAGCTCTTGCCGCGCAAATCTGCGCTGTCTTCGCGCGCTCGCTCGACCTCTTCCACAAACTCTGGCGAAGTTTCCTCTAAGAACTGGTTGGCGATAGTTGACTTTTCGGCTAGAGGCAGTTCGCCGCACATTGGCTGACTTCTCAGACACTAAGAATCCGCTTTCAGCCGCACGCTGCCTGGCGCATCGATTGCACCCACGTTGGGCCGCCATCCTGCGCGGAAAGATCGGGAACGTGTGTGTATGGGCGCATCTATCCACCGGAAGTGCGGTCTCTGAGTGCATCTTTTGATTGATGCGTGCAAGGCGTGCAAGAGGTAACTTACATGGGTTCCCATACTTTGGACACGAGGCCATTCCATGAAACGCATTGTTCTGCTTCTTTGTCTTGCGTCGACTATAGCGGTTCTGCCAAATGCCGCAGGTCAAAGCGCAACCGCCTCATTGAGAGGCGTGGTTACTGATGGAACCAAGGCTGTTGTGCCGGGCGCTGACGTCATGCTCACGTCGGTCGGCACAGGCCAACAGCATGAAGAGCGCTCCGACAGCCATGGCGAGTTCTCGTTTCAGGAACTGTTCATCGGCGACTACCGGGTCGAAGTACGGTCTCCGGGCTTCGCAGCCTGGGTCAACTCGCGGATACACCTGGATGTTGGAAACCAGTCACAGATTGTTGTACAGCTTGTTCCCCCGACTGACCAGCAGACCGTCGAAGTAAGCGCTGAGGCCGCCGGACTGCAAACCAATGAGATCGCGCAAGGCGCGGTGGTGAGCGAAACCGAGATTGCGAATCTGCCGCTCAACGGGCGCAACTTCTCCCAGCTCGGCATTCTCCAACCCGGAGTGCGTCCAACCTCCTCGGGTTTGACGGTGCAGAACAACTTCCGGAGAATTGGACAAAACTATGAAGTCAACGGCATGCGTCCGGAGTCCAATACCTTCCTCGTGGATGGCATGCGTAACATCAACCGCATGGACGGAGGGTACGCATACCGGCCGCCAGCCGACTCAATGGCTGAGTTCCGCATTCTGACCACGACCGCGCCGGCTGAGTTCGGTGGGACCAGCGGTGGCATTACCACCATTGTCACCCGTTCAGGAACGAATCAGGTCCACGGAACGCTGTATGAGTTCCTGCGCAACGACGCGCTCGATGCCAACAACTACTTTGCGCCGCGCAAGGAAGAGCTCAAGCAGAACCAGTACGGCGGCACGATCGGCGGCCCCATCGTGCATAACCACGCCTACTTCTTCACCTACTACGAAGGTCTCCGCGAGAATCAGGACATCACCCATGGCGTGGTGGTGCCGACGGTGGCGGAACGCAGCGGCGACTTCTCGGCCGATGCACCCATTCTTTTGAATGCCACACGAACGCCCTTCAGCAACAATCTTTCCGGTCAAATCAGCCCGATCACCGCGAAATACCTCCAGTTCTATCCCATTCCCAACACCCCGGAAAACCCGCACCTGGCCCAAACCACAAACCTGAGCCGGCTAGAAAGTGACCAGGGCGGCGCAAAAGCCGACTGGCTGCTGCGCAGTGTGGATGTTGTGAGCGCGCGCTACAGCTACTCAACGATGGGACTCCACAGTCCGTATTCGGAACTCGGCGCCGATGTCCCAGGGTTTCCCGTTGGCTACTACTCCAACACACACCTGGGCGGACTCACTGAAACGCACACCTTTTCTCCGCACACGGTGTTGACCTCGAACGTCAGTTTCTTTCAGAGCCACATCGTTCTCGATAAGCGCACTTCCGGCTTCTCACCTCAGTCATTCGGCTTTGGATACGCCTCCACATGGGCTTCAGCCACCGGTGCGCCGCTGATCATGACCCAGGGCTACTCCAACGTGGGCGATCCCATCATCAACCCGCGCGACAGCGTCCAGAACGACTACGCATTCAGCGCCAACCTGGCCCACACGCAAGGCAAACACGTCACCAGCTACGGTGGTCAGTTCCGCCAGACCCAGATCAACGGCTACCAGTCGAACTTCGCTTCCGGTACCTTCTCCTTTACCGTCCAGGGATACACCAACAACTCGATCGCCAACTTCCTGCTGGGTAAGCCGGATATCTTCACCCAGGCCGGGGGCGACTTCACGCGTGATCTGCGTGGCTGGGAGTTGGGCTCCTACGCGCAGGATGAGTACCGCATCAGCTCGACGCTTACGCTGAACTACGGCGTGCGTTACGAGATCACTACCCCGTTCCGAGACATCCACAATCGCATGATGGAGTTTTCGCCGGGCCACCAATCCACCGTTTACCCTGACGCTCCAAACGGCCTTCTGTTTCCTGGCGACTCCGGTGTACCCGACACCATTGCCCCCGTCTTCAAAAGTGACTGGGCGCCCCGTATCGGCTTCGCATGGGACCCGCTAGGCAACAGCCGCACGGTGATCCGCTCAGCTTATGGCATCTTCTACGACGAACTGCTGAACGGCGTGGGCATGCCGTTCCGCGCCACCAGTTCCGCGCTCCCACAGACAGTCGTCCGGACTCTCACCGGATACACAAAGATCAACTACGCCAACCCGCTCGGTACCGTAACCAATCCATTTGGGCCCGGTCAGGTTGCTCTACCGGCCTCCACTTTCACCATCGATCACAAATTACTGCCGCCCTATGCGCAGGACTGGAACTTTACCATCGACCAGAGCCTGGGCAAACAGAACCTCTCCGTCGGGTACATCGGATCGAAGGGAACCCGCCTGCCGCGGTTGGTTGAGGCAAATCCTGCGATCTATCAACCCGGTGCAACCTTTGCTAACTCCCCGCGGCGCAGGCTCTACTCCGGCTGTACACTGACCACCGGCACCTGCACGCTAGGCACAGCCGGACTGGTGGAAGGAAATGCGAACTCAACCTTCCACTCCGCGCAGGTCTCGTTGACACGGCGCGGCACGCCGGACCTGAACTATACGCTGGCCTACACCTATTCCAAGGATCTGGATTACTCGTCAAGCCTTCACATGTCCGGTCCAGCTCCCTGGCTCGTTCTTGGAGAGCTTGACATAGCCCAGAACAACCAGAGTTTGGCCGGTGAACACGGACGCTCGCTCTTTGACTCGCGCAACCGTTTCGCCGGAAGTGTAACCTACGCCGTTCCGTTCGCGCGAAACTTCACAGGTTTGTCGCGTGTTCTCCTGGATGAATGGCAATTCAACGCCCTGTTTGCTGCAAACTCCAGCACTCCCTTCACCATCTATGATTCGGCGAACGTCTCGTTGCAGGCGCCGCACCCCGGAGTTTCCGGCATGTTCGGAGACCGGCCAAACGTCGTCGGCAACCCGAACAAGGGAGCTCCGCACACGGTGTCGCAATGGGTATCTCCTTCGGCATTTCAGCGGCTCGATCCGGTTGCGAACGCCGGGCAGTTCGGCAACGAGGGGCGAAACAGCGTCGATGGCCCTGCCTATGGGAGTCTGGACGCTTCACTCGACAAGAGCTTCGTGCTGAGTGACAAGTCAAGAATGCAGTTCCGGGCTGAAGCCTTCAACGTGACGAACCATGCCAACCTGATCCCGCCGGTTTTCGACATCAACTCGCCTGCCTTCGGGCAAATCACTGAGGCGCAGGCCCCGCGTGTCCTTCAGTTCGCCTTGAAGTTTGTACGGTGAACCCGCCCCCCAAAGAAAGGAACCACAATGAAGAGCAAATCAATTCATGCATTCATCCTGCTAGCATTCGCTTCTGTTTGTTTGGCGCAGGCGCCGAGCAAATTGGTTTCTCAGGGCGATCCAGCGACACTTCCATCTGTTCTTCGAGGGACAGGCAGCCCGCTCACGTTGAATGCACTCATTCTCAAGCTCAACAGTAGCTTTCAAGCGGTCTCTCAAGCACGCGACAGTCGAGGTTATGTCCGGAATGATTCCCTATTAAAGACCCACAGCGCAATACTGCGCGCCCTGAAGAACACGATGAAGGGCAAGAGTGAAGAGTCCATTCTTGCCTCTCCACCTCAACGGCGCGAACTGAAGGCTGAGTTGCGGGCATTGGACGACTCATTCGATCAGTTTCTTCTTGCACACGATAGACTCAACAATCCTGAAGTCGTCCTTTACATGAATGTCAAAGAGGCATTCTCTGCACACGACACCTCATTGAAGCGCCTCAACCAGTTGCTAAAAGACGAGGGGTTGATCTCGTAGCTGGCGGATTCCAGGCAGGGCACAGCAACTCACGTGAAGATCAGCTATCCGCGCTATTGAATTCCCTCGTGCGGATAGCTGATCAAGAGAGATATCAGCGCTCCTGGTTAAAATAGTGGAGTCTTCACCTCTCCCATGCCGCAATTACTGCAAACTCTAGCAGCCCGTGGTGAATGTCAAGAATTTAAAACAACCGTCCCTCGGCGGCTAAATCCGCGTTGATTCTATGAATTTTACGGCACGACTATAGTCGGGCCCTTTCAAAACCGGCCTTTTACCACGGGCTGCTAGGGTATGGTCGGTTCACTACTTCCCGTTGGGCGGATCGAGGGAGTTCTGTAGCCTTCACGGGCGAGATGGGCTCCCATTTTCGCGTACATGGCCTCATCGTGTGGTTGCCATGTAGCCAGCCCATCTACGTATCTGTTGTACATGCAGAAGGCGGCTGTTATCAGCACCGTGTCGTGGATCTCCACGTCCGTTGCCCCCTGTTCGCGGGCTGCATCAACCGATGCGCGAGTCACACTCTTTCCGCCGCGCTGCACTTGCCCTGCGATGACCAGAAGTCGCTTGAGCTTCTCAGAAATGTGCGCTCGTTCAAAGTCTGTGTGAACCTGCTTGACCGTATCGCTACTTCCCAAATGACATGCCGCTGCCGCCCCGTGGCTGGTTTGGCAAAAGTAGCAGTCGTTGAGCGAAGAGACATAGGTCGCAATCAATTCGCGTTCTCCAGGCGATAAACTGTTGGGCTCGTGCAACAGAATGTGAGCCAACTCCCGGAGCGGACTGGCTGTCTTAGGCCGAAAGGCGAAAGCGGAACTGATTCCGGGCAATTGACCCGGCAGTGAGATGTGCGGCATGATCATGCTCCTTGCTGCTGGCTCTGTTGCGGAAGGTATTCCCGGCTCATGGTCACATATCCTTCTTTTGCGGTCTTCTTGCCGCGCTGCCGGTAGAGTTCTTCGTCGTGGGGTTGCCAGGTGTCCAGCCCATCTACGTAGCGGTTGTACATGCAGAAGGCCGCAGCAATCAGCACAGTGTCGTGAATCTCCACGTCGGTCGCACCACGGCTTCTCGCCACTTCAACATCCGTTTTGGTCACCTGCTTTCCGCCCTGTTGAACCTTGCCCGCGATCGCCAGCAGCGCCTTGAGCTTCTCAGAAATAGGGGCCTGTCCAAAGTCCACCTTCACGCAGCGAACCAGTTCCTCATTTCCGTCGAGGTGTGCCGCGGCAATGGCTCCGTGGACGGTCTGGCAGAAGTAGCAATCGTTCAACGAGGACACATACGTTGCGATCAGTTCGCGTTCCCCTGCGGTGAGCGAGTTTGGAGCGTGGAGAAGAAGCTCAGCAAGTTCGTTGAGCGGCTTTGCGGTTTCAGGGCGAAAAGCCATCGCCGCGCG
>Ga0326728_10012278_pt1 | contig 19104 bp, 10 predicted proteins | sample MB3enrmetagenome_FD_207602 | JGI IMG/M metagenome (GOLD analysis project Ga0326728, IMG submission 207602) | Lab enriched peat soil microbial communities from McLean, Ithaca, NY, United States - MB31MN | ecosystem: Environmental > Terrestrial > Soil > Wetlands > Peat | place: USA: New York... | reverse complement strand
CTACCGAAGGGCTTGCCTGCGCATGCACCGGGCTACCTACCGAAGGCCTTCCCTGCTCATGCACCGGGCTGCCTGTGGCGCACGCCGCCTCGTGGGCCAGCCAGGCCCGCAGCATGCAGTAGAGCCCGATCATGATCAGGGTGGTCGCCGGCATGAACATGCGCGCTTCCTGGCTGTACCACACCAGGAACGGGTCGAGCGCCACCAGGAGGCAGGCGATGACGGCCGCGCGGCGGCCAACCAGCAGGCGCCCCAGCCCGTAGACGGGCCAGACGGCCAGCGCGCCGACGATGACCCCCAGGGAACGCACGGCATAGTCGCCGGGCCCGAACATGCCCGTCCAGAAATGCAGCGCAAGGTAGTAAAGGGGCGGGTGCTTGTCTTCGCTCAGCGCCATACCGACCCGCCAGATGGTCGCGACCGAGCGGGCCGCCCACTCCGTGCTGACGATCTCGTCGAACCACAGGCTGTGCCAGACCAGATGGTAAAAGCGGATGGCAAGCGCCAACGCCAGGAGCGCCCAGGGCAGCAGAGGCTCGGCCCGGCGCACGTTTGGCCAAGAGCGACCCGATGGGCGAGAACCCATCTCTGCGTGGATTGCCGTCATGATCTCATGGATGCGCCCGTCCTATGGGTGAACGCTGATCTCCCGCAAGGGGATCTGGTCACCGGCCTGGCCGGCCACGCGGAGGCGCTGCCCGGTGGACAGGTTGTAGAAGCCGACCGTCAGCGCGTAGCTGGCCGTTGGCAGATCCTTCGGTAGATGCAGCTGGAGCTCGTCGACGATCATTTCGCCGGGCTGCCAATCGGAGGTGCGGCAGGTTCCGGCGCCGGGTTGGGCGTCGACGCCGGCCACGTACTGCGCCCCTCCGCCGGGTCCCGTCGCCGACAGATGGACAAAGGTCGTGTAGTCCTGGTGCGGCCGGCCCGCTGCGCGCCAGAAGAGCCTGACGTAGACGAGGTCGCCGGGCCGGGGCGTGAGCCCGCTCAGCCAGTAGCCCATGAGCTGGATGCCGTCGTCGAGCCGGGCCGGGTCGGCCACCATCTCAGGGAACTGCACGCGCCCGTTGGCCGGCTGCTGCACCTCGACTGCCCAGGGCTTGCCCGTGCCGTCCAGCACCAGCGTGCGTTCCGTGCTGTCGGGCAGGTACTTCTGAATGCCGGGCCCCCGGAAGTCCTCGGCCGTGATGAAGAGATAGTGTGTGGCGATGCCGCCGGGTATGCGCACGCAGATCCGGCCGTCGAAGCCGCGCAGGACCGGCGGCGTGGGGTCCTGGAGCAGCAGGTAGCGGATGCTGGGATGGTCAAAGCCCCTCGGGCTGATGTAGACCACACCGCCTGGGTCTGTGGCCCGCTGCCCCTGCGGAGCTGCCAGCCAGCCGGCGAGCTGCGCAAAGCCCACGTCGCGGGCGTAAAAGAGCGCCGGATCGACGTCCCAGGCCTGGAAGGCCTGCCACGTGATGATCACGCTGGCGCCCAACAGGACCCAGCCAGCCCCCTCGAGCCCGGGCCGCCATCCGGGCAGGCGCGAGGCGGCCCAGGCCACCAGGCGGTCGAGCCCGATGGCGATCAGCAGCGCGAACGTGGGCAGGGCGCCGATGCCGCGCTGGAAGGAGGGCGCGTACTCGCTGAGCATGGTTGGCAGCAGCATGGCAAGCAGCCAGGTCAGCGTGAAAGAGGCGGCGGGCCACTTCCAGCGCCAGATCAGATAGGCCAGCCCGGCCAGGAAGGGCAGGGCAGTCAGGGCGTCGAGGGCAGGGCGGCCGGGCAGGTTGTTGCGAGGGTTGGCATCGCCGGGGCCCAGGGCCATGCCCAGCACGAGCCGGACGTTGTCGAGGATCGTGCCCACGCCGCGCCCCAAAACGCTCACCTGATCCACGCGCGTGGAGAACGTCGCCGGGTTGCGCAAGAAATACGTGCCGAGAGGGGCCAGCACGGCCGCCGCCAGCAATCCGGCCAGCACGAGGCCGCGCCCACGCCCCGCCAGCGCGCGGCGCCTGCGCCAAAGGGCCGGCACTACCGGGACGAAAGCCAGTGGCAGGAGCCGCGCGGGCAGGTAAGTATAGAAGCACAGGCCGGCCAGAACGCCCGCTGCGGCCCACCAGCCGTGCCTGTTGGTGCGCCAGGCTCGCCAGGCCGCGGCAAGGAAGAGCACCTCGACCAGCGGGTAGAGCTCGACACGGATGGCGTAGCGTGCAAAGATCTGGCCCCAGAGCAAGGTGAGCGTGGCAAGCCCGGCCCACAGGGCCAGGCGCCGGGGCGCAGCGCGCAAGAACGGCGCCATCTCCCACGCCAGCCAGGCCAGGGCCGGCGCCATCAGGGCGCCGACGAGCGCGGTAACCAGGTGCAAGGCCAGGACGGTCGGCCCAAACAGCCGCTCGGAGATGGCCAGAAGGTACATGAAAAGAGGTTCGCGCCCGAAGTTGCCGGTGAAGAAGATGGGCCAGCTGCGCAGAGGCAGGCTCAACAGGGCATGGGCATCGAGGGCATCGAACGCTTCATCGTAGTGCAGGCCGGGCGGCATGTCGGCCAGCCGGTAGAAGCGCAAGGCGAAGGCGGCCAGCACGACGCCGGCAAAAGGCAGCCACGTCCGAAGCCAGCGATATCGCGGTCCGGCGAGAGGCCTCGAGGCCGCCGTGAGTTCAGCCAAAGGCTTCAAATCATCCGTGGGTTCAACCAAAGGCTTCGAATCATCCGTGAGTTCAGCCAAAGGCTTCAGATCATTCGATGTCACGCGCTACTCGACGAACGGCCGCCCACCCTCGATGCGCCGGGCCAGCAGCTCCGTCAGCTCGCCCGGCGTGCCCTGAACGCGTTGAACCCGCGCTCCGGCCGCGGCCAGGCGCGTCTCGACCTCGGTGGGTATGGCCGTGGGATCGCCGATCAAGGTGACTTCCCTTGCCCGCGCGGCTTCGTCGGCCTTGAAACCGAAAGTGGGGCGGAAGGCCAGCAGATAGTCTTGCGCCAGCCAGAGATTGGCCAGCGTGGCGGGGTGGTCAGGGGGGCCGAAGAGCACATAATGCGCCAGCGAGCCGTCGTGGCCGGCATCCGCGGCCGGGGCCTGCGCTTTGTAGAAGATGATAGCGAACGAGTGGCGATCGCACTCATTGCCTGGGCCTTCCTCGGGATGGGTGGGGCAGACGCCGCCCACACAGTCTGACGGGAGCTCGGCGCCGGCCACGCCCAGGGCCCGCACCGAGCACACCTGGCCGCGCCAGAGGGGGTACTCCGCGCCCTGCCGGCCCGTGTGCCTGTCGATCACGACGAGCCCGGCGTCGTCACCCCAGTCGATGGCGACCCGTGCGCCCAGCACCCGACGGGCAGGCGTGCGGTCCGGGCGCCGCGCGGCCTCGCCGCGCGAGGATGGCTCAGGTTGCAAGACATCCACATAAATATGATGGCGCCCCCGGTTTTCAGCCGGTGTCAGGTGATGGACGCGCCCTGCCCGCCAGTACCAATCCCCCGGCATGACGATGGCCGGCTCGATCCAGACCCCGTACGCAGACGCATCGTTGATCGCCTCCAAGGGCCGGCGGTCTCCCGCATGGGCATCCGGGGGCTGGTCCGGCCCTGCCCGGCTGCCGCGGAAGGTTGCAAGCGCTTTCTGCATCACCGTACTCCCTCCGCCTCATTTTCGCCAGAGAGCTTCGGATGGGCTCTCAGCCCGAAACCCGGCATCGGCCACCTGAACCGATCGCACCGCAAAAGCGCAGGGCGCCTCGCCCGGCGCAGAAACAGGGAGCCCTTTCGGTGACAGCGAGACGGTTTCTCCCCCAGCCGGGCCCAGAGGGCGCCCCCACAGCGAAGAATCCGTCGCGGGACTCCCGGAACGGATGCTTCGGCCTGCCACGCCGACTCGTCAGGTACGGTCAGGGACTCGGCCTCAGCATGACACTGGCAAGTTTCTTGGCTGCCCCTTCCGGGAAACTCCCTTCGCGCTCGCCTTGCCGCTGTCATTCTGACCGCAGTGCAAAGCTCGGGTTGACGAGAAGGCTCGCGCCGCGGGGCCCAGAGGGCGCCCCCACAGCGAAGAGTCCGTCGCGGGACTCCCGGAACGGATGCTTCGGCCTGCCACGCCGACTCGTCAGGCGCGGTCAGGGACTCGGCCTCAGCATGACACTGGCAAGTTTCTTGGCTGCCCCTGTGCCGCCGCAACGGCATGGGGGACTCAGAATGACAGACGCCGCTACCGAAGGCCTTCCCTGCACATACACTAGGATCGGCCCGTCGGAGGGCCGGCCAGCGCCTGGGCCAGAGTATAGCCGTCCCCGGCAAAGCGGGCAACCTGGCAGCCGGCCTGGCGCAGGACATCCTCGGCAGCTGCCGGCACCTGATCCCCTATGATGGTGACCTTCGCGGCCATCTGAGCTTCGGCAAGACAGAAACCGGCTGTGGTCCCGGTGCGGCGCAAATAATCGAGCGCCAGGGCCAGGGTCAGGCGCGTGGCCGCATCCGTGGCCGGGCTCGCGATCGTGCCCGGCAGCCCGGCCAGCGGCCCAAGAAGCACGTAATGTGCCAGGCAGAAAGCAGGCCTGGAGGCAGGCGCTGATGCCGGCTCCTGGACGGGCCCAGGCGACGGGAACCCGGCGTCGGGCGCGGCTTCCGGCCCTGACGCCGCTTCGCCCGCTTCCACGCCGGCGCCCGCGCCCGGCGGGCCGGCGAACCACACCGGGTCAAGCGCCACGATGTTCTCGCCGGTGACTTCGACCTGTCCCAAGGGCTGCCCCGCCGCTTCGAGGCGATAGCAGCCGGGCGGCAGCCCTTCGAAGGCGAATGATCCGATGGCGGGGCCACCGGCCGGCCCTGCGCCACGCGTCGAGCCCTTCTCGAACGGGCATTGCCGGCTCCAGCGCCAGGCAGGGGGTGCGTGAAGAACTGCCACGGCGCCCGGCGGAGGATCGAGCAACTGGCCGCTGATGCTGCTGCCCAACGGGAACAGCAGCTTGAAGAGCCCGCCCGGCGCCACGGTCACACTTTCACGGATGGTCCCGATCCCGTCCAGAGCGAGGCGATAGCTGCCGGCCGCCAATCCGGCGAAGCTGAAGGCCCCGTTGGCGTCGAGGACCGTCTGGCGCAGCCCGGCTTCGCCCGACAGGGTGACGGCGCGGCCGGGGGCGCCTCCCGGCATGCGCCCCTCGATGCGGGCCGGGCCGGCGCGCATCGTGCCGAGGCTCAGCTTGATGCCCCTCCGGGCCACGCCGTCCAGCGCCAGGCCCGCGATCGTGACGTTGTCCGCAGAGAGATCGTAGACGCCAAGGGGCAGGCGGGCGAAACGGAAAGCGCCGTCGCCCGAGGTGGTAGTTTCGTGGGACGCGTGCTGAGGGGCCTGCGCCCGAACCCCTGTTCCTTCCCGGCGCGTGAGGGTCACGCGCACGCCGGCGGCAGGCGCGCCGTCTGCGCTGCTCACCTTGCCTCCCAGGATACTCGTGGCAACGCGACCCGTTTGGGCCGCGCCTGCTGGGAGCAGAGGCGGCTGCCAGTCGTCGGCTGCGCTCGGCAGGCCGGGCCCAGCGCCCGCCGGGGAGGTAACGGGTGCCGGAGGGCGAAAAGCGGCTCCTGCCGGCCCTCCCCCGGCCCCCGCCGATTCGGGGGCCGGTGCGAAGCCGGGCCCCGGTTCCGCACCGCTCGACGGCGCGCCGTTCTCAGGGCGGCGCACCTCAGCCTGGCCGGCGCCGGCCGCCTGAGATGGGGACCCGCCCCTGGCGGCGGCCTTCGAAGGCTGGGCTCCTGCGCGCCCCCGGCCTCTGGAGCGAGCGGGGGCCGGCTCTGCGGTTGCCGCCGGGCGAGCCACGCCCGTACCGCCGGGCTGTTTGAAAGCCTGCACGGCGGGCAGGAGGCCTTGCAGATGGAACTCGGTATCCCAGCGCTCGGTGTACCAGGCCCGATTCTCCCAGCCGGCGACATTTGCGGCGAGACGGCTGTTGGCCAAGGCCGAATAGCAGAAAGCCAGATAGCAGTCAGGGCGTGGCGCGCCGGCAATCGGGCTGTTGCCCTGCATGAATGCGTCGATGCCGGCGACGAGACCGGCGTGCGCCTGAGGATCCACGCGCGGGTAACGCGGGTCGTCCGGCCAACCGACGACCGGCCCACCCTCCGTGGTGATCATCGGCACATGGTAGCCTAAGGCGTTGAAGGCTTGCCCGTCCAGTGCCCGGTAGGCGAGAAAACAGCCTGGCGCCGAGGTGAACGCGGTGCCGGCCTGCTTGCCCGCCAGGCGCCACTGGTTGACCGCGTCGCGCGGCCGCCCGTCCCAGGCCCAGGCTCCGTCGCGATCGTAATCGGTCTGCCCGATGGCCTGCCCGGTGCGGTTGATGGCGTCGTTGGGGTAATCGAGGGGGCGGTTCAGGGTGTAATTGTGCACCGCCAGCCAGGCCCCTGCGGAGAAGAGGTCGCCGCGTTTCCGCTTGACCACCTCGCCAACCAGATCCACCTGATTGCCGGATGCCAGGCCGGGAAGGCCGGGAAGGCCACCCAGGTGGATGAGCCTGTCGGCGTCGGCGACAAATCGCTCCGCCACGCGGGCCGCCCAGTCGGGCGGGCGGCGTCCCCGCCAGATCGACGACACATCCGGCTCACGGTCGGTCTCGAAATAACGCACGCCCTCGGCCACAAGCTGGCGGATGGTCTCTGCGGGCCAGCCGTTGTCGCGGTTGCCGCCACCGATCTCGTTGTCGAGACGAACGACGGGCATCAACCCCGCGCCCACCAGGCGCCGGCACAATTCGACCGAGGACCCCTGGCCGTCGTCGAACAAGGCGACCCATTTGATCCCCATGGCGCCCAGTTCCGCCAGCCAAAAATCGAGGGCTGTGCCAGAAGGATGGTGCGACGCACCTGACCACAGCATGCCACGCCGGTTGTCTCCTGAGGGACGGGGAAAACCCTCAAGTTGCATTCGCTCCTCCTCAGCAAGGAGTATACCACATCTCCCGGAAACAGGGACAAAGGCCAGGGGCCAGCCACAAAATAATTTCCCTCGGGGGATCTCGGAACCCGCAGGCGCCCACTCCTGGCGCCGGGCCCTGCCGGCAGAGACTTTGCCGATCCATGCTCGAAGGGTTAGAATCTGGCCGTGACATGCCCACGCCCCAGGCCCACGCTCCGCCGGCCTGCCCGATCCTGCTGTGCGCCATGCTGGCCGCCTTCTTCTTCTGGCCCCTGCTGGCGAACCTCGGGCTTGCCCTTCACGATCGCTCCGACACGCTGCTCAACACCTGGATCCTGGGATGGCAGGCCCACATCCTCGTGCGCGAGCCGTGGGAGCTGTTCAACGCGCCCATCTTCTATCCGCTGCCCAACACGCTGGCGCTCTCGGAGGTGCTCTGGCCTTTTGCGCCCCTTGCAGTGCCGTTATTGGCTGCCACGGGCAACCCGGTGCTCGTGTACAACCTGCTGTTCCTGGCGAGCTTCCCGCTGGCGGGGCTGGGCATGTATGTCCTCGCAGGCCATCTCACGCACGACCGGCGCGCGGCGCTGCTGGCGAGCGTCATCTATGCCTTTTGCCCCTATCAGTTCGGACACCTCAGCCAGCTGCAGCTGATCACGATCGGCTGGCTGCCGATGGCCCTGCTGGCGCTGGACCGCTTCTGGGCGCGGCGCAACGCCCGCGACGGCGTCTTGCTGGCCTTCTGCGTGGCCGCTCAGACGCTCTCGGCATTCTATTACGGCTTCCAGGTGGTGCTGGCGATAGGGCTGTACCTGGCCGTGCGGCTCGCGCGGAGCCTGCGCACGAGGCTACTGCCGCGGGCACGGGGCGCACCGGCCGGGGTGGGGCAGCGCCGCATCTTGCCCACCTCAACTGCGGGCGCCCGGACGGGCGAGGGGCCAGGCTCTCGGCCCCGGAGCGACCAAGGGCAGCAGAAGAGCGCCTGGCTCCCGGTGGCCTGGTGGTTGGCCGTGGCAGGGCTGGCCGTCTTGCCTTTCGCGCTGCCGTACTTCTGGGTCCACGCAAGCCTCGGGCTCGAGCGCTCGCTGGGCGAGGCGCTGGCGGCCTCGCCGCCCCTGGCCGATTTCCTGCTGCCGCACGCTGCCAATCCCCTTTACAGGGGACTGCTCCAGGCGCTGCACCCCGGCAGCCCGCTCTCGAGCGGCTATCTTTTCCTGGGCGTGATCCCGTCGGCGCTCGCCGTCGCGGGCTGTCTCGGCTGGACCTGGCCGGGCCAGACGGGGAGAAATCCTGCCGGGACCGGTGCCGCAGCGAGCGATCGCCCGGCCGCCCGGGCGCTGGGGCCGGCGTACTGGCTGCTGTTGTTTGCCATCAACACCGTGCTGGCGCTCGGCCCGCGGCTGAAGCTGGTGGCAGGCGATGCAGGCGGCATGCCGCTGCCATTCGGCTGGCTTTACCAGCACCTCCCCGGCATGACTGCCCTGCGCGCGCCCGGCCGCTTCGGCATGAGCGCATTTCTGGCGCTCTCTGTCCTGGCCGCGATGGGCTCGACGCATCTCTGGCGCCGCGTGGCGCGCTGGCCCGGGATCTGGGGCCGGCTGGCGGGGCCGGCCCTCTGGGCCGTCCTGAGCGGGCTTTGTCTGTTGGAGTATGCCGGGGGGATGGGCCCCTTTGCCGTGCAGCAGTTGCCCCCGCTCGACCGGCCGCCGGCCGTCTACGCCTGGTTGGCGCACCAGGGCCCTGCGCCGATCGTCGAGCTCCCCCTGACCTCCGACATGGCCAACCCTCCCGTGGCCGCTCCGGCGGGCCCGAGCGCCCTGCCGGGCGGCGAAGCGAGCTCGGCCTGGCCCGATTACAACCTGCTGCGCTACCAGTACTTCGGCATGATCCATTGGCAGCCGAGCGCCGACGGCTACAGCGGCTTCGTGCCGCCAGCGCAGCGCCAGCTGGCCCTTGCGGTGGCGGGGCTGCCGGCAAAGAGTTCGGTGACGACGCTGCGCCGCCTGGGAGTGAAGTGGATCATCGTGCACAGCGGCCTGCTGGACTCATTCCAGCCTGGCCGCGCCGCGCAGCTTCGTGACCTGCTGGCGCGCGCGCCGGGTCTGGCCCACCGCATCGACTTTGGGCCTGATTGGGTCTACGAGGTGATGAGGTGATCTCCCTGGCCCAGCGGCACGAACGCTCAGCCCGCCACGCGCGGCTGCTCGCGGCGCAGGATCTCGCCGACTTCGGCAACCACATGTTGCAGCGACGGACCGTGCAAGGCGCCCGGTCCTGACAGCGGGCGATCCGGCGACGCCGCCCGGGCCGGCGGTTGGTGCTCAGATCCCGCGAGCACGGAGCCCTCCTGGGACCCCGAGGGCGCACCCCGATCGGGGCCGCCAGCGGTCCGGCGGCCTGGCCCTGCCACCGGCAGGAGGACCTTGTGCGCCGGGCTGGCGGCCACAGCCGCCGCCAGCTCCGGCGGCATCTCGCCGGCCAGCCCGCCGGGCACCACGATCTCTCCCGGCCCGACGATAGCCTTCGCGCGCGCGACGGCATCCGCGGGGATGGCGCCGGCCGGCCGGGTGACCAGGGCCTGGTCCATGGCCTCTTGAGCGCCGGGATTCAGCCCGATCGGCCACAGGGTCGTGCCGGGCAGGGCCTGCTGGAGCGCCGACAGCAGCAGGGCTCCCAGCTCACCGTCGCCGCCATCGATCACGGCGACCGCCATGCACGGTTCAGGGAAGCGGTGTTGGCGGCTGGGGGCCGGGGAGCGAGAGGCCGCTTTTGCCGCCACGGGCAGGGCGGCAGCCGCAGCTACGTGCCCTACCCCGCGCGCCTGGCCGTTTCCGACTGCGCCTGCCGCGGCTTCGTCGATCGCGGGGGCGCCGATGCGGCGCGGCCCGCCCGAGCCGGCATCGACCTTGACCGCCCCGCCTTCCGGCACCGGTGCGGCGACCTGGGCGGGGCCGGCCGCGACCGGCGGCTCGGACGCCCCTCCCGGGCCGGGGCCACCCCCGGCCGCCTCTGCGCCTCCGCCATCTGCCGCCGGCGTGGTTACGGGCTCCCAGGAGCTGGGCGGTACCCCGTAACCGGCTGCTGCGCCGGCCAGCAGCCGGGCATCCTGGCGCAGGACCAGCGCGTGGCCGATCCACCAGCACAGCGCCAGCAGCACGGCCGCTCCCAGCCCGGCCAGGGCGCTGAGGAAGTCAGGGCCCGGCAGCCCGGCTGCTGCTTGCAGCCCGAAGGGCCCGCCTGGCGCGTGATAGATGACGGTGGCAGCGTCGACGACCACCACGACCGCTACCCCGATGCCCACGCCGTGCAGGTAGATCTTGCGCGTGGCCGAAGCCCGCTCCTCGTGGCCTGCCGGGCCGGGCTGCCGCGCCCAGTTTTCGGCGAGGCGCCAATGCCACCACCAGGCAGGGCCCGCGGGGATCAGGAGGGCGGCGCCCAGAAGCGCCTCACGGACGCCGGGCGCCGGCACGGCAAGGGCAGAGGCAAGGCTCCCGCCCGCAGCGCCGCCAAGCGCAGCCAGGATGGCCACCGCCAGCAGTTGCTGCGCGCCGTACCAGGCAGCTGCCAGGGTAATGGCTGCGGCCAGATAGAAGTACAGGCGGCGCAAGGTCGCTGCGCCTGACGTCTCCGGCGCCCAGGCCAGGTCGCCCCTCACCGCGCACCCGTACCAACGCCAGAGCACGCACCCCACAGGGAAGAAGGCGAGAAATCTGGCGAAGGCAGAAGCCAGCAAGGCCGCCCAGGGCGCGCCAGCATCCGTGGTCGCCAGGCCAAAGCGAATGACCTGAAGCCCCTGGTCGAGCTGCAGGGCATGGCCGACGGCGACGATGAGGAACGTCGCGCTGAGCACCGTCACGGCGACGCCAGCCAGCAGCCCGGCGTAGAGCAGCAGCTTGCGGCCGGGCCAGTTGGCCTCCGCGCCGGAAGCGTCGCCGGCTGTGTGACGGTCGATCCGGCGCCAGGCCGTCAGCACGAGAGGCACGCCGAGAACGAAGGCGGCCAGGCTCGCGGCCGGCGGCAGAAAGACGGCGATCGCGTCCTGGCCGGCCTTGGCAGCCGGCGTGCCGCCCGGTAGGGCCTGGGCGGCGAAGCCGAGGGCGTAGCTCAGGACCCCGGCTGTCCCGCCTGCGGCCAAAGCCGTGCCGATGAGGGCCGCCGCATAATCATAGAGCCGCCGCCAGCTTGCGCCGGCGCCGGCTTCGTGCCCTACGTCGCCATCGCGGTAGGCCGACCTGCGCAGGTGCGACAGGAACGCCAGGGCGAAGACGCATCCGGCCAGCGACGAGAGAAGGCCGGCCGGCCAGCCGGGCATCGTCGCGCCCGCGATGGGCGCTCCGGGCACGACCTGAATCGCGAGGTCGTCGAGCAGCACGCCGGCCTGCCAGAGCAGCGCGAGAAGCGCCCCTAACTGCCCGACGTAGAAGTACGCCTTGCGCGCCGGGGCCCCGCGCTTTGCAGCGCCTGCCGGCCCCTGGCTGGCGGCCCGGTTCGCCAGAAACCAATGACCTGCCCAGAGGGGCGCGCTGATCACGACGAGCGCGGCCCAGCGGCCCAGAGCGCTCTGGGCCAGCGCCGCCCAACTTCCCGGCCAGGGACCGCCGCTCAGGAGGGCCCCGAGCAGCGCCGAGCTGCCACCGATGAGCCCGGTCAGCAAAGCCAACAAACCAATGAGAGCGGCCAGGTAGAGGTACAGACGGCGGACTGCGGGCATAGGATCTCCTTCTTGGGCCACAGGCATGCCATGGCCCCGGCGATGGCCCCTATTATACCCCTAACCGGCGCGGGATGGAAGCTTTGTCTGCGCTTTGTAGGCACGCTTGCGTACTAAATCTCATAAGTATGTTCGTATTTGTCTTAGATGGTGGCGCGCCACAGGCCCCTACCTGCCGGCCGCCATGCGGGTTGTATCGTCGCAAAGGGCATATTAGTCCCAATGGAGGTTTCCCGATGAAGATGCCAGTCCTGGCGCGGTCTGTTCTGATTGCTCTGCTTCTGTCGCTCATGGCACCGCTTGCCAACGGGGCCATGGCCACCCCGCGGTCCAGCATTTGCGTGGATTCGTATCAGCCCGATGACCAGATGGCGCTGGCCCACGTCGTGTCGGGACCAGAATATCACATTTTCATCCTGCCCTTCGCAACGGACGACCATCATTGGGCCATGTTCGACGCTCAGGCTGGTTATGTCTATCAAATCGACGCAGCTCCCGGCGCCAGCCCAGCCGTCCCGGTCCTGCATCTCTATGACGAGGGCGGCAACCTGCTGGCGGAGAATGACCACTACTTCAACAACGACGCGGAGATCTGGTGGTGGAACAATGGGGCCGATCAGACGCTTTACGTGGAGACGACCGAAGCCCGCGAGCTGGTAGGCTGCGCCTTCAACTATACGTTCTCGGTCACCCCGTGGGCGCCCGGGGCATTCCAGGCCCAGTTCGGCAACCAGTAGAGTTGGCGTACCCTGCGGGGTCGAGCATCAGTCGGACCCTGCCGGGGCGGGTGTGCCAGGGTCATCGGCAGCCGTCCGGGATGCCCGCCCGCGCATGGTGCGCGCCTTCGTTTGCAGGTTCTGGAAGAAGTCGCTATCGACGATCTCGCGCACCTGTTTCTCGCGCTGGGCGGCGTCGACCACGATGCGCAGCTCCTGGATCTCCCGGCGCAGGCCTTGCTCACGGATATAGGCTTCCAGCGCGACGCTGGCGAGGGAGGATAGCGACTCCATCATCTCCTGCAGGTTGGCGTCGAAGCTCACGACCTGGCCCGTTTCCGGGTCTCGCGCGTTGACCAGCTCCAGGACGCCAACGACCTCGGCCTGGCTGTTTTTCAAGGGCAAGGCCAACACGGCCTGATGGTGGTAGCCGTGCTCTTTGTCGAACGCCACGATGTCCGGATACTTCTCTGCGCCATCCGCGTAGAGGTCGGCGATGTTGAGCGGGAGGCCTTGCAACGCCACTTGCGCCGCCGGGTGGCTCCAACCAGTCTCCTCTGATCCGGCGTGCAGCGGCAGAGGGAGGCTCGTCACTTCCAGGCCGCTGGTCCCGCCGGCGGCCTGGCCGAGGGTTTCATTCCTGGCGATCACGAATTGCAGCGTGGCATCGCTCTGGCGCAGCAACAGGTACCCCGCCTCGGCGCGGCAGAACGATTGGGCCTCTAGCACGATCTGTTCGAGCAACTTGTTGAAGTCGTGCTCGGCTGAAAGCGCCACGCCGATCGGGATGACCACGCCGAGGAGGTCATCGGCCCGTTTCTTCTCTTTGCGGATCTGGGTCAGCGTATGGCGCAGCTGGCCGGTCATGCTGTTGAAGGTCCGCGCCAACGTGCCGATCTCGTCGCGCGACTCCACCGGCGCCTGGGCGGCCAGGTCGCCGGCGCCGATCTGTTCCGCCACCGACGTCAGGCGGCGCACCGGGCCGGCGATATTGCCGCGGAAGGCCAATGCCATCGCGACGGCCAGCAGGCAGCCGATGACCCCGCCGGCCAGTGTGCGGCGGTTAGCGTCCGTTAGCGCCTGGCTCCCCGCCGACAGCTCTGCCTGCAGCAGCGATTGTTGCTCGGCTGTCATTTCGTCCAACGTTTGCGACATCGTGTCTGCCAGCGGCACGGCCCTGGTCTGGAACAGCGCCAGGTCGGTGCGCCATTCGGGGCTTTCCAGCACGGTAAACATCGGGGCCGGCAGAAGCATGAACGCCTTCATGTTCTGGTCGACCTTGGCCAGGGTGGCTTGCTGGCTGGGGGTCAGGGCGTCTCGGTCGGCGCTGACGCGGGCCCAGGCCGCCTGGGCCAGGACACTGTTGGCCTCGTATTCGCCGCGGTAGACCAGGTTACGCGTGCTGACGTACTCGCGCAGCCCGGACAGCGTCCCGGCAAAATAGCCCTGAAACTGCGCCAGGTCCACGGTCTGGCTCACCACGGCAGCCGAGGCCGGGCGCTGCGCCTGCTCCTCGATGATCGTGTTGGTATCGATCAGGATGGTGCCGCCGAGAAGAAGGCCGTCGGTGGCCAGGGTCTTGTAGGCCGGCTCACGCTCGAGCTGGTTGTTGCGCAGGTCAAACAGCATGTTCGGCAGCGGCGACCACTGGCTGTAGGCCGTCTTCAGGGTAGCGAGGCGCGCTTTGTCGGCGTCGGTGAGCTGGCTCGACAGCGCATCCAGCTGGTTAATGTCGGCCTCGAATGTCCGGCTATCCGTGAAATAGCGGTCCTCGAACTGCGCGTCGCCCAGCGCCAGGTAGACGTGTACGTCAGACAGCATCCTCAGCAGATCGGCCTGGGACCGCGAGGCAGCGAGCACCGCCGGCGCCCGAGAATTATCGACTCGGTTGATCGCGCTCGCGATCCTCACGGAATCCAGCAGCGACAGGCCGCCGAGCACAAAGCTCAACAGCACCAACAGGCCGAATGCCAGCGTCAGCTTGGCAGCAATATTGAGGTCATTGAGCCACTGCAGCGTAAAAGCTCTTCGTGGCGCCGATGCCCGGCTGGTCAGGTCACCGGCTGCGGCTCTGGTCGTCATGGCAAGTTGCGGCTCCAATCCTGCACGTTCCACAAGTCACCGTCCCAAGGCGTCGGGTCCAGGCCCGTGATGCTGCTGCTGACGCCCGCCACCTGCGCAATCTGTACCAGGGGGATCACGACCACATCCTGGACGAGCATGTCATTCATCTGGATCATCAACTGCTGGCGTTTCTGCGGGTCAAGCTCCGTCACCGACCGGGCATAGAGCGCATCGTAGGCGGGGTTGCACCACCGCGCGATATTACCGCCCGACCATCTGTTGGCAGCCTGCGGTATCTGGCTGCAGGTCCACAGCCCCATGTAGGAACCGGGGTCCGCGCTGTCGTTGCCCCGCGAATACTCGGCCATGTCGGCCTGAAACTGCTGCAGCGTCTGGGGCAAACCCGGGATGATGCTGAAATAGACCCGCGGGTCGACGGAGCTGAGGGTCACCTGCACGCCGATCGAGGCCAGCGATGCCTGGATGATTTTCTGGATCTGCTGGCGCGTCGGGTCGGCAGGGGCCTCGAAGTGGACTTGCAGCTTGACCCCATCCTTCTGACGGACCCCACCCGTAAGTACCCAGCCGGCCTGATCGAGGAGCAGAGCCGCCTGTCTAAGGTCGTATATGTACGAGACCTGCGAGGACTGGTAATCGGGGGGGCTCACCAACAGGTTGTCGGCCGGAACGCTCCCGGGGTAGAGTGCCGCGATGGCCTGGCGGTCGACGGCGTAAGCGAACGCCTGGCGCACCCTCAGGTCGTCGAAGAACGGGTTGGGCGCGCCGGGGCCACCTGCCTCGCCCAGCCCTGGCCGTTGCCTGGGATCGGTGCGGTTGAGCACGATGCGCTCGACCGCAGGCCCCAGGTTGGCCGACAGCTTGCCTGCATAGTAAGTGCCGAGCTCCTGCAGCGAGGCAGGGGTGACCTGCAAGTCCCAGGCATAGTCGAAATCGCCGCTTTGCAAGGTCATGCGGGCGGCCTCGCTGGTCACGGCGCCGCCTTCAATCTCGATGAGCCGGAAAGCAGGCCTGCCCGGCTCGCGAAAGTGAGGGTTGGGCTCGAAGACGATCTGGTCCGTCTGGACCAGGCTGGTGCCGAGCAAGAGCACTTCGGCGCGCGGCGTGTATTTCTGCACGATGTAGGGTCCGGTGCCCACCGGGGCGAGGTCGGCAGGCGCCGTGCGGGCTTTGGCGCCCATGTACGCCTCGAACACGTGCTCGGGCAAGATCAGGCCCTGGAACCCGCTGAAGGGCCTTGCCCAGGCCGGGTTCGGGAGCCTGAAGTCGACCCTGACGGTGTACGGGTCGATCACTTCCACCCCTGACACAGCGGCATAGGCACCGATCGACGGCGAGGCAGTCGCCGGGTCGACGATGAACTGGTAGGTGAATTTGACGTCGGCGGCCGTGAACGGAAGGCCATCGGACCAGAGCACGCCCTGCTTGAGTTTCCACGTCACGGACCTGCCGTCGGGCGCCACCTCGCCGTTCTGGAGCGAGGGAACCTCAGCCGCCAGGATCGGGATGAGATTACCGTCCTTGTCGAAGCTGGCCAGCGGCTCGTAGCTCAGGCGGCTGATCTCCCAATCCGGCAAGGCCGATGTGAGGTGCGGGTTGAACATCGTGGGTGCCTGCCAGTACAGGAGCCGCAGCGGCGCCTCCGTGCCCCGCTCGAGGGCCGGCGCGGCCGTGGGCGTGGCCACCACGGCGGTTGGAGCAGCCGCCTGGCCACCGGCCACGCAACCACCCAGCAGCATCAGGATGAGCAACAGGAGCACCTGCCGGCCGCCTTGCCGCAGACGCAACGCAGGTCGGGACATTGTCATTCCCTTTCACAGGGCGCGAGGAAGTAAACCAAGATCTTCAGAGAAGTATAACAACAATATCAGGGGATGCCAGGCATGACTGTGGGCGCCTGTACAATGCCGCCGGCCAGAGACGCGGCAGGAGTCCCAGCCGACGGGGCCAGGACTCCTGGTGCTATAAGGGGGAACCTCTGGCGCTCGGCCAGGGGACGGTGCGCTCGCAAGAGCGGCCCGCCCCCCAGCTCTATCAGCGGCGGTAAGCCGAGCCCGTCGTTACGGGTTCTTCTCGAGTGTGGGCAGCCACTGCCAGTATGGCCCGAGCGTCCCCATCGTCATTTCGTCGAAGCGGGGCACGTCGTCGTAGTTGCCCCCTCCGGCCCAGCCCTTCTTGCCGTCGGGCGTGACCGACACGCCGTAGAGCGGTGGGTAAGTGCAGGTGTTGCTGGATGGGCTGCCGCAATCCGTGAAGACCGAGCTCCAGGTCGGCGAGATGCCCTCGCTGGCGTCGATCGTGGAGCGGTACAGGACCTGGCCATCGTTGCCCGCAGCGTAACCGCTGCCGTCCGGGAGCATGTCCACCGCCCACAACTGGGTCTCGCCATTAACCGCGAGAGGAAGCGAGGAAACACCCTCCGTGCTCCATTGCGGCGTGGCGCTGGCCTTGTAGTGCAGGATCACCGGGTGGGTCGAGATATTGCCGCCGACCACCCATCCCTCCAGCGGCGAGGTGAACCACACAGCGTGCAGCGGCCCGCTGAAGGTGAGCCCCGTCTTCACCAACGACCAGGTGCCGCTCACCGCCGCGGTCGCCGGGGTGTAATGGATGATCGTGCCCGGCGCCGAGGAGTTCTGGCCGTCGCCGACCGCCCAGCCCTCGCCGTCGCTCAACATCTGCACGCCCCAGTAATGCACGCTCGGCAGGGTGACCGTGGCCGGGATCGAGGTCGTGACCGGCAGCGTCTGGCTCAGGCTGACCGAAGTCCAGCCGGAGGCCGTATGATGCAAGATCACGCCGTACTCCGGGTAAGGGGCGTAGCCGCCGCCCCCACCGACCGCCCAATAGTCCGTGGCCGACAGCGCCGAAGCGCCATCCAGCTCCTTGACCTGGTCCTGGGTCGGGTTGACCGTCGCTGGAACCGTTGAATCGCGGGTGCAATGGTCGATCGTGCCTGTTACCTCGCACGTCTCGACCAGCCCGGGGAAGCTGCCTTGTTCGCCGATGTATGCTTCGTTCTGGCCAACGGCGATGGCCTGGTCGGCTACGCCCGGGATCAAGGCCACATGTTCGAGGGTCAGGTAGGTGGTGTTGGTGACGGCCGACCACAGGGTGCCGTTCCAGTGGTAAACCTGGGCAGCGGAGCCCATGGCGACCGTGGCCGATATGGCGCCGCCCACCGCCCAGGCATCATTGCTGGCAGCGGTCGCAACACCAAACAGGGGCCGTTCGGGCGCGCCGGTGGGCGCGGGAATATTGGCCCAGAAGCCGGTGGCTTTCGGGGATGCTGGCGCCGCCCTACCCCTGGGCGCCGCCGTCCCTCTTGGCGCCACGGGAGCTCTTGGCGGGCTGGGGGCGGCGGACGCGGAGGTCAGGCCGAGAAAGGAGACAGCCAGGACAATCGAAGCGATGACGCGCAATAACCTGAACCGTTTCATGCTTCACCTTTTGAGTGTTGGATTTGAGATGCGCGTGAAGATCTTAACAAGCCGAACGTGCTAATAATAACAAACGAAGCTATTCCGGCGCGGAAGCTAGCTTACAGTCGAGGAGGAGCTTCAGTGTATCGGCAGGCCGGCCACCGCCTGGGCAATGGCCTGCATCCAGGGAGCCTGCCACAGGCCGAGGCCTATGGTGCCGGCAACCATCAGGGCGAGAGCCAGCCAGCCGGGCCATCCCAACGGCCCGACCTGTGCGGTGCCGGAGGCTTCGCCCGGCTCAGGCGGCTCTGCAGCGGTCACGCCGGCGGGAAGCGTCGCGCCCCGACCGGATGGCTCGCCCCGGCGGGAACCCTGCCCCTTGTGCGGGGCGGGTGCTTGGAGGCGCGCGGGCGCCGCGACGGCGCTGGCCCCTCCGCCCGGCATGGGCAGGGCACTCGCCGCGCCGGCCTGGAGCGCCTCAACCGCCATGCCCGGCGCGGCAGCCACCGCATGAGCCGAGGCGGCAGAGCCCGCCGGTCGAAGCTGGCGCGTGGCCGGCGCGCCGGGCGCCGGCGACTCGTCCGTGAGCGAGGATGGAGTGCCCGCGGCCCTGCGGGAGGCCGGCTCGGCCATGTACATCGACACCGTCACCCGCAGATAGTAGTAGGCGGCGAAGGCGCTGTTGAGCATCGCCACCACGGCCAGCCAGACCAGCCCACCTTGCACGGCAGCGCTGAACACGTACAGCTTGCCGAAGAAGCCGGCGAGCGGCGGGATGCCGGTCAGCGAGAACATGAAGACCGCCATCAGCGCCGCCAGCACCGGCCGCCGGTTCGCGAGCCCGGCCAGCCGCTCGCCGGTGACGTCGATCTCATCGCGGCCCTGGATGGCCTGAACGACAGCAAAGGCCCCGAGGTTCATGAACGTGTAGACCAGGAGATAATAGAGGGCCCCCTGGACGCCCTGGGCGTTGCCGGCCGCCAGGCCGGTCAGGACGTAGCCGGCGTGCGCGATGCTGGAGTAGGCCAGCATGCGCTTGAGGCTGGCCTGGCGCAGCGCGGCCAGGTTGCCCAGCGTCATCGTCAGCACGGCGATCGCTGCCAGGGCGATCAGCCAGGGGCGATCGCCCGTCGCGACGGCGGCGAGCACCCGGATGAAGGCGGCGAAGCCCGCGGCTTTGGTGGCCACGGACATGAAGCCCGTCACCGGCGTGGGCGCGCCCTGGTAGACGTCGGGCGTCCACATGTGGAAAGGAACCAGGGCCAGCTTGAAGCCGAAGCCGACGAT
>Ga0326728_10012276_pt1 | contig 19109 bp, 12 predicted proteins | sample MB3enrmetagenome_FD_207602 | JGI IMG/M metagenome (GOLD analysis project Ga0326728, IMG submission 207602) | Lab enriched peat soil microbial communities from McLean, Ithaca, NY, United States - MB31MN | ecosystem: Environmental > Terrestrial > Soil > Wetlands > Peat | place: USA: New York... | reverse complement strand
GGGAGCTGCTCTCGAGCTGGTTTTTGAGGCGAATGTTTTCGTCAAGGAGCTTTTTCTGATTGAAGAGCTTTTCGACAAACAGCTTGAGTCCGTCAGGTTCAAAGGGCTTGATGATGAAGTCGTCAGCCCCGCTCTTCATGGCCTCGATTGCGGTTTCAACCGAACCGTACGCCGTGATCATCACGACCAGCGTATGTGGATGGACCATCTTGATTTTCTTGAGCACATCGAGCCCCCCGAGGTCCGGCATTCTGATATCCAGAAAAACCAGGTCGTAGTCGCTTCGGTCTATCTCCTCGAGCGCCTGGCGCCCGCTCGATGCGGCAGCCACATCGTGGCCGGCCCTTTTGAGCCAGCCGGCGAGCGATTCCCGGATTATAAGTTCATCGTCAACGACAAGAATACGAACCTTTTCCGTCAAGGTCTTTCCTCCTGCCGGGGCCCTGGTTTCAGCGGGAACTTCACGATGAAACGCGCGCCGGCGCCCTGTTTGCTCCGAACGAATATGGACCCTCCATGCTCTTTGACGATCCCGTAGACCACCGATAAACCCAGGCCTACACCCTTGTCCCTGCTCTTAGTAGAGAAAAAAGGCTCGAATACGCGGGAAATGAGTGCTTTGGGAATACCTGGTCCGCTGTCGGCGATTTCGAGTCTAATCTGTCCTCTGGACTTGTCCCAGTAAGTACTCACGTCGAGTTCCCCCCCGTCAGGCATCGCGTCAATCGCGTTGAACAGGAGATTCAGCAGGCATTGCTGGATCTGGCCCTGATCGCCGGTCAACAGGGGAAGATCTTCACACAACCGGGTTTGCACCCGGATGTTCTGGGCGTCCAGCCGGAACCCGATGAAATGAATTGCCTTCGTTACGGTTTCATTCAACTGGAAAGAGACCGGTACCCCCTTGGACTGACGCGAGAATTGGAGCAGGTCCCTGACAATTACGCTGCATCGGGCCGATTCCGTACCGATCAACTTGAGGTAGTAAATGAACCTCTCCCTGCTCGCCGGGTCGATATCCCCGCTTTCCAACTCCTGCTGCATGAGACGGGCGAGCGCATTTATTCCCGAGAGGGGATTGTTTATTTCATGTACGGCCCCTGCTGCAAGCTTGCCCAGGGAAATCATTTTTTCCTCGTGGATCAGCCGCATGAGATCCTTTTTCAAGGCAAGAACCTTCTGCTCGACTTTGCTTTCAAGCTCGTCCGTAATATCCCTGAAACATTCGACGACGAGTTGAATCCGGCCGTCCGCGGCTTTCAAGGGTACAGCGGTGATTTCCTGGTAGCGTCCCGAGCCTTCCGGCCCTGCGCCCTCGAGAATTGCATGAGATATCGCTCCGGTTTCCAGGGACCGCTTTACCGGGCAATCGAAGCCCTCTGCCCTGCAATGATGAGTCAGCCCGTAGGCTGCCTCGAAGCAGAATTTACCTGTTATTTCCTCCTTGCTGGCGCAAATCGCATTGATAAAAGCCTCATTGGCGTCGAGCAGCTTGAAATCAGGCTGAAGAACAAGCACCCAATCCCGCATGCTGAGGAAAAGGCTCTCCATGATGCCTTCCACCAGGTCGATATGGCGCTTGGTGAAAAGATACTCCTCACGCATACGCAGGACGTCTCCGAAGATCCGGGATATTGCCGATTCCAGGACGCGCATTTTCGCCGGCTTGTTTCTCAGGAAATCATCCAGAAGTTCTTCTTTCCCGGTGAGTTCGATTACCAGGTCCAAAGATTTTATGGCGAAGAAATCCTTGTAGTCGCCGGTCGTGTAGATGTTCTTTTCACGGGCGAGCCGGATACCGACCGCATCGGGGTTCGGGTCGGCTACGGCAACGATTTCCGCGCGCAGCTTGGGGAAGCGCCTGGCATCGAACATCTCCAGGAATGCCCTGCACCGCTTGCCACCTCCTATGATGGCGATTTTCATTACTTTTTCCATTCAGGTCTCCTGGGTATAGACGCGATAATCCATTCCGGGAAAACGTGAGCAGGCGCAAGATCGGTTAGAGGAACAATACGCGGGGGGAGGGGGACGATCGTAGCGCGAAAGTGAGAGTGTAAAATATTTATACACCAGACCATGCCGGCAGGCAACGCCATGGAGATCCATGGGTCCCGTCCCGGCCCGTAAACGTTCAGTGGACCGGCTCAAAAGGTACGCTCCATTTCAAGACTGTTTAAAAATTAATCACTCCTGTACAAATCCAAACAAAGTTCGTCCGTTCCATCGGGAGACGGTATTGCTCCACGAATTCACAAAACAGCTCCCGGATTGAACTCGCGCCGGGCAGATCCCTTATTCATCCATTGGCATGCCTCTTGCCAATACATAAATGACAGCCGCGCTCTGCAACCTCCCGGCACAATGAACTCCATTCAATTCATCCACCGACCCGAGCGGCAATCGACCCAAAGCTGATTCAAACAAGAATTCAACGATTAGCGGGCTTGCATTCATCATGTCGGACCAGCGCTTTAAAAAGACCAGTTCGGGAGTTTTCGCCTCCGGCGAAACGGAATGCATCTGGATGAAGGCAAAGGTAGTGAATTTCAAACTTTGCGATCGAGAGTGCGATTGTGCGGAATGTCTTTTCGACAAAGCGATGAAGGCGGCCTGGAAACAGGAAAGTGAGGAGCGGGAAACACCCCGGTAGCAATATTTTCGAACGGAATTCGACACACTGGATTGGAGTTTGCGGATGCCAGCCAGAATTGGCTTTTATATCTGCCACTGCGGAACGAACATTGCCGGCAAAGTGGCCGTGGAGGAAGTCGCCAGGTTCGCCTTGGGCCTCAGAAACGTTGTCGTTGCCCGGGACTACAAGTTCATGTGCTCCGACCCCGGCCAGGAGATGATTCAGGAGGACATACGGCAGATGGGCGTCAACAGGGTGGTGGTTGCGTCCTGTTCCCCCAGGCTTCATGAGAGGACTTTCCGGACCGCCTGCGAGCGGGCCGGTCTGAACGCGTACTACTTTCAAATGGCCTGTGTCCGCGAACACTGCTCCTGGGTAACCGAAGACCCGCTGCAGGCTACTCGGAAGGCTAAAGCGATATGCGCCGCCGCCATAAACCGGGTGAATTTTCATAAAAATCTTACGAGCCGCGAAGTCAGTGTGAATCCGGATGTATTGGTCGTCGGCGCGGGGATTGCCGGCATCCAGGCATCTCTTGACATCGCCAGGGCGGGCTACCGGGTCCATCTCGTCGAAAAAGAGCCCTCCATCGGCGGTCACATGGTGCAGTTCGACAAGACCTTTCCGACCCTGGACTGCGCCGCATGTATATCGACTCCCAAGACCGTTGCCGTAAGCCGGAGCCCGAATATCAATCTTCTCACCTGCAGCGAAGTGACCGAGGTAAAGGGCTTCGTGGGAAACTTCAAGGTGCGCGTTCACAGCAAACCCCGCTACATCCGCGAAGACCGGTGTACGGGTTGCGGGACCTGCGCAGAAAAGTGCCCCGTTTCGGTTCCCAGCGAGTTCGATGAAAAGCTCGGGACACGCAAGGCCGTCTACAGGCACTTCCCGCAGGCCGTACCGCTCACTTTTGTAATCGACAAGAAGGACCCGGCGCCCTGCAGGCTGGCCTGCCCGGCTGAAATCAACGTTCAGGGCTACGTGCAGCTCATAGGCCAGGGCAAATACCTGGAAGCGGTCCAGCTCATAATGGAACGTGCTCCTTTTCCCGGTGTGCTTGGGCGCGTGTGCCCTCGTTTTTGCGAAGCGGCCTGCCGAAGAAAAGAGGTCGATTCATCGATAGCGATAAGAGAACTCAAGCGCTTTGCAGCCGACCGGGTAAACCTGGAAGATATCCCCCTTCCGGCCATTGAAGAGAAGCCGGAAAAGGTGGCGGTGATCGGTTCAGGTCCGGCCGGGCTTACCGTTGCCTACTATCTCAGGCTCAAGGGATACGGGGTCACCATTTTCGAAGCTCTTCCCGTGGTCGGGGGAATGCTCCGGGTCGGCATCCCCGCTCATCGCCTCCCGCGTGAAGTACTCGACCGGGAAATCGCCAATATCCTTCGGCTGGGTGTTTCCGTGGAAACGGAGAAGATATTCGGAAAGGACTTCACTGCCGAAGAACTGCGGCGGCAGGGATTCAAGGCGATCTTCATCGGAATCGGGGCCCGAAGCGCGCTCAAGTCCTCAATGCTCCGGGCGAGCGGGGTCTCATCGGCGTCATTCACGCAACTGATTTCCTTCGGGAGGCAGTGCAGCAGCGAGTGCGGGGTCGAGCTTGGCCGACGGGGCAGAATCGTCGCCGACGGTTCGACCATGCAGACCTCAGTGCCGGATGTGTTCGCAGCGGGCGATGCGGTAAGCGGTCCGGCAACGGTGATAGAGGCCGTGGCGGGAGCCCGCAGGGCGGCCGACGCGATAGATCTGTATTTGCGTGGAGAGAGCCTGGACAACCTTTCGGGCGAAAACGGCGGGAGCATCGAAAGGGGGAAAAGCCGGTACGGGGTTCCAAGGGGGATCGAACCGCTTTCCAAATCCGAGATAGACCGGAAAGACCTCCAAATGACAAAGCCCCCGTCTTCAGAGTCAAGCGCCGCTATGTCCGAGCAAGATGCGAAGGCGGAGGCCAAACGATGCCTCAACTGCAGCGTCTGCTCGGAGTGCATGGAGTGTGTCCGGGCATGCGAGCGCTCGGCCGTCGACCACTCCATGAAGGCAAAAGAACTGGACCTCCAGGTTGGCTCGATTGTCCTTGCCACGGGCTTCGACATATTGGACCCCTCTTCGATCAAAAACTACGGGTACGGCCGCTTTGAAGAGGTCTACACCGGTTTGGAATTCGAAAGGCTCAACAACGCCGTCGGGCCTACCGGCGGACAGATCCTGATGAAAAACGCAAAGAAACCGGAGAGTATCGCCATCATACACTGTGTGGGCAGCCGCGACGTAAACCACCATGCCTACTGTTCGCGCGTCTGCTGCATGTATGCCCTCAAATACGGGCACCTGATCAAGGAAAAAGTCGGGCACGATGCGAAGGTCTACAATTTTTATATCGACATGCGGTGCTACGGAAAGGGCTACGAAGAGTTCTATCGGCGGCTTCAGGAGGAAGGGATCAACTTTATCCGCGGAAAGCCTGCGGAGGTCCTGGCCGAAACGACACAGTCCGGGGAACACAAGCTGGTGGTGGTCAGCGAGGACACCCTGATCGGGAAACTCATACGGGTCCCAGTCGACATGGTGGTCCTGTGCACGGCTGTGCAGGCACGCAAAAGCGCCCCGGAAGCGGCTCGCATCTTCGGTATAAACCTGGGTGGAGATGGTTTCTTCCTCGAAGAGCATCCCAAGCTCGGGCCGGTATCGACGGCGACGGACGGCATATTCCTCGCCGGCGCATGCCAGGGTCCCAAAGACATTCCCGACACTGTTTCGCACGCTTCCGGCGCGGCCGCCCAGGCACTCGCTCTTGCCGCCCGCGGCAAGGTTGAGGTCTCGCCGCTGACTTCCTGGATCGATCCGGACGTCTGCGCCGGCTGCCAGGCATGTATCAAGCTGTGCGCCTATTCGGCAATCGAATTCAATGAACGCCGGGGCGTTTCCGAAGTAAACGAAGCCGTCTGCAGGGGATGTGGGAACTGCGCCGCTGTCTGTCCGAGCGGAGCGGCCAGGGTGAAGCATTTTACACCCAAACAGATATTTGCCGAAATCGAGGGCATTCTTGACGAGGTAGTCTAGAGTGACCCGGGGCCGCAGGAGAATTGAATGGCCGAAGCGGCTGAGCCGCAGCAGGAATTGCCGCTGCCTTCGGCGGCGGCGAGGTGCAGGAGAATCGAATGGCCGAATACGAACCTACGATCATAGCCTTCGTTTGTAACTGGTGCACCTATACGGCGGCTGACCTGGCGGGGACCTCCAGGCTCATTCAGCCCCCCAACGTCCGCATGATTCGTATGATGTGCACGGGCATGATCGATCCCAAGTACATCATCAAATCAATTCTCGAAGGCGCGGACGCCGTTCTTGTCAGCGGATGCCACCCCGGCGACTGCCATTACATAAACGGAAACCTCAAGGCGCGCCGGCGAATGAAATTGCTGAAGGAAATACTCCCCATGTTTGGATTCGATGAACGCAGGCTGAAGATGACATGGATCGGCGCAAGCGAGGGTATCGACTTTGCCGAAACAATCCGGACGCTCGTTGCGCAAGTGAAGGCGATAGGTCCGAACGAACTGCGAAGGCAAATGGTCCTATAGATTGAATTTCAGTTGGAGCAAACCATGGCCATGACTGCAAAACTCGCGGTGAACAACCGGAACCCGGTCGAATCGGTGAGGGGATTTTTAAAGCTGCTGCTTGAAACAGGAGTAGTTTCAGCGGTGCTCGTACCGGAGCGCCTGACGGCAAAAAATTCACTCATGCCGGCCCTTGTTGTCTCTCCCGATAAGCTTGATGCCGCCGACCCCCTGGCCCCGGCGTTCCCGCTGAACGGCGCCAGGGTCCTCTCCAGGCTGTCCCGAAAGCCCTCGGGCGCCATGATGGCCGCGGTGCTGCGGCCCTGCGAAATCAGGGCCTTTATCGAGCTGGTAAAACTCAAACAAGGCAGCACGGAGGAGGTCCTGCTGATCGGCATGGATTGCCTGGGTGCGTTCGGCAACACCGATTACGGCAAATTCGCGGAAGCCGCCGCGGGTGATGCATCTACGCTTCTATTCTATGAAAAAGCCTTCGAAACCGCAGCCCAGGTCTCAACCGGCCCCGGCATTTGCCCCGCATGCAAATCGTGCGAATACCCGGTCCCGGATGGGGCCGATCTGACCATTGGACTTCTGGGACAAGACATTTGGGAATCTATCAGCCTGATCTCGAATACCGAGAAGGGGGAAAAAGCGGTTCGGAAGCTGCAGATGCCCGAGAGCAGCGTTCCCGAGAACAGGAATGAAGCCATTGCGCGGCTGGTCAAAGAGCGCACGGCACACCGGGACCGGATGTTCGAAAGTACAAGGGCGGCGGTGTCCGACATTGAAAAACTCATGGATTACCTGGGCAATTGCGTCAACTGCTACAACTGCCGGGTCGCCTGTCCTGTTTGCTACTGCCGGGAGTGCGTATTCACAACCGACGTTTTCGATTACGAACCTGCCCAGTACTTGCGCTGGGCAAAACGCAAGGGCCTGATCAAAATCCCGGCGGACACGGTTTTTTACCACCTGACGCGCATGGCCCACATGAGCACGGCATGCATAGGATGCGGCCAGTGTTCGAACGCCTGTCCCAACGGCGTGCCTGTCATGGAGCTGTTCCGCACGGTAGCCCATTTGACCCAGAAGGCTTTTGGATACACCGCCGGATCGAGCCCGGACGAAGACCCGCCGCTTTCGGTCTTCCGGGAGCGGGAGTTCCCGGAAGTAACGGACGGAAGGGATTGAACCTGCTGGAGACATCTAAGGACTCCTTTTCTCACGAGGTGACTTCATGGACACAAAAACCGGTTCAGCCCTGGTGATAGGCGCAGGCATCAGTGGAATCCGGTCGGCCCTCGACCTGGCTGAAATGAATTACCGTGTTTTTCTGATAGACAAGTCCCCTCACCTGGGCGGGATTCTGAGCCGGTTGGATTTTCAGTTCCCAACCGATCGCTGCGGCATGTGCAAGATGCTTCCGACGATAAACCGCGACGCATCGTCCCAGTTTTGCCTGAGGAGAGGACTTTTTCACGAAAATATCGAGATCATGCCGTCCACGCAATTGGTTCGCCTCGAAGGCGAACCCGGCAAGTTTCGCGCAACCCTTGTCTCGGCCCCCTCTTTCATAGCCGCCGAAAAGTGCATCGGCTGCGGGCAGTGTTCATCCGTATGTCCGGTCGAGGTCCCGGACGATTTCAACGCGGGTTTGACCAGCCGAAAGGCGGTATACCTTCCGGTCCCGCACAACATACCCAACCGGTTTACGATCGATGCGGCCGCATGCACGCGGTGCGGCGAGTGCGAAAAAGTCTGCCCGACAGGGGCCATCGACCTCAGGCTTGATGCCAGGCGGGGTTTTCGGGTCCTCGTGGTTGACGATGAACTTGTCGTTCGCGATTCGCTCAAGGAATGGCTCGACGTGGAAGGCTTCGGCGTCGATACGGCCGGCTCCGGCAGGCAGGCCGTCGATCTGCTCTCGCGGAACGACTACGGCCTCATGCTGCTCGACATCAAGATGCCTGGAATGGACGGCGTGGAAGTTCTGAAAATCTCGAAAAAAATGCGCGAGAGCCTGCCCGTGGTGATGATGACCGCCTATGCAACCGTCGAAACCGCGGTCGAGGCAATGAAAACCGGCGCTCACGACTACCTGATGAAGCCTTTCGATATCGATGCCCTGATTTCGAAGGTCGTTCAGCAGTATGAGAGCACCGTAAAGATCACCGAGCGCCGGGTGGAAGTGGGGGCGGTGATAATGGCGGCGGGCTCGGAGTTCTCCAATCCCGCTGAAGGCCCGAACACGTATGAGTACAAGACGCGGTCCAATATAGTCACCAGCATGCAGTTCGAACGGCTGATCAGCGCTACGGGACCGAATGCAGGGAAACTGCTGCGCCCGAGTGACGCAAAACCGGTTGAAAAGATTGCATGGCTCCAGTGCGTCGGCTCCAGGAACCTTCAGGAAAAAGCCGATTACTGTTCGTCGGTTTGCTGCATGGTCTCCATAAAGGAGGCCCTGCTCGCAAAATCCAGGACGGGCGGCGCAGTCGATACGGCGATTTTCTACATGGATATGCGGACTTTCGGCAAAGATTACCAGCGCTACCGGGATCGCGCGGAAACCGAAGCCGGGGTCCGATTCATAAGGAGCCGTGTCCATTCGGTGGAACCGGGGGAGGAGGGTTCCATCCGATTGCACTTTGTGGACGAGGAAGGCCTGGTGCGCGACGAACGGTTCGACATCGTCGTGCTGGCTGCCGGGCAGAAGCCCCCTGGAGACCTGGAAGCCCTTTCGGAACTCAGCGGAACCGAACTCAATCAATGGGGATTTTGCCGCACCGCCGAGTTTTACCAGGCCAAAACGAGCAGGGAAGGCGTCTTTGCGGGCGGTTCATCTTCCGGCCTTAAGGATATTTCCGACTCGGTCGTCCTCGCCGGTTCGGCTTCGCTCGAGGCCTCGCTGCTCATCCACTCCAGGGGCGGAAGCATTTCGGCTCGACCCGGGGGCGAAAGCCCGTTCAGGGACGTTTCCAGGGAGCAGACACGGGCCGCGGTGGTCCTTTGCACATGCGGCGGGTCCCTGGACAAACTCCGGGACATGAAGAAGCTCGAAGGGAGCCTTGCCGGCAGGTGCCCGGTTCTCCGATTCTTCAGCATCGAGCGAATCTGCACTCAATCCGGCTGGGACTCGCTGGTCGAGAACCTTAAGGGGAGCGGCATCAACACGGTTGTCCTCGGCGCATGCGTCCCCTGCCTGTACGGAAGGAAGCTGGTTCAACTTGGCAAGGACATTGGTCTTAACCCGGCGCTCATGGATGTCGTCGATATACGCACCCCGGCGTTTCGAAACGCAGATTCGGCGCCCAACGAAATCGAGGCCGCGCTGAAAATGTCCCTGGAAAGGCTCAAGGGCGCAAATCCGGTTTACCCGTCTCCCAGGCGCATTGTCCGGAAAGCTTTGGTAATCGGGGGAGGCATCGCGGGGATGACCGCTTCCCTGGCTATCGCCGACCACGGGTATAAGGTAGATCTGATCGAGAAATCCGGCGTTCTCGGCGGCCTCGTGCGCCGCGTGCACAGGACCATCGAAGGAGCGTCCACGGCGCAAATTCTTGAAAAATCAATCTCACGGGTCGAGAGCCACCCGGACATTTCCGTCTGCACGAACGCCGAGGTAGTCCATTGCGAGCACCGGGGAGGAAATTTCCTGACCACCGTGGAAATTGAAGGCTCAAGAGTCGAAGTCATGGAGCACGGGGTCGCAATACTGGCGACCGGAGGCAGGGAGGCGCCGACGCAGGAATACTGCCACGGGATGAGCGGATCGATCCTTACCCAGCTTGAACTTGAAGAGCGCATGCGAAGCGAGGCGCTCGATCCGGCGGCGCTTCGGACGGTCGCGATGATTCAGTGTGTCGGCTCAAGGGAAAAGGGCCGCAATTATTGCAGCCGGGTCTGCTGCGCCACGGCCCTCAAGAACGCTCTGTATCTCAAGGAGCGCAACCCAGACCTCGATATCTACATCTTTTACAGAGACATCATGACCTACGGTTTTCTGGAAACGTATTACACCAGGGCCAGGCGCGAGGGCATCATCTTTGTCCGGTACACGCCGGAGCAAAAACCCGATGTCTCGCTCGCAGACGGCAAAAGCGTCCTGATCGCCGCACATGAGCCGATCCTCGGACGGGACATAATCGTTAGAGCCGACCTACTGGTGCTCGGCACCGGCATCATTCCCAACGACCAGCACATGCTCGCCGGGATGTTCGGAACAGAGGTCAACGAGGACGGATTTTTCATGGAAGCCGACTATAAGTGGCAGCCGGTCGAGTCCCGGAAACAAGGGGTCTTTCTCTGCGGCACGGCACATTCGCCCCGGTCCATTCCGGAGTCCATAGCCATGGCGCAGGCTGCGGCCCAACGGGCGCTGGGGATGCTGAACCGGGACGAAGCCCATTCGGGAAGCATCGTTGCCGAGGTCAGGCCCAGCCTGTGTTCCCTGTGTGAGAGGTGCGTCTCCGCCTGTCCTTACGGCGCCAGGCGCAAAAACGAAGAAGAAGAAATCATCGAAGTCGATGAGTTGGCCTGCCAGGGGTGCGGGTCCTGCGCGGCCGTTTGCCCTAACGGCGCTTCGGTTGTTCGCGGCTATAGCGACCGGCAGGTTATGGGCATGCTGGATGCCGCCCTTGAATAGGTGTTCGGGAGCGGAGAAATGGTTTTTTCCCAAGGAGCGGATATGAAAACGCGGGCTCGATCGGAGGTGGATTTACCCCCGGAGATAGCTAAAAACATTGCGGCCTGCATTCAGTGCGGGTCATGCACCGGCTCCTGCGGCAGTTCGCGGAAAATGGACTATACGCCCAGGCAGCTCTGGAGGCTGGTCCAGTCAGGGATGAAAGAAGAGATTTTCAACAGCGGGACCTTCTGGCTCTGCTCGAGTTGTTATTTATGCACGCTCCGATGTCCGAGAGGATTGCCGCTTACCGATACGATGGCCGCCCTGAAAAGAGCGGCGATGGCGCAAGGGTGGTTCAAGGATAAAAAAAGCCCGTTTTTTTACAGGGCTTTCCTGAATACGGTTAGAAAGTATGGAAGGGTCCGGGAAGCCGAGATGATGGGCAGATACTTCCTGGCCCTCGGGGACCCGGGCACTCCTTTGAGTTTTACCCCCCTCGGGGTAAAGCTCATGGTCAAAGGCAAAATCGCACCGCATATACCGAGCTTCGGCAGGCAGGGCAAGCTCGACGCCCTCTACCGGAAGGTGAAAGAACTGGAGGCGGCGCTTTGAAGTATCTCTACTACCCCGGCTGCTCCCTGGAGAGCACGGCAAAAGAATACGACATCTCGGTCCGGGCCCTCATGGGCGCCCTGGGATCGGAACTGGTCGAACTCGATGACTGGACCTGCTGCGGAGCGAGCGCAGCGGATGCTTCGAGTTACCTGCTCTCCCTGGTTCTTCCCGCGCGAAACCTGGCCCTGGCGGCACGATCGGCCCAGGATGCGGATTTTCTGGTCCCGTGCAGCGCCTGCTATCTTAACCTGCTAAGAGCCGACGACCAGATGAACCGCAGCGCCCGGACGGCGAATGCCGTCAACCAGGCCCTGGGAGAAGAAGGGCTCTCGTATGCCGGAGGAATCAGAATCCGGCATCTGCTCGACGTTCTCGCAAACGACACCGGTCCTGAAAGGATCGCCGCGGCGGTCAAGCGCGCTCTATCCGGCCTGAGCGTAGCGCCCTATTACGGATGCCAGGTGTTTCGTCCATACAGGATTTTCGACGATCCCGAGCGGCCCCGTTCCATGGACGCTCTTATCCGCGCCACGGGCGCCGATGTTTTTGATTGGCAAATGGGATCGAAATGTTGCGGGGCCGGACTGATGACAACCAAAAAAGAGCTGGCCCTCGAACTGGTCGCGGATATTCTCGAGGCGGCAAAGGGCGCGGATTGCATCGCCACCGTGTGTCCGATGTGTCAGATGAACCTGGAAATCAGCCAGAAAAAAATCTGCAGGATGAGGGGCAGGGATTTGGCGATATCGGTGCTCTATTTGCCGCAGTTGATCGGCTTCGCGCTGGGTCTGCCGGAGAGCGGACTCCGGCTCGATCTCAACATGGCCTTGACCGAATCATTTCAGGCAAGGCTTTTGCAAGTCCAACCGGCAGTGAATTGAAACGGGGGGTATCCTGTCTTATACTAATATTCCGCTTTCCCGTTCAACTCCCTTCCCCCTAAATGAAAGCCTCGTGGAAAGGCCGAACATGTTCAAGGGCGCAGTCGGAATCTACAGGAGTCTTATCTCCAGGCTTATAGTTCTGGTAGGGCTGGTCCTTTTTGTCAGTATATTCACCTGGGCGAAATTCAACATCAACTACCAGAAGGAAAACACGCTGCAGAGCATCATCGAATCGTGCGACCGCCTCGGCAATACGATTAAGCTGGGCACCCACTACGCCATGATGCTCAACTCCAGGGACGATATCAACGAGATTACCAAAAACATCGGCAGGCAGGAAGGCATCGAGAATATCCGGATCTACAACAAGCAGGGGCAGATCAAGTTTTCGAGCATTTCGAGCGAGGTTGACAGGACCACAAGCATAAAGGCGGAAGCCTGCTACATCTGCCACAGGACGGACCCGCCCCTGCAGGAACTGGCTGTTGCGGCCAGGACACGCATCTTCGAGTCCCCGAACGGCTACAGGCTCCTGGGCATCATCAGCCCTATCTACAACGAGCCCAGTTGCGCCTCGGCGGCCTGTCACGTTCATCCCGGGGACAAAAAAGTGCTCGGCGCTCTCGACGTAGTGGTGTCTCTAAAGGATACAGACAAGGCGATCAAGGCTTATGGGGCAAGGATAATCGCTCTCGCGGTGATCGTGTTTCTTGCGACCTCCGCGATCATTGTCACTTTCCTGCTCCTGTTCGTAAACCGCCCCATTAAGAAGCTTATCACGTGGACCCGGCGCATTGCCAAAGGAGAGTATCATCATCCGATCGACGCGCAATGGGACGATGAGATCGGCCAAATGGCCCATGCCATAGACATTATGGCGCGGCAGATCAGTGAGAAACAGGAGGAGCTGAACCAGCAGAGGTTTGAATACCAGGAACTCTTCGAGCAGGTGCCCTGCTATATAACCGTGCAGGACGCCGGGCTAAGGCTGATCCGCTACAATCGTGAGTTCGCGGAAACTTTCGCCCCCTATCCCGGAAGCCATTGCTACAAGATATACAAGGGAAGGGCCGATGTGTGCCCGGTCTGCCCGGTTCTCATGACGTTCGAAGATGGTAAATCTCACCAGAGCGAGGAATCGGGCATTACCAAAGATGGGAGAACTTCGCATTGGATCTGCCGCACTTCACCTCTGAGGGATGCTCAGGGAAGTATCGCGGCGGTCATGGAGATGAGCATCGATGTAACCGAACGCAAGCTGCTGGAAGAAGAGATCCGCAAATCGGAAGAAAAGTACCGGGAGATATTCAACAATATCCCGAATCCGGTTTTCGTTCTCGATGGCGAACTGAAGATAATCGACTGCAATGAAATGGTCTATCATACTTACGGGTATGCGAAGGGGGAGATTATCGGGCAGTATTTCAGGGAGGTTTTCGAGCCTGAAAAAAGCCAAGACCCCGGCGATGACCTCAGGCGATCGGATACCCTCAACAACGTCCGGCATATTACAAAAGACGGCAAAACCATTTATGTAAGTATCCGCATTTCGCCTTCGGAATATCTCGGCCGGGAAACATACCTCGTCACCACGAGTGACATAACCAAAAGACTGATAGCCGAACAGCACCTGATCCAGGCAAGCAAGATGGCAACCCTTGGCGAGATGGCCACCGCGATTGCTCATGAACTCAATCAGCCCCTCTCCGTGATGAAGACCGCAAGCAGTTTCATATTGAAGAAGATCAAGAAAAACGAGTCGATACAGCTCGAAATCCTCCGGACACTGGCCGGGGAAATCGATAGCCATGTGGATAGAGCCTCAGGAATAATCAACCATCTCCGCGAGTTCGGGCGCAAAGCGGATGTCAACAGGGAAAAGGTTGACGTCAACGAGGCCCTGGAAAAAGCCCTGGCAATCTTCATGCAGCAACTCAGGCTCAGAGAGATCGAAGTGGAAAAAGATTTTCAGGAAGATTTGCCCCCTATTCTCGCCAACAGCAACAGGCTCGAACAGGTCTTCATCAACCTGCTCATCAATGCGCGGGACGCAATTGAAGATAAATTCGAAAAGCAGGGGCGAAACGAAACCGCCAAGAAAGTCTCGGTACGAACCCACCTCGAGGCGGGCAAAATCCGGATTGAAGTGGCGGATACGGGCATAGGAATTCCGAAGACTGTCCGGGACAAGATTTTCGAACCGTTTTTCACGACGAAACGGGTTGGGAGGGGAACCGGATTGGGGCTGTCCATAAGCTACGGAATCATCCAGGACTATGAAGGGACCATAGAGGTCGAGACCATAGAGAATCAGGGATCGAACTTCATAATTCGTTTCCCTGTGGCCGGTGAGGTTCGATGAACAATCCTATTCTGCTCGTAGACGATGAGGAAGGCATCCGCAAAATCCTCGGCATATCGCTGGCCGACAGCGGCTATGACGTGCTGACGGCTTCTTCGGGAGAGGAAGCGCTCAGGGTCTTCAAAACCGAGCGCCCTCCCATCGTCCTTACGGATATCAAGATGCCGGGAATGGACGGGATCGAATTGCTGCGCCGCATAAAGGAAGAACAACCCGATGCGGAGGTTATCATGATCACCGGCCACGGGGATTTGGAACTTGCGATAAAAAGCCTCCAGTTCGAAGCCGCCGACTTCATAACCAAGCCTATAAACGACGATGCATTGGAAATCGCCTTAAAGAGGGCACGGGAAAGAATTTGGATGAAGACCAGGCTCCGGGAGTACACGGAGGAATTGGAGCATCTCGTCTATGAAAAGACCCGGAAACTGCTCGAAGCCGAAAGACTGGCCGCAATCGGGCAGACAGTGGCCACCCTGGCCCACGCGATCAAGAACATAATCGGGGGCCTGAATGGAGGCATCTTTGTCGTCGAAAAGGGAATGGAACTCGGCAGGGAGGAATATCTGTCCCAAGGTTGGGAGATGGTGAAGGGCAACGTGGAAAAAATCAAAAACCTGGCGCTCGACCTTCTGAGTTATGCAAAGGAAAGAGAGCCGAACTTCGATTGGGTAAATCCGAATAAAATCGCCACGGACCTGCACGGATTGATGCTGCAGCGATCCCGGGAGTGTCAAATAGAGCTGATTTTGGATCTCGATGAAAGCCTGCCTGAAATCCTTCAGGAACCCGATGCGATCCATTGCTGCCTTTTGAATCTCATAGGCAATGCCTTCGACGCATGCATGGACGTGGAGCAGGCCGGCCGGCGAAAAGAGGTTGTTATTCGCACGGCCCGGGCGGAAGGGGGAGGAATCGAATACCAGGTGATCGATTCGGGGTGCGGCATGGACAAAGACATCAGGGATAAGATTTTCAGGTCCTTTTTCAGCACGAAAGGCACCCGAGGCACCGGACTCGGTCTCATGATCACCCATAAGATCGTGCGCGAACACGGGGGAGAAATAAGCTTTGAATCGGAAAAGGGAGAAGGGGCGAAATTCATCATCAGACTGCCGGCGGGCAATTCCCGTCCAAGCCCGGAAGCGGGCGCAACAAGCTCCTGCGATATAAGGCCCGATAGTCCAATCATCCAAAAGAAAGGAGAGAGTCATGGTTGAATATACGAATATCCTGTTCTGTACGGATTTTTCCGAGGACGCAAATATTGCTTTCCTCCATGCGCTCAACCTGGCCAAAAAGTACGACGCCAAGCTCCACATACTTCATGTGCCTCATTCTCCGTTCCAGTACATGAAGCATGTGGTCGATGAGGATGTTCCCGAAGGGAAGTCCACGGCAGGGCAGACCTTTTACGACCAGGGGGTGGTCGATGAAGCCCGGATAAAACTCAGGAGTTCTTACGAGAAGAAAATGCAGGGCTTTACCTCTTATGAATTTGTGGTGGCATGCGGAGCCCCTGATGTGGAGATCATCCGCTACGCGAAAAAGAACGATATCGACCTGATCGTAATGGGCGCTCTGGGCAAATCGGACCTCGGCGATCCCGACCGGGGGAGCACCGTCGCCAGTGTATCGAGGTATGCGCACTGCCATGTTATGGCGATCAGGAATCCACTGAAACAGTTCACGCTCCCGATACTGGGATAATAGGGAAAAGCAGGCTTTTGCATCTATGATCCAAGTGCCGGAGGCTTGCTTGGCAACCTGGCCGGATGAACGTTTTCCAGCATGGAGGTTCAAGCTATGGCAAGAAAAATTCTGATAGTCGATGACGAGCAGGACATGAGGGTTTTCATGACAACACTTCTCGAGACCAGCGGCTTCAAACCTATAGCGGCCAAGGACGGGCATGAAGGTTTGGAAAAGGCGCGCAGCGAGAAACCATCATTGATTATCATGGATATCATGATGCCCAGGGAGAGCGGGATTTATATGTACCGCGAGGTGAAAAAGGACCCGCAGTTGAAAAATATTCCCGTCGTTATGGTTTCGGCCCTGTCGAAGAAGACTTTTTTTCATTCCCAGAAGGTTGTCGACGAGTATGAAGGTGTAACGGTCCCGGAACCGGCCGCTTACATTGAAAAACCGCCTGAAGCCGAGGAACTCCTGGGGGTTATACGGGGAATACTGCCTTGAACGGCGAATCCCCGGGAGCAAAATCATCCCGGGGATCGCTCTTGCAATTTTAATAAGGACCGCTGAGGGCGGCACCGACCACGCCGCCTTCTCATACGGCCCTTCCCAGGCCTCCGGCCGCCTTGCACCAGGACCAGTTTTCTCGCGGGTTCAGCAGCAATTCCTCGTCGTAATCCAGTGAAGCCATTGGCTTAAGAATTCGGAAACCGCTAAGTTCCTTTACCGCCTCGACCAGGTTGTCCTGCGTGCTGTTCCAGGCTGGAAGCGCCTGATTGAGCGTTGGTTTCTGCCCTTCATCAAGGAGGGAGCAGATCAAAAGGTATAGAGACGTTGCGTAGACGCCGGCATTGAATTCGAAAATCATCGGATCCATTTTCATGGGATGGAATTTTATCGGATTCATTGTTTTCCCTTTTCATATGCTGTCGATCATTGCAAAGATCTGTGAGTCATCAAACCCCCGGAGCCGGATCGCACCCGAACGGCACGATGCCGCGCAAAGACCGCAGCCCTTGCAGAGGCCCGGGTTGATCTCCGCCTTGCCCTTCTCGTTGAAACCGGGGGCCGAGTATGGGCAGATGCTTACGCAGGTTCCGCAGGCACTGCACAACGCTTGAGCGGTCTCTGCAACATTGCCGCTGACGGAGATTTTGTCGTTTGAAAGAAGACATGTAGCGCGCGAGGCGGCCGCCAATGCCTGGGCGATGCTTTCGTCCAGGGATTTCGGGCAGTGCGCCATCCCGCAGACAAAAACTCCTTCGGTTGCGAAATCCACCGGACGGAGCTTCGGGTGGGCCTCTACGAAGAAACCGTCCTCATTGACCGGTACTTTAAAGAATTGGCCAAGCGATGCGGTTTCGGAAGGAACAATCGCGCTTGCCAGGACGAGAAGGTCCGCTTCTATCGAGACAGGCCTTCCCAAAATCGGCTCGGTCAGGGTGACCTGGAGTTTGCCGTTGGACGTCTTCACCTTCGGCTTGTCTTCGACCTCGTAGCGAATGAAGATGATCCCCTCCCTTCGCGCCTGAGTGTATAGGTCTTCCCGTTCGCCGTAGGTCCTTATGTCCCGGTACAGGACATAGATGGGCATGTCGGGATTGGCCTGCCTGAGGTGGAGCGCGCTTTCCATGGTATGAGTGCAGCATACGCGGCTGCAATATGGGTGCAGTGGTTCCCGTGACCCGACACACTGGATAAAAACCGTGGCTCCCGATTGATTCGAGGGAGCATCGCCGGCCATGATCCCGGCATCGAGTTCGAGATGGGTGATAACCCGCGGGTCCCGGCCGTACAGATACTCCTCGGGCTTGTACTCCTTGGCGCCCGTAGCCAGAATCGCGATGCCGTGATGAATTTCAACCCTGCTCCCGTCCGCCGTTTTCAGCTCTGAGGCGAAATTGCCGACGAAACCCTGGACGTTCACCAGTTCTGTGGATTTGTAGACGGAAATGGACGGATGCTGCTCAACGCTCGCTACGAGTTGCTCCACAAACTCGGCGATAAACTCGCCCCTCCATGTCTTGTAGAGAGACCTCGCATTTCCGCCGAGTTCCCCGGACGATTCGACCAGGTGCACCTGGAAACCCTGGTCGGCGAGGGCTTTTGCTGAAGTCATTCCCGCAACCCCGCCGCCGACAACGAGCGTGACCGGAATGATCTCAAGTTCGGTCTCCCGCAGGGGCTCGAGCAGCGCAGCCTTTGCCACGGCCATGCGCACCAGGGTCTTGGCCTTCAATGTCGCGGCTTCGGGATTGTTCGTATGGACCCAGGAATTCTGGTTGCGGATATTGGCCATCTCGAACAGGTACTTGTTCAGCCCCGCATCGATCAGCGTTTCCTGGAAGAGGGGTTCGTGAGTCCTCGGGGTACAGGCCGCGACGATGACCCTGTTGATCCCCTGTTCCCTGATCACCTGGGCCATCTTGACCTGGGTGTCCTGGGAGCAGGTATAGAGATTGTCTTCGACATAGACCACATAAGGCAGGGTGCTTGCGTACTCGCGCACCTCCCGGATGTCTACGACACCGCCGATATTGATGCCGCAATGGCAAACAAAGATACCGATCCGGGGCCGCTCGCCGACAACGTTGGTTTCCACCGGGACCTGCTTCTGATTGGTCTGTGTCCAGCGTTTTTCGTGAAGAAGAGTGCCGGCCGCCGCGGCCGCGGCCGAAGCTTCCGTAACTGACTGAGGGATATCCTTGGGTCCCTGGACCGCGCC
>Ga0326728_10012274_pt1 | contig 19110 bp, 14 predicted proteins | sample MB3enrmetagenome_FD_207602 | JGI IMG/M metagenome (GOLD analysis project Ga0326728, IMG submission 207602) | Lab enriched peat soil microbial communities from McLean, Ithaca, NY, United States - MB31MN | ecosystem: Environmental > Terrestrial > Soil > Wetlands > Peat | place: USA: New York... | reverse complement strand
CATAGCTTTTACCACGGAGACACGGAGGCACGGAGAACTTCACTTCATCCAATCTTATTTCAAGCGCGTGCATCTACCAGTAGCCGCCGCGTGTTCGGTCCGGCAACATCTGTCCTAAAGATTTTTCTCCGTGCCTCCGTGTCTCCGTGGTAAACCAGTTACATAAAGCAATTGCATAATCCTATGGACCTCAAACATCGCAGTCGCAACATCACCGACGGGCGCGACCGGGCCCCGGCCCGCTCCATGTACAAATCCATCGGCTTCACCGACGAAGACCTCGCCAAGCCACTCATCGCCGTCGCCAACACCTGGATCGAAACCATGCCCTGCAACTACCACCTCCGCCGTCTTTCGGAGAAGGTGAAAGAAGGCATTCGCGCCGCCGGCGGCACGCCCATGGAGTTCAACACCATCGCCATTTCCGACGGCGAGACCATGGGCACCGAGGGCATGAAGGCCTCGCTCGTCAGCCGCGAAGTCATCGCCGATTCCATCGAACTCGTCTGCCGCGGCCAGCTCTTCGACGCCGCCGTTTGCATCGTTGGATGCGACAAGACCATCCCCGCCGCCGCCATGGCCCTCGCCCGCATGGATCTCCCCGGCCTCGTTCTCTACGGCGGCACCATCATGGCCGGAAAGTTTCGCGGCAAAGACGTGACCGTCCAGGATGTCTTCGAAGCCGTCGGCGCGAATGCCGCGGGCAAGATGAGCGACACCGATCTCCTCGCCCTCGAAAACGTGGCTTGTCCCGGCGCCGGAGCCTGCGGCGGCCAATACACCGCCAATACCATGTCCACTGTCATGGAACTCATCGGCCTTTCGCCCATGGGCTTCAACGGCATTCCCGCCATGGATCCGCGCAAAGACGAAGTCGCTTTCCGCTGCGGCGAAGTGGTCATGAATCTTCTGCGCCTCGGCATTCGTCCCAGCGACATTCTCACCCACGCCGCCTTCGAAAACGCCATCGCCGGCGTGGCCACCACCGGAGGCTCGACCAACGCCGTGCTCCATCTGCTCGCCATTTCGCGCGAAATGGGCCTCCCGCTCGATATCGACGATTTCCAGCGCGTCAGCGAACGCACTCCCTTGCTCGCCGATCTCAAGCCCGCGGGCAAATACGTTGCCGCCGATGTCGACGCCGCCGGAGGCATTCCCGTCATCGCCAAGCGCCTCCTCGACGGCGATTATGTCGATGGCAAAGCCATGACCGTCACCGGAAAAACATTTGCCGAAGAAGCCAACGCCGCGCACGAAACCGCTGGACAAACCGTGATCGCTCCCTTGAGCAAGCCGCTGAAAACCACCGGCGGTCTGGTGATCTTGAAAGGCAACCTCGCTCCCGAAGGCGGAGTTGTTAAAATGACCGGCCACGAACGCCAGTCCCAGACCGGCCCCGCGCGCGTTTTCGATTCCGAAGAAGCCGCCATGCACGCCGTGACCGGCAAGCAAATCAAGCCCGGAGATGTGGTCGTGATCCGCTACGAAGGCCCCAAGGGCGGACCCGGCATGAGAGAAATGTTGAGCGTCACCGCCGCGATTGTCGGCGAAGGCTTGGGCGAAAGCGTGGCCCTCATCACCGACGGACGCTTCAGCGGCGCCACTCGCGGCCTCATGGTCGGCCACGTCGCTCCAGAAGCGGCAATGGGCGGCCCGATTGCCGCCATTCGCGAAGGCGACCGCATCACCATCGACACCAAGGTCCAAAAGTTGGAGCTGGGCGTTTCCGATGCCGAAATCACCCGCCGCCTCGCCGAATGGAAAGCCCCAGCCCCACGCTACAAAACCGGCGTCTTCGCCAAGTACGCCGCCCTGGTAAGGTCGGCGGCCGAGGGAGCCATCACCACCCCTAGAATCGCGTAGGGACGGACGCCCTCGGAGCCTGCCCTTCTTTGCCGAAGCCCCGAGCAAAGTCGAGGGGGAAGTCGAAGGATCCAGTCGGGCTGCGATCACTGTCTACTTGCGCTCATGTCTCGCTCAATGAGTGCAATGGCGATTTATCGCCAACTGGCAATAACTTCCTAGTGACCGGCAACTCGGGAGTCGGATTTCTGGGCCCTTTCACGCGGGCCATCAGGTGCTCGGAGCCACCCGCGAACTTGAAAGGCCGAGGAGAATTCCCTCGGCCTCGTAAGTCGATCGTCAGTCGCCGCTGCGACCGCCTCAGTTCGATTCGGTGAACTCGATATAGGGCGAGGCGCCGCCCGTGCCGGCGCAGCTGCCCAAATTCAAGTTGTTGGTTTCCGCCGTCGTTCCCGCATCTGACGCGCATGTCGGCGCATTCTTGGTCCCATTCGACACCGCGACCTTCACCGTTACGTGCGAACCCGAGTTGAAATCGGCCGCCGAACCGTCGCCGTCTCCGATTATGTTGAACTCCGACTCCGTCCAGGCGGTTGCAAGAAAGACGACGCTATCTTTTCCTGTGGTGCTGTAAGCCTTCGTTCCCACAGTGAGCACTACCGTATCTTTGCCTCCCTTCTTCGCCGCACCCGATAGCTTGAGCGTCTTCAGCTCGGCGATCGCTTCCTGGGGCACGGTCACGGCGGTGCTGTTCGTGTAGCAATCGCCGCCGCCGTCGCTGTACCACCCACTAGGGCAGGTGTTGTTCCAATAAATCAGCCAATACTGCATGAACACTGCGTCGTAACCCGATGAATAGACGAATTGCTCCCAGTCCAGGCAATCCGCCGGTTTACTGGCGCCATTGCAGGCCGGCGTGTTCATGAAGTTCGAATTGAGCTGCAGCGAGTAATCGTTCGCGCCAAGCAAGCCCGTTTCCGTCTTTACTCCCGTGACCTTGGGAAAGGAGCCGACGGTTTTATTGATCAGTCCCGAGGTGACTTCGGCGGCATAATCGTTGCCATCTCCCACGGTTTGACTGGTCCGCCCCCTTCGCGGCATGAACGGGATGTTGGGCGCGACTGCGCATTCGACCTTGTTCCATGCCAGGCTCGGGTAAGAGGCTTGAAAGCATCCCTCCGCAGGTACTTCGGTCTGCACGATGGCTTCGCGCCAGATCTCGTGGTTGCGGGCTACCGCGTCGTTGACTGCTTCCTGGGCAAAGGCTGATGAAAGCGAGACGCTAAGAACACCGGCCGCGATCGCGATCCGGGCAATTCGAGACAGATGAATATTTTGTTTCATGGTTCTCCTATTTGAAATTTGTTACACGCAAGTTGTCCCGGCATGGCCTGGGGTTCATCGGCGACCGTGGGGCTCGGACGCAAACGATAAGGACGTGATATTACCATGGGGAGCAACCGAACCCGAAGTAAAAGTTATTCGGTCTTCCTAGATGCGGCCGAACTCGAAGAGTCCGCAATGGGAGCAGCACGCGTCGATTGCCGGTGCCCCACTCAAGCCGTTTGTTAGCTTGAGTGGGAGTCAGCCGGATCGCATCATCGAGCGCGAGGAGAAGAGTAGAAAGAGTAGAAAATGAGCACCTTGCACCAGTCCTGTCCTGAGCTAGTCGAAGGGTTCGCGCCCGTTCTTTGGGCGTTAACCTGGGAGGATGCAAAGCGTACCAGCCTTCCCCCGTGTTCCCCTGTGCCCCCTGTGGTTAACGCTTTTCACTTCCCCAGCAAAAAAAACTCGTATAGGCTCTGCTTTCCACGATCTCCGAAAATACTGGAAAAGCGAATAGCGAATAGCGAAAAGCCAAAAGCGAACAGCGTACTTCAATTCGTGTCAACCCCCCATTCCCTCGCTTTTCCCCGTAACTCATTGCACAGCCTACGAAAATAAACCCGCCAAATCTGTCGGTGTACCCCCCTCCAACTTGATACAATAGATAGAGAGATCAAAAAAGGGTGCGGATTTACTCCCGCACCCTTTTTCCATTGTTGTCTCGGAGGCCTTGTCTCAGACGGTCGATAACCAGGTTTTACTGACGGCTGATAGCTGACAGCTGAAAGCTGCCCCTAACTCCTTATTCCAGAATATTTTACGTATAAACCATTTAGACTCAAAGATTTGGGAAGATTTTTCCCGTAAATCTTTGATTCTAAAAGATCGAGGTATGAGTTTTTTTCTGGGTACTGGATACTGGCAACTGGCAACTGCTCCTAACTCCTTATTCCAGAATACTTTAATATAAGTCCTTTAGATTCAAAGACCGAACCAAGAAAATCCCGCTAACCCCATGATTCCAAAAGACCGGGGGGAGGGGGGGTAGGGGGTACTAACCAGTAAACACCGTCCCGAACTGGGAAATGGAAATGGAAATGTGCGGCTTGTACGCTCCTGTGGTAACAGGGCTCAGTGCCCAGCAGCCGAGTCTCCCGCTCAAGTCCACTTCCCACCCAGCCGATATTTTGCTGAGGAGTACACGCGTCTGCGCCCTCATGAACCTGTCCAGTCCCCTTGCGCCGATGAAAGTCTTGATCGTGGACGATAGCGCCTTCATGCGCAACGCCCTTTCCCGCATGGTCGCCTCCGACGACTCGCTTTGCGTCGTCGGCACCGCGGAAAACGGACTCGAAGCCCTCGCAAAAATTGGCGCGCTCCAGCCCGACGTCGTGACTCTCGACCTCGATATGCCCGGACTCGACGGCCTCGAGACCCTCAAACGCATCATGTCCGAATCGCCGCTCCCGGTCATCGTCGTGAGCGCGCTCGTCCGGCGCGGAGCCGAAGACACGATCCAAGCCTTCGCACTCGGCGCCTTCGACTGCATTGCCAAGCAGCTCAGCTACGATTACGCCGGCGTTCTCAAGATCCAGGACGAACTCATCGCCAAGATCAAGGCTGCCGCAGGCTGCCGTGTGCCCGCCCCTCGCTTTTCCAGCGCTCTCGATGGCCCGCCCCTCGGCCTTTTTCCGGCCAGCGCCGCGACCGTACCTAAGATCGTCGCCATCGGCACTTCCACCGGCGGTCCCACCGCGTTGCAGGACGTCCTCTCCGCCCTCCCGGCCAACCTCCCTGTTCCTATCGTCGTTGTGCAGCACATACCCGTCGGATTTATTGGCCCCTTTGCCAAACGTCTCAACGATCTCTGCCTGCTGAAAGTGCGCGAAGCCGAAGATAACGACCACATCAGGGCCGGCAACGTCTACCTGGCCCCGGCCGGCACGCACCTCACCGTTCAGCGCCGTTCCTCCACCGACGTGGTGGTGCGCCTCTCGCTTTTGCCCAACGACCTTCCCCACACCCCTTCGGTGGACGTCATGATGTCTTCCGTCGCGGAAGTTTTTGGCTCCTCCGCCATGGGCATCATCATGACCGGCATGGGCGACGACGGCGCCTGCGGAATGCAGGCCATCTTTCAAAGGGGTGGATTTACCCTCGGCCAGAACCAAGCCACCTGCGTCGTTTACGGCATGCCGCGAGCCTGTGCGGACTTGGGGGTGCTCAACCAGGTTGTGCCTCTGCCCGAGATTCCCCAGCAAATCCTCGCCGCCCTGCACCACCGCACTAGAGCCGCGGCTGCACCATGAGGCCGTAGGGTGGAGGGACGATATGGCGCCTAGCTCGCTTGCGTCGCCGCCCGGGCCGCCACCCCTAGAATCTTTTCAATTCTCTCCACCAGCATCCGTCTCGAATACGGCTTCGCCAGAAAATATGTGCACGACTCCGGCGCTTCCGTCTCGAACTCCGCGTTGAAGTATCCCGACGTCACCAGCACCGGGATCTCTGGTGAATGCTCCCGGAGATCTTGTCCCAATTGCCGCCCCGACCGTCCCGGAAGCACCATGTCCGTCATCACCAGATCGATTCGCCGCTTACACTTTTCGTAAACTCTCATCGCGTCTTGCGCATCCTCGGCCGGCAGAACCTCAAAGCCCGCGTGCTCCAGAATCCTGCAAGTCGCCTCCCGCACGAAAGGTTCGTCCTCCACGAGAAGAATCGTTTGCCGCCGGGGCCTATCGTTCGCGAATCCATTTCGCTGAAGAGTCATACCATCTCCCATTCACTTTCCTAACTCTTCGCTAGCAATCGCGTGGCCTCGCCCCCTTTCGAAAATCGGTGCGCTCCGCACCAGCGTCTCCATCGTTCGGAATAGGTTCGGATTTTGTTCGGCAGCTACTTCGGTGCGGTGAGAATCGTCTGCTTCGGATCGAGCACAATCTTGCGCGTGCCGCTCGGCGCGGTCAGCCGAAACCCCGTCTCCCGGCCATCCGCCAGCACTTCGCCGAGAAAAATCAGCGCGTTCCCCGCCGTCGCGCCATATACCGGAACCGCCGTCACCAGATCGTCGGGTGCGTCCTTTTGTACGATCACGCCCGTAACCGTGGTCACGCCAGTTTTCTCCGTGATGCGAACTTCGCGCGCTTTCAGCTCCGGGATCGCCGTGCCTTCGATCCATCCTTGTAAAAACCAGTCCAGTTTGGGACGTTTCTCGTACCAAAGTGGGCGCGGCAATTCTTCTGCGAAAACTTGCACCAGTTCCTCGGTGCTCAATCGTTTTCCCTCATAGCGTTCCCGGATTTTCCGCAACCCGCGGAAGAACGGCTCGTCGGGATTCGCCGGTGGGTTCGCCCGCCCTTTCCGGGAAGGCGACGCCGCTTCCGCATCGCGCAGCGTTGCATCGCGGAGCATGGAGCGCAGCATGTGAAACAACCACGTCCCTCTTTCGTAGCTGATGGCCTCGTATCCTCCGGGAAAATGCGACGACTCCAGCCGCTGCCCCAGCGTCACCGGCCCGGCGTCGCGCAGCCACTCTCCATCTTCGTTCTTGCTCAGAAGATCGAGCCGGTACTTTTCCAATACCTGCCGGAATTGCGCCGGATTCTGTTGCTCCAGTATCAACAGCGATGAATAGTTCGCCAGGCCTTCCGCCAGCCACTGATCGCGATAACTCTTCCACTGCACCAGATCGCCCCACCATTGATGCGCCGTCTCATGCACCAGCACCTGGCTGTCGATCTCGCGAGCCACCGGATCCAAACGCAAATCCTCCTGTTCCTGGGGACTGAGAAACGCGAAGCTCGACAGAAACACCAGCCCCGGCCATCCCTGGCTCAATTTTCCCGGCATTTGCGTCAGCGCCAGCGAACCATACGGATACGGCCCAAACCACTGCGAGAAACTCTCAATCGCCTTCGCCGCCCTGTCCGCCACCGCCTGCACGTCGCGAGCCGGCGAGGGCGGCGCGGGAGTTACAACCATCGGCGGCGAAATCGATCCTGGTGTGAGCGCGCCGGTGAAAACCGGCTCTTCAATCACCTCCGGCTTCGCCTTCGGGAATGTCTTCTCCACTCCCTTCGTGCCGTACGCCTCCACCAGAATATTGTCTGCTTTCGCCTCGGCCCGAACGTACTTGCCCAGGTTGAACCCCGCCACCGGAATCGGCCTCTCCGACATCCAACGCGAAACTTTCTCCAATCCTGCCACCTCGTTCGTTTCCGCCTCGTCGCCGTCCGCACCCGCGATCTGCTTCCCTGTCGCCACCAGCATCCAGTTCGCCGGATAGTGAAACTCCATGTCAAACTGTGCCGGGTTCAAACCCAGATTCGGATACCATGTGCCGCGCGCGCCCACGTACAGCAACCCCTTCCCCGCCTCCGACAACACGTCGCCCGCATAGCTGAAGCGCAGTTTCAATTCCCGTCCGTCCGCGAGCGGAGCGGGGAACACCACCGCCACCAAATCGTTCCCTTTTCGTCGTAGCTCGGTCCCTTCAATCGCCGGGTTCTGGATGAAATCCACCAGCCGCCCATCCGCCTCGACCGCATCCACCTTCAGATAACGCGACAACTCAAACAGCAGCGTCCTTTCTCCTCCGCTGTGAATTCGAACCTTCATCTCCGTCGATGCTTGCAACCTTGTCGGAGGCTCGACCGACGCCTGAATCCGGAAGCTCGTGATCGAGACGTCATTGGCGAATCGACTTGCAGCCGCACCGCCGGTCCCACTGGGCGCAAACGAAGTCCAGATATCGAAAAACAACACGTCGTCTTTCATCCGCGGCTGCCCGGCCCACAACGGCTCGGAGTTCGACGCATCCCATAACACTTCAAACCCGCCCAGTTTCGTGCCCTGCAAATGAGCGTGCAGCAGCGGCGGAAATTTCCCCTCCGGATCGTTGAGCGGCGGACTCGCTCGTCCGCCCTCCGTAAGAACCGGAAGGAAATGACTGAAGTCCAGCAGCAGCCGCAGGGCGTCGAACTCCGCCAGCGCGCGGCTCTTGTCGCTCCATTTCTTTATGAATTCCGCGCCCTCTGGCGCTGGTGTCAGAAACGGCCGCAAGACCGCCGCCGTGTCGTCGTTGAAGCGCAGATATCCTGAGGTGAACTGCTCTTCCAGAATCGCCATCCCGGTAAACAGCGCCAGCGATCCGCGCTCCACACGGTTCGGTGGCCGCAGCCGTATCTCGCCCTCACCCACGAAAAACGCGCCCGTAATCCGCCCGCAAATGTCTTCCGTAAACGCCAGCGTGCCGTCGTCGAAATCAAGGTGGAGATTCGGCCGGTCAATCGAGGCGTCCCGAACGCTGTACACCCGTTGCGGATCGAGTTCCACCGAGCGAATCCGCGCGTAGAGGCCGCTCGTCGTTTGCGGACACTCGGGGCTCGGCCCCGCCGCCTGCGCCCATGCCGCCGCAGTCACGAGACACCACGTCAACCCGATCATCCATCGCAACCGAACCAGCCTTGGCACCATAAATCCAGTCCCCGGAGGGGCGACCGAGCTTAACGCAGAGCCGAGTCCGCCCAATCCTCACGCATAATCTCTAGCCGGGAGAGAAATCTCCTCTCCCCGCCGCCCCATTCGCAGTACCTTAGTCACCTTACGGCCCCCTCCGCCTCGTTGCTAGAATCAGCCCTGTGCGGCCTCTGCTCCTCATTCTAGTGCTTTCGCTGGCGCTTCCCGTGTCCGCCGACGTCATTCACCTTAAGAATGGACGCACCATTTGGGCCGATCAGGTCCGCGAAAACAAAGACCGCGTCGAGTATGACCTCGGCGAAGATACTTACGCTATCCCGAGATCCTCCGTCGACCACATCGACGCCGGCGGCATCGCCCCGGTCCGCGCCGGAGCCGCCAACGGAACCTCGACCAATGTCCCCGACATCATCCCGCCCGCGCCCTCATTCAACCACGAAGCCGACGTAGCCGAAAAAGTCATCCGCGACGGCAAGGTCGATGCCGATGCACTCGCCAGCCTCGGACAAGCATCCAATCCCGAGCTCGCCGCGACCGCATACTTCCTGGCGGGCAAGCACGAATCCGACCACGGCAACTTTCCGCAAGCCAAAAGTTATTACGAATCCGCTCTCGGTTTTCAGCCGGACAATTCCACCTTGCTGATCTACTACGCCGCCACGCTGATGCGCACCGGCCATGCTTCGGAAGCGCTCTCCTACGCCGAACACGCCGCCAGCGTCGCTCCCAACTCACCCGATGCCATCGCCATGCTGGGCTTCGTTCAGTTCGCCAGCGATCATACCGCCGATGCCATTCTCTCCTGGAAAAAATCGCTCGCCCTGCGTCCCGACGCCACCGTCAGCCAGTATCTCGCACGCGCCGAGCGCGAATCGAGCGCCGAATCCGACTTCTCGCAGCGCGAAAGCAGCCACTTCAATCTCCACTTCGAAGGCAAGGACACATCCGAAGCCTTTCGCCGCGACCTGCTCGCAACCCTCGACGCCGAGTATGACGATTTGGTGCGCGATCTCGGATACTCGCCCCGCAATAACATCGCCGTCACGCTCTACACGCAGCAAACGTTCTTCGACGTGACCCGCGCGCCCTCATGGAGCGGGGCCGTCAACGATGGCAAGCTGCGCATCCCCATCAGCGGCGTCCAGAGCGTCACGCCCGCTCTGGCCCGCGTCCTCAAACATGAACTGACGCACTCGTTCGTCGCTCAGATGTCCAGCAACCGCTGCCCCACCTGGCTGAACGAAGGCATCGCGCAAATCGAAGAGGGTAAGTCGTCCGCTTCTAACGGACGCCCGCTCGCGCTGCTCTTCGCCGCCGGAGCTGAGATCCCGTTCAATGTGCTTGAAGGCAGCTTCATGCGCTTCTCCACCCCCGAAGCCACCACTGCCTACGCCGAATCTCTCGCCGCCACCGAATACATCCGCGACGCCTACGGCATCGGCGAAATTGCCCGCATCCTGGAACTTCTCTCCCAAGGCAGCTCCACCGAAGCCGCTCTGCGCGCCACCGTCCACTCCGATTACGGCCAACTCCGCGACGAAATGGCCCGCACGCTAAAAGAGAAATACGGCGAATAAGAACGTGTGGCGCGGACACTCCTGTCCGCGCAGGCGACTCGCTCGTGCAGCAAACCCGTCCCGCTCATTGCCCCGCTCCAAACTCTGTGTTACTTTCGCACGTCATGAAGTCGTTCTTTTCAAAACTCGGATTCGGCTCAACGGTGGATGAACCTCCCGAGGTCCTTCAGGTAGATAGCGCCGCGCTTAAGGGCGCGGATATTGCGGTCGCCTATTTTTCCTCGCGCGCCGGAGGCGATTTTCACGACTTCCTGCGCGTCGGCCCCACCCGTTTTCTTTTCGGATTGCTCGACGTGGCCGGACGGCGCGACACGAACCTTGGCGTGTTGCAAGCCGCGAAGGATTGTTTTCGCTCGTCCAGCAAGGAACTCTTCGCCGCCGCCGAACTGAACGAATCCGAAGCCATGGTCGAACTGTCGCGCCGTCTGAATCTCGAAATCTTGCGCGCTGCCGGAGGCGTGCGCAGTTGCCCGGCCTTCGCCGGCTGCTACAACGAGGAACTGGGCACGCTTTGTTACGTCAACGCGGGGCACACTCCCGGCTTGCTGCACGACGACTCCAGCATCGTCGAATTGCCCGCGACCGGCCTGCCGCTCGGCTTGTTCTCGCTGGCGCCCACCGACGCCCGCATCGTAGGCATGGGGCCAAACAGTTCGCTGGCGGTGGTTTCACGCGGAGTGGTGGAGGCCGAATCGAAGCACGCCGAATTCGGTCTGGAGGGAGTCAAGAGCGTGATGCAGGCCAGGCGGGCCTCGGCCAAAGATCTTTGCCAGAGCATCCTGCAACGCGTGCAGGATTTCATGCGCATGGCTCCAAAGCACAACGACGTGACCGCGCTGACACTCACGCGAGGAAATTAGTCGGAAGTCATTCAGACGTTATTCAGACGGCCCACCCGCTCCGTTGGCCTCGACGCGGCTTGCGGCGTAAAATGGAAAAATAATTTCCCCGGGTAAACCCCAGGTTGCGAAACAGCATTTCGAAACAACGTTTTCGAAATGAGGTTACGAGAGAACGTTTCGAGAGAGCCCTTAATGAAGACAACCAGACTTGTTCCGCTGTTGGCTGTTGCGTACGCGCTGTTGCTCCCGGCCGTTTTGCCGGCCGATACCGTGGTCGAAGAGATCGTCGCTCGGGTTAACAACGAAATCGTCACGCGTACGGAATATATCCGCAGCCGCGATCAACTCAAGCAGGAAATTCAGCAACAGGATCCGGCCAATGCCGAACGTATTTTTGCCGAAAAGCAACGCGACGTTCTGCGCGATCTGATTGACCAGCAACTCCTGCTGCAAAAGGGCAAGGACCTTGAATTCAACGGCGACACCGAACTCATCAAGCGTCTCGACGAAATGCGCAAGCAGATGAACCTGGAAACCATGGAGGACCTGGAAAAAGCGGCGGAGGCGCAAGGAGCTTCGTATGAAGACTTCAAGCAAAACCTGCGCAACCAGATTATCACGCAGCATGTGATTGGGCAGGAAGTGGGTTCGCGCCTCGCCATGAACAAGGACGAGGTGAAGAAATTCTATGACCAGCACCGCGCGGAGATGGAGCAGCCCGAGCAGGTCCGCCTGAGCGAAATTCTGATTGCGCCCAAGACGCCCAACAAACCGGTTCCCAGCGCGGACGCGAAGCCCGAGCCGCCATCGGACGCTGAGACGGAGGCAGCTTTGGCCGCTGCCCAGGCCAAAGCGCAGGACCTGCTCGACCAGATCCACAAGGGCGCAAAGTTCGAAGACCTGGCGAAAAAGTATTCCGATGGACCATCGGCAAAAGACGGCGGCGACCTCAGCTATTTCAAGCGCGGCACTCTCGCGCCGGAACTGGAAGACAAGGTATTCGCGCTGAAGGCCGGTGAAGTCACGGATGTGATTCGCACCAAGCAGGGTTACGTGATCCTGCAGGCGACCGAGCATCAGAAGGCGGGCGTTCCCACCCTGAAGGAAGCGGAACCGCGCATTCAGGATGCGTTGTACATGCAGAAACTGCAGCCGGCGCTGCGCGCGTATCTGACCACGCTGCGCGAAGAGGCCTTTATCGACATTAAGAATGGCTACATCGACTCGGGCGCGAGCGCCAAGCAAACCAAGCCCGTCGAAACCACCGACAAAGAAGCCAAAGCGAAGAAGCTGAAAAAGAAAAAGAAGCTCGGTGTGTTCTAGGCCAATCCTGGCTGCGCTTGCTGGCAGCCGGTTGTGCAATTGAGGTTCGTTGTAGGGCATGCCTTCAAGCATGCCGCGAGTGCAGCAGGGACCATGCGCCTTCAGGCGCTGGATGCGGCAAGCCGATTTCGCGGAGGCCCATGAAAGAGTTCTTTATCTCCGAGTGTCCCCAGCAGGAAAACAAGATCGTCACCTCCAGCTTCGTGGTGGCGTCGAAGCAGGTGAAGGCGAAGAAGAATGGCGAGCCTTACCTGGCCTTGACCCTGGCGGATCGCACCGGCCAGATCGAAGCCAAGATGTGGGACAACGTCGATGAATTCGTCGATTCCTTCGAGCAGGACGACTTTCTCAAAATTAAGGGGCTCGTCAATAAGTACAAGAATCGCTTTCAGCTCACCATCCACAAGCTGCGGTGCATGGAAGAGGCCGAGATCGATTTCGCCGACTATCTGCCCAAGACCACCAAGGACATCGGCGAACTCTGGCAAACGATGGCCGAGTTTGTCGCCACCTTTAAGAATCCTCATCTGAAGTCGCTGGTCGAACTGTTCATGGCGGATGCGGAGATTGCCGAACGCTATCGCAATGCCCCCGCGGCCAAGACGCTTCATCATGCCTACATCGGCGGATTGCTCGATCACGTAGTGTCGCTGTTCCGCTCCTGCGATCTCGTCTGCCGCAACTATCCCCAGATTGACCGCGACCTGCTGTTGACGGGAGCGTTTCTGCATGACATCGGCAAGCTGCAGGAACTGACCTACAATCGCGCGTTTTCCTACACCACGCGCGGCCAGTTGCTCGGGCACATGATCATCGAAATGGAGATGCTGCAGGCCAAGCTCGCCAAGCTGCCCGGCTTTCCCGCGGAACTGAAAACTCTGATCGAGCACATGATCATCAGCCATCACGGGCAGTACGAATTCGGATCGCCCAAACTGCCGATGTTTCCCGAAGCGCTCATGCTGCACTATCTCGACGATCTCGATTCCAAGATGGAGGCGATGCGCGCCCACTTCGACCGCGAGGCTGAACTGGAAGGGCCGTGGACCAGCTACAACGCGTCGCTGGGCCGCCCGCTGCTCGATTCCAGAAAATTTCTGCAAGGCGAGAAAGCGCCGGCGGCGAAAAATAGCGTGGAAGATTCCAGCGCGCAGCCAGCGGCGCCCGCAGCGCCGGAGCGCCCGACTTCCACCGCATCGGAACTTGCATTATTTAGCGAACCGAAGGCGTAGAACGGATTCGGTTCGGCAGACTGCCTGTAATCCTGACAACTCTGGATTTGCTCTGAGGCCCCGACAGGCAGCTGCAACGTTACCTCTGCCCTTACATCTGGATCGGCAGCGGAAGAATTTTCTTTTGTATGGCGGCCGTCACCAGTTGGGCTTTGTTGTGAATATCGAGTTTGCGCATCAAGTTGAACTTGTGCGCTTCCACTGTCTTGGCGCTGACTCCCAGCGCCGCCGCCGCTTTCTTCACGGTATAGCCCTCAGCCAGCAACTTCATCACTTCGCGCTCGCGAACGGTTAGGGCGCTTCTGCGCAACGGTACGCGCGCGGCCCGGTTCCGCAGGACCGCGTCTTCTTTGAGTTCCGCTTCGATCCGCGGACTCAACGTCCGTTCGCCGCGATGCACTTCACGCAGTGCCTGCAACAAAAGCGGCGCGGAAGTATCTTTCAGCAGGTAGCCGCTGGCGCCCGAGCGCAGGGCTTGCCGCGCATACTCCTGGTCCTCATGCATGGCGAGATACACGATGCGCGTGCCGGCGCAGTGTTCTGCGATGAGGCGTCCGGCCTCGAACGGCGACATGCCAGGCATGCCGATATCGAGCAGCACCATGTCGGGGCGATGCGCCAGGACCAGTTTGAGCGCCTCGGCGGCGTCGCGCGCTTCGCCCACCACAACGAAGTCGGGAGCGTCTTCCAGCAGGCGTCGCAAACCGTAGCGCAACATTTCAAGATCGTCGGCGATCACGCAGCGAATGCGCACGGCAACTTCCCGGTGCAACGAATCGGCATTGACGGTCAACATAGAAAAATCCTCGCGTCTTCTGGCGAAATGGCGCGATGAGCTTGGAACCCCTGGCCGCCGGCGATTACCGCCGCAATGCGATAGTCGAAAACGATAGTTAAAGCGATAGTCCATTGTACCCGCACCGTCCATGCCTTTGGCGCAAGAGACGGGTTGGGTGAAAACCACCGGGCAAAATCAAGCACAGCCGATCCCTTCGTCTTCATTTACAATGCCTTTTCCACATGCTGCGCTACTTTACTTCCGGCGAATCCCACGGCGAGGCCCTAGTTGCGTTTCTTTCCGGGCTGCCTGCCGGGCTCGCAGTGGATCAGGCGTTTGTGGACCGCGAGCTCTGGCGCCGCCAACAGGGCTTTGGACGCGGCGGGCGCATGAAGATCGAAACCGACCGGGCGCACTTTCTTTCGGGTGTGCATCACGGCAAGACCATCGGATCGCCGATTGCGGTGATGCTCGAAAATCGCGACTGGCAGAATTGGAAAGAGTCGCTGCCGGTGGAGACGGGCGATCCGGAGAAACACAAGCGCGTGGCGTCGCCGCGCCCCGGCCACGCCGATCTTGCCGGAGCTTTGAAGTACGATTTCACGGATGCGCGCTATGTTCTGGAGCGCGCCTCGGCCCGGGAATCGGCGGCGCGGGTTGCGATTGGCGCACTCGCCAAGCTGCTGCTGCGCGAGTTGGGCGTGGAAGTTCTGAGTCATGTGATTGCCGTCGGCGCGGTTTCGATTGCCGATCGCGAAATCGCGTGGGAGCAAATCGAGCCACTGTCGCGCAAGAGCGAAGTGCTGCTTTCTTGCGCCGATGCCGATGCCGAGCAACGCATGAAGGAAGAAGTCGATAAGGTTCTGCGCACGGGCGATTCCGTGGGCGGAGTATTTGAGGTCGTCGCGCACAATGCTCCGCCTGGCCTCGGCAGCTATGTGCAATGGTACGAGCGGCTGGACGCGCTGTTGGCTGCGGCGGTCATGTCGTTGCAAGCGGTGAAAGCGGTCGAAATTGGAAGCGGGATTCAGGCAGCGTATTCGCCGGGATCGGCCGTGCATGATGAAATCGGTTATAAGAGCGGCGCGGAATTTGCCGGCTTCACGCGCACGCGCAACCATGCCGGAGGTTTGGAGGGCGGCGTCTCCAATGGACAGGAGATTCGGGTCCGCGGTTATTTGAAACCGATCTCCACGCTGCGGCGTCCATTGCAGTCGGTGGATTTCTCGACGCGCGAGCCCGTGAAAGCGGCGTATGAGCGCTCGGATGTATGCGTTGTACCCGCTGCCGGCGTGGCCGCTGAGGCCATGGTTGCGCTCACGCTGGCGCGCTGTGCGCTCGAAAAATTCGGCGGCGACTCGATGAAGGAAACGAAACGAAATTTTCAAGGCTATTTGGAACAACTGAAGAACTATTGATCCAAAACTCTTAATCTGAAATTAGCGATCCAAAAATGATTTATCCAATTGTGAAATTTGGCGATCCGGTGCTGGAAACACCCGCGGCCGAGGTGACCAGCTTCGACGACGGGCTCAAGAAGCTCATCGCAGACATGTTCGAGTCCATGTACGCGGCTCACGGCGTGGGGCTGGCGGCCCCGCAGATCGGCATTTCAAAACGAATCGCCGTCGTGGATGTGACCTTCAAGGAAAGCCCCGATGCCAAGCTGGTACTGATTAATCCGGTCATCGTTGACAAAGAAGGCCGTCAGCGCAGCAGCGAAGGCTGCCTGAGCATTCCCGAATTTCGCGAGGACGTAACCCGCGCCAAGACCGTGACGGTGCGCGCGCAAGACCTGAACGGTAAGTTTTTCGAGCACACAGGAGAAGACCTGCTGGCGCGGGCCTTCCTGCATGAGACCGACCACTTGAACGGCAAGCTTTACATCTCACACGTCAGCGCGCTGAAACGCGACCTCATCAAGCGCAAGATCAAGAAGCTGGTAAGGGCGGGAGAGTGGTAGGGGATCGGGAAATTTTGCAATCGGTAATTTTGCAATTTGAATTCCTTCCAAATGCCATCACCTCTTAATCTCGTTTTTTGCGGCACACCACGATTCGCCGTCCCAACCCTCGATAAGCTAGTCGAGGCTGGTCATACTGTGCGACTGGTGGTGACGCAACCCGATCGGCCTCGCGGGCGCGGAATGGAAGTCTCCGTTTCTCCCGTGAAAGATGCGGCAACACGCCTGGGCATTGCAGTGCTGCAACCCGCCACCATTAAGAACAACGTCGAATTCCGCGAACAGCTCACGGCGATTTACCCGGATGCGATCATTGTTGTCGGTTATGGGCGCATCATTCCGCAGTGGATGATCGATCTTCCTCGGCTTGGAAATTTGAACCTGCACGCGTCTCTGCTGCCAAAGTATCGCGGTGCGGCGCCGATCCAGTGGGCGATTGCCAGCGGCGAATCCGTCACCGGCGTTACAACCATGCGCATCGACGCGGGCCTCGATACCGGCGACATCCTGATGCAGCGCGAAATTCCGATTGGCCCGGAAGACACAGCCGAAACGCTGGGCCCGAAGCTGGCGTCCGTCGGCGCGGATCTGATGGTCGAGACTCTGCGCGGACTCGAGAGCGGGCAAGTCCACTCGGCTCCGCAGGATCATTCGCAAGCTACGCTCGCGCCGATTCTGAAAAAAGACGATGGCCGCATGGACTTCGCCCGCAGCGCCAACGATCTGTTCAACCGCCTGCGTGGCTTTCAGCCGTGGCCTGGGGCGTTCACGACCTTCAAGGGTAAGACGCTGCAAGTTCACCGCGCTCAACCCTTGCAACATGCGGGCGAGTTGAGGCCCGGAGAAATCGCTGCCGAGGGAACGCGCTTTTTCGTCGGCTGCGGAAATGACAAAGATAAAAACACAAGGCTAGAGCTCGTCGAAATTCAACTCGAGGGCAAGCGCCGCATGACGGCGCAAGAATTCATCAATGGATATCGGCCCAAATCCGGCGATGATCTGGGACAATAGCTAGATCTCGTGTGGGGACGGGCGCCTCGCGAGCCTGCCCTGAGCGAAGCCGAAGGGTCCAAGCCGAGCGTAGCTCGGCAGCTACCGGAGGCACAACAATTGTGGAGTCGCTATAGCGATGGCAGTTTCTCCCGCTCGCTCCGTCGCCTTCGAAATTCTTCTGCGGATCGAACGCGAAGGTTCCTACGCCGCCGAGCTGTTACATTCCGCTCGCCTCGCGAAGCTTCCCTCGCGTGATCATGGACTCGCCACCGAACTGGTGATGGGAGTTCTCCGCTGGCAGTCGTTGCTCGATCGGCGGCTGGCCGCTGCGTCCTCGCAGAAACTCGACCGGCTGGATGGCGAGGTGTTGGCCGCATTGCGCCTGGGCGTATATCAATTGCAGTTTCTCTCCAGAGTTCCGGCGCGCGCGGCGATCTTCGAAAGCGTCGAACTCGTCAAAGCCGCGCGCAAGCGCTCGGCAGCTTCGTTTGTGAATGCGGTTCTCCGAAAGATTGCCGGGACCGGCGCGGAAGACGTCTTCACCGAAATCGGCAAGTCGCCCGACGCGATCGCGCTGGCGCGGAACGCCGCTCATCCTCCGTGGCTGGTAGCGCGTTGGACCGGTCGCTATGGACTTGAGGCTGCGCGGCAAATCTGCGTTCACGATCAGACGGTGCCCACGACGGCCATTCACATTCACGACCCTCAATGTGAACCCAAACTTGCCGCAGCGGGCGTTGAACTCGCGCCGGGCCGGCTGCTATCGGCTGCACGCCGTGTTCTTGCGGGTGACGTGACAGGTACGCGCGCCTACGAAGAGGGCCGCATTTCCATTCAAGATGAAGCCTCGCAGTTGGTCGCGTTGCTGGCCGGCCGCGGAAAAACGGGCGTTGAAAGAACAATCGTCGATCGCGCGAACGCTGATTTTGCAATTTTGGATTGTTGTGCCGCTCTCGGCAGCAAGACCGCCGTGCTCGCCCGGCGCAACCCGAGCGCCAAGGTTTTTGCGACCGAGTTGCATCCGCATCGCGCGCGCCTGCTGCGAAACCTTATCCGTTTGCCGAACGTCCACATCGTCGTGGCGGACGCGCGTCATTTGCCCTTTTTGCGCGCCTTTGACCGCATCCTCGCCGACGTTCCCTGCTCGGGCACTGGTACTCTGGCCCGCAATCCAGAGATCAAGTGGCGGCTCATGCCAGAAGACCTGCGCGATCTTCAGTCGCGACAGGTGGCCATCCTGAAGTCCGCGCTTCGCCAGCTTGCGCTTGGCGGCCGGCTCGTCTATTCCACCTGTTCGCTGGAGCGCGAAGAAAACGAAGCTGTGGTGGAAGCTGCTTTCGATGGTACGGCCGAATTCAAGGTCGTCGATTGCAAAGTAGAGTTGGAGCAATTGCAACAGTCTGGTGAAATGTGCTGGCAGGATCTCGCGTCGCTTCTCGCAGGCCCCTATCTGCGAACCATCCCCGGCGTGCATCCTTGCGACGGATTTTTCGCCGCGATGATTGAACGAAAATAGCCAACTATGAATCTTATGACTAGCTCGCAGAGAAGCGAATGAACAACAGGAAGACGATCAGCCCAATAACAAAACCGATTATCCAGAACAATCGTTTCATTTCAAAATAATACCTCAATAATGATCCATCTGTGTCAAGGCGTAATTGTCCTGACAATCACGTCGGTAATCCCTAACGCACGTCGAAATCCACCGCGCTGCCGGCCACGATCTTTTGTCCAGGCGCAGGAGTCTGCCCAACAACCATGCTCGCTGCGTTCGGCTGTGTGGCCGCAGACG
>Ga0326728_10012272_pt1 | contig 19111 bp, 12 predicted proteins | sample MB3enrmetagenome_FD_207602 | JGI IMG/M metagenome (GOLD analysis project Ga0326728, IMG submission 207602) | Lab enriched peat soil microbial communities from McLean, Ithaca, NY, United States - MB31MN | ecosystem: Environmental > Terrestrial > Soil > Wetlands > Peat | place: USA: New York... | reverse complement strand
CGCAGCGCCTTCCTCGGCGACATCAAATCCGCCTTCGACAAGAATCCCAACCTGTCGAATCTGCTGCTCGATCCGTTTTTCAAGAAAGCGATCAAGGGTTGCGCGCGCAGTTGGCGCAAGGTGGTGGCCACGGCGGTCAAAAAGGGCATCCCGGTTCCGGCCTTCAGCACCGCGCTGGCGTTTTTCGACGGCCTCCGCAGCGAGCGCCTCCCGGCCAACCTGCTGCAGGCGCAACGCGACTATTTCGGCGCGCACACCTACGAGCGCGTGGACAAGCCGCGCGGCGAGTTTTTCCATACCAACTGGACCGGCACCGGCGGCCGCGTCGCCAGCAGCACTTACACGGCGTAATCTATGAAATTCTGCGACAAAGATTTTCTGCTGTCGAACGGCGTGGCCCGCGAACTTTACCACGGCACGGCGTCGAAACAACCGGTCATTGATTTTCATTGCCACCTTTCGCCGCGCGATTTGGCGGAGAACCGCCGCTTCAAGAATCTGCACGAACCGTGGCTGGAGGGCGACCATTACAAATGGCGCGCCATGCGGGCCGACGGCGTGCCGGAACGGCTGATCACCGGCAAGGACACGACGCCCCGGGAGAAATTCCAGGCCTGGGCCGCCACCGTGCCGCACACCTTGCGCAACCCGCTGTTTCACTGGACCCACCTGGAATTGCGGCGCTATTTCGGCATCGAAACCTTGCTGGACGAAAGCACGGCCGCCGCGGTGTGGGAGGAGGCCAACCGCCTGCTGGCCAAGCCGGGCTGGTCGGCGCGCGGGCTGGTGGAGCGGATGAATGTCGAAATAATATGCACGACAGATGATCCGGCCGATTCCCTGGAACACCACCAGGCCATCGCCAAGTCGGGCTGGCGCGTCAAGGTGCTGCCCGCCTTCCGCCCGGACAACGCGCTGCGCGTCGGCCAGCCGGAACGTTTCAAACCCTGGACGCAGCGCCTCAGCCAGGCGGCCGGGGCGGGCGCGGACACGTTTAAAGGCTTTCTCAAGGCGCTGGGCCAGCGCCACGCCTTCTTTCATGACATGGGCGGACGGCTGTCCGATCATGGCCTGAATCAGATGCCCGCGCTGGATTGCTCGGAGAGGCAGGCCGCCGCCATTTTTTCCGCCGCGCTCAAAGGCAACGCGGCGGCGTGCGAGGACGCGGAACGATTTGCCAGCTTCATGATGGAGTTCTTTGGCGCGCTCGACGCGGAGAAGGGCTGGACCAAACAGCTTCACCTGGGCGCTTACCGCGACCCGAACACCCGCATGGCCGCCCTCCTGGGCGCGGACACCGGCTGCGACACCATCGGCGATTTTCCGCAGGCCGCCGGGCTGGGCCGTTACCTGGACCGCTTGAACAGCCGGAACCAGCTCCCCAAAATGATTATCTACAACCTCAACCCGGCGGACAACCATCTGTTCGCGGCCATGCCGGGCAGTTTTCAGGATGGGTCGGTGCCGGGCAAATTGCAGTACGGCTCGTCGTGGTGGTTTTTGGACCAGGAGGACGGCATCCGCGCGCAACTGAACGCGCTGTCAAACCTCGGTTTGCTCAGCCGGTTTGTCGGGATGCTGACCGATTCGCGCTCTTTTCTGTCCTATCCGCGCCACGAGTATTTCCGCCGCATTTTGTGCGACCTGCTGGGGGCGGATGTAGCCGGCGGCCGGCTGCCCGACCGGCGGGAATGGCTGAAGAACCTCGTGGCGGATGTTTGTTACCGGAACGCCAAGAATTATTTCGGGTTCCCCGCCTGATCGCGCCGCGACGTAATTCAGCCGATGGTAGGGCGGCGCTGCCGCGCTGCCCACTTTTTGCCTTTTCAATTGGTGCCGTGTTCAACTATAAATCCAGCCAATGTCCGACGGTCAACCTCTTGAACCAGGACGCCGCGCGCCAGCCAAAGGGGTCCATATCATGCTGGGCCGGCCGAATTGGGTTTTCCTGACCGTCTGCACGGAGAAACTGTGGCGGGTTATGCGGCGATACCGTCTGGCAAACACGCCGCCGGTGAAGCGGAAACTCCTGCGCAAGGACCAATCGTGGTCGGAAGATTTCACGGCCAAGCTGTTTTGCAACGTCGAATTCTGCCTTGAACGTCAGCCGATATTGATCGAGCCTCAGCAGGAATTCGAGCGGCTTGATGCAGCGGGGCAAAGCCTGTTGCCTCGTGCTCGGGAGCGCGATTCAGCATGAGCGCTTCCGGCTCCTTGGCGAATCGCCTGCTTGATGAGCACAAAAAACGCAAATATGCGATTATGCGGGACCCCCTGCTCTGCTATGAATTGCTTTTGGGTTGCACGACTGGGGTGTACGGCGCTTTAATTCGCTCAATGCGAAGATGAGACCATGAGCGACTTTCTTAAATGTGATTGTCCGCACTGCGGCCAACATGTCGAATATCCCGCAGAAGGAACAGGGCTAACCGTGCCATGTCCGACTTGTGAAAAATCGTTCGTGTTGTCGCCCGCGAATCAGCCATCAAGTTCCACTTCAACTGAAATTCGCACTACACCAGTTCACGAGCCACCGAGAACTCGAAAAGCTGCCGGATCGAATCTGTCAAAACTTACCGAGGAAACAATTAAAGCCAAAACACAAAATGGCGATACACCTCTGCATCGCGCTGCGAAAACGGGAAGGATTTCCGAAATTCCGAGACATCTTCTTAGAATCGAATTGTTCATGGCGAAAAACAATTCATTTGCGAGGGAAACACCGCTGCACCTCGCGGCAAGATATGGACATCTTGATCAAGTTCCCAAAGAGTTTCTGACAAAAGAAACGCTTACGGCCTCAACCGAATATGAAAGAAAAGAATCCAAGACGGGACCGACACCACCGCGAACCGAAACGCCTTTGCATTACGCTGCGCAATACGGCCATGCTGATCAAATTCCACAAGAATTCCTGAGACCGGAGTTTTTAACTATCGAGGCTACTGGTTATAGGCTTACAGTTTTACACCAACTGGCCTATGCCAAAAAGCTGGATTTGGTACCAGAGATCTATGCCAATTCTGAAATGTGGAATTTAAGAAATAGTCAAGGTCAAACGCCGCGCGAAGTCCTTGCGGGAGTAATTGATCAAGAACGTCGGCGGAGCGAACGTGAAGCTTGGAGGCCACCCCGTCTAACACTGCCGATACAAACTGAACCGGCAAGGCTGTTGCCGGTTTTCTCCGGTGAGGCGCTCCAGGCGATTCAAATAAAATCTTCAGATCAGAGCAAAACTTACATTGTGAATTTGCTGGAGTACACCTGCACTTGCCCACTGTGTCTGGAAATTCATTCAGGAGTCCCCGCGCGGGATTATGGCCGTCTTTGCAAACATATTATCCTTGCCTTGAGGAAGCAAAACTTGGTTGCACAGCTTCCGCCAATCGCAAGGGGAATTGTCGAAAATGGTTTACCATACGATGCCTTTGGAATTTATCCAGGGCGTTTTGCAGAAGACCTCTATGGTCGTCCCATTTATATCACGGGCAAAAATTACGATGGATGGATCAGCATTTTTGCGTTATGGCGACGGAACGGCGTAAATTACTCGCGGTTCGCATATAATGTTAATGCAAGAAGATGGTATTTTAAGAATCTGTTATATTTATACCTACCTAAAGTTGACGAATCGCTTTTGTATTAACATTGAACTTCTTTGCGAAGACTGCAACTGCGCGAAGAGTAATTCTATCCAGCGAGCCGATATGACACGTCCTCGTTTTGTCTTGCGGTTTGATTGGGATTTGTCGGATGATCATCCGTCCGAATCCGCCCGTGCCAAACCCTGCAAAAAAGACCCACTCACACACGCACGCTCGCTCAAGTGTTTGAGTGAGACAGGCAATGATGGCACGACCAGGCACTTGTCGGGGCGGAGCGTTCGCGTGTTGGCATTCCGCCGTCGCGCAAGGCGCTATGGCGGGACACGTCGGCTTGGCCTTCCTGCATTTCCGCGGCCCCATGCATGAGATTCAATGCGAGGGGAATGATACATTTGGGCGGAGCGGCAGCTCCGCCCTACCGGGAATTTCAAATATCGTTGGCTGGATTTTCAGCGGGAAGTTTCTATAAATCCGTAATCGGTTGGTGGCGTGGCACGAGCGCCTTCATGATGGCCCAGGCGATGAGGTAGCTCAAGGCGCAGATAATGAACATGACGAGGTAGGCCGTCTGCGGATTCTGCTTGAAGGCATCGGTCAGGCCGCCCGCGAGTTGCTGAACCACCACGCCGCCGAGGCCGCCCGCCATGGCGCCAATGCCCGTGACCGAACCGACCGTCCTTTTCGGGAACATGTCGGAAACGGTGGTGAAGAGGTTGGCGGACCAGGCCTGATGCGCGGCGGCGCCGACGCAAATCGTGGCCACGGCCAGCACGGCGGCCCATTTTCCAAATACGCTGACGTTGCCAAAATACTGGGTCGCCAAAACGGTCAGCGGCGCCAAGGCAATGAGGAACATCGCCAGCATGCGGGCCTTATAGACCGCCATGCCCTTTTTAATGAGCGTCATGGGAATGCTGCCGCCATAAACGCTGCCGATGATGGCCACGCCGTAGACGATGAACGTCGGCAGCATGACTTGATGTTTGTCCATGCCAAATTGTTTTTGCAGATAGTCCGGCAGCCAGAAAAGGTAGAACCACCAGATGCCGTCGGTCAGAAACTTGCCCCAGAAGAAAGCCCAAGTCTGGCGGTAGCCCAGCACACCCGGACTGGATTCGTTGCCGAATCTGGCGGCGCCGGGGGCGCCTTTGAAAAATCCCAGGACGAGGAGAGAAATCAGGCTGCCAACGCCCGGCACGAGATTGATGAGAACCATCCAGCCGGTCTTGCCGAGGTCATGCCAGCGTTTGATTTGGAGGACGACGCACACCCAGGCCACCACCAGCAGCCAGACGATGCGGAACGACAGAATGAAAGCAAAGGAATTCGGGGCGACGAAGATGCTCTTGGCCACCGCTCGCGCGCTTTCTCCAGAAACATAAATCCTCCCGTTGGGAACAACAATCAGCGTGGTCATCAAATATATGAACGCGGTCAGAATGCCGGTCAAAATCACCGTGCCCCAAAAATTGGCGCGCGGAATCCGTCCCTCGAAGGAAAACAATTTTCCAAAAGAGCCGGAGCCTTTGGCCGGTTTTTCGCCGTTTTGAACCTCGTCCTTGTCGCTGTGGATGAGGTCAAATTCAGCCTGGGAAAGCCGCTTTTGCCTGGCGGGTATTTCATAAAGCCAGAACCAGAAAATCAGCCAGAGAAATCCCGCCGCGCCGGTGAGGATGAAGGCCATTTTCCAGCCGAGCTGGTCGCCGAAATAAATCATGCACCACGGAACGAAGAGGGCGGCGACCATCGCGCCGAAGTTGGAACCGCTGTTGAAAATGCCCGTGGCCAGCGCCCGTTCGCGTTTGGGAAACCACTCCGCGACGGTCTTGATGGACGCGGGAAAATTTCCGCCTTCGCCCACGGCAAACGCGCTGCGGACCAGAATGTGCATCGTCACCAGCCGTCCCACGAACGCATTGGCGATGCCGAACAGCGACCAGAGGATGAGCGAGAGGGCCAGTCCGATTTTGGTGCCGATTTTGTCAATGACCCAGCCGGCGATGATGGTCATGCCGGCGTAAAAAGCGGTGAAAAAGGAAGTCAAATTCGCAAAGTCCGTGTTCGACCAGCCGAAGCCGCCCTGGTCCGCCGGTGCGCAGAAGATCGGATCCTTCAGGTAGCTGATGACTTGGCGGTCAAGGTAATTGAAGGTCGTGGCGAAGAACAGCAGTCCGCAAATCACCCAGCGATAATTGCTTGAGGCTGGCCGGTTTGGTGTCGCGGAATTCACTTGTTTGCAAAACTTAACCAAAAGCCGCCCCGGCCTGCAAGGTAATTTCCGCGCTTCACCGGCTCTGGCGGAAGATTGGCAGTGTCCTAATTTGTAGTGTCGAGCCTGTGGCTCGAAATCGGCGCGCAGCGCCGACGCTACATCAAATTAGGACACTGCCGGAAGATTTGCGTTGTCACCTTCCCTCGCTTCATTAAACTGCGTGTATGAAAAAACCTGTATCACTCGGAAAATTCTCCTTCGGCATGGGCGACCGTTTTGCCCACCAGGCCAAACCCCAATTGCAAGCCGTCATCCTGGCCGCCAGCCACGGGGTGGAGGTCACTCCCGTCTGGAACAAGTCCAACCGCGAACACATCATCATCGGCTCCAAGCCCGCCAGCGTGCGGGCGGCGGCGGAGAAAGCCGTCGCCGAACTCGGCTGGAAAAAGCCGTGGCATGTGGACGCCGACCATATCCGGCTCGACACCGTGGACGGCTTCCTCGATTCGTCGGACTTCTTTACCATTGATGTGGCCGACTCCATCGGCCACCCGGCGCCGGAAGCCGCGCTGCGGGCTTTTGTGGACCGCCATCCCGAATTGAGCCAGCGCCTGCAAATTCCGCAGATTGACCGGGCTTTCGACATCAGCCGCGCCGAAGTCTCCCGCCTGGCCGGCAAATATCTGCGCGCGGTGCAGGAGGCCGGCGCGATCTTCCGCCACATTGCCCAGGCCAAAGGCGCCGGCAATTTCATCGCCGAAGTTTCCATGGACGAAACCGACAGCGCGCAGACCCCGCCGGAGCTGCTCATCATTTTGGCGGCCATGGCCGATGAAAAAATCGCGTTGCAAACCATCGCGCCCAAATTCACCGGCCGCTTTAACAAAGGGGTGGATTACGTGGGCGATGTGGGCCAGTTCGAGCGGGAATTCAGCGAAGACCTCGCCGTCATCGCCTTTGCCGTGAAGCAATACGGCCTGCCGCAGAACCTGAAATTGAGCGTCCATTCCGGCAGCGACAAATTCTCCATCTACCAGCCGATCCGGCGCGCCCTGGCGAAATTCAACGCCGGCCTCCACCTCAAGACCGCGGGCACAACCTGGCTGGAAGAATTGATCGGCCTGGCCGAAGCCGGCGGCGACGGCCTGGCCCTGGCCAAGGAAATTTATTCTCAAGCCCTCGATCACCGCGCCGAATTATGCGTCCCTTACGCCTCCGTCATTGACATTGACCCGGCCAAACTGCCGCCCTCGAAAAAAGTCGCCCGCTGGACCTCCGCGCAATACGCCGCCGCGCTCCGGCACGATCCACAGTGCCCTGATTTCAACCCTCATTTCCGCCAATTGCTCCATGTCGGCTACAAAATCGCCGCCCAACAAGGCCCGCGCTACCTGAAAATGCTTGACGCCTGCGCCGAAACCGTCGCCCGCAACGTCACCCAAAACCTCTACGACCGCCACCTTAAACCGCTGTTTGTGGATTGAAGCGCCGATCAGCGCCGCGCCTGTAATGCGTTAGGCTCAGGTGGTCGGGAAAGGTAGGGCGGGCAGTCCCCTGCCCGCCGCACGGCGGCAGTACGACGTTGCTTGCTGTGTCAATGCCCGACGGCGGGCAGTGGACTGCCCGCCCTGCCATCCGGGACGCTGCACCCCGTCAGCGCCGCGCTTTGGGCCGCCGGGCGCGGGAACGCCGGACTTGGCCCGTGGCGCTCCGGTCCCGGGCGTGCCGGGCGGGCGGGCGGGCGGGCGTGGAACCGGATTTGATTGGGGGCCGCCCGGCACCCTGCTCGCGCTCCCGGGCGCGCATGATAATGGGGCAGCCTTCGTAGCCAAAGGCGGCGCGCATTTGGCTGGACAGATATCTCTTGTATTGGTCGGAGAACAAATCTTCTTTATTGACAAACAACAAAAAAACCGGCGGCGACTGGCTGACTTGCGTGGCGTAGAAAAACTTCAGACGATGCCCGGCCGCGCTGGCCGGCTGGCGGCGCTCGATGGCGTCCTGCAAGGTCCGGTTCAAAATGCCGGTGGGTATCTTCTGGCGCAGTTGCGCGGTGACGAAACGGATGGCTTCGAGGAGGCGGTCAAGATGAAATCCGGTTTTGGCGGAGGTGAAGATCACCGGGGCGTAATCAAGGAAGAAAAGCTGCTCCTGCACCCAGCCGCCGAATTCGCCCAGGGTCAGCGGCGGGGCCTCCTGGCCCTCGCGGCGGCGGGCGCGGCGCTTTTCCTCGCGATGGGTTTCCCGGCGCGCCGCGTCCACCTCCGGCCCGACCAGGTCCCACTTGTTGACAACGATGAGGCAGGCCTTGTTCCGCTCCACGATCTTTCCCGCCACTTTCTTGTCCTGGGCGGTCACGCCCGCCTCCGCGTCAATCATCAGCACGGCCATGTCGCAGCGGGCGATGGAATCCTCCGTGCGTTTGACGCTGAAAAACTCGACCGAATTGTCCACCCGCCGCTCCTGCCGGACGCCGGCTGTGTCAATTAAAATATAATCCTGGCGCGCTCCGCCGCTTTCGACCGTGAACGGCACGTCCACCGCGTCGCGCGTCGTGCCGGGAATGGGGGTGACGATGACGCGCCGGGAGTGGGTGAGCGCGTTGATGAGGGAGGACTTGCCGACGTTGGGCCGGCCAATCACGGCCAGCTTGAGCGCGGGGACGGGGGGCGGCGCGCCGGGGGTGGCCGCGGCGGCGGGAGCGGTTTCCTGCGGCAGGAGCGCGACGGCGGCGTCCATCAGGGCGCTGATGCCGCGCTGGTGAATGGCGCTGACGGGGAAATTCTGCGCGAAGCCCAGTTCAGTAAAGACGTCCGCGCTGGCTTCGGACTGGTCGTTATCCGCCTTGTTGATGGCGACGAGGACCGGTTTGCCCGCCCGGCGCAAGCGCTGGGCGACTTCGCGATCCAAGGGGACGACCCCTTCCTGCAAATTGACCACGAGAATAATGACGGTGGCGGCGGCGATGGCCAGTTCGACCTGCTCGAAAGCAGCCTGGACGATGACGTCGCGGGCTTTCTCGCCGCGCAACAAGCCCAGACCGCCGGTGTCCACGAGGGTGAAGGAGCGCCCGTTCCATTCGGCTTCGACGCTGATGCGGTCGCGGGTCACGCCCGGCTGATCGTGGACGATGGCGATGCGCTGGCGGGCGATGCGATTGAAGAGGGCCGACTTGCCCACATTGGGCCGGCCGACAATGGCGATGAGACCGGGCGAAACCATGAGGGAGAATAGCGCGGGCCGCGCCGCGTGGCACGAACTAATGTGGATTGCCATCCGAACTTTGGACTCGCCGGGGGGCGGGAAGTGTGCGATGTTAAAGGCGCTGATGGGGGGCGTACTGGTTTCGACCTGAAAGATGCGCTGGAGGCGGCATGCCGAGGACGGTTCGTTGGCCTCGTAAAAAATCGAACCAAAAATAAGTGCTAACCAAGAATTAGCTCTCGCGGCCTAAATGCGCCGCGACGTTCGCCCTCGGACACCTGCTACGAGGGACGAACGCCACAGCAGGTTAGGTGAGGCGCGGCGTCCGCGCGCGTTTCATCGAAACTATTTCATGCGGGCTGGACTGCCGGATTGGCGTCAGAACCTTATCCGGCGGTTGAGACTCTCTTCTGACTAAGCATGTAGTCGCGGCCGGCAAATTTGGCAGGGACGCGGGTTCAACTCCCGCCGCCTCCACCATCCAGTCGAGTTTTGCGCCGCCTTTGAGACTTTGGAACTGGCGCGGCAATTTGAATTACTGAGCAGTCCGGTGGCATAGACTACAGACTGGGACAGAAGAATAGCCGCGAGAAGGCGCAAAAGGCCCAGCGCGGCGGAGCCGCAAGCAAATCGAGGCTGGAAAAGGCCGGAGAGCAGTCAGGGGAATGGTTGTCAGGGGAATAAACCGGAAGACGCTCTTTCCCATTCCCTTGACAATCATTGCCCTGACTTTGGATTTTTCGCAGAAAACGGTGGATTGTGAATCTTCTCGAGAATGAGTGATTCTGCCATATTGCAGCGCCTAAACAAAAGGTTTTTTGCACCGCACTCCGTTAGAGTCGCTCCGTTTCGCGAAGATTTTTACCGCGGATAACACGGATGGCACGGATGGGGCTAATGCAGAATGCAGAAACTCCTCCCACACATAATGGATGAATCTGTTTAAAAAGTTAAACACCGGCGGAAACAAGGCAAGGCAAAAGTGTAAGCATTTTCAAATTAGGGCGCGGCGGCGGGGCGGGGCTTGAGAGGCGGAGGGTTGGCCAGCCAGCCTTCCAGGGCCAGGCTCGCAAAGGCCAGCAGGAGCAGGGGCAAACTTAAATCGAGCGAGCGTTCCTGGCGGTGGAATTTCGACCGCACACTCGCGCTTCCGGCAAGGCTGTCAATTGAATAGCGTAAGCTGCCCAGCGCGGCCAGCGTGTCGCCTGCAATGAACTTGCGGCGGCCTTCTTTTTCCGAGGAGCGCACGGCCACCCAGCGGGTTTCCTGGCCCTGGCCCTGGCCCAGGCGCAGGGAATACACGCCGACGCGCGGGAAGGTGGTGAATTGGCCGGCCTGGCCCTTCCAGTCCAGCGGGCTGCCGCCGAGGGATTGGACCACGAGCGAGTCAGCGCCGGCGGGCAGCCCGGTCAGGGGTTCGCCGGCCACCAGCGACGTGATGCCGGCGGGCGCGCCCGCGTGGTTGAGCACCAGGCCTTGCGCGAGCGCGACGAAGGCGGGCTTGAGCGGCAACGTGCTCCAAGCCGGATCAAACGCCAGGCCGCTGGCCAGCAGCCGGCCCTGCCCCACGTTCTGCGCCGCGAGCACGACCGTGCCGTCTTCCAATCCGAGCAGCGGCACGGCTTGGGCCGGAACACGCAGGGGCAGAAACCGAAACACCTTCACGTTGCGCAAGGCAATTTCGCCCTTGTCATCGCGCAGATCGTCGAAGACGGCGCTGGCTTTGTCGAGAACGGCCAGCGCCAGGCCGTTGGACGAGGCGCGAAGGCTCTCCGGGGCCAGGGTCAGCCAATCCGGTTTCGTTGCCGCTCCCGCCAAACCTCCCGGCGACGGCAGCAGCAATGCGGTTCCTCCCTTCATTAGGAACTGGCGCAACGCCTCGAGCCGCGCGGAAGCTTCCGGGCCAGTCTGCAAAACGGCGTCCCAAGGCAGGACAACGAAGCCCGCGTGTTGGCCGGCGGCAAACGACTTGGAAAAGGAAACGGCCAATCCCGACAAACGGCCATCGCCGCCGGGCGACAGCGCCAGCGGCAAGTAAGCAAAATCCGCCGGGCTGCCGAGAAACAGCACCGATTGTTGTTCAACGCAAAGGAAGGCCGTGGCCGCGCGGTTGTCGGCGGGGAAATCATCGCCGTCGAGCGAGAACAGCGCCCAGCGCAGGCCGGGATTGGCCGCGGCGAGAGTGACCGGGCCATTGGTTTCCTCTTGCGCTGGAAGGGCCACCTCAACGCCGCCGTGATTGCCGGCGTCGTCGAGCCAATTCAACCGCACTTGCGCTTGGCCCGGACCTTGATTGGCCAGGCGCACTTGAACGGGGAACCGGCGTCCGGCGACGACCGGCCGGGCCGGCATCTCAAGGCGCGTCAGCGAGACATTGGGCAGCCCGGAGGAAGGCGACGCGACGCGGTGAACGGCTACGTCAACGCCGCGCGGCGGCGCGGGCGGATTGAGCGCCGGCTGGCCCCACTTCTCCTGCTGCAAATCGGAAAAAACCTGGATTTCCCGGGAGGCGGCGCTGCTGGCTTCGAGCATTCTTATCGCGCGATCAAACGCGGCAGCCACGCTGCCGCTGGCTTCGGTTTCGGTGATGCCGTCCAGGGCCAGTTTGAGGGCGGACTTGTCCGGCGTGAGGCCTACCGGCAACGGCGCTGCCGGATCCGGCACCAGGAGAACGATGCCGGCGCGGTCAGCCGCGCGAAGCTCGGCGAGGATGTCGCGCGCCCCATCCAGCGCCAGCTTGAGTTTGGTCCGTCCGCCTTCGCCGGGGCCGCTCATCGAGCCGGAATTGTCAATTAGAAGGACGACGGCAACCTCGCCCGCCTGGCCGTGGCCGTGCCAAACCGGCCGCGCCAGGGCGAGCAAGAGGAACAAAATGAGCAGCGTGCGCAGGAGCAGGATGAGCCATTCGCGCAGGCGGCGGCGGGCATTGAGCTTGGGATCGAGGCGATGAAAAAACATCAAGGTCGGAAACGGGCGCGCCGTTCTTTTCAGGCGGAAGAAGAGATGAAACAAGACCGGCAGCGCGGCCAGCGGCAGCAAGGAAAGGAAGAGCGGATTTAAGGCGGTGAGGCCGGTCATGGCTGGCCAAATTTGGCGTGCAACGTCTCTTCGATGGGAGTGCGCGTGTCAATCAGATGATAATCGGCCAGGCTCCCCAGGCAGCCGCGCCGGATTTCCTCCAGGAATTTCCCCACTTCGTTGGCGTAGGCTTCCCGGATTTCATCGGCTTGCACCGGCAGGCGCGCGCCGGTTTCCAGCTCGCGCAATTCGGCCAGGCCGCCGAAGCTCAGGCTCAACTCCGCGCCATCGAGCGGCTGCAAAATCAGGACCTCGTGATGGTTGTGGCGCAGGTGCTGAATTCCGCGAATGATGCCGGCGGGTTCCTGCAACAAGTCGGAAATCAAAATCACCAGGCTGCGCCGCTGGATTTTTTCCGCCGTGAGATGGAGGGCCTGTTCAATTTGACTGCGGCCGGCCGGCTTGATTTCCTCGAGCGCGAGCAGCAGGGGCCGGAGGCCGTCGAGCGAACCGACGGGCGGGAAATCGCGCCGGATTTCATCGTTGAAAAGGGTGAGGCCGGCCGAATCGGACTGGCCGAGCAAGACGAGCATGAGCGCGGCGGCGAGATAGCAGGCGTAATCCATTTTCGAGTGCAGCCCGGCCTCGCGGAAGGACATGCTTTCCGAAATGTCCAGCAGGAAATGGGCGCGCACATTGGTCTCTTCCTGATAGCGGCGGATGACATAGCGGTCGCTGCGGGCGTAGATGGCCCAGTCAATCAGGCTGGGCGGGTCGCCTTGCGCATATTCGCGGTAATCGGCGAACTCCACCGAAGAACCGTGGTGAGGCGAGCGATGCAACCCCTGCACCGCGCCTTCCACCGGATGCCGCACCGCCAGGCCCAGCCCGCGCAAACGCCCGGCCAGTTCCGGCGGCAAAAACTTGTAGGCGGGAGCATTCACCGGTCACCTGGAATTTGCGCGCAAATAATTTCCACGCGACACGAATCGAATCGGGACAGTGTGATTTCTTCGGGAGCGCGGGCGTCCCGCCCGCCGCTTTCGGCCTCTGGCCGAAAGCATTCCCCTCTGGTTGCAGTCGGTGGGACGCCGGCTGCGGCGACCGGGACGGTCGCGCTCCCCAACCGCTCGTTGTATTCTCTCACAGTGTTAAAAATCATGATACACGAAATCCAGGGCGGGCGCAGCTTTAAAGTTTTCCAAATTTTCAACCGGCTTGCAATTCCATCGAACGCCGTATAGCCTTTAATACATGAGCAGCAAAGCCGAAGTCATGGTGCAGGAATTCAACCGCCTGCCGAAAGTCGAGCCATTGGCCGTCTATGAAGCGATTGCCCGCAAGGTGACCCCGGCGGACTATGGGCCGCTGTCAGATGAGGACCTAACCGCCATCGCCGCTGAGACATTTGCCTTGCTTGACCAAGAGGAAAGCCGTGCCCAGTCGCGGTGAAGTTTTGCTGGTGGATTTAGGAATGATCCAAAAGGTTCGGCCCGCGCTGATTTTCAACCGCTCATTCAACGACGAAGACCGCGGGTTAATTTTGGTGTGGATCAACTGACGGCAAGTTTTGCTTGCGTCAAATCGGATTTTGAACGAACCATGCCATTGCACAATGAGCGAGCCAAATCCGCCAATTCAGGCCCTGTCAGGCCCAACCTCTCACGAAGAACGGTTTCGCCTTTATATTGACGAATCAGGAGACCATGTCTTTAAACACTTGGATCAGCCCGTCCATCGCTATCTTTGCTTGCTTGGTGTTTGGTTCAAGAATCCCGATTACGAATCGTTCCATCATGATTTGGAGCAGCTTAAACAGGATTTATTTGACCCACACCCAGACGACCCGGTGATTCTGCACCGCGAGGACATCGTGAATCGCCGTGGTGTTTTCAGCAGGCTGCGTGACACGGAAAGAGCGCAACGTTTCGATGAACGGCTTTTGGCAATCATTGGAGAGGCCAACTTTCGCATAGTTGGAGTGGTTATTGACAAGAAGGCCCTACTGGAGGAGGTCGGCTCACTTGACGGTACATTACATCCGTATCACAAGGGGGTTACCTTCATTTATGAGCAGTATCGCAATTATTTGATCCATATACATAGCTGCGGCGACGTAATGGCGGAGAGCAGAGGCGCAAACGAGGACCGGCGGCTTAAGAGTGTTTACGAGACGGTCGGAAAGACAGTCATGGGTTGGCTGCCACAGGGTGGCGGCCCTTTCCAACCCGCAATCACGTCAACAAAGCTTAAAGTAAAGCCGAAGTCAGCCAATATTTCAGGTCTGCAATTGGCCGATCTTCTCGCGCACCCATGCCGCCACGACATTTTGCGCGAATTCGGATGCACAACCGACGAACTTGGTCCTTTTGCAGGGCGTCTGCTGGCGGTGATCGGCGACAAGTTTCATCGCAACATCGAAAGCGGCCTGATTAAAGGCAGTGGAAAGCACCTCTTTCCGGGCAAATAAAAAGGCCCTTTTTCAGGGCCTTCTTACGCTTGCCCCTTCGGGCAATCCACCTCCAGCGAACTGGATTAACAAAAACTTGCCACACATTCATGGATTTGTCAACAGGGAGATTTTTTCCCGAGGCGCGTTCTCGCCGGTCCTCCGCAGGCCATACGAACGTGTCCATTTTCCGTCCTTATCAAAAAGATTAAAACCGTCTCTCGAATTGGAAACGGCGCAGCTTATCTTGTCGCCTACGCTCATCCGCAAAACTGCTTCATTTGTCGGCAGACCACATCCTCGACCGAATATGCCGGTTCAGCTCCCGCCTTGAAGCGCGCCTCGTGGTCGTACGCAATGACTTCGAGGAGATTGTCGCGGTATTTGCACTTTTCAAATCCATCAACATATCGTTCCAGGAATCGTTCCGCGCCGAGCAATTCCCACTGAATCACATGAACCAACTCATGGAAGTGCAAAGACTCGCACCCCGCTTCGCGCTTAACAAGGAAATATGTTGTTAAGTAAGTGATGCCACTAAAGTTGGTTTTCTCGAAATTCTCGAACTGCGGTAGTCCCCAGGACGTCAGCGGTGGCACCGGAACTTTATCGGTGAACACAACTTTAACTCGCGCCAGCAGGTCCTTCTTGAAGTAATCCGCCAACCTGGGGAAGTTGAGAGATGCAACCGTTCTGGCCTTACCAGCACTTTCTGCCAGCGTCTGACTAATCCAGACGCTCATCTTCGGATAAACTCTTTTGAATTCTTCTGATTCCATGAACTCACCTATAACGGCTCGCCGAGAATAAGGCAACATTATCCCCAAAGTTAATTCGTGCCTATTCCGAGTTTTTCCCCTGTTTAAACACGCGTGCGAGCCGCTGGCCCTCGTCAATTTTTTTGGGCGTCATACGAAGGGCAATGCCATCGCGATTACTGATTGCAGCCGGAACTCCTCGGGCAGCAGTAAGGTTATAGAATTTTTTAGATTAGCCCGGCTAGTACTTCGGCTCCTTGACCGCCGCGACGATTTTTTTCACGATCTGGTCGGTGGTGACTGACTCGCTGGCGGCGGTGAAGGTGGGGAAAATGCGGTGGCGCAAGACGGGCAACGCGTACTCGCGCACGTCCGCGCAGGAGACGCTGAAGCGCCCCTGGAGGAGGACCTGGGTCTTGGCGGCCAGGAGCAAATACTGGCCGGCGCGCGGGCCGGCGCCCCAGTTGACCCAGCGGTTGACAAAATCCAGCGACCCCTCGCCGTTGGGCCGGGTGGCGCGAACCAGGCTCAGGGCGTAGAGCGCGACGTGGGGGCTGACGGGCACCTGGCGGACGAGCTGCTGGAGTTCGAGCACCTGGGCGGCGTCCAGCACGCGGCCCACGGCGGCGGGGGCGTCGCGGGTGGTGTCAAGTATAACCTGCTGCTCCTCCTGCGCGCTGGGGTAGGCCAGGTGAACGCAAAACATGAACCGGTCCAGTTGCGCCTCCGGCAGCGGATAGGTGCCCTCCTGCTCGATCGGATTCTGCGTGGCCAGCACCATGAACGGACTGGGCAGATCGTAGCTCGTGCCGGAAATGGTCACGCGCTGCTCCTGCATGGCTTCGAGCAGCGCCGCCTGCGTCTTGGGCGGCGTGCGGTTGATCTCGTCGGCCAGCAGCAGATTGGTGAAAATCGGCCCGCGATGAAAACGGAAGGCGCGTTTGCCGGTAACGGAATCCTCCTCCAAAATGTCGGTGCCCGTAATGTCCGACGGCATCAAATCCGGCGTAAATTGGATGCGGTGGGATTCCAGATCGAGCGCGCTGCCCAGGGTTCGGACCATGAGCGTCTTGGCCAGGCCGGGGACGCCGATGAGCAGGCAATGGCCGCGGGCGAAGAGGGCGACGAGCATCTGGTTGAGCACCTCGCGCTGGCCCACGATGACTTTGCCGATTTCCCCGAGCACGCGGTCGCGGGCTTTTTCGAAGCGGGCGATCACTTCATCGGATGGGCCAGGCGAAGGCGGCTCGACAGAGTCTCGCCCTACCGGGGGGCCGGGGATCACTTCTTCCGCGGGCGCGGGCGCCGAAGCAGGCGCCGGAGCTTCCGCTTCCGCCCCGCCCAATTCCGCGCCGTCCAAAGCAAAGGCAAACTCGACATCGCCCAGGGCGAAGACGTCGCCGTCGCGCAGCAGGCAGGAAGAGACGCGCCGCCCGGCCATGACAATGCCATTCCTGCTGCCCGCGTCTTCCAGTTGCCAGCCGTCGGCGTCCCGCGTGATGACCGCGTGCCGCGCGGAGATGGAATCGCACGGCAGGCAGAGATCGTTTTCGCGGGAGCGGCCAATGGCGGTGCGGTCTTTGAGCGGGAAGCGATGTTCCTGCTCTTGGAATCTATAAACGAGCGCGGTCATGGCGGGATCAGTGGGTCATGGCGTACATTATAATGTTGACACCGAGCTTGAGGGCGGCTTCCGGCTGGTAGGCGCGGGCCAGCGGCGGATTCAACCCCTGCCAGCCCGTTTCCAAATCAATCGGGCTGTAAATCACCTTGACATCGCCGTTGAGCGAGATGCCTTCGAGATAAGGCGCGGTCAGGCCGGGCCGGGCCGCGGCGGCGGCGGAGGTGTAAGCGGCGGTGGCCAGTTGGAAGACCGAGTTGAACACGGGGTGCGCGGGAGGCAAGGCAGCCAGGGTTGAGCCGGGCAGCACCTTCTTCAATTCGCGCCGCGCGGCGGTGTCGAACGTTTGCAATCCCATCCCGTTATTGATGAGGAGCGTTCCGCCCGCATCCAAAAACCGCTTGAGGGTGGAGACCGCGGCCGCATCCCAATGGAAGTCATCCAGGCCGGACAGATAGAGAAACGTGAACGAGGACAAATCATCCTGCCCCGGCTGGACCGGCACGCGCTTGAGGCTGACGCGCAGGGAGGTGGTCTGGCGCAGTTCCTGCAAGAGACGGCTGGCTCCGCCCGACTCGACGTTCCACGCGCCTTCGTGTTTGATCTGCGCGAAGACAAACTCGTCGGTCGGATGCTTTTCGTCCAGCGCGCCGTAGAGTTCGGGCTTGGCCTCGGCGCGGCCGATGCGCGCATAGCCGATGGCATAAGCCGCAATGTTGAGGCCGATCTTGCCGGCGGAGGCGACATCGTAATAGATGGCTTGTTGCAGCAGCGGCACTTCATGCCCATCCCAGCCGCAGCCCAGGCCGTATTTCGAGAGCAAGACGCCGACGCGGGAATAGACGTAGATGCCTTCCAGCAACGGCTGATGGGAGGCCAGATTCTTCGGGTAACTGACTTGATTGACGTCCACCATGATGTGATAGAGCGGATGGTCTTCCGGGAGGATGCGAAAACTCAACTCAGGGAAGGCCTTCTCCATGGCCGCGCGGAAGGATTGGTAAAAATAGGGGCCGCCCGCGATGTTGTCCGCCACGATCATCCCGCCGCGCAGCACGTAGCGGCGCAGCAATTCCAATTCGGGCGCGGAAAACTTGATGGTGCGCACGCCGCTGAAGAAAAGGACCGGCACGGCGGCCGGATCGCCGTCGAAGGCAGCCAGGCTGAAACTATCGGCGCCATAAGTGACGCCGAGCCGCGCGCTGGCGGCCCGCATCATTTGCTGGAGGTCCCCCGGACAAAGATTCCAATCCGCGATGCGGGTTTGCGCGCCGGAGCCGTAGGTGAAGGAGGCGTCCTGGCCCCAGACGATTTTGGCCGCGAGCCTGGGTGGGCTGGGTTCGCGCTTGCGTTCGGTCCGGCGCAGCGGCGTGGCGGGCAGCGGCAGGGGAGGAAAAGCTTCACCGCCGGAAATGCGGCGTTTTGCGGCTTCGGGCGGCGGACCCAGCGGAACGAACCAATCGTTTTCGTCCGCCTGGGAGAGAAGCGCGCCGCCCAGGAGCAAGGCCAGGAACCAAGCGGTCCGCTGTCTCGCGCCGAGGCGGAAACGAAGCCGAACAAAGTCTGGCGTTTTCATTTGTTGACGTAATGCGCCGGTCCCGGGTGGCAGGGCGCGCGCGCCGCGGCCGGCCTGCGCTGTCGCCCAGGCTATGGCGCACGGGGCGAAGCGCCCGCTCTGCCCTTCCCCGCGCCCCAATTCCAAGTTAAGGGCCGGCCAGCCGGCGTCAAGGACATTCGCTCCAGGATAATCGCGCGGCTCGTTGACCGTCTGCAGGCTTGGCGAGGGAGTGCGGATTTCCTCCTTCGCCAAAACTCCCCGCCCGCTCCTCACCTCATCGGCGCGCAGAGCCGGCGCTCCCTGCGGAGTTGCCTTGCGGCCCAAAAGCAACCCGTCCTGTCCTCCGTCCAAACGCGGCAAGAGCAGATTCCGGGGGCGGGAACTGAAAACGACTGGATTGTTTCGCGGGGCCGCCCCTCGTCAAAACTGGGCACCAACCCGGAAGGGCGAGTCACCACTTCGGAAGAACCCTTCCCGTCTTTTTGGCAGCTTCCCGGCATTCATCGCCGCACGGCTCGATCATCATTCCTTCCGCCCGTGGAAGCCGCGCCGCAAGCATGACCGCCGCCCGGGCCGGGAAGATGATGCCAGCCGGGAATTCAGTATTAATGGTGATAAATGTACTGGCCTGAATTCCACCTCCACAACAGCATGAGTTCAACATGGCCATCGTACATGGCCATATT
>Ga0326728_10012271_pt1 | contig 19116 bp, 14 predicted proteins | sample MB3enrmetagenome_FD_207602 | JGI IMG/M metagenome (GOLD analysis project Ga0326728, IMG submission 207602) | Lab enriched peat soil microbial communities from McLean, Ithaca, NY, United States - MB31MN | ecosystem: Environmental > Terrestrial > Soil > Wetlands > Peat | place: USA: New York... | reverse complement strand
CCGAGGCCCCTGCCTCCCGTCGTGTTAGGGCGCGGCACGTAACTCTTTAGCATGAGAACGGCCGCCGGATTCATCGCTGAAGCCGGGATGACGTTACCTGGAAACTGCTTGCGCAGGACCTGCGGATTGGTCGCGCTTACCGGAAGCGCCGGGTTGTAGTTCAAATTCGCATAGGTGCTGTTGGGATCGTAGATGGCGACTCCGCTCTGGCTGAAATCGCCCCCGGCTTCGGCGGCCGTGGGGACGGTGTCCATGGCGCTCTGCGCCTCCGTCTGCCGGAATCCTTCGTAGTTCGCGAAGAAGAAGGTCTTCTTTCCGAAGAGCGGACCTCCCACAGCGCCGCCGAAATCGTTCTGAATCAGATGGCTGTTGCCGGGCATCTCGTTCCACGTGCGCGCATCGAGAGCGTTGTTGCGCAAAAACTCATAGACCGTCCCATGAAACTCCGTGGAGCCCTGGCGGGTGATGATGTTGATTTGACCGCCGCCGGAGCCGCCGAGTTCGGCCAGGTAGCTGCCGGTCTGCACCTGAAACTCCTGCACGGCGTCCGGCGACACGCTCAGGTTCATCGTGTAAAACGTAGGATCCGTATTGGTCACGCCGTCCAGAAGGAAATAGTTGGCGTTGGGACGGTTGCCGCCGATGGTGATGGCGGATGGCTCGCCGGGGCGCCAATAGAGCGGGCTCATGTCGCCGGCCTGTGCGCCGTGGCCGATGTGCGCGTCGGGAACGGTCAAGGCCAGGGCGATCAACTGGCGGCCGTTCAGGGGCAAGTTGTCGATGGATCTCGGCTCCACGACGTCGCCGAGGCTGACGTCCTGTGTCTTCAGCGCTTCGGTGGATTCCACGATGAGCACCGTCTGCCGCTGCTCGCCGAGCTGCAGCGAGAAGTCGAGCCCCATGTGCTGGCCCACTTCGAGCACGATGCTGCGCGTCTCGGCGCCGAATCCCGGTTTGCCGACCTCCACCGAGTATTCGCCGGGCAGAAGATTCGGCGCCTCGAAGAGGCCCTGGTCGTTGGTGACGGACTGGCGTACGGCTCCGGTCGCCTTCGCCTTCACGGTAACCTGCGCGCCCGGCACGGGCGCCTGCGACGGATCCCGAACTCTCCCACTCAGCGTCGCGAAATTGCTCTGCGCGCAGAGAGACGCGCAGGTCAGGCACACAACTCCCCATAGTTTGAACACGACGACTCCTTTGCCAACCTCGAATCTGAGCGGGCGCCGGCTATGCACACACGTAGTGCGTTTCGGCCGGCGCGCCGCTTTCCGTTCCGGGAACGCGACCCCTGCGTTTCGGAACGCTAACTAGGAATCAGAGTATGGCATGGGAATTACGGAATGACAATAATCTTTGCACAGTAGAGAGAAGCAATTAGATGCGCGCGCTGGTGCTCTCGGGACTTAGTCAGGATTGTGCCAGAATCGCCGCCAGGATCTCGGGAATCTCGAACACGGCGCGGTTGGCGACCGCCCCGGCGTTGGCGCGGAAGCGCTCGAAATTCCGGGGCGCCAGCAGCTCGCCGACAGCCGCGCCGATGTGGCGGAAATTGGGAACCACCAACCCCATCTCGCGCTCCACCACCCACTCGGCGTTGTAGCGCTCCTGGGGCAGAGTCCAGGCGTTGCGCTCCACGATCACCGGCAACTTCATGGCCAGCGCCTCGCTGATCGAGCCCGGACCCGGCTTGCCGATAAAGAAGTCCGAGAGCGCCATGTAGTATGGGATCTCGGTGGTGAAACCCTCGACGAACCGGGGCAAGCGGCTCTTCCCTTCGCTCAGCTTGCGGCGCAGCTTCTCGTTCCGCCCGCAGATCAAGATGAGCTGCAGGCCCAGGCCGCAGGTATCGAGACGCCGGGCAATCTCCAGCATGGCCCGGCTGCCCTGGCCGCCGAACAGCACGAGCGCGGTGCGCCGGCCGGGATCGAGGCCCAGGCGCTTGCGTTCGGCCCGGCGGTCCACCGCAACCGGCTCGTAAAAGCGCGGGTGCAGGATCATGCCGGAGGTCCGGAAGATGCGCTCGTCGGGATGGCCCAGCGCGCGAGCTTGCTCGACGGCCCGCGCCGAGCCGCAGATCAGGTACTGGGATTCCCGTTCCATCCAGAAGTGCGGAGGATAATCGGCGAAATCCGTAAGCACAGTGGCAAACGGCGTCCCGGGCAGCGCGCTCGCGACGCTTTGAGCAATGGCCCGGTTGAAGTTCGGGACAATCGAAACCACCAGCCCCGGGCGGCTCGCGCGCCAGTGACGTTCCAGCAAGGCCACCTGCTGGCGGTGGTAGAGCCGGATGAGGACGTGCATCAGCGCGGTCAATTGCGGCGAGCCCAGCGTCCAGCCCTTCTTTAGCATCAGGTTGTAGACGTCCTGAAGCCGCAAGCCGGTGAGTTTGCGGAATAGGTCGAGAGGATCGAGCAGTTCCTGGAGGTTCACCAGGCGAACCTCCCAGGGACGCTGCTGCTGCCGGATGACGAGTTCGAGCGCCTGCGCCGCACTGCGGTGCCCGCCCCCAGCGTCGAAGAACAGGAAATCCAGCTTCATGGGAAGCCACCGGCAGCCACGATTGATCGAACCAGGCCCGCGCTACTGCTTTTCGTAGACGGTCTTGAGGACCATCTCCCCCTGGGGCCCCGTAAAGTTCGAGGTCTCGGTGATGGTCTTCCCGTCCTCGCTCAAGCTCCACTTCTCCAGCATGGAGATATCGCCGTTATCGGTGCTCCCCTTGGTTTCGATCACCAGCGTCCTGCCGTCCCACTTGGCTTTGCTCTTCAGGACCACGGGGCCGTAGGTATTGCTGGTTTCGCTGCCATCGGTCATGAATTTCAGGTCGAACGTCATTTCGCCCTGCTCTCCCACGAAGGTCGTGGTCATCTTGACGCTGGGTTCCTTCTGTTCGATCTTGGTGGCGATGCTGGTGGGCGCCGGCATGGGGCCAAAGTCGCTCTTGGCGATATTGGCCTTCCAGTTGCCGCTCAGGTCCGGCGGGGCCGCGGCCAGCGCAACGGAGAGCCAGGCCAGCGTCAGCACTGCCAGAAGCTTGAATGCGTGTCGTGGCATGCGGTGTTCCTTTCTCCTCTATCCTACCGGACCAGCCGGCCGCCGGGTCTCACTGCTTGTCCTGAACCACCTTCACCGTCATTTCCCCCCGCGGGCCGGAGATATTCCGGACCACGGTGAGCGTCTTTCCATCCTCGCTCAAACTCCATTGGTCCTTGATGACCAGATCGCCGTCGTCGGTAGTCGCCTTGGAATCGACCAGCAGCGCGCTGCCCTCCCACCTGGCCTGAGTCTTCAGCGTCAGGGGGCCGATCTGGTTGGTGGTCTCGGCGCCGTCGGTCGAGATACTCATCTCGAAGGTGCGCTCGCCCTCCTCGCGGACCTCCGTGCCAACCAGTTTCAGGTGGGGCTCCTGGTGGTCGATCTTGGACGACGCCTGGAGGGGCGCGGGCATCGGGCCGAAGTCGCTCTTGGCGGGGTTCATCTTCCAGGAGCCGCTGAAGTTGGGCGGGGCCGCGGCCAGCGTCACCCCCAGCGAAGCCAGGATCGGCATTGCCAGCATTCTGAACGCAAAGTAGTGCACTTGGGTTTCCTCTCTGTCTCATGCCCCGGTCGGGAAAGCATGAAGTACCCATGGTAGCGAATCGAGGGGCCATGCCGGATGCCGGAGCGGGCGTCCGCGCACTATCCTGTAGGAGGGTGGGCTGCCGCCACCGGGGAACGCCCATGATCCTGCGAAGCTCGCTGCTGTTTCTCTCCCGTCGCAAGGCCCTCCGCCGCTGGATGGAGACCTCGGCCCTGGTCCGTCCTCTGACCACCCGGTTTATTGCCGGCCAGACGCTCGAGGAGGCGCTCGATGTGTGCCTCCGCCTCCAGCGCGATGGCGTGATGATCATGCTGGACCGGTTGGGCGAGAACGTGGCCTCTCTCGAAGAAGCGCAGGCCTCCCGCGACGGGTACTTGCAGGCTCTGCGCCGGATCGACGATCTCGGTCTGGCGGGCTGCGTCTCCATCAAGCTGACGCAGTTCGGCATGGACCTCTCCGAAGAGGCCTGTTGGAACAACGCCCGCCTTCTGGCGGAGGAGGCCCGCGGTTTGGGCAAGACGGTCGAGATCGACATGGAGTCGAGCGATTATGTCGACCGCACGCTGCGCCTGGCGGTGGAGCTGCACGAGTCCTGCGGAAACGTGCGCGCGGTTGTTCAGGCCTACCTCCGCCGGAGCGGGGAAGACGTCGAGCGGCTGTGCGAAAAGCGCGTCCCGGTGCGGCTCTGCAAGGGCGCCTACCGCGAGCCGGCCCCGGTGGCCTTCCGGCGCAAGAGCGAGGTGGACCGGAACTACGTGCGCCTGATGCAGATCCTGCTCCAGCGCGGAAACTATCCGGCCCTGGCCACCCACGACGAACGGATCATCGGCGAGGCGCAACGCCTGGCTGCCGCTTCGGGCATTGGGCCGCAGGCCTTCGAGTTCCAGATGCTCTACGGCATCCGGCGCGATCTCGAGCGCCGCTTTGTGGAACAGGGCTACCGCCTGCGCCTGTACGTGCCTTACGGCCAGGCCTGGTACCCGTACTTTATGCGCCGCCTCGCCGAGCGGCCCGCGAATCTCCTCTTCCTGGCCCGCAACCTGGTCCGCGGGTAGCCCGCGCTTTTCACCGGCCGTCGCTAGTGCATCGTGACCTGGACCGCCGGGCTGCACACCTTGTTCCCGCTGGTGGGATCCAGGCCGCACAGCACCAGATCGGCCGTCATCGGCACGAAGCTCGACGGAATCCGGAGGTTCACCTGCTCCACCCCTATGAGCCCCGGCGCGGGACCGGCGTACTGCAGCGGACCGACGTCGCTGCCGCGCAAGTTGGCGCTGATGGAGCTCCCGTCCGTGGGCAGGCCGGTCGCATAAATCGAGATGATGCTGCCGATCACGGCCGGGTTGGTCGCGCTGTTCACGGTCATGTCCTGGTTCAGGACGCCGCCAGGGAAGATGCCCGGGTTGAGCGGCGTCAAGGCCAGAGTGAAGGGGGCCGTGAGGGTCCCGTCTACGCTCACCACCACCTGCGTGCTGGGTTGCGATCCAAGTTGGGGTGGAACCTGAAGATTTATCTGTATGTCGCTAAGATAAAGTAGCTTAGCCTGTATGGCGTCGAACGTCGCCAGGACTGTGGTCCCAGCCAGTTTGGCGCCCTTAATCATCACCAGCGAGCCGGGAGCCTGGGCTCCGGATGCGTATGTGGCGGCATTCGCGATGCTGTAGATCCGGGGTCCGGTTATCGGTGGGATGATTGTTAGCGTCACGGGCAGAGTCTGCGATCCCGCGTACGGACCGGCATCGAACGTCAGGGTCGCCTGGTACACGCCGGGAACCAGGGCGCCCGGCAAGACCGACAGCCCCACAATCCCCGTCGACTCGGTGTTCACCGAAAGCCAGCCGGTTCCGTTCTGGTAGCTGACGTTCACCGTAAAGTCGAGCGGCCCGCCACCGGAGTTGCTCACCGTGATCGAGACGCCCTGGTTGGGCGATCCGGCTTCCGCCGTGAATTGGAGCGCGGGAGAGTTCACTACCAGCGTGGGAAACGATCCGCAGTCGCCGTGGAACGCGCAATCCGCGGGCGGCAGCACATCGATGAACCGCGGGACCGGGTCCGTCTGGGTGGCCTGCGCCACGGTGGAAAGTGGGCCGAGTGTAACCGTCTCGTCGCCTAGCGGGCCGTAATCGCCGGTGGGGGCCAGTCCGACGAAGGTCGGGATCTCCGCGCTTTCATGGGCGTACCCGAGCAGAGCCGCGTCGACCACCTCATAGACCACCTCGGCCGCGCCGTTGACCAGCGGAACCGCCGTGGCGCTATTGAAGGAGACCGTGCCCGACCCCGAAGCGCCGGGAGTATAGACCGGAGCGCCGCCGGCGCCTTGCGAATCCGCCCCCGCCACCCGCGCCAGCAGCAGCGAGCCCGAGCCGCCCGGTGTGTAGGAGCCTCCCGAGGCGGCCAGCTCCAGGTCGCCCGCCGAGGTGGGCACGGTGGCATCCGATCCGGCCACCACGTCGGGAACGAAAAGCTGCGCATCCGCTCGAAAACCCGAATACTGCAGGATGACGCGCACGCCGGAGTCGTCCCCAACGCCCCGTGGCGCGAAGGCTCCGGCGAATCCGCTCGTTACGCGCATGGTAGTCGAGGCCGTGCCGGTCGAGATCAGGTTGGACATGGTGACCGTCGCCGGCAGGGGCGAGCCGTAGCACGCCGAGATGGCGGCGGAGACGTAGTCGGCGGCCAAAGCGCGGTTGGGCACGCCTACCGTGACCACACTCTGGAGCAGCGAGAGCTGGTTCCCGCCGGTGGCGAAGGTGGCCAGAATAGGTTGGGAATACGCCAGGTTCTGCTCCGCTACCGCCCCGCGCAAGTTACTGATGGTGAAGGAAACAATGCCCGAGGCGGGTACCGTGACCTGGATTCCGTTGAACCCGATTCCCGCGCCGATCAGGCTCGCAACGGCGCCCGTGGAAGCGGGGCCGGACCCGGTATCGGCCGTCAGAATCGCATCCACCACGCCACTCGAAGACAGGTGGTTCGTGATGGGCACGGAGAGAAAGACGTACAGCGATTCGTTAATCAGCAGGCCGGGTGTTCCACCGCTGCATGTCAGCGTGATATCGCCCATCCGCTCGGCCAAGCCCTCGGCGCGAACTTGCAAAGGGGTGGCGGCGATGGAGCAGACCAGAAACGAATCGGCCGCACTGGCGGCCAGAGCGGACCACAGGAGCGAGACTCCAAGAAACCAGCCAAATCGAGACATGGCGCACCTCGCAAAGCCCTCGAAAAACGCGACCGCCGGCGGGGCAGGGACTTTAGCTGAGCAACGGGGACGCAGGACAACGCCGGCGGGACGCAGGGGGCAGCTATATTATGCCACCCGTGAATCTCGCAATCAAGCGAAAAGCGAGCCGCAACCGCCGGTGAGCGGGCACGCTACAATCTCTAAAAAGGCCTTCATGCGCATACTGAGACTGCTTTCCGGGCCGCTGCTCGTTGGGGTTGCGGCCATCGTCCTGCTCGCCGGAGGGTCCGCCGGCAACGAAGAACTGCTGTGGCGGCATCGGAATCTGGGCAAACCCCTGTTCGAGACGCCCACCACGGTGGCCCAGTCGGTGGTCGAACTGAAGAAGGCGTTGGACCTGGCGCCGGATTCGTTCCGCGACCGGCTCAACTACGGCCTGGCGTTGCTGCGCTCCGGCGACAACAAGGCCGCCATCCTGGAGCTTGAGAAGGCCCAGAAACAAGATCCTGACAAGCCGCACACCTGGTTCAACTTGGGCATCGCCTACAAGCGCGAGGGGCGCTACCCGGAGGCGATTCGGGAGTTCGAGCGCATGGCGCAACTGGACCCCGGCGAGCCCGTCTCGCACTACAATCTCGGCCTGCTTTACAACCTCACCGACCGGGCCCCGGAGGCGCTCCAGCAGTTCGAGATCGCGGCCAAGCTGGACGTGAAACTGGTAGCTCCGCGCTTCCAGATCTACAACGCCTACCGCCTGGCCGGCAAAGACCAGGAGGCGGCCAAGGCCCTGGCGGTCTTCATGGACGCCAAGCGGCGGCAGAAAGAGGCCGACGACACCGAGGACATGGAGTGGAGCTTCTACGCGGAACTCTACGACCCGATTCAGGCGCTGCCGGTGGCCCAGACCGGCCCGTCGGCGGAGTTGAAGTTCCAGGATCACCAGCTCGCAGCGGGACTGGACCCCAAAACCGCCGGCCTGCTGGTGATTGATTCCACGGGGGATGGCAGCGCCGACCTGCTGGCGTGGTCGCGCAACGGGATCAGCCTGTACCGCAAGGGCAGGGAATTGGTCGCCAACTCCGGCCTCCAGGGAATCCGGGGCGTGATCTCGGTGGCGGCCGGCGATTTCGACAACGACGGGCTGACCGACCTGTGCGTACTCACGGAAATCGGGGCGGCCCTCTACCACAACACCAAGGGCCGGTTCGAGAAGAAGGATGTTGGCCTCCCGGCGGGGCGTTTCGAAGCCGCGGTCTGGCTGGACTTCGACCACGACTACGACCTCGACCTGTTCCTCCTTGGCGAGGAATCCGTGCTGCTGCGCAACGAGGAGGGCGTGCTGCGGGACTACACCGCGCACTTCCCGTTCGCCGCCGGCCACGCCATCGCCGCTGTCCCGTTCCGGGTGGTTCCCGATAGCAAGGGGATCGATCTGGCGGTCGCCTACGCCGACCACGCCGGGGTGCTCTACAGCGATCAGATGCGCGGCGTCTTTACGGCCGCGCCCTTGGACGCGCTGCCCGCGGGCGCGACCTCTCTGCGCGCCGAGGACGTCGACAACGATAGTTGGGTCGACCTGGCCTTCAACGCCCCCAGCGGGATCGGCCTCGCCTTCAACCGCGGCGGCAAGTTCCAGGCCGCAAGGGTTGGCGCGTCCGGCGTCCTGGAGTTCGCCGACCTGGAGAACCGCGGTCTCTCGGACCTGATCGCGGGCAACAGTGTCTACCGCAACCAGGGACTGGGAAAGCTCGCGGCCGCCCAGACCCCCGCTGGGTTTACGAACGCGCTGGCCTGGGTCACGGCGGATTTCGACGAGGATGGCCGCGCCGACCTGGCCGCGGTCGCTCCCGATGGCAGCCTGCACGTCCTCTTGAACCAGACCGAGACCAAAAACCAATGGCTGCGAGTCGGCCTGAGCGGCCTAAAGAATCTCAAGAGCGGCGCGGGCGCCGAGGTCGAGGTCAAGGCCGGCCGGCACTACCAAAAGAAGATCTACCAGGGCGTGCCGCTGCTGTTCGGCCTGGGGCCGGACACGGAAGCCGATACCGTCCGGATCAGTTGGCCCAACGGGATGATCCAGAACCAGCCCAACGAGAAGGCGGAGCGCGCGGTGGTGTTCAAGGAAGCGCCGCGGATGTCCGGTTCCTGTCCCATGGTCTTCGCCTGGAATGGGCGCGAGTTCCAGTTCGTCAGCGACGTGCTGGGTGTGGCGCCGCTGGGGGCCAGCTCCGGCGACGGCAGCTATTTCCCGGTCGATAGCCACGAGTATCTGCACCTGCCGGAGGGTTCGCTTGCGCCGCGCGACGGCCGCTACGAGATTCGCATCACCGAGGAGTTGCACGAAGTCTCCTACATCGACCAGGTGCGGCTGCTGGCCGTGGATCACCCGGAGGATCTCGAGATCGTCACCAACGACAAGTTCAAGTCGCCGCCCTTCCCGGAGTTCCGCCTGTTCGGCGTGCGCCACCGCATCTATCCGCGGGCGGCGCGCGACAGCGACGGGCGCGACGTGCTGGATAAAGTGTTGCGGCGCGATCGCGTCTACGCCGCCGGATTCGCTCACGACTACGCCGGCCGGGCCGAAATGCATTGGCTCGACCTGGACTTCGGTCCCCAGGCGGCCCGCGACAATCGCGCCGTGCTGATTCTGAACGGTTGGATCGACTGGGCCGACGGCAGCACCTTCATGGCCGCCGCGCAGGGCAATCCCGCCGGACTGGTTATGCCCTACCTTCAGGTGAAGGACCCATCGGGCCAGTGGCGCACGGCGATGGAGGATATGGGCGTCCCATCGGGCGGTCCCAAGACCATCGCCGTGGATCTGACCGGCAAGTTCCTCTCCGCCTCCCGCGAAATACGTATCGTCACCAACACCTGCGTGTACTGGGACCAGGTCTTTCTCAGCGAGGATACCGCCGCTCCACCGGTCCGCCTGACCGCGCTGGATGCGGAGGCGGCCAGCCTGGACCTGCGCGGCTTCTCTCGCGTCTTGCTGGACCCCCGGCGCGAGCAGCCGGAAGCTTACCAGTATGCGGACTGGAAACCGGAAGCCATGTGGAATCCCGTCCCAGGCGTTTATACCCGATACGGCGACGTGAGCGAGTTGGTGCGCTCCGCCGACGATCGCTTCGTCATCATGGGTTCGGGCGACGAACTGCGCGTCCTGTTCAACGCGGACGGCCTCGCGGCTCCCGCCCCCGGCTGGAAGCGCGATTTCCTGCTTCTGGTGGACGGCTGGTCGAAAGACAACGACGCCAACACGGCCTTCTCCGACTCCGTCGAGCCGCTGCCTTTCCACGCCATGAGCCAGTACCCCTATCCGCCCTCCCAGCGCTTCCCCGACGATCCGGCCCACCGCGCCTGGCGCGAGAAGTACAACACGCGCCGCGCCATCCAGCTCCTGCCGAAGCTTGCCCGGAATGGATTATGACGCCGTCGCAGAAGGCGGAGCGGTTCCTGGCCCTGCACCACGGCCCCGCGCCGCTGGTTCTCCCGAATGCTTGGGATGCGGCCAGCGCCCGCGTGATCGAGGACCTGGGGTTTCCCGCCATCGCCACCACCAGCGCCGGGATTGCGTTCTCGCTTGGGCTTCCGGACGGCCAGCGCATCTCCCGCGACCAGATGATGGCGGCGATCGGCCGCATCGTGGCCGCGGTGCGCGTTCCGGTGAGCGCCGATATCGAGGCGGGTTACGGGGAGACGCCCGAGGCGGTGGCGGAGACGATTCGCGCGGTCTTGGCGGCTGGCGCCATCGGCGTCAACCTGGAGGATGCCATGGTAGACATCCAATTGCAGGAGGATCGCATACGCGCCGCGCGCGAGGCCGCCCGTGCCGCGGGTATTCCCCTGGTGCTGAACGCGCGTACGGATGTCTACCTCCGCCCCGCCGGCGACGAGAAGGCCCGCTTCGAGGATGCCGTCCGGAGGCTGAACGCTTACCTGCTCTCGGGCGCCGACTGCGCGTTTCCCATCGGCGCTCGCGGCGCGCCGCTCATCTCGGCGCTGGTGGGAGCCATACAGGGCCCGGTGAATGTCCTGGCGGGTCCGGGTGCGCCTTCGATCAGCGAACTTCAGAGTCTCGGGGTAGCGCGGGTCAGTTTCGGGTCCGGCCTAACCCGCGCCTCCATGGGCCTCACTCGGCGCATCGCCCGCGAACTGCTGCACTCCGGCGACTACTCCGGCTTTCCGGAAGATGCCATTCCTTCCGCGGAGGCAAATCGCCTCTTCGAAAGGGCTGCGGAGTAGGCGCGGAGGTCGGTACAAATTAAAAGCCCCAGGCTGGGAACCTGGGGCTTCACTCAGAGGGGCTGGCGACGGCTGGGTCCGTCGCCGGGGATGCTATGTAATAGCTGAATTGATTTTACACCATGCAGCGGCGGTTGTCTCATTAATTACTAAAAATTAATTAGAATGCGCCCGGAACCTGCATCCTCACTTGACCAGCCGTTAACCACCACTCCGCCGTGGTGGTCCCATGGCGCCGGCGGTCTCGCCGCCAGTGTGCGGAAACCCTGCCTACGGTCGCGGTTGGGGTGGCGCCGGCAGCTTCCTGGCCCGCTCGTAGTCGACCAGGAGCTGGCGCGTGATTTTGTCCGCCACGTCGGCGCTGGCGCCGCGGAACCTGCCGCCCAGGCTTTCCTGGGTAGTCGACCAGATCACATCGCCATCTTTGTTCACTAGCCGGACCGCCGCCGTAGCCTCGTGTTTCCGCTCGGCAATGCGCGCGTCGTCGTGCTCCCCGATGCTGGCCCCCGCGTGCGAACTCCGCTTGGTGTTGGAGCTGGCGCCCGTGCCGAACGAAGTCGAGGCGTTGATGCCTTCGCTGGAGGAATAAACGTCGGTGAAGACCAGGTCTTCGGCCGAGCCGCGCAGAGTGGCGTCGGCTCGCTCGGCGGTTTCCGTGACCACGAACAGCCTGGCCTCGTGCAGGCTGCTGATGATCATATCGCGCATCTGCGCGGCGGTCTCCCCGCCCGTCAGCCGATCCACGTAGACCCGGCGGACGGCGAGTAGCTGCCCCAAATCCTGGCGGTCCAGCGTGGCGGGCGCTTCACCGGCTTTGGGCGCCATGGCGCCATCCCCGAGCAGCAGCGCCGCCAGCACGCCCATCAGCCACATACTTCAGCCCTTGCCCGCTTTGCGGGCCTCTCCGTCTTGGTATTCCACCTTGCGGCCCGTCTTGGCCTCCAGGCCGACCAGAACCTCCGTGACGTGCGACTTGTCCACTTGCAGCACCATCGCTTGCGGGTGTCCGTCGTCGTCGGCGTAACTCAGGGTCACGAAGTGCTTCCGGCTCTTGCTCAGCAAGAAAACGGGGGAAATAATGACCGCCATGGCGTAGCGCCGGCTGACCTGCTGCCCGTACTCGATCGCGTTGATCCGTTCGTACGGTATCCGGAAATCGGCCTTCTTGGTCTTGAATTCCAGATACCCTTCGTGCGTCAGGTCGATCACGCCGCCCGTCGAAGCCGGCTTGGCGACGGTTCCACCGACAAAGTTCGCGGGTGCGCCGGAGTCGGCCGCGAAGACCGCCGCTATCGGGAAGATCAACACGATAAGCCAAGCCCGCACCGGGAGGAACATCTCAATGACTAGGTGCCCGCCGCGGCGGGGGTTTCTCAGCCAATCTGCGCCGCGGCGAGCGTTGCGCCACGGGCCCTGCCCTTCGGCGGCGTCCCGGCCGTCTCAACCGGGCGGTCGCGCGGCTGTTTCATGCGACAATACTGGATGGTGGCGGTTCGGATACAGGTCTCTCGTCGGTCCTCTTGGGTGCGAGTTCTCCTGCATCCGGTCGGCAGGATCGTGGTTGGCGCGATTCTCGTGCTAATGCTCGCATTCCTGGGCGTTTTCACGTTCTATTACGTCAGGTACTCCCGCCTGATCGACAAGAAGCTGAAGGCCGGCCCCTTCCAGAGCACCTCCATGGTGTTTGCCGCGCCGCAGGCGGTCGCGGTAGGCGACGAACTCTCCCCCGCCGAAATCATCGCCCAGTTGCGAAGCAGCGGCTACACCGATTCCAGCGGTAATCGCATGGGCTGGTATCAACTCCGCCCGGACGGAGCCCTGGCGATCTTCCCGGGATCGGACTCCTACTTCGACGACGAAGCCGGGGTCGTCAAATTCAGCCACGGCCGGGTAGCGCGGATCATTTCGCTACGCGACAACACCGACCGCATCCAGTACCTTCTGGAGCCGGACCTCATCACCAACCTCTCGGATTCCAACCGGGAGAAGCGCCGGCTGGTGAAGTTCGCCGACATTCCCAGGGTGCTGGTCGACGCGGTGATTTCCGCCGAGGATAAACGCTTCTTCCAGCACGCCGGCTTCGATCCGCTGCGCGTGATCAAAGTCGCCTACCTGGATCTCAAGGAGGGTCGCATCGCGGCCGGCGCCTCCACGCTGAGCATGCAGGTTGCCGGCATGTTCTGGCTCGACCGGCGCGAGCGCACCTGGAAGCGCAAGGCCGCCGAAGTGCTCATCACCTTGCATCTCGAGCAGAAGCTCTCCAAGGAGGAGCTGTTCGAGTTCTACGCCAACCAGGTGCCGCTGGGCCGGCGCGGCAGCTTCGCCATCCACGGCTTCGGCGAAGCCGCCCGGGCCTATTTCGGAAAGGACATCCAGCAGTTGACGCTGGCCGAGGCGGCCTTGCTGGCGGGATTGATCCAGCAGCCCAGCTATCGCAACCCCTACCGGCATCCCGATCGCGCGCGCGAGCGCCGCAACGTGGTGCTCCAGATGATGCGCGAGAACGGCTTCATCGGCGAGGCGCAGTACCGCCTGGCGGCGGACGAGCCCATCAAGCTCACCGCGGCCGAGATGGAGTCCACCGAGGCGCCCTATTTCGTCGATTTGGTGAACGACGAGCTACAGAGCGAGTTTGGGGACTACGATTTCCAGACCAACACCTACCGCGTCTACACCACCGTCGATCTGAACCTCCAGCGGGCGGCCTCCGATGCCGTGCGCATTGGGATGCAGGAAGTAGACAAGCAGCTCAGCCACCGGCGCTGGCCCAAGGGGGAGAAGCCGCCCGAGGCCCAGTGCGCGCTGGTGGCGCTGGATCCCGATACGGGCGCGGTCAAGGCTCTGATCGGGGGACGCGACTACGGCGCCAGCCAGTTGAACCGCACCCTAGCCAAGCGGCAGCCCGGTTCCTCCTTCAAGCCTTTCGTCTACGCGACGGCCTTGAGTACCGCCATTGAAGGGGGCGCTCAGGTCATCACCCCGGCCACTTTGATCATGGACGAACCGACCACCTTCTGGTTCGACGGCAAGCCCTATTCGCCCACCAATTTCAAGGATGAGTTCCACGGCCAGGTGACACTGCGGGAAGCGCTCGCGCATTCCATGAACGTTCCCGCCGTAAAGATAGCGGAGATGGTGGGTTACGACGCCGTCGAAGGCCTGGCCAAGCGCGCTGGAATGAACCTCAATATCCGGCCCACTCCGGCCATCGCCCTGGGCGCCTACGAGGTGACCCCCATCGAAGTGGCGGGCGCCTACACCATCTTCGTGGATCAAGGCCAGTTCGTGAAGCCGAACTGGGTCACGCTGATCCGCGACCGCCAGGGCAACGTGCTGTATTCCCATACGCCCGAGCGCAGCCAGGTGCTGGATCCTCGCGTGGCCTATCTCATGGTGAATCTGATGCAGGAAGTGCTGCGCACCGGCACCGGGGCTAACGTCCGATCGCGCGGTTTCCTGTTGCCCGCGGCCGGCAAGACCGGAACCTCCGATCATGATGGCTGGTTCGTGGGCTTCACCTCCAAGCTCATTTGCGCGGTCTGGGTGGGGTTTGACGACAATCGCCCACTGGACCTGGAGGGGGCGAAGTCCGCGCTGCCCGTTTGGACCGAGTTCATGAAGCGCGCTCACCAATACCGCGAGTACCGCAATGTCGGCGAATTCCAGGCGCCCGACGGGATTGTCAGCGTGGAGGTGGACTCCGCCACCGGCCAACTGGCCACCGCCGCTTGCCCTTCCACGCGAACCGAGGTCTTCATCTCCGGGAGCCAGCCGGTCGAGATCTGCCAACTGCACGGCCGCGGCGGTGGAACGCGCGTCGCGAATTGGGAGAACCCGGCCGCCCTCCAGCCGCCGCCTCCGGTCACCGCTCCCTCCCGTGCGGCCAGGGCGCCGGCCCCAGGCGGGCCCCGCGCGGCAGTCCAGCCGCCTCCGCCTCCGCAGCCGCAGCCGACGGATAAGGAAGCGGAGAAGAAAAAAGGACTCTTGGGCCGCATCCTGGGTGTGTTTAAATAGGCATGTAGCATGTGGTGCGAGCCACCGAAGCGTCCGCGATTCAGGAGGCCAGCCATGGTTTCGAAGCGGTTTCTCTTAATCCTTCTTGCCGTTTTCCTTTCCCTTCCAGCGCTCTGCGCGCAATCGGCTCCGCAGGCCGCCAAGCCTGTCCAACCAGCCGAAATCGACGTTACTCCGCACCCGGAGAACCCGCCTCCGCCGCTCTCCGCGTCGGATCGAGCCGACCTGTACATGATCCGCAAGATGTTTCGCGAGGCCATCGAGCAGTACAAGTCCCTCCCTCCTACCGCCTCCACGATGAACAAGATAGGCGTCGCCTATCACCAGATGTCGGATCTTCCCACCGCCAAGAAGTACTACCAGCGCGCGATCAAGATGAATCGGAAGTACCCCGATGCGGTGAACAACCTGGGCACCATTTACTATGCATACAAGGATTACGGCAGAGCCGTGTCGCAATATAAAAAGGCCCTCGCGCTCGGTCCCAACACCGCCTCGTTCTACAGCAACCTGGGTACCGCCTACTTCGCGCGCAAGCAATACCAGGAGGCCTCCGAGGCTTACCAGAAGGCGGTCTCGCTGGACAAGGACGTCTTCGACCATCACAGCCCGAACGGAGAGTTGATGCAGGAGCGCACCATCGAGGAGCATGCCAAGTTCCACTACTACCTGGCGAAGACTTTTGCCAAGGCGGGAGACACCGCGCACGCGATCCAGTACATCCGCAGGTCCATCGAGGAGGGCTTCAAGGATCGGCAAAAATTCATCGAGGAGCCCGAGTTTGCCGGGTTGCAGGATCTGCCCGAATTCAAGGAAGTGATGGCGCTCGAACCCCGTGTTCTTTAGATCCCGGTTCGCGCGCGTCTGCCTGCCGCTCCTCGCTGCGCTACTCTGCGCCTGCTCGCGCGACCACTCCGCCGCTGGCAAGCTGGCCGTGCTCCCCTTCGAGAATCTGTCCGGCGCACGGGATCTCGACTGGGTGGGATTGGCCCTCGCCGAAGTGGTGACCGAGCAGCTCACGGGGACTCCGGACATCGCCCCCGCCGTCGCGCCTACCGAGAGAGAGGCTGACGCCTCGGGTTCCAGCGGCATTCTCCGCGGCTACTACTCGCTGGCAGGAGGACGGTTGCGCGTCCAGGCCGCGATCGAGAACACCGCGACCCGGCGCTCCGCCGCCGGCGCATCCGCGGTTGGATCGCCGGACGGAATCCTGGTCCTGGCCAACGCCGTCGCCCGCCAGCTCGACTCCCGGGCTCGGCCCTTCACCACCGCCAACCAGGATGCGATGCGGGCTTACGTCGAGGCGTCGTTTGAGCGCGCCATCGCCGCCGATCCCGGTTTCGGCGCTGCCTACGTGGCCTGGGCGCAGCAGTTGATTTCGCGCGGCGAGCGCGATCGGGCGCGGCAGGTCGTGGCGGCCGGGCTCGGGCTGGGGACGCGGATTCCGGAAGTGGAACGGGCGCGGCTGGAGGCGCTCTCCGCCGAACTCGACGGCAACCGGGCGGACCAGCGGCGCGCGCTAGCCGTACTGGCCCGCGCCACTCCCGCCGATGCCTCCGTCTTCCGGAAGCTGGGCGAGATGGATCTGGCCGCGCATGCTTACCAGCCTGCCGTCCAGTGGTACGAGAAGGCGCTGCAGCGCGAACCCGCCAACGTCGCTCTCCTCAATCAGGCCGGCTACGCGCAGGCCTATGCGCGGGACCTGGAAGCGGCCGTCCAATCCCTCTCCCGCTACCGCGACCTGCGGCCCCAGGAGGCCAATCCGCTCGATTCGCTCGGCGACGTCAACTTTCTCCTCAATCAGTTCTCTCCTGCCGCCAAGTTCTACCTCGAGGCCTACGCCAAGGAACCGTCGTTCTTGATGAGCGGGGAATCGTACAAGGCGGCCTGGGCGCAGCTCTTAGCCGGCGACTTGAAAGGCGCCGACGAGACCTTCGCCGAGTATCTTCAGGCCCGCCAGGGATTCCGCGACCCTCTGGTAGCCTACCGCCAGGCCCAATGGGAATACCTGACCGGCCGCCGCTCGCAAGCCATCTCCCGATTGGATCGGGTGGCGCAAGACCCGCAGCCCAAGCCGGCCTTGCTCGCCGCGGCCCAGTTGTCCATCTGGATGCTGGAGACCGGGAATCCGGCACGTGCCCGCCAGTATGCGCTCCGCACCGCGCCGGGGAATTCGTTCTCGACGATCTGCCGCTTCCTCACCGAGCCGCCGGCTTCGCCTACCGAATGGGCCGCCCGCGCCGAGCGCGCGTTCCCGGACCCCGCCGAGGCCTGGCGGAGGCAATACGCCCTCGCCGCCGCGCTGCTGCTCTCCAAAGACTTCCCCGCGGCAGCCGTCCAGTTGACCAAGTTGTCCGCCCAGACGCCGCCCGGCTCCCAAGATCCCGTGGATGTTCTTCTCGCCTGGGCTCTTGTCGAAACCGGCAGCTTCAAGCCGGCGGAGGATCTCCTGGCCCTGACCCCTCTCCCGGATTCTCTCCGCGAGCATCCCCTGCTAAGCCTGAGTTTCCCGCGCATCCTCTTCCTGCGCGCCGTCGTGCAGGAAAAGTCGGGCCGCCGCGACCAAGCCCGGTCCAACTACGAGTTGTTCCTGAAGCTCTCCGGCGACCTGCCCCTAGTCTTCGGCGAGGAAAGCCGCGCCCGCCAGGCGCTAGCCTCTGCCCGCTAGCCGGTCGTATTCGTGCAGATCGTTGATCGTACCGAGCGACGTGTTATAGAGGCTCTCCAAACCCAGCGCCTCGCGAAGGTCTTCTTCGAACTCATGCAGCGCCTGGAGCTGCCGGGCCTGCGCCGGAACGTCCCTCCCGCCTGCGCGCCAGAACTTCTGGTAGCCCTCGTCGATCAGCGCCGCAATCTCGCCGCCCACCAGCCAGCCGGCCCGCTCAATGCGCGGAGCCGCATCCAGCATGGCCCCGCACCCATCGCGGCTCACCTTGACCAAGCCACCCGGCTGAGCCGCCGTTTCGAATCCCGCCGCGCGCAGAGCCGCTATCCGCTCCTCGAACGTCGCCGTCTTGGGCTGCCGCTTACGGAAGAACATCGCTTCCATTATCGGATGAGGAACACCGTGGCGGCCACCGCGAACCCGATCGCGCCGCCCGCAATCCCGCTCCACCAGAACGCCCGCCGCTGCGTCAGCACCGCCAGCGACGAGAAGACGATGGCCATTTCCAGGAAGATCTCCCCCAGGTGCAGCCGCAGCGCCCGCCGTCCCGCTACCGCGCTCTCCTTTTGCAGGTCGCTGGCCAGGTCGAGGGTCTTTTCGGCGTCCTTCTCGTACTTGTCGAAGTTCTCCCGGTACCTGGCCGCGCCTGCCGTGTCCTTGAGCGCGCTCAGAACGTCCGCGGCCACCTCCGACTGATAGCGGCGAATCGATTTGCTCTGATGGAACGCCCACTGGTCCGCGGCCTTCTGTTGCAGCAGCAACTCCTCGGTGGTCTCGATGTGTCCGAGCACGGAGACCAGCGCCAGCGCCGCGGCGATGATGGCAATGGTCGCGCCCACCCTGCGCTCGAACGGCGCATGGGCTTTTTCAATCGCCTCTTTCAGGTCGTCTTCGGGTCCCATCCGTCCCTCCTCACGCCGCGGCCGAGCGCGGGCGTCTCCTTCAAAGTATCATGTGGGTGATGCCCGATATCGACTCTCGCAGTTACGAGACCGCCGTCCTGGGACGCACCGGTTTGCGCGTCGGCCGGCTCGGCGTGGCCGCCAGCTATGGAGTTCCCACCGACGCGGTCGAACGCGCCTTCGAGCGCGGCGTGAATTACTTCTATTGGGGAAGCGCCCGCACGGCCGCCTTCGGTGAGGCCCTCCGCCACTTGGCGCCGCAACGCGAGCGGTTCGTGCTCATGATTCAGTCCTACACCCGCGCGGCCTGCTTGATGGCCTGGAGCCTGGAACGCGCCCTCCGCACCCTGCGCTTCGACCACGCCGATCTCCTGCTGCTGGGGATGTGGAACAAGCCCGTGCCGCCGCGCATCCTGGACGCCGCCCGCAAGCTCAAGGAGCGCGGCCTGGTCAAGCACCTGGCGGTCTCCACGCACAAGCGCGTGCTGGTTCCCTCCATCGCGGCCGGAAGCGATTTCGACGTGATCCA
>Ga0326728_10012270_pt1 | contig 19116 bp, 13 predicted proteins | sample MB3enrmetagenome_FD_207602 | JGI IMG/M metagenome (GOLD analysis project Ga0326728, IMG submission 207602) | Lab enriched peat soil microbial communities from McLean, Ithaca, NY, United States - MB31MN | ecosystem: Environmental > Terrestrial > Soil > Wetlands > Peat | place: USA: New York... | reverse complement strand
AATTCGGACAGCCGCTGCCCAACCTCAACCAGAAACTATGATCGAAACCAGCTTTCTTGCCCAAACCGCAACAGCACAACCCGCCTCGTCCGGCTAATTTGGACAGCCTTGCGGCTTGCCGCGTCTCAGGTACGGAGACGCGGCAAGCCGTTTCTCTACAGGGAATACTAAGGCGCCTCCGCCTAAGCTTTCCCCGCCAGCAATTGCCGCAGCACGTACTGGAGAATGCCTCCATTGGCGTAGTAGAGGGCTTCCTGCGGAGTGTCGATGCGCACGATAGCCTGAAATTCGGCAACCTTTCCGCCCTTCACCCGCACCGCAATCTTGCGGCCGGAAGAAAATTTCTCGACCACTTCGCGAATCCCCGCAATCTCGAAGACCTCCTCGCCCGTCAACTTCAGCGTCTCCGCGTTTTCTCTCGGCAGAAACTGCAGCGGCAGAATGCCCATGCCCACCAGGTTGGAGCGATGAATGCGCTCGTAGCTTTCCGCAATCACCGCACGAACTCCGAGCAGCCGCGGTCCCTTGGCCGCCCAGTCGCGCGAACTTCCGGAACCATATTCCTTGCCCGCGAGAATTACGAGCGGCACTTTTTCGGCATGATACTTTTCCGACGCATCGAAGATTGGCATTTCCGCGCCATCGGGCAAGTGGCGAGTAAACCCGCCTTCGGTGCTCACCATCTTATTGCGCAGGCGAACGTTGGCGAACGTGCCGCGCACCATTACTTCATGATTGCCGCGCCGCGATCCGTAGGAATTGAAATCCGCCGGTTGCACGCCGTGCGCTATCAGATATTTTCCGGCGGGCCCGTCTTTCTTGATCGATCCCGCGGGCGAGATGTGGTCCGTGGTAACGCTGTCGCCCAGCACGGCCAGCACGCGCGCGCCCTTGATGTCCTGTATGGCGGACGGCTTGAGCGTCATGCCATCGAAGTACGGCGCCTGGCGAATATAGGTCGAATCGTTTTTCCAAGCGTACGTCTCGCCTTTCGGAACCGGCAGCCCACGCCAGCGTTCGTCTCCCGAGTACACCTCCGCGTAGCTTTTGCGGAACATCTCGGATGTAATCGCGCACGCCATTGCCTGCTCGACTTCCGACTGCGAGGGCCAGATGTCGGCGAGATAAACCGGCTTGCCGTCGTTTCCTTTTCCGAGGGGATCCTTGCGCAGGTCGAATTTACGCAGATCAATGTCGATGCGCCCCGCGAGCGCGAACGCCACAACCAGGGGCGGCGACATCAGATAATTGGCGCGGACTTCGGAATTGATCCGGCCTTCAAAGTTGCGATTGCCCGAAAGTACCGAAGCGACGACTAGATTGTTCTCTTCTATTTCTTTCGAAACTTCCGCGGGCAGCGGCCCCGAATTTCCGATGCACGTGGTGCAGCCGTAGCCAACGATGTGGAACTTCAGCTTCTCCAAATATGGCATCAGTCCGGCCTTTTGAAGATAGTCGAGGACAACTTTCGATCCCGGAGCGAGCGAAGTTTTCACCCACACAGGCACTTCGAGGCCGTGCTCCACTGCTTTCTTCGCGAGCAGTCCAGCGGCCAGCATCACCGACGGATTCGACGTGTTCGTGCAACTGGTGATCGCCGCAATCACCACGCTGCCATGATGCAACTGCCCGTTGGCGGGAGGTTTCGCCCCGCTGGGCGCGGCCTTCGTCTTCATTAAACCCGGCAAGGCCTTCGCAAACGACTCGCCCGTCCTCGACAGCAGCACGCGGTCTTGCGGACGCTTCGGCCCCGCCAAACTCGATTCGACGGTGTTGAGATCGAGACTCAGCAGCTCGGAATATTCAGCTTCCGGCGTTTTGGCATCGTGAAAAAGCCCCTGCTCGCGCGCATAGGCTTCGACCAGCGCGATCTGCTCGTCGCTGCGCCCGGTGAGTTTCAGGTAGCGCAGGCTTTCTTTGTCGATGGGGAAGATGCCGCATGTGGCGCCGTATTCGGGAGCCATGTTCGCAATCGTGGCGCGATCGGCGAGCGGCAGATCTTCGAGGCCGGGCCCGAAATATTCGACGAACTTTCCGACCACGCCGTGCTTGCGCAGCATCTCGGTAATGGTAAGAACCAGATCGGTTGCCGTGGCGCCTTCGCGCAATCGTCCCGTAAGCTTCACGCCGACGACCAGCGGAATCAGCATGGATACGGGCTGCCCGAGCATGGCGGCCTCGGCCTCGATCCCACCCACCCCCCAGCCCAGCACGCCGAGCCCGTTGACCATGGTGGTGTGTGAATCGGTGCCGACAAGCGTGTCGGGATATGCCGTGAGCTTTCTTCCTTCTTCATGAACAAAAACCACGCGCGCCAGATATTCGAGATTTACTTGATGGACGATCCCTGTGTCTGGCGGCACGATGGCAAGATTGCGAAAGCCGGTCTGTCCCCAGCGCAGAAACGCATAGCGTTCTTGGTTGCGCTGGAATTCGAGTAGCGCGTTGACGTCGAAAGCGCTGGACGACCCGAATTCATCGACCTGCACCGAGTGGTCGATGACCAGCTCGGCGGGTTGCAGCGGATTGATGAGCTTGGCATCGCCGCCCAGCCGCTTCATGGCGTCGCGCATGGCGGCAAGATCGACGACCGCGGGCACGCCGGTAAAATCCTGCAGCAGAACGCGGCTGGGCGTGAAGGCAATTTCTTTTTCCGGCTTTGAATTTTTGTTCCACGCCGCCAGCGCGCAAATTTCGTCCTTCGTCACATTGCGCCCATCTTCCGTGCGCAGCAGGTTCTCCAGCAGGATGCGCAGCGAGAACGGCAAGTGCCGCGTCGAGATGCCCTGCCGGTCGAGCGCGTCGATCCGGTAGAGATCGTATTCCTTTTCGCCGGCTTTGAAAGTTGCGCGTGCGTCGAAACTATCCTTTGACATCATGACCTTCCTTCAAGCTGGGGTAGAGAACCGGGAAGCAACACCGACTCGGAACTAATAGTGTAATTCGTTTTGCGGAATGATTATGTAAATTGGCAATTTATGAATTTGTTAATTTGGAACCTTCAGGGTGCACGACTCTCCGGGAAAACGCAGGCGACAAGGGGTTTCAGATTGCAAAATCCCCAAATTACAAAATTGCAAAATCCCTACCGCACGCTCGTCCAAATCTGGTACACCACGACGCCGACCATGAACACTAAATAAATTCTCAGCGCCCAGAAAAGCGCCATCTCTGTCCGCGTCAACTGCCGTCGCGGGCAATGATGGCGCTCCTTGGTGGAAATGAGCTGGTCGGGCTCGAGCGCTGTCATTACCGTGGTGAATTCTTCGCGGCTCAGTTCCGCGCCAGTTGCGGAATCGAATTCTTTTTCCATCTACCTGCCTCCCAGCAGCGCCAGCGCATTGGGCGCAATCACACTGACTCCAAACAAAAGGCCCGCGCCAATCAGCACGATCACGACGCCCAGCGCCAGCACATTCGCCCACAACGGACTAATCAGTTCGCCCATGATTTCGCGATCATTCACCAGCATATAAAGAAAGAGCAGCGCCGGAGGCATGGCCAGCACGGCAATGACGTTCACCAGCAGCACGATGTACACCAGCGGAATTCCCGGGACCAACACCAACCCCGCCGCCGCCGCCGCTTCGACGAGCAGCACAAGATAGAACGACTTGCCTTGCTTGAACGGGAGATTCAAACTGTGCGGACGGCGCGCGACTTCGCCAAACGCATACGCGGACGACGTCGAAATCGTGATCGCCGCGACCATCCCCGCCTCGAACATGCCCAGCGCAAAAAGCGCCGCGCCCCAGTGTCCAACAAACGGCTGCAATGCCTGCGCGAATTCGGCCGCCTCGAAGTTCGCGGCAGTCATGTGATGCAAAAATAGCGGGGCCGTCGCCAGCATCGTCGCGAGCGCGGCAATGGTCGCCAAAGCCGCGCCCAGCACCGTGTCCACGCGCCCAAAGCGGATGTCGCGCGTGGTCAGCCCTTTATCGGCAATCGCGCTTTGCTGAAAAAACAGCATCCACGGAGTTACCGTCGCTCCAATATCGGCCAGCAGGATCAGGACCGTCTCCTGCGTGATCCCGCCGGGCAGCGGTCTCCAAGTCACCAATGCGCGGCCAATGTCGCCCCAGTGCGGATGCGCCAGCAGTGCCACCGGCACAAACACCAGGTTAAACATGGCAGCTCCCAAAATGATCCGCTCCCAGGTCCAGTACCGGTGCGTCATGAGCGCGACCGAGAGCACCAGCAATGCGCCAAGAACCGCGACCGCTGGCCGTACTCCGAAGAATCCCAGCCCGGCGCGGATGGCGATGAACTCCGTTACCAGCGTCAAAAAATTGCCCACCATCAGGTCGATCATCGAGAACCAGCCCCAGAACGGGCCAAATCGCTCGAAGATCAACTCTGCGTGCCCGCGATGCGTGGCCGCGCCCAGGCGCACGGTCATTTCCTGGACCACGCATGCCATCAAAAATGTGAGCACCACGAACGGCAGGAAGAAACCAATGCCAAACCGCGCCCCGGTCGCCGCATACGACAACATGCTGGGGCCATCGTTTTCCCCGAGCATGACCAGAATGCCAGGGCCAATCAGCAGCCAGAACAACCGCAACCGCGGCCGGAACCCGTGCCGCGCCCGCGTTTCCGAAACCCGTTCGCGGTCGTGCGCCCGGTCGATGTCCTCATGCGTGATGATGACGTCGTCGCCCGGCATTTGCGGACCGTTTCCGGCGCTGTTCCGGAGTACGGCGGATCCTTGCGGCTCCGATGCTATTTTTGCTTCTTTCATCCCAATGGTTCTTTCATTCCAACGACGCCATACGAAAGGGAAAACGGAGTATGCCACCCACCTGTGAATTAGCGTAAGTATACATCAGGACATAAACTACGGTTAATTACTTTTGTGATGGCCGGACTGCGGAAAGACGCGGGGTTCATATCGGGGTTGTTACTTCGCGATGCCGCAACGGAATGTGCGCTCACGAGGGCGCTACCGATACACTACGATAGCTGACTCTACGCATCGTCCGTAAGGGATTGTGACCTCAAAATGTCTTCGGCCCTACCGAACTTTCCCCCGGTTGACCATGACTGGGTGTGGCTCTCTTCATCACCACAAACAGCGCCAGCAAGACCAAAGATAACGTAATATCCAGGACAAGAGGTCTCCCTGCGGGTACTCTGACTGTTGGATCGACGAGCCGATTGGCATCCCTGGCGAAGTCCGCCCTGGTTTGGTCCGCCGTCAAACCTAGCAGTTCGTACACCGGCTGCAAATCCTGCCACGTATAAACCTGGTCGTAGCGGACTACCTTGCCCGAGCCAAAGGCGACGAAATCCGCCAAGCCGAGCGCCCTAGCCATCTGTCTCGCCGCATCGGGGTCGTTGATCTTCACCCACCAGCTATGGCCATTGCGCCGAGTAAGCGCCCATCGTTTGTGGTAAATCGCCGCTTCGCCGTCTCGTTGAGCCAGCAAGTACCACAAGCGAAAGCCTCCATATTCGTTAGTATGCGACCAGTAAACGGGATGGCCAGCAAGATTCGACCGTGTGATCGCATCCGCGCGGGCGGCGTAGTTGTATGGGGGATTCCACAAACCAGACCCGAAGTGCTCGTAGAGCCGGCGCGAAAGACGCGTGGCGCTGAATGTCGCCCACCCCTCCTCTTCCGCTCCTTCCGATCCTCCCATCACCCAAGGCATATAAGGCACAGTCCCGTAAAGATGACTATATTCGTGCAGGATCGCATTCACGGGATCGGGAAAGTGGATGGTTGCATTCGGATCGTTGAGAAACTTACTGTCCAAAGATAAGTCGGCTTCGCGTGGCGAGATAAGGTTGCCGCGAATCCTATGCGGGAACTCCGCCTGAAATCCTCCTCGTTCAAACCCCCGGATGATCAGCTCATCCGCTTGCGGCGAGATGCCATACGCTTCCTGGCTAGTCTGGTTGGCGGCGGCCAAGACATGCGCCAGCCGTATGGCCACGTCACGCACCCGAACATCGTCATAACGAACCGTCACGCCTTCGACTTGTTCGGCGTGAGACGGCGGCGGTTCCTGCTGGAGGATGGCAGCCTTCTCTGCGGGCGGAAGAAACCTTGGAAACCCCAGACTAAGGAACAAACCAACGGCGGTTACGCTTGCCAAAGCTATCCATCGCGGCCACCAACGGCGGCTGCGGATGGTGAGTGCGCCGGCCAAAAAAGCAATCAGCAGCAACAAAGGAGGGAACTCAGACTCCGTTGGTCCCATTACGATCAGCAGACAGCTGACGCCACCGACGATGGTGGCCGCGAGTGTGGCAACCATCGGCGACTGGCAGTATCGGCGTCGGAAAGCCAGAACTGTCCAGGTCAGTGTCAGCCCCACGCTGAGCAGAACAGGCCACGGATCTTGAATGCCGGGGTATGCATCCTGCAGCAGGCCGAGGCTTAGTGCCAGAATCGGCATGATCGCCAGCCTTTGCCAACGGCTCTTCGTGGACAATTCGTCCAGTAACATGTTCCAGGCGAGATAACTGGCAATGAATTGCAGCCAGCGGAGAAAAGTTGCGAGCGTGACATTCGGCAAGACCTGCCATGGAGCTTCGTAGGCAAACAGCGATAATCCAGCTACCAGCGGGAACAACAAGAAAGACAGGGCATCCCAAACAGCGAGTCTTCCCGATGGGATTGCCCTTCCCTCGAAACGGCGCCCCGGCCAAAGACAATAAATGACAATCGCCGGCACAACCAGATCAAGCAACGCCGGCAGGGCTTGAAACCCACCGCCAACGTAGCTCCGAGGGACATCAATGTAGGTAGGCTCCGCTTTTAAGAAGAAGAACGACACGACACGAGAGGCTGCCACCAGGACTACAAGAAGCCAAAAATTTGCCTTCTTCACACGGCCCTCCTGCGATGGGCTGGACGGAACCAGCGGTCATCGCTGGTACGCTTTCTTCTTGGACGCTCGGCCACCGTAATCGTGGTGTACGGGATCCTTCCATTCCTACAAACTCAAGAAGGCGTATTGCAACGTCTGCAGGAATTGGGGGACATGGTCTGACCAGCGCGACGCATTTCCCAGACAGAGGAGTATACGAACAGAATAGCTGCAAAGTTCGATGATATTTGCCGCTCGGATTGAAGTAGCAGCGCAAATGAAAGGCTGACAACTACCGGATATGCCAGTCGCTCGGGAACCGGCCTGCTGCCGCTAATCGCGCTTGGGTTTGGGCGCTCGCGTTGCTAGCGGCGGTTTCGCCGTGCGCAGAGTCGCGGCTGCGCTTGGCGGCGGCAGCGAAATTTTCGGCCCCGACGCCGCCGTTTTCAGCTTCGCCACTTCCAGCAGAGTAAGGTTGCGCCAATCTCCCGGCGGCACGTCGAGCGTAAGCGGGCCGTACTGCACGCGGCGGATTTTCTCCACATGGTGTCCCACTTCTTCAAACATTTTCCGCACCTGGCGATTGCGGCCTTCAATGATGGTCACTTCCAGCCACGGGTTGTCGCCTTCGCGGATCAGCCGAATATTCGCCGGAGCCGTGCGCACTCGCCGTCCGCCTTTTTCGGCGATCGAAACTCCGCGGCGCAGTTTGTCGAGCTTCGCCTCGTCGGGCTGTCCAGCGACTTTCACGACGTAAGTTTTCGCCACGTTCGACGACGCTTTCATCAGAGCGTTGGCGAGCGCGCCGTCGTTGGTCATCAGCAGCAAGCCTTCGCTGGCCCAGTCCAAGCGCCCCACGGGATACACGCGTCCTTTCACCTTTTTCACCAGGTCCATCACGGTGGGGCGCTTTTTCTCGTCGCTGACCGTCGTCACGTATCCCTTGGGCTTATTGAGCGCGACGTAAGTGTAACGCTCGGGCCCCTGGAGCAGCTTGCCATCCACGCGGATGTGGTCTTCGCCGGGATCGGCTTTGGTGCCGAGCTCGGTGACCACTTGACCATTGACCTGCACCCGGCCGGAGACGATCATTTCTTCGGCCTTGCGGCGGGATGCGATTCCGGCGGCAGCGATAACTTTTTGCAGACGTTCGGCTGGCATCAATACTCCGGTCTGGTGTCGCTTGGCGTTTCGACTTCTTCTTCTGTGGCGAATTCGGAGTCCGCAGCCTCGGCAACCTCAGCGGCACTTTCTGTTTCGGAAACTGTTGCGGAAGAATCATTCTCCACAGAAGAATCATCCCCTGCCGTCAACGGCAAAGTTAACGACTCTCCGGCCGCCGCGCCCTCGCCCGGAATCGCGTCGCTCTGGAACGACTCCGCCAGCAGTTTCTCGAATTCCTCCATGCTGGGCAGTTCGTTGACGTCCTTCAACCCGAAGCGCAGCAGAAATTCCTTGCTGGTTTTGTAGAGAATGGGGCGTCCGATCACGGCTTTTCTGCCCGCCGTCGTGATGAGCTTGCGGTCGAGCAGGGTGGCGATGACTCCGCCGGAATCGACGCCGCGAATTTCGCTGATCTCGGGCACCGTAACCGGCTGCTTGTAGGCGACGACGGCAAGCGTTTCCAGCGCCGGAAGCGACAGCCGGAAAGGCGGCTTCAGGCTCTTGGCGAAGGCGCGCACCACGTCGTGCTGCTCGGGCTTGGTGGACATGCGGTATCCGCCGGCGACTTGGCGGATTTCGATTCCGTGATTTCCACCGGCGTAATCCGCGATCAGTTCTTCGAGCGTGGCGCGAATGCGCGACTTGATTTCCGCCGGATCGAGCCCCGGAGTTTCCGCCAGCAGCGGCTCCTTCACCAGCGAATAAATCTGGTCGAGCGAGATGGGCGTTTCCGCCGCGTAAATGATGGCTTCGAGTTGAGGTCTAAGCATAAGGCAAGGGCCAGGTTTCAAGGTTTCAGAGTTTCAAGGTTTCAAAGTAACCCAAAGTTGCCGCAGGTTTATTACCTTGAAACCTTGAAACTATGAAACATTCTTTTCTACTTCCAATCGTCGCGCACCGCGGCTTGCTCGGTCATCACTTCTTCGAAGTGGGAATGCTTTTTCACCAGTACTTCGCCGAAGACGTGGTCCTGCCGCACTTGGATCGCCTGCAACCGCACCAGTTCGAGCATCGCCAGAAACATGCAAACCAGCGCTGGCCGCGACGTCACATTGCGCAGCATCTGCTTCAGGCGAATCGGCCGATCTTCGAGCGCTAGCCGCCGGTGCAGGTACTGAATCATCTGGCCGACGGTGACGGTTTCTTCGTCCACTTCCAGGATGGGCCGGGTGCGAGCGCGGTCTAAAATTTGCTGAAAAGTTTTGACCAGGTCGATGACATCGGCGGCGAGTTCCGGCTCGGCGCCCTCGGCGTCCATGAACTCACGGATCGCCGGATTGCTCAGCACCGCGTCTTCAATCTGCTGTTTTTGCAGCAGCATTTGCGCCGCGGATTTGAACTTCTCGTGTTCCAGCAGACGGTTGACAAGTTCGTTGCGCGGGTCTTCCTGCGCGTCGGCCGGAGCGAGCGGATCGCGCGGCAACAACATCTTCGACTTGATGTGGATCAGCACCGCCGCCATGTAAATAAACTCGGAAGCGATGTTCACGTCGAGTTCGCGTATGCGCTCGACGTAGGTGAGATACTGCGCCGTGATCTTGGCGATGGGAATGTCGTAGATGTCGATGTCCTGTTTGCGAATCAGGTCGAGCAACAGATCGAGCGGGCCTTCGTAAATTTCGCCGAGCGCGATGGCGAACGGATAATCGTTGTCATCGTCTTTGTCTTTACCGGACTTGGACACGGCGGATTTATTCTCCCGTAGAGACGCGGCTTGCCGCGTCTCCGCAGAAACGGGCGCAACCGCTCCCTGCCCTGTAGCCTCGCCTGGAGCCTGTTCGGATGTGGGTTGGGACAAATCCGTCACTTCGTGGAATCCTTCGCCGGGCCATAATTCGAACTATCGCTCGAACTATAATCCAGGCCCATAGCGCTACGGACTGCGTCCATCGTGGCGCCTGCGACCTCGCGAGCGCGTGCCGAGCCTGCTTCCAGAATATCCCACGCGAGGCGCGGATTGTCCTCATATTTTTTCCGGCGCTCCTGCATGGGATTGAGGATCTTCACGATGGCATCGGCAACCCAGCTCTTGCACTCGATGCAGCCGATTCCGGCCGAGCGGCAGCCTTCGTTCACCTTCGCCATTGTTTCTGTGTTTTTGCCGTTGAAAATTTTGTGCAGATCGCCCACTGGACACACGTCCGGATTGCCGCGATCCGTGCGCCGTATGCGAGCGGGATCGGTTACCATGGTCTTGAGTTTTTGCCGCACCACGGACTCGGGGTCGCTCAGCAGCAACGCGTTGCCGTAAGATTTCGACATCTTGCGGCCATCGGTGCCCGGCAAGCGGGGTGCGGGCGTGAGCAGGGCTTGCGGCTCGGGGAAAATAGTTTCGCGTTTCCCGGCGTAGAATCCGTTAAACCGCCGCGCGATCTCACGCGTCAGTTCCACATGCACCACCTGATCTTCGCCGACTGGGACGACATCCGCCTTGTAGATCAAAATATCCGCCGACTGCAACACGGGATAACCCAGAAACCCGTACGTGTCCAGGTCCTTTCCCTTGATGTTATCCTTCTGCTCTTTGTAGGTCGGAACGCGCTCCAGCCAGCCCAGCGGCGTGATCATCGAGAGCAGCAAGTGCAATTCGGCGTGCGCCGGCACATGCGATTGGATGAACATGACGCACTTCGCGGGATCGAGTCCCGCCGCCAGCCAATCGAGCAGCACGTCGACCGAGTTTTCTTTCAGGCGCGAAGGGTCGGCGTAGTCGGTGGTCAGCGCGTGCCAGTCGGCGATAAAGAAAAAGCAGTCGTGCTCGTCCTGCATGTTGACCCAGTTTTTGAGTGCGCCCACGTAGTTTCCCAGGTGCAGTTTGCCGGTCGAGCGCATTCCGCTCAACACGCGTTTTTTGGAAGGAGTTGCCATTCAGAATTTCACCAGTATCGAAAGGTAGAAACGAAGAAACGGGCGGATCAAACCGCTGAGCAGCCCTCCGCCCAGATAGACCAGCGCCAGCAGCGCGAAGATGCCGATACGGTCGTACACCATTCGCACCGGCTCCGGCAAAAAGTGTCGCAGCACATGGCTGCCATCGAGCGGCGGAAATGGAATCAGGTTGAAGACCGCCAAAACGATGTTGATGAACATAATTTCAAACAGCAGCATAGCTACGGGCGCCAATGTCGAATCGGAAGCGGCGCCGTCGCCTCCCGCCACCAATCCCATGACAAGAGTGTGTCCAGAGGCCGATGAGAGCGAGATGCCGCCAAGCATCAGAAGCGCGCCCGTGGCGACGATGAAGTTGCTGACCGGACCCGCCACCGAGGTCAGAATGTCGTCCAGCATAGGATTGCGAAAATTTCGGGGATCGACCGGTGTCGGCTTGGCCCAGCCGAGCAATGGTATGTGGCTGATGGCCGCGACGAGGGGCATTATGATGGTGCCGAACAGGTCGATGTGGCGAATCGGATTCAGCGAAACCCGTCCCAACATGCGGGCCGTGGGATCGCCGCAGCGCGACGCGGTCCAGGCATGGGCGGACTCGTGTACGCTGATCGCGAACAGGAACGCGATCATCTGATAAAGGATTTCAACGATTCTCGGCGTCATTGCTGAACATTGATTCGATGAACCTTGATTCTAACAAAGGAGCCGCGAGCTACGAGCTGCGAGCCAAGAGCTACAAGCTGCGAGTGCACAGGGGACTGTCGAAGCGAGGAAGGGAAAGGTTTAAGAGGGGATTGCTCGGAGCTCGAAGCTCACAGCTCGAAGCTGCTCTTGGTCTACTGTCCGGCGCGCGCGGGCGAGACAATGAGGTGGCCGGCCCGTTTCTTGCCGTCGCCCTTGTCGTGCTGGTAGAGCAGCGAGAGCGCGCCTTCGCCGGATGTGGCCGCGCCCGCCAGTTCCGCGGCTAACCCTTGATAGGAGCGGCCGATCTCGTGGTTCCCCTGCTCGGCCACCGGGTTGCCCTTGTCAATTGCGGGTCCGATGACCTGGAAGTTGTTGGGCACCTTCCACAGCACCTTGCAGTTGGTGGCTTTCTCCACATCGTCGTCGGTGAAGCCGGGAATTTTTTTGTAACGGTTGAGGACGATCCGCAAACGGTCGCGGCCCGCTCCTTCCTGCAGGAAGGCATGAATCCGGGCGGCGCTCCAGAGCGAAACGACATCGGTCTGCGCCACCAGCAGCACGGCGTTCGAGAGGTCGCAGATGGTTTGCATCGTGCCATCCATCCGCCCCGAGCCATCGAGCACGACGAAGTGATACTGGCTGACCAGCAGGTCGAAGAGGCGGGCCAGTTCCGATGCGGTAGGGACCCCGCTGTGCGGTTGCTGCGCCCCGGCCAGCAGATGCAGGCCATTTTTATAGGGTGTCATCAGGCCATCGAGCAGCGAGCCATCCATACGATGCAGATTTTGCAGCGCATCGAGCAGCGTGAATTGCGGCCGCAGATTCAGTTGCAGGGCAGCGTGGCCGATGGGAGCGAAATCCACCAGCGCCACTCGCCCGTGGGCTTCCTGCAAGGCGACGGCGGTATTCACCGCGGTGGTGGTGGCTCCGGCTCCGCCCTTGGCGTTCAGAAACGTGAAGACGCGCGCCTTGCTCGAACTTCGCTGCGCCCGGCTCAACGTGGCCGAAAAGCGCGTGAAGGCTTCGATCAAGGCTTCGCGGCTGGCGGCATGGTCCAGAAACTCGCGCGCCCCGGCCCGCATCGCGGAAACAATGTCCGTGGGCCGGCTCATCTCGCCCACGGCAAAAATCGTGATTTCGGGAATGCTGGCGTGGATTAGTTCGATGGTGTGGATGGCCCGCGCCGGATTCTGAGGATCGATGCTCACCAGGGCGACTTCGGCGCGCTGGTCCTGCAATTGCCGCAAAATGGAATCGCTCGGCCCCACCGGGAAACCAACGTGGCTCAGTACCGTCCGCGCCAGATTAGTGCTCTCGACCCAGCTGTGAAGTACGACGGATTGTTCGCGGTCCTCGGTGAGGAGAGCAACAGCGATCCCGGGCATGACTCGATTCTCAGTGTTCATTGTCATACTACGAACTTCCAGTGCCGAGGCCAAGTGACCTTCGTAACGAAGGCCGCCCCAGACAAAGCCGCAAATCGATCGGCAGGTCCTTAATTTGGGGAGGAACTTCCCGCCAGGCTGCTGGTTCCCTCGATTGTAAGGCAAAGGGCGGAGATTGAAAAGACACGCGCAGGGCCCAGCAGGGGCAGTTTCAGGTTAGCAGGGTATTCGACAGAATCGCCCGGGCACGCTCAGAACTCCAACCGCGCCTGAAATGCGATCATGCGTGGACTGCTATCGCCACCCAACCCAACGCCCAGCAAGCCCGTTGGCGGAGATGTGGTGTAGGTAAGCGCTCCAAATCCACTCTGCGTCGATGGATTTCCTGGTATGCCGGCCTGCACTACGCTGGGAAGACCGAAATTCGGATGGTTGAAGACATTGAAAAACTGGCTCTCAAACCGCAGCTTCACATGCTCGGTCAAGGCAAACCATTTTGTCATGTAGAAATCGCTCCAAAGGAAATCGGGCCCGCGCAGTGAGTTGCGGCCTAGGTTTCCGAATTGACAATTCTGCGCGCTGTCGCCGCCGTAGCATTGCCCTGTGCTCGGATCAACGGTCGAGATGAAGGCATCCGGATTGAGCCACTGCATCGTGCCCCCTTGGGTTACATTTGGAATGTTGCAATGGCGGCAATAGGGATCTACCCCCGGCACAAGACTGGCAAACTCCGGCCCACTGCCCTGCACAATTCCCTCCTCCTGCCCGGTGATTGGATTGATCGCTGAATAGGGCGTGCTCAGCACCGAGAACGGAACTCCGCTGTGCCAAAACGCTGTTCCAGAAATCTGCCATCCATTGAGCGCGTAGCCCAGCGCGTGACTGCGCACTTTAATCGGCAACTGATAAACATACTGCGCGTTGAGATTGTGTCGGATGTCATAGTCGCAAGGACCATAGTCGCGGGCCAGTTTTCCCGGCAGAGGCGAGAGAATCCCTCCTGCGGAAAACGGAAGGAACCCGCCGTTCGAGACCGTGTCCATGCAACGGCTCCATGTGTAGTTGACCTGTCCTTGCAGGCCGTGCCCGAGTCGCTTCATCGCGGTCAGTTGCAGCCCGTTGTAGTGGCTGTTCGCGCCGGTCGAGAACTGCGTCACCGCGCCGAATCGCGGATCGGTCGGCTGCATGTATGGGAATGGCGCAAAACATCCCTGACACACGGTTTGGTAGCCGTTCACTTGGGTTGAGTACGGCTGGTTCACCGCCCGCGTGCCCACGTATTGCGTTTTCAGGCTGGCTGTCGTTCCGAATTGATGTTCAATTCCCAGGCTCCATTCCATGAAGTACGGTGCGTGCAGTTTGCCCTCGGGCACTGCCGTCATCGCGACTGGTGGAAGCGGGGACTGGCCCTGGGAAAATCCCAAAGTGAAAGTCTGATTCGCGGCAACGATTGCGTCCACTGCGCTGTTGGGCGCTCCCGGCGCGATGGCCGTACCACCCACGCTTCCCAGCAATCCTCCCTGAAACGTCTTATCGTAGGGAGGATTCGCGCCCGCCAGGTCGGCCACAGTACCAGGCAAAATGTCGCTGAAAATTCCAAAACCGGTGCGGAGCACGGAGTTCGGCTCAAACTGCCACGCTATCGCCGTTCTCGGCTGCAGAATGGCCAGCGGCGTGGACGGGAACAGATGGCCAAGATGGGTTTGAATGGCCTCGTTCAGCGGTTGACTGACATTGGAACCGAAGGGGCCTCTAAGACGGGCGACTTGATCATGCGGATTCAGCGGATTGGAGTTGAAGGTGTCGCGCAGACCGAACGTCCAGGTCAGTGTGCGAGTAACTTTCCAGGTGTCTTGCGCGTACAAATCGAGATTGAGAAAGTTGAAGGGCTCATTTGCGTTCGAAGGGAACGTCTCCGACGCGGTGTTCGCTACTCCATCGATAAATTGCTGCAAGGTCGCATAGGTCACGGTGGGAACCGTTCCTTCTCCAAAGTCATAATCGTTAAGGCGGAAGATGCGGGTATTGGTTCCGAACCGCAGTTCGTGAGCGCCACGGCTCCAGGACAGGTTGTCATTGATGAAGAACCGGGATGCGCGCCGGCCTTGAATCCAGGTGTTGTCCAGCCCCCCCATGGGCGTGAAAGGGGTCGCGCCGCTGCCTTGCAACACGATGGGGAACGCCGATAGCGTCTTCTGAAGACTGCTGGGCCCAAACAAGCTTTCGTACCACGAGAATGCGGGATTGAAGTAGTTCACCAGACTTTGTGAAAAGACGTGCGTGTGCCCTGCGGCGAAAGAATAGAGAGGCTGCGGCGAAAGCGCATTGAATACCGGGTTGATGGGGTCCGTCCACGCGGCTTGCAGACCGGTGTCCGACTGTACACGAAACCATGCGGTGTCCTTCGGACTGATGTTGTAATCGACTCGGGCCGTCTGCACTTGTTCGTGGTCGTCGCTGGAGTGCGACACGCTCTGCCGGTTCGCGCAACCATCCCCGGCCGTGCCAAGCGGGCAACCGAGCATCGCGGCGGGTGTGCCGCTGGTGTTTCCATAGAGGGAGAACATCTGTCGATAGAACAAACAATTCTTATTGGATCCGCATCCGGTTGTTTGACCCCCAGAAAGTTGCTGCAAGACATATTGCTGGAATGCCGCACTGGGAACAATCGTGGGTGTGACGATGGGCAGTGCGATCCGTACCCATTCACTGTCGAAGAAAAAGAAGAGCCTGTCGTGCGCAATCGGCCCACCCACACTGCCCCCAAAATGATTCACGGTCGATCTGGGCTTGTGGTTCCCCGATGTCGCATTGGTGAAATAGTCCGCTGCATTCAGTATCGCGCCATTCCACAGTTCATAGATATTTCCGTGAAACTGGTTCATGCCAGACTTGGTGACGTAGTTGATCTGCGATGCTCCGTATCGCCCCTGATCTACGGAATAGGAAAGCGTGTTGACCGTCACTTCCGAGATCGAATTTAGTCCCAGGACGAGGTTGGTGGAAAGACCGCTGTTGAGATTGGTAAGCGGGTCGTTCGTTTCCAGCCCGTCCACGATGTAGCCATTGGAGAGGGCGGGCAGGCCATTAAACTCCACATTGCCATACCCGTTTGTGCCACCGACGAAGTCGTTGCTGCTGCCCGCTGTGTTGATGAGGGCACCTGGCGCAAATTGCAGAGGGTAGGTGAGATCGCCGCCCGGATTCGGCAGGTCCTCCAGCGCCGGCGCATCCAGAGTGGTAGATGTGTTGGCATTCTCCGGGTTGATAATTGGGGCTTCGCTGCCTACCTCAACTGTCTCATTGGACCGGGCCACCTTGAGCGTGAAATCCACGGTTTGCTTTTGTCCCAGGCCCGAAACAACATTGTCATTTTGCCGCGGTTCGAAGCCTTGCGCTTCCACTCTGACCGAATAGGTACCCGGCTTCAACTGTGGGAAGTTGAACCGGCCTGCGTCATCGGTCCGTCCACTCCGCTTCAGACCTGTCTCGTGATTTGTGATCGTCACCGTGGCGCCCGCCACAACCGCGTTCGTTGCGTCCCTAACTTCGCCAATGATGGCGCTCGTGGTTTCGCCTTGTCCCAACACTTCTGCCGGGAGGAGACACGCCACCGCTAACATAAGAAATGCGAAGTGAGCTGTCCGCGTCATGATTCCCCCACTCATTTGCCACAAAGCGGCAATGTATTTCTGCTTCTGTCGATTAACCAGCGATTATTACTGATAGTTAACCATAGTTAACGACAATAATCAAGGATGGATGGGTCGAGTGAGTGGACTCGGTGATTGTGCCTGAGAGGCGACTAATTCGGGACTGAACCGCTGCCGAGTTTTCGAAAACAACGTCTTAGCGCGGTGAAGGGCCGGAAGCCACTCCCGCGGCACTGTCGGCGGATACTCGTGCGAAGTCGGCGATGAGTTCGTTGCAGGGCAAGTACTCGTAGGAACTAAGTTGCGCGGCGATCCCGTTTCGCTGCCCGCCCTGCGCAGCCGAGGCGCGCAACACCCGCCCACGGCACCGCACCGGCATGTTCTCCCCCAGCGTGATTTCGGACGGCATGGTGAAAGTCAATTCCACAATGGCCCCTTGCGGCAGCGCCGTCTCGGCGTAAAAGAAAATTCCGCGGCCGCTCAGGTCTTGGATAAATCCGGGCACGGTTTGTCCCTCGAAGTGGACAGCCAACGGCTGGTGCGCTTCGAAACGCTGCGCCCCTCGCCGTTCAAGACGATTCGGATCTGCGCTCATCGTTCATCCTTCCCCGATCCAGTTCTTCCGCATCGATCTTTCGCATCGCTGGAGCTTAACTCTATCGCGGATCGAACCGGTGGGGAAGTTACAAGTCGGGACCGCGCTGTGGAAATCCGCTAAATCATTGAAGCATTGAGAGATTGAATCATTGAATCAATGACCAAATGATTCAATGTCCCAATCCCGCATCTTCCACCCGGTTGCCGTCATCCCAAAGATGTGAAAAAGTTCTAGAAGAGTGACTGAGGAGAAAAATTCCGCCACCGCTGATCCAATCGACGCAATCGGCGCGACCCGTCCGAAATGGGTCGTGACCCTGCGCGCCTTGCGCCACCGCAATTTTCAGCTCTTCTTCAGCGGACAGCTGATTTCTCTCACCGGCACCTGGATGCAGACCGTGGCCCAGGCTTGGCTCGTCTATCGCATGACGAAGTCTCCCTTATTGCTGGGCAGCGTCGGATTCGCCAGTCAGATTCCCGTCTTCCTTTTCGCGCCCCTCGGAGGTATCACCGCCGACCGAGTCAATCGCCAGCGCCTCGTCATCGCCACTCAGACCGCGGCCATGATTCTCGCGGGCATTCTGGCTGTACTCACGCTGACGGGGCGCGTCCAGGTGTGGCACATCTTTGTGCTCGCATCCATGCTCGGAGTGGTGAACGCCTTCGATATTCCCGGACGCCAGTCCTTCCTCGTCGACATGGTCGGCAAAGAAGATCTAATGAACGCCATCGCGCTCAATTCCTCGATGTTCAACGGCGCGCGCATCGTCGGCCCCGCCATCGCCGGAGTTTTGGTGGCGAAAATCGGCGAAGGCTGGTGCTTTGGCGCCAATTCCATCAGCTACATTGCCGTGATCGTTGGCCTGATGCTTATGCATGTGCGCTGCGCTCCGCGCGCGGGTAAAGGTTCGCCGATTGCAGACATCGTCGAAGGCTTTCGCTGGGTCAACCACACGCGGGTCATACGCGCATTGCTATTGCTGCTGGGCCTGGTGAGCGTGGTCGGCATGCCCTACACCGTGCTGATGCCCGTCTTCGCCGACAAAATTCTGCACGGCGGCGCACGCGGCCTCGGCATCCTCATGGGCGCTACAGGAGTAGGCGCGCTCTTCGGCGCCCTGACCCTGGCCGCTAAGACCGGAGTGCGCGGGCTCGGGCGCTGGGTTGCATTCGCATGCGCCAGCTTTGGCACCAGCGTGTTTCTTTTTTCTTTCTCGCGTTCCTTCTGGTTGTCGGTGGCGCTGCTCTTGCCCGCCGGTTACTCGATGATGTTGCAGATGGCCTGCTCCAATACGCTGGTCCAGACCATGGTCCCCGACCAACTGCGCGGCCGCGTAATGTCCGTTTATTCCATGATGTTCATGGGGATGGCCCCTTTCGGAGCTTTCTTTGGAGGGGCCTTGGCCCACCACATCGGCGCGCCCGCCACGGTGGCCATCGGAGGAGCGACCTGCGTCCTCGGCGCCATCATGTTCGGACGTGCCCTGCCCAACCTCCACATCGAAGCCCGCCACCTCATCATCGCGCAAGGCCTCGCCGGAGGCGAACCCGCCCAGGAACTGGACGCGCAGCCCGTGGAGGAGTAGGCGGCGGAAGTCCCGCCGCCATGAATTTATTTGATCCTCTGCCCGGTTTCTTTGTCGAAGACGGCGTTGCGGAGGAATTGGTCGGTGGTCCAGGGTGGGGCGTCGCCTCCTAGATATTGGTGGAACCACTCTAAGTGGGCGGTGTAATAGAGGGCCATTTCATACCAACTGGGCCAGTGGCCGGCGTTGGAATAGACGATGAGTTTGGAGGGCACGTTCATCTCTTGCAATGACGTGAACATTTGCAGGCCCTGGGTGTAGGGGACGCGATAGTCGCGTTCGCCGTTGATGACGAGGCAGGGCGTCTTGAAATTTTTCACGAAGTAAGATGGAGAAAACT